>JAESFL010000528.1_pt1 | contig 25455 bp, 22 predicted proteins | sample 9269401 | NCBI WGS metagenome assembly JAESFL01 (sample SAMN14506025, study PRJNA617098) | algae metagenome | isolation source: Gloeocapsa sp. UFS-A4-WI-NPMV-4B04 and co-occurring heterotrophs from desert... | place: USA: Utah | collected 2006-10-01 | reverse complement strand
TCGTAGCCGCCTACAACTTCGGCCGCCGCCTCAAGACACTGAGAGGCCTCACGCCCTACGAGTTCATCTGCCAGTGCTGGACGAAGGAACCTGTAAGGTTCATCCTCAACCCGCTCCACCAAATGCCAGGACTGAACATCTAAGTGTCTGAAATATAAGGAGCCATCTTGAGAGATGGTGCCCAGGAGAGGACTGGGCGCGCGGCGCAAAAAGTTGAGCAAACATAAGGGGTTGAAAGAAGCCCAACAGCTGAGTGTGTACCACTGACGTGGACCACTGTCGATCCTAACACGGCCCCCTCAATCACTCGGCTGCGGCCAGCGTTACAATCAAAGCGCGGGATCCATATGCTCGCCGCCGACGTTCACCTGCACCCATGACAATCAGGCGATCCGGTATGCCGCTGTACTTCTTTCATGTCCGAGACGGCGAAGCGCTTCACCGAGACGGCAGCGGTCGCGAATTGCCGGGCATCCAAGATGTCATTCGAGAGGCGGACGAGTATGCGAAGGGTGCGATGAGGGAAGCGGTTGTGAGGGGCCAGGACGTCTCCGGCCACAGCCTTAGGTGGTGGACAAGAACGGCGAGCAGATCGTGACGCTCCCCTTCGCCAGGGCCATCCAAGACGAGCCAGTGGAGAGCGGAGACGGCGGTTAGGCACTCCCTTCAGGATACCTCAAGTCAAACTGCGTTAGGCGTCCTGATGGGCAGCCCTGCTGCAAAGCTTCCGAGAGGCCTCGTTGTGCTCCACCTGCCGTTCAGACAAGGCTTCAAGTAGAGCCAGCTTCAGCAGCATATCCCAAAAGCGCAATGGCAACGGGGCTTTGAGTGGCCCGTCATACTCCGCTCCTAGCCGGGAGCCGAGATGGGCCATGAACAACCGGTCGAAGGCGTAGCTCTCTTTCACCGAACTTCGCACGTCAGGTCTCTCCGATTGGAAGACTGTTCCGGGAGGTGAATTGCTGGTGAGGATGATGGTTTCAGCGTGGCCGCACCGAACTGGACTTGGGTATGCCGCGGCTGATCCTCTCAACCCGACGGCGTCGGTCCACCCGGGATCGCGCCTCTTGGCGTTTGCTAGGCCCTCCTAGGCGCATGAACGCGGCAGTGTAGTACCTGGCTTACCTTCGGCTAGCAGCCAGTGTACTTGGTCGCGACATCTGCTCTATGGCAGAGGTCAGCTATGCAGCGCTACGCCCTCGCCAAGGCGAAGCAGTGCCGATTCGGATGGGGGCGATCGTCCTTGCCAAGAGGCAACCTCTAGACAATGGGCTGTTCCAACAATGGTCAAGGTAGAGCCCTCATTCCCGCGAGCCAGCGATGTAGCTTGAAGCAGTGGGTGCCGCATGAGGCAGGCCACGCTTGGCTAGGCGGAAGCGCTGCGGGATCGTACACCGACCCGCAAGGGCCTAACGCCGGCCGTGAAATGATGCGCTTCTTTCTACAACACTCAACCGCAACCATGGCTCAAAGCTAACGATCAGGTCCCCGCTCATCCCTCAGCCTCCAGCGGGAGGCCTCCCCAGCAATCGTCTCCGGCCGCCGCTCCAGCCAACGGGAACTCCTGTCTCATCCAGGTAGGTCTCCCGCGGGTACCGCTCTTGGTGTTCTGCTGTAGGCTGGGACCTAAGGAACGGTGGACGAACATCATGACCCTTGGCAGGCGCGAACTCCTCACCCAAACTGGCCTTGCGCTTGCTGCCGGTGCGATCGCCTCGTCGGCTGGCGCAACCGAGGTCGTGGCACAGGGCATGTCGGCATGGCCGCTACCTCTCGGGACCCTTGAGGATTGGGCGGCAGTCCGGGCTCAGTTTGCGCTCTCTGACGACTTCATCCACATGAGTGCGATGCTCATCTCCTCCCATCCTAAATATGAAGGCGCCTCAAAGGACGTTCACCTGAAGCACCTATGTGAACACAGCGAGAGCAATCTATGCGGAATCGTCACCCGACCCGTCGTGTCGTTCTCACGACCGGAATAGCGCTCGCTGCCTCAGCCGGTGCGCCTCGCCTCTCCCCTCATGCCCAGCCGATCCAGCCGATCACACGCCGCATTCCATCAACGGGCGAGTTGATCCCAGCTATGGGTCTCGGCACGTGGATCACCTTCAATGTCGGGAACGATCCCGTGCTGCGGGATGAGTGCGCGGCTGTCATGGCTGCCTTCTTCGAGGGAGGCGGCCGGATGATTGACTCCTCTCCCATGTACGGCTCGTCCCAGCCGACCATCGGCTATGGCCTGAAAAAGCTCGGGTCTCCACAGACCCTCTTCTCGGCCGAGAAAGTCTGGACCTCCAGCCCTAGCAGTGGACCAGCTCAGATTGAGCGGTCACGTGCCTTCTGGGGCGTGCCTAAGTTCGATCTCCTCCAGGTGCACAATCTCCTCTCCTGGGAAGGGCACCTGAAGACGCTCCTCGCCATGAAGGCAGTCGGGCAGGTGCGCTATGTCGGGGTCACCACCTCTGAGGGCCGGCGAAACGACCTCATCGAGGAGATCATGCGCACGCTGCCGATCGACTTTGTGCAAGTGACCTACAACGTGGTGGACCGGGAGATCGAGAGCCGCATTCTGCCGCTGGCACAGGATCGGGGTATTGGGGTCATCGTCAATCGCCCCTTCCAGGAGGGGCACCTGATCCGGCAACTCACACGGCACCCGCTGCCGAAGTGGATTGGCGAGACGGGCACCTCGAACTGGGCGCAGTTCATCCTGAAGTTCATCCTGGCCAATCCCGCAGTCACCTGCGCAATCCCGGCGACGACACGCGTTGATCACGTGCGGGAGAACATAGCAGCGGCGACGGGCACGCTTCCGAATGAGGTCCTGCGTCAGCGTATGGCTGCTTATGTTCAGGACCTGTGATGTCGGAGTGGTGGACCTACACGCTTCAGGACTTTTTGCTTTTCTCGCCCCGCGTCTACTGGCGCATGCTCGAGCTGCACAACCAGTCAGTTTGGCCGTTGCAGACCCTGACTCTGCCGCTCGGGGCAGCCACACTGGTCTGGGTCATGCGGCCGCGCCCATGGTCGAGCCGTGCGATCTCGGCCATTCTGGCAGCCGCTTGGATGTGGGTGGCCTGGGCTTTCCTCTGGAGCCGCTACTCCACAATCAACTGGGCTGCCGCCTATGTGGCCCCTGCATTCGGCCTTCAGGCACTGTTACTTGGCTGGTTCGCAGGGGTGCGAGGCCATGTGCACTTTGAGGTGAGCAGATCTGCCTCCGGAGCGGTCGGCTTCATGCTCCTCCTCTATGCATTGACCCTACATCCTTTCCTGGCGATGTTCGCAGGCAGACCCTTCGGGGCAGCCGAGGTTTTCGGCATCGCGCCAGATCCCACAGCAATTGCCACGCTAGGACTTGTAACGATGGCATCCGGCCGAGGATGGGTACGGCTCCTTCTCATCGTGCCCCTTGCCTGGTGCCTTGTGAGCTGGGCAACCCTTCACACGATGGGAGCGCCGGAAGCCTGGATCCTGCTCACTTCGGCTGCTCTTGCTACTGCGTTCCAGCTCTGGCCCTCAAGGCTCGGCCGGAGCGTGCGCGTGCCATAACCAAAGCCCACCGAAAGAGGTGCGGTGCCTCCGCGATTGACTTAATGGCGGGTCTTCGCTGTCTGCAAGGTCAGCCTCGCAGGTCCTCCCCTGGGTCGTTTTCCAACCATCTCGAACACTCGCTCCAGATGATTGCGGAACGCCTCTCACCTCCCCTCGACGAGGCTTAGCGTTGCCTGCGCTCCCGAAGACTTAAGCACCGGTTTGCTGACCATGCCGGCTGGTGACCATGTCTGCCATGACAAGCCAACTCGCATTCTTATCAAGGCTAACTTGCACGACCCGATGCTGCCCCCAAACTTCTCGCACCCAGTGCTATCTTCCAAGTGCCCGATCTGAAGCGGTCTCGATCTCTACAAGCGCCTCGCGCATTGCCGCAGCAAAAGCAGGGCGGTCATAGAGATCGTTGTGCCCTGCCTCGATGGTGCGCTCGAAGACAAGGTTCGCGATTGCAGCCCGCAGAGGCGTGCTGCGCCGTGCCGGCACGATCGTATCCCGCTCGGCAATGATGAGGGCTGTCGGTACGTGCGACTCACGAACAAAGTCGATGGTGGGCATCCGATGGCGGAGAAGCAGGCCGACAGGAGCCCACCAGTAGATGCTTCGAGCCAAAGCCACCAGAGAGTCGAAGGGTGTAACCATGATCAGGCCAGCAACGGGTCGCTGCCGGGCCAGGTAGGCTGCTACTCCAGAGCCAATGCTGAAACCGACCGCAATAACACGCTCGCCTGCACCTGATTGTTGCAAATGATCGAAGATCAGAAGGGAATCTGAGAGCAGTGCCTCTGCGCTCGGTCTGCCACTACTCGGGGCATAGCCGCGGTAGTGAAACGTAACTACGTCACGGTCAGGAAAGAGGCCATGCAGGTAGAGGGCCATGGCTTCGGCGTTCCAGGCATTGCCGCCAAAGCCCAAGAGTGTTGGAGCACTCTGTGTCCTCTCCCCTTTGGCTGGGATCCGCACACCCACGAGGGTGTTGGCGTCCGGCGTCCTGACCTCCAAGTGCTGTGCTGATGTAGGGAGTTGAACCTGTCCTAGTCCAGCAAGAGTGGTAGGGAAGATGAGCCAAGTCTGGGCAAGATACATCGCCGTAATGATGGCGGCGTAGAGCGTCGCCAAGATTAGTGCCAGTTTTGCAGCCCACATCGCTTTACTCAGGATAGACGCAGGGCAATCCAATTTAAGAGGCACGGAATTCGGCAGGCCTCCACAGCACGTCTTCAGCCTTCGTTTGAACCGATCCGTACCACCACGACCAATCAAAGGTGAGGCGATCCGATCGAGCTAAGTCAGCACCGTTGCCGCCGGAACCACCTATGACAAGGGTGGGAGAACGACCAACGGGCAGCATAGTGAGAGCTGACGCCATAGTCATCCGCCGCAGCATTGGCTGGTCAGCGTCTCCCATGCAGGCGAAAGCCGGCCTCCCAGCGGCTCGCTAGAAGCCTTGAGGGGCCGAGTGACACTCCTCTTCAGGGCTGATGGCCTCCCGCACACGTACACGTCGACGCAACGCCGATCGGCCGACCACATTTATAGTCTCCGCAGCGCCAGCGTCGCCACTCTCGTCCTGGAAGTGGCAGGCAGCCGAGTGGCCAGTGGATCCCATAAGGACCGGTTCTTCGTCCCGGCATCGGTTTGGCCGTCCGAGTCGCTGATGCAGCCAGCAACGGGTGTGAAAGCGGCAGCCACTGGGTGGAGAGGCGGGATTCGGCAGGTCGCCATCCAGGATAATGCGGCGCCGGCGATGCTCGACCTCCGGATCGGGAATTGGCACAGCGGAAAGGAGGGCGTGCGTGTAGGGATGTGCAGGGGCTGTGAAGACCATGTGGACGAGCCCCACCTCCACTAGGCGTCCAAGATACATGACGCCAATGCGGTCGCTCATGTGCCGGACGACGCCGAGATCGTGCGAGATGAAGAGGAAGCCGAGCCCATAGGCGCGTCGGAGCTGGCTTAGGAGATTCAGCACCTGTGCGCGAATTGAAACATCGAGGGCCGATGTGGCCTCATCGCAGACCAGGAAGTCCGGCCGGACGGTGAGCGCACGAGCGATGCCGATCCGCTGGCGTTGGCCGCCCGAGAACTCGTGCGGATATTGGTAGCGTCGGCCGGGATCAAGGCCGACCAGCCGGAGCGTCTCGTCGACGAGATCGTCAGCCGCTCGGCCTGCGGCCATGTTGTGGGTAACAATTGGCTCGAGGAGGATCTCGGCGACCCTCATCTTTGGATCGAGACTCGCTGACGGGTCCTGGAAGATCATCTGCATTCGCCGACGCAGGCGCCGCAAATCACCAGCGCTCAGTGACATCAAGTCCGTTCCGTCGAAGAGCACCCGTCCGGCCGATGGCTCATGAAGCCCCAGTACCGCACGACCAAGTGTGCTTTTCCCGCAGCCAGATTCTCCGACGAGCCCGAAACTTTCGCCAGGGGCAATGCCGAGGGTCACCCCATCGACAGCGGAGACGACCGGCCCCGTCCCGGCCCAAAGACCGGTGCGGGATCGAAATTGGATCTTGAGATCCTCCACCGCAACCAGAGGAGGACTTGAAGCTGCTATCATGCCTCGACCTCGAGCCAGCCGCCGCTCTCCGTTCCCCAGCACCGGGCAACATGGCTAGGGGTCTCACGTCGGGTGAAAGGGGGCGGATCACGGACGCACACGGCCTGCGTGAAGGCACAGCGATCCGCGAAGCGGCAGCCGGGGGCAAGAGCCAGCGGGTTCGGCGGCATGCCAGGGATCATCGGAAGGTCGGCGCCGGCACTCTGGTCGAAGCGTGGGATGGAGTCCAGCAGCCCCCAGGTGTAGGGCATCATCGGTCGACTGAAGAGCGTTTTAACATCCGCAGCTTCGACGATTTGGCCAGCATACATGACGTTGACGCGCTGACAGAAACCGGCTGCAATGCCCAGATCATGGGTGACGAGTACGACCGCTGCACCACTTTCCTCGACGATCCCCTGCAGCAGTTCGAGGATTTGCGCCTGGATCGTTACATCGAGGGCCGTCGTGGGCTCGTCCGCTAGGATCAGGCTCGGCTCGCAAGCGATCGCCATGGCGATCATCGCGCGTTGCCGCATACCGCCGGAGAACTGGTGAGGGTAGTTGTCGACTCGCGCTTTGGGGTCCGGTATGCCAACCCGCGCCAAGAGCTCGACAGCTCTCGCTCGGGCAGAGCGATGGCGCAGACCGAGATGAACCCGCAGTGTCTCGGCGATCTGCTCCCCGATCGTGAGCAACGGATTCAGGCTCGATAGTGGATTTTGGAAGATGAAGCCGATACGGCGCCCGCGAATTGCGCGCAGCTCGGCTCCAGGCATGGTGCGGAGGTCACGTTTCTCGAAGGTGAGTTCGTCCGCACTAATCGTCCCTGAACTTGTCGAGACGAGACGAGTAAGCGCAAGCATGGTCACGCTCTTGCCTGAGCCGCTCTCTCCAACGATGCCAAGAATCTCGCCTCGCCTGACATCGAGATCGACCCCGTCCACGGCCGTCAGTGTACCGCCCGCGACCGCAAATCGGACACTCAGCCGACGTGCCTGCAGGAGGACGCGATCGTCGAGAGGCGAGAGACCCGCGTCCCAGTGCTCGGCAGGGGCAGCGCTCATCACTTGGCTGGAGTGTTGGCGTAAGCGAAGAGGAAATCCACAAAATGCTTCTCGACTGCGGCAAGTCCCGCAATTGGACCTCTCCCCTCGATAACGAAAAATTCGTCGCTCGTTGGCACTCGCGCTCCGTGTCCTGGGGCCGCGCCCATGAGCGAGGGAATGCCGAACACCTTGGCAAAATGTGCCCAAGGCCCCCCGAAAGCCTGCATCGGCCAGACCGTACGGGGGAGCCCAGCGCGCTCCAGCAGGCCGAATGCAGCCCTCACGAGATCGGATTCGACGGATGTCTGATTCCAATCGTAAGCACACCTGACATCGATGACCATGTCAGGGAAGCCACCCTGGTCGAGGTGGCGGCGCAGGATGGCGACGATGTCGCCTGCCCTGGTGTCGGTGACCAGGCGTAGATCCAGAGTGACGGTCGCCCGGTCGGGCAGCAGGAATGACTTCGTGCCCGGCCCCGTATAACCAGCGCGCAGACCACTGATATTCATCGATGGGCCGTAGAGATACCGGTGAACGAGCTCCTCGCCGCTCACGTTATCCCGAAATGTCTTGACCGGTGCCCCCGGCGAGAGGCCCGGGATGAACTCGTTCGGATTGGACGACTTAGCCCGCTCGACCAGAGCTTCGACGAAGGGCTGTTCCCAAAGCTGAATCGGCTTTGGTGAGGCCACAGCGTCAATGAGTTCGGGTATGGTGATCCTTGTCCCCGTGTCGTCCGTCATGGTGGAGACGGCCTTGATCAAGCGCCAGGCCGGGTTGTCGACGATCGCATTTGTTGCGCTGTGGATTGGCGTGCCCTGCGGGCCCCGGCCCCAGACTGAGCCGCTGGCAGTCAGTTCGAGATAGATCAATCCCTTGTAGCCGAGCGTTACGGCAACGCCGCCTGCACCATCCTGCGACGCGCGGGGGCCATAAATGGCGCTCGCCCGGCGGACGGCGTCGCCGTAGCGCTCGACGAGCTTGCCGTAATTTGGGCTGCCGAGAATCTCCGCACCCTCGATGAGGAAGATGAGGTTGACTGGCAACGACCCTTCAACTGCGAGGACTGACTCGACTGCATTGAGGAACCCCTGGAGTGGCCCTTTGGCGGCGGCACCGCGCCCCATCACCACCTTTGGGAAGCCACTGAATTCTGCGACTGTTCCACTGAATGGATCATGCGTCCACGGCTCTTGACCAACGGGCCGAACATCGTAATGGCTGTAGATCAGCAGGGTCTTTGGCCGGTCGAAATCAAGGCTTCCGAATACGCCCGGGTATTCGTCGCCCACATCGACAACTGTGGCATCCGCGCAGCCTAGATGCCGCAGGCTTTCCACCATAAACTGAGCGCCCTCCGCCAAGCTCTGACCTTCAAGACTCACGCTCGGCTGCTGGATAAAGGCGACAATCCGGTCCAGATGTGCCTGCAGGTTTGAATCGATATAGCTATAAATCGCGCTCGTGCTGGTCATGTAGGGCGGCCTTCCTGGACGTCGGCAGGCATGCTGAAGATCTCTGCGGGGTTTCCTACCAAGAGCTGGTGAATGGAGTTTTCGTCCACGCCCCGCTCGCGCAGCATCGGCACGAACGTGCGGAGCACATGGTCGTAGCCTGGTCCTCCGCCGACGTGGAGTTCGTTCACTCGGTTTCGGTCTGAAGATAGGAGCAGCCGATGGCCATATCCTTTGTTGAGGAGGGCAAGAACGAGATCCGCTCGCGTCTCATCGAGGAGCCAGTGCGACTTGCCGATCACGTCGAAGGCAATGAAAGCGCCTCGGCCCATAATGTCGGCAAGCTGGCGCACATCCGCATTCTCGTCGCAGTGGCCAATAACAACGCGGTTGAGGTCGACCCCCTCTTCCTCGAAGATGCGAAGGAACTGGTAGCCGAGATTGCCTCCGTTAATGAAGAAGCGTGACGAGCCCGAGGTGTGCGTCGTAATGGAGGCGCCCGTGCGTCGCTGCGCGCGCGCTACGGCGCGGGTGCAGCGTTCCTCAACGCCTTCGATGACAGCTCGACCAACTGAGGCTTTGAGAAGGCCTGGCCGAATCGCGGTGCCGTCCGCTCCTTCAGTCATCTCGCGGACAATCACCTCCTCGAGTTCCGCGATACTTGCCTTTGCGACAAAGCTCGGATGGCACGCCTCGATATAGTAGCCGGCTGTCGCGACCACATGAACGCCGATCCGGCGGGAAATGTCGGCCAGCACCCCGACTTGGCGGTTCCAGCCGTTGACAGTCACCTCAATGATTGCCTGACCCCCGGCTTCGCGGAAGAAGCCCGCCTCTCGCACCACCATATCGATGTCGTTGAGGACCATAAGGTTTGTCTTGCGCGGGTAATCCGGCGACTCGCAGAGACACTGGTCGCACCAGAGGTGTTCGTGGGCGGCAGTGACACCGAGCGATTCTGGGGGTATGTCGCCCAGAACAGTGCGGATGACTCTCATGTGCGTGTCCCGTCTAGCATTTCGATCACCTCCTCCGCCCACGCGAGACGGATCGCGCCGCCGGCCAAGCCTGTCATTGTTACGGAGTGCCACTCCAAGGTCTCAGCCGCAACGGCATCCTGCACCACGACTACCCGGTAATTCCGGTCAGCCGCCTCGCGGGCGGTCAGCGCAACAGAGGGGTTGGCCGGCATCCCAGCAAGAAACACGCAGTCGATGTGGCGCCCATCGAGCTCTGCCGCAAGCTCGCCAGAGACGAAGGCGCCGTAAGTGCCACGTGTGAGGACGACATCGTTAGGCTCCGGTCCGAGCTCAGGCCTAATGCCGGACACAGCCTCGTCCTCCTGCGGGAACCGGAGCCGCGATAAGCGGAGCTGCCGGGACAGGCGCGGGCCGCTGGCGATGAGCGTGTGAACAACGAGTCCTCCACGATCGCGGAACGCCTTGGCGAGACGGCCTGCATTAGCAACGGCAGCCTCGGCCTGAAGGTAGTACTCCTTGAACTCTGCCGTGATCCCGCGGGCAGCCGCCTCAGCTCCAAATCCACCATCGCGGTCTGTCATGAAGCGCTGCCCATCTACGATGACGAGGGCGCATCGGTCGGGCTCGGCGCGGACCACCGGCATCGGTGCTAATAGCATGTTGTAGGGCTGTCGAAGGGCCACGTTCTGATCCCTTGAAGGGCTAGAGCTGGTTCCGTTTGCACGGAACTGGGTCTTGGTTTGTCGCTTGTTGGATAGGCATAGAAGCCGGCTGGGCTGTCTCTGCGATTGTTGGACCCACGGCTCGTCGCATTGTCTTCATGAAAGCCGGCTCCACCTCCTCTAGAATGGCGTTACCGCTGGTCACGACGGGGATCGAGAGCGGCGTTTAGGGTTTCGCCGAAGGAATAGATCACCAGGGTGGTCACGAGGATCGCAAGGCCCGGGAAGGCTGTGACCCACCAAGCGATCTCTAGTGTATCGCGCCCGTCGGCGATCATGAGCCCCCATTCCGCCGTCGGTGGCTTCGAACCGAGACCAAGGAAGCCTAGGCCGGCCGCAGTCAGGATGGCCGTTGCCACATTGAGGGTTGCATAGACGACGAGTGAAGCCCGCAGGTTCGGGAACACATGCTGCCGGATGATCCAAATTGGCCGGCAGCCGATGGCGCGGGCAGCCACCACGTAGTCGGCCTCGCGGATCGAAAGCGTCAGGCTTCGCACAAGCCGAGCGTATCCGGGCACCGAGGCTACGCCGACCGCAAGGACGAGATTGACGACGTTAGGGCCAAGCATCGCAACAATAACCATGGCAAGGAGGGTGCCAGGGAAGGCTAGAAGCACATCAATAGCCCGCATTGCGATACCGTCCGTCCAGCGACCGAAATAGCCAGCGGCAAGCCCGATCATCAGACCCAGCGAGGCACCGATCGCCGCCGACGCAACGCCAATGGTGAGCGACAGGCGTGCTCCATGGAGGACGCGGGTGAGGATATCTCGTCCGAACATGTCGGTGCCCATCAGGTGATCCCGAGAGGGCGCCTCAAGGGAGCGAAGCGGATCGATCTCCGCCTCGCCATAGGGCGTGATCGAGCCTGCCAAGACGGCCAAGAGGACAATCGCAGCCAAAGCGATGGCGCTTGGCGTCAAGAGAACGCGGGACCAGAGCCCACGCCTCACGGTGGACGGAGTGCCGTTGCGGACGTCCTTGACGGTCTCACTGGCGATGGCACTGACCACGATCTCCCTCTCAGTCGTAGCGAATGCGAGGGTCAATACTCGCATAGGCGAGATCGACGAGAAGGTTGACGACGGCATACGTGCCGGCCACGACAAGCGCGAAGCCTTGCACAACGGGATAGTCGGACTGCAGGATCGCCGTGACGCCGAGCCGGCCTATTCCGGGGCGACTGAACACGGTTTCGACGATTACTGTGCCCGTCATCAAGTTGCCGAACTGCAGGCCGACCACGGTGAGCACCGGCAGGAGAACGTTCGGCAGCGCGTGCTTGAGCGTAATCATGGTCTCGGGCAAGCCCTTGGCGCGTGCCGTCACGATAAAATCTTCTTTGAGTAGCGCGATTAGGTTGGAGCGGGTGAGCCGGGCTATGATCGCGGCGCCTGGCAGGCCTAGGGTGACTGCCGGAAGCAGGATTGCCGCAGGAGAGCCTGTACCAATCACTGGCAGCACATTAAGGACGATGGCGAAGAGGTAGATCAGCATGAAGCCGAGCCAAAAGCCCGGTGCTGAGATGCCGAGCAGCGCCACGAAGGTGCAGAGGCGATCCACCAGCGAGCCCGGCGTGAGGCCAGAGATGATGCCGAGGCCAAGGCCGAGTACAAGAGCGCAGACAAGGCCCGAGAGGGCGAGTCGGATCGTGTAGGGATATTGCGAGAGCAGCAAGTCGCTGACGGGCTGCTGACTGCGGTAGGAATGGCCGAAGGAGCCGTTGAGAACGTTCCAGAGGAAATCAAAGAATTGAATGTAGAGCGGCCTGTCGAGACCGAGCTGCTGTCGCAGTTGCGCGATCAACTGCTCTGTCCCCGCCGCATTCGGCACTTGACCAACGCTTGTCTGCACCAACATCGTCTGCACAGGGTCAGCGGGCAAGACGTGGAGCATCATGAACACAGCGATCGATACCCCGAACAACACAGGGATGATCATCAGGATACGCCAGAGAGCATACCGGATCATAGGTTCAGCGTGCTCCCCCTCATACTAGGAAAAGGGCTTCTTCAGCGTGTTGGCTCCAGAAAACCAAACGACTCTCCTAGCCTCGGGGGAGAAGGGCTGCCCGCCCTCACTGCACGCCTTGTCACGGAGTGATCGACATGTTGTAGAAGAGAGGTCTTCCCTCCGGATCCATCTTGAGACCCTGAACCTTGGCGGGATACATCCAGAACCACGTGTCATCGTAGACAGGCGCGATCCACGCCTCCTTCATGACCTGCACCTGGATCTCAGAATAGAGCCGCTTGCGCGCCGCTGGATCGGTTGATGCACCAGCTTCGGCGATCTTTTCATCAAGAGCGGGTAAGGCGATACGTGTTCGATTGAATTGCCCACCCCCACTGATCTGGCCGCTTGAGAACATCGTCGGGATGACCTGGTCTGGATCGAGGGCCGACCAGCGCATCTGTGAGAGGTTGTAATCGGCCGCCGTGACACGCGAAGCAAAAGCCGGGTAGTTCGTCACACTAAGCGTCACATCGAAGCCTGCCTGCGCCAGCATGGCTTGCGCGAGTTCTGACACGGACTTGTTATTGGCCGATTCGAACATAATGATCTCAAGCTTCAGCTTCTCGCCGTTCTTCTCCCGCACTTTACCGCCAGGTGGCAGTTTCCATCCTGCGGCATCGAGGAGTTCTCCCGCCTTCTGAAGGCTGTACGGGTACATGTTCTGGACGGCTGGATCATAGCCGAAAGTTGCTGCGGTGAGTGGCCCGTGGGCGACCTTGAACTGATTAAAGAGCACAGAACGGACGATTTGATCACGGTTCAGTGAATGGATCACGGCCTGACGGACACGCTGGTCGTCGGTTGGCGCGCGCTGCACATTCATTGGGAAGCTCCAGGAAAAGCCTGGCTGGGGCACGCGCGTCACCTGGAAACCGGCTCGCTCAAGCGCTTCGACCTGGGATAGAACCGGGAAGTGCGTAAAGTTTACCTCACCCGTGCGCAGCGAGTTCACCCGCGTCGATGCTTCCGGCACCTCGCGGACGACGATCTCGTCAAGGTAGGCTGGCCCTTGATGGTTCATCATCGCAGGTGCCCAGTTATAGTCTGGATTTCTCTTGAGATAGAGATCGTTTCCGACCCAGCGGTCGAACATGAAAGGACCAGTCCCCACAGGGTTCTGCGCGAAACCCGTGCCAAGACGCTTCACTGCCTCCGGCGGTGTGGGCGAGAGGGCAACGGCGCTGACATTCGCGAGAAAGGCAGCCCAGGGCCGTTTCAGCCGGATCGTCACCTTGTGGGTATCGACCACTTCTGCTGATTCGAAGGGCCCAATGGCGCCGGTGAGGAGCGACTTGCTCGCCGGGTCGGCGATGCGCTCGAAGGTGCCCTTCACGGCCTCCGCCGTAAATGGCGTCCCATCGTGGAACTTCACATCCTTTCTCAATTCGAAGGTGTAGGTCCTCCCATCCGGCGAAATCGTCCAAGAGGTGGCAAGCCCCGGGATGTATTCGCCCGGCTGCGGCGACCAAACGAGCGGGTCAAAGATCTGGCGCATGATGACAGTGTCGCTGCCACCTGACCAAATATTCGGGTCGAGGCTCTGTGGGCGCAAGAGATAGGCCCAAACGAGCCGCCCTGTGCTCGCCACCTGTGCCCTGGCCACGCAGGCTGGCAGGGTGGCTCCGGCCGCAAGAAAGACCGTTAGGAGGGCTCGAAGTCCAACACGTCTCGACAAAAGCAGCATGATTTGGTCTCCCCTTATCCTGCACCGGTCCAGCGCCGTGTTGGTTCAGCAGCCCTCCTCCAGGCTGGTCACGACATCGGACACCGGTCTGACGTTGATGATGCCCCTCTCGTAATCGGGGAGCTGGCGCTCAAGGGTGAGCGGGCCGGCGCAGGCGTCGGGCACTAGCACGACCCCGTAGCCCCGGTCCCCCGCGCTGCGGATTGAGGCTTCGAGTGCGCCATCGATTGAAATGGCTGCAAGCACGAGGGTGTCAATGCCGCTGTTGCGCAGCCACTCGTCGAGACCTGTGCCTGTGAAGATACCGCTGCCGGGTTTCGTCAGCACCAGCTCCCCGCGCTCGGGCGCAACGTCTGGCATGAACTCGCCTTCGGGTTCACCGGCTGTAGGCCGGATACCGAGGCGGGCGAGCTTCGGCGAGAGGTCACGCCCGTCCGCCCTGAATCCTGCGGTGCGGATGTGAATGATGGGGTAATCGAGCCGGCGCGCCGTCGAGAGGAGACACGCCATCGCCTTCAAAGCGCGGCACGCTCTGTCCTGTAACCCTTGATAGTCTGGCCGAGTCGACAAGACGGGGCCCAAGCCCAGCTTCCGGTCACAGGTGAGGCGCTGCGCGTCAACCAATACGAGGGCCGTTGAGGCCTTGCGTGTAGTCAAGCGCATGGCCGGGCCGAAAATCAATGAGTAGGGGCTGACCTCGGAGGCCGCTCTCTCATTCGGCAAATATGGCGCAGTTGGAAGGTAGGGCTTCACGCGCTCCAATCCGCTTCGCGCGGCAGCATCCGCAGGCGGAAGCCGGCGCACATTCTGGAGGCAGGCGTCCGTCGTCAGCATCGACACGCCGGTGCCGGCATAGTTCTCAAGAGCGACGCGCTGACTGTGCATCGTTGCGTCGGCGCAGGCGTCTGAGATGAGCGCCACGTCGTAGCCGAGATCAAGGGCGTCGTAGACGGCGCTCTGGATGCAGCCGCTCGTAGAAGTGCCCGTGAAGACGAGTGTCCTGACACCAATATTGCGCAGGATACGGTCGAGATTGGTCGCGGGAAAGACGCCGGACGAGGACTTGCTGATAACGATCTCGTCGTCCGCGGGTTCGAGGCCCGGCAGGAACTGGGCTTCCTTGCTGTCTCGGGGAACTACTAGGCCTCGCACGAGCTGTTTGTAGCCGACATCCCGCGAATCCTTCGTCAGCTCCGCGACCCGCAGATGGATTACCTCCATGCACTTCTCACGGAAAGCTGCAAGAAGGCTTGAGATCCGTGGAGTAATAGTGTCGATTTGCTGGAAGTAGTCATCGAAGTGGGAGAGAACGCCAAGCTCCTGAGCAGTCCGGCCCTCACCGGCATCCCGCGCGGCATCGAAATACTGCATGTCGACTACGACAAGAGCCGTGGTGTTCGGGTCCAAGCCAACCACACCGGAGTCCTGCGGCAATGAGCGTGCCGGTTGCACGTTAGGCGAAGGATCAGCGCGCGTTCCAACAGCCATCGACGATCCCGTCTTGTGTTGGTCGGAGTGACGCAAGCGGAGTGCTCGTGCGGCAAAGGTTGCTTACTGCACAACCTCTGTCAACAAGGATGCCGCTAGAATCTCCTTTGCGCGCCGACGCTTCTTTGGGCACCAACCTAGTGACTTTAGCTTGGGCACCAGCCGAGGGGGATGACAAAAGTGCCAGTTGTTGCGGTGGCTTGGCTGGAGAACAGCGGCAGGATGCTACTCCTCCCGCGGATATAGCCTTCCTTCTAAGCGGCCCTGCCGTCATTTTGAGCTTGAAGAAGTTGTCCGGTCACACGATTCCTGCGCCCCAAAGAGCAGAGAAGAGCTGCCTGATGCGCAAATCGCGTCCTCTATCTGACCCATTGGCATCGTATGGTGGCGCGGGGACTACGGTATGGCCGCATCGAACGGCCAAGCTTCAGTTCGTGCTTCATGGATGGGTCGCACTGGACCGGCGGAATGGGCTTGGCTAGGCTGGCGCGGATGAGTGGGTGACGGGGCTGGCTCCGCGAAAGCTCCGGTATATCTTGTTTCTCATGCCGAGGCTGCTCCGAGGCCATGTGCTGATGCTTCTAGAGGTTGAGAGTCTGCAAGCGAAGTTCTACACCGCCGATGGTGTCGTGAACGCCGTCAACGGCATCTCTTACGGGGTGGACAGGGGCGAGTGCCTTGCGATCGTTGGCGAAAGCGGGAGCGGTAAGACCGTCGGTGTCCTATCGATCCTACGCCTCATCCCGTCCCCGCCTGGGCGGATCGTCGGTGGGCGGATCAGATTTGGTGGCCGCGATCTTACGGATTTAAGCGATGCCGAGATGCGGGCGGTCCGTGGCAAAGCTATTGGGATCGTGTTCCAAGATCCGATGACGTCACTTAACCCCGTCATGACAATCGGCGCGCAGATCGAGGAGAGTGTGACGGCTCATGAGGGGGTGACCCGTCAGGTCGCCCGCGAGCGGGTGATCGAACTCCTCGCTTTGGTCGGAATTCCGAACCCTGCAAGTCGCCTCAAGAACTTCCCGCATCAGTTCTCCGGAGGCATGCGCCAGCGCGTGATGATCGCGATGGCGCTCTCCTGTTCACCCGACCTCATCATCGCGGACGAACCCACGACAGCCCTCGACGTAACGATCCAGGCCCAGATTGTTGAGCTGGTGAAACGCCTGCAGGCGGAGCGCAACACGGCCGTGATCTGGATTTCTCACGATCTTGGCGTCGTGGCCCGCATCGCGCACAAGGTCGCGGTGATGTATGCCGGTTACATCGTCGAGATGGCGCCAGTGGACAATCTCTATGCGCAACCGGCTCATCCCTATACACGCGGCCTTCTTAATTCCTTGCCCCGCCTCGATGCGAGGGAACGAACGAAGCTCCAGGCCATCGGCGGCTTGCCACCGAACCTCGTAGGCGAGCTCAAGGGATGCCCCTTTGTCCCACGCTGCGCCTTTGCGACCGACCGCTGCCGCTCTGAGAACCCGATGCTGGCCGAGATCGCGCCGCGCCACGTTGTGGCCTGCTGGAACCCCGCCGAAAGCCAGGCTGCATAAAGGTGGGCACCGAGGTCCTGATCCGGGTTAACCAACTCGCGATGCACTTCCCTATTCGCTCCGGTCTGGTGCTGAGCCGGACGGTGGGCCACGTCAAGGCCGTTGATGGCATCTCGTTCGACATTCATCGCGGTGAGACCCTCGGTCTCGTGGGCGAGAGCGGATGCGGAAAAACCACGGCGGGTCGGGCCATTCTGCAGCTCTATAAGCCGACCTCCGGTGAAGTAATTTTCCGCGGTGCCGATCTTGTGCAGAGAACCGAAAGTGAAGTGCGTCAGGCGCGCCGCCACATGCAGATGATCTTCCAAGATCCATACGCTTCGCTCAACCCGCACATGCGCGTCGGCGAGATCATTGCCCGGCCGTTGCGAGTCCACAAGGTCGCCAGGGGACGAGCGGACGAGGAGGCCCGGGTCGCTGATCTCATGGAGAAAGTTGGCCTTAGCCCGTCACTTCGCAATCGCTACCCGCATGAATTCTCCGGCGGCCAGCGTCAGCGGATCGGCATTGCACGCGCGCTTGCTACCGCGCCGAGCTTCATCGTGTGTGACGAACCGATCTCCGCCCTCGACGTGTCCATTCAGGCGCAGATCGTCAATCTTTTGGAAGAGCTGCAGGCCGAATTCGGCCTCACCTACCTCTTTGTTGCCCACGACCTCAGCATGGTGCGCTACGTTTCCACCCGCATTGCTGTTATGTATCTCGGCAAGCTGATGGAGCTCACCACCAGTGCGGAGCTGTACGATAACCCCCTCCACCCCTATACAAAGGCCTTGCTCTCCGCGATCCCAATCCCAGATCCGGTGCTCGAGCGGCAGCGTCAGCGAATCCTCTTGGAGGGCGAGGTGCCAAGCCCGGCCAACCCACCGAAGGGCTGCAACTTCAGCACCCGATGCCCCTTCGCACAGGACCTCTGCCGCACATCCGAGCCTGAGTTTCGGGAGGCGGCAAGCGGCCACTGGGTCGCCTGCCACTTCGCTTGACTGGGCTTCTGGACCATGCGGTACATCATCCGTCGACTGCTTCAGACAGTGATCGTCGTGTTCGGCGTCAGCATCGTTGCCTTCGGCATGATGTTTCTGACCGGTGACCCCACCGAGGTGATCCTTGGCGAGGGTGCTGACCGAATGAGCGTCGCCGAGATACAGGAGTTCCGCCAGCGTATGGGCTTCGACAGGCCCTGGTACGTCCAGTATTTCAGCTTCGTCAGCAAGGCACTACAGGGCGATTTTGGCTACTCCTTCATCCGCCATAAGCCAGCCTACGAGGTCATTGTTGAACGATTGCCCGCCACGATTCAGCTGGCGACCTTTGCGTTTGTCCTGTCCCTAGTGGTTTCCATTCCATTGGGCGTCCTTTCCGCCACCCGCGCGGGCTCGGCGGTAGATCATGCGGTCAGCGTCGCGGCACTGATTGGCCAATCAGTGCCAAGCTTCTGGCTCGGCATCCTGCTTATCTTACTGTTCGGGGTTCACCTGCGCTGGCTGCCGATCTCCGGCGCTGGTACCTGGCAGCATCTCATCATGCCAGGCATTGCGCTTGCCGCCTTCCCGATCGCCCGCAACATGCGCCTGACACGGTCCTCAATGCTCGATTTCATGCGCCGCGATTTCGTTCGCACCGCTCGCGCTAAGGGCATCACGGAAGCACGCGTGATTTACCGCCACGTCCTGCGCAACTCGCTCCTGCCGATCGTCACGGCGATCGGGCTGGAGATCGGGTTTTTGCTCGGTGGCTCCGTGATCATCGAAACGATCTTCGGCTGGCCGGGCGTCGGACGGGAGATCATCGCAGCAATCGGCTCCAAGGACTTCTTTGTGGTTCAAGCCGGTGTCATCATGCTGGCCCTGATCTTTGCTGTCGTAAACCTGATGATTGATTTCGTTTATGTCTGGGTCGATCCACGCATCCGCCTCGGGGGTTGAGAGTCGAAATGCAAGCGGAGAGCATCTCCGAGCCGGCCGAGGTGGCCCTGATCCGCCCCACCAGGACGAGAAGCCAGTTTCTCAGACGGTTCTTGCGCAGCAAGGCTGCGATCGTCTGCGCGATCATTCTTCTCATCGTTGCTGTCGCTGCACTCGCTGCGCCCTGGATCGCACCGAATGATCCCTTCGCGATCCGCCTGATCCATCGCCTGAAGCCGCCCGGCACCGTCACCTCAGCGGGAAGCGTGTTCTGGCTCGGCACCGACACGCTAGGGCGGGACGTATTAGCGAGGCTCCTCTACGGGGCCCGTGTGTCGCTCATCGTTGGGCTATCGGCGGTGCTCATCTCCGGCACTATCGGCCTCCTGCTTGGTCTTCTCTCCGGCTACTTCGGCGGGATCATCGACGATGTAATCATGCGGATTGCCGATATTCAGCTATCCTTCCCAACGATCCTGCTCGCGCTCGCCATTATGGCGGTGCTCGGCAGCGGGCTCGACAAGCTGATCCTTGTGCTCGGCTTGACGGGTTGGGTCCAGTACGGCCGGATCGTGCGCGGCCAGGTGCTCTCCATTAAGGAGGACGAATTTGTGCTTGCCGCTCGGGCCACGGGGGAGCGGAGCTGGCGGATCCTGTTCCAGCACATCCTGCCTAACATCTGGAGCCCGATTATCGTCGTCGCGAGCTTTTCAGTTGCCAGCAACATCGTTGCTGAAGCCTCGTTGAGTTTCCTTGGCGTGGGAGTGCCACCCTCGATCCCAAGTTGGGGCACGATGCTAGCGGATGGCCGGCAATATATCGGCACAGCCGAGTGGCTGACGATTCCTGCAGGCCTCGCCATTTCGCTGACGGTACTATCAATCAACATTCTCGGTGATTGGGTGCGGGACTACCTCGACCCGAGGCTTAAGAATATCTTGTGAGGTCCCACCGTCCCTGGCCTCCTGCTGAGGAGGGGAGAGCACTACCGTTGACAGCCCCTCGCCTCGGCGGAAGGATGTCCCAACGCACGTTGCGCAAACCGGCTCTCGACTGAACGGACGCGGTCCTGATCCACCCAAGGAGGCACTCGCTATGATTATTTACCGCTCGCTCCGGGCCGGCATCCTGGCCCTTGGCATCTCAGCCTCCGCTCTGGGCGGAGCCTATGCTCAAGGCAGGCCAGCCGTGGTGCTCCTCAATGCGGAACCGGTCAGTCTTGATCCAATGTTCACGCAATCTGACGCTCACCTCATCCTGTCCATCCATGAAACGCTGTTCCGACTCGATAACGAGGGGAAAGTCGTGCCTGCGGTCGCCGAGTCGATCGAGAACGTCGATCCACTGAATTGGATCATCAAGATCCGTCGCGGGCTCGAGTTTCATAATGGCGAGCCCATTAACGCCGACGCTGTGGTCTTTACCTTCGATCGTGCGAAGAAGCTGCAGGCTGCCGGCAAAGGCGACCTGACCTTCGCCCTTGGGGCCCTGCGCTACGAGCGGATGGAGAAGGTCGATGATCACACTGTCCGCATCGTGATGAGTCGGCCAGACCCGATTATCACAGCCCATATGGTCAACCCTGAGCTTTCGATCCTCCCACCGAAATACTATAGCGAGAGCCCGCCTGAGAAGGTTGTGTTCGCTCCGGTAGGCGCCGGCGGGTACAAGTTCGTCTCCTACCGGCCCGGCGAAGGTGTCGTTCTGAAGGCTTTCGACAAGTACCGTCTCGGCAAACCCCCGGTCGAGGATGTTGTCGTGAAGGCCGTTCCGGAGGTCGCGACTCGTATCAGCGAACTTAAAGCTGGCTCCGCTGACCTGATGATGGGTGTTCCTGCCGACCTGAAGAAGAGTATTGATACCACACCGGGTGTACGGACTGTTGTGGCCTCGAGTTATCGGCGATTGTTCATCGCCATTAAGCAGGGGCGTCATCCAGCTCTCGCCGATGTGCGGGTACGCCAAGCCATGAATCATGCGATCAATTGTGAGGAGATCGCCGCATCGCTTCTCGGCGGGCTGGCCAAGTGCCGTGTCGACCTCATCAATGAACCGTACAACAACCCGAACCTGAAGCCCTTTGCCTATGATCCGGCTAAGGCGAAGCAGCTTCTTGACGAGGCCAGCTGGGTGGTTGGTCGTGACGGCATCCGCGCGAAGAACGGTGTTCGCCTGGCTCTTGATTTCGATACCACTAACGGCTCCTACCTGATGGACAAGGAGATCGCTCAGGTTGCGGCCGATTACTGGCGCGAGGTTGGGATCGAGATCAAAGATCTTAGGGTGATCGACAACGCAATCAACGCCCAGATGAGGGCGCGGCAAGGGGCGGGCTATCGCGATCTCATGAATTCGTCGTCAGGGCCTGACTACACTTGCCAAGGTGACCTCCTGCTCGTCCAGAAGGACTCGGGCTCAAACCGGATGAGTTGGTCCGACGAGAAGTTCGAGGCCATGTTCAAAGCCTTCACAGAGGAATTCGACTCCTCCAAGTGGCAGAAGATGTGCCATGAGGCGGAAGCCTACGCAGGCGAACAGGCCCCTGTGATTTGGCTCTTCACCGAGCCAAACATCTACGGAGTGTCAAATCGCCTCGACTTCGCGGCAAGGCCTGATGGGCGGCTCTATTTGAACCTGGTGCTCAAAGGTCTGAAGGGCTGATAGGTCAAAAGGGACTTCTGGAGGTGGACGGTCAGATAGCCACGATCCTCTGACGCGATCCGCTTCCAGAGTTGTTTTCGATCACGCGGAATCGGTGCTTGTTGCCATCGGTTGGGTCGTATGGAACGAACTCGGCACCTGAAACGCTGCGGTCTGGAAGTTGGGCGCCCGACGCCCCCTTCATCGAAGTTGGGATCAGACACGAACTGTTGGCTGGCAGTCGGAAGGGTTCTCCAGAGCTTACGGCTTGAGCCTGCAACCAGGCGGGCGTGCTTAGAAAACTGGGACACTCAGGCTTGGCAGGGGAGCACTGGAAACAAGGAGCGCGTGTTGTAGTATGATCACGTCCAGCGGCGCTTGACTGATAACCATCTGGTGGACTCCATGGGCCGACTGTCTGGCCTCAATATCTTCTGGAAGCGCTCGCCTCTCGGCTATCGAGCACTTCGCGCTCACAACGAATTCTACGACGAGCGGTGTAGTCTTTGGATCTCTCTTCTACCGCGCTCCTTCCTTCAACACTCAGGATCGTGACTGATGAATCCTGCGAATGTCACAGCCAAGCTAACGATTACAATTGCGTCACCACTCGAAGACGAGCACGTCGAGCGTATCCGGCGGTTCAATCCTGATCACATCGAGGTGTTGCACGAGCCGGATCTCCTCCCGACACCCCGGTATGTGGCAGACCACAACGGCGCCCCCCGAGACTTGACTCAGGAGCAGCGCCAGCGCTGGGCCGAGAACCTCAAACGTGCCGATATCCTTTTCGATTTTGACCGCGCTGATCCCGCCAATCTGCCTACGAATGCACCACGCTTGAGATGGGTACAAGCGACGAGTTCAGGCATCGGCGAGTTCCTGAAGCGGACTGGCCTCGACCGCTCTAACATCCTCTTCACGACAGCAGCAGGCGTCCATGCTCGACCGCTATCAGAGTTCACTTTGCTCGGATTACTCTATTTTTTCCTTGATGTGCCCCAACTCGAAGCTATGAAGCGGGCTCGTCATTGGGAGCGATATACGGTCGAGGGAATCGAGGGAAAGCGTGTTCTCATCATTGGTATGGGTGCTGTTGGCCGCCAAATCGCCCGCCAGTGCGCTTCTTTCGGTATGGAAGTTTGGGGCACACGCCGGAGTGCCGAAGGTATTCCCTCGGACGAGATCACGCGCTGGATCCAACAATCAGACCTCCGAGGGACTCTGCCTGAGGTGGATGCCCTTGTCCTTGCGTGCCCCCTCACAGAGGAAACACGCTTGCTCATTCGCGCGCGGGAACTCGAAAGTCTAAAGCCCGGGTCAGTGTTGGTGAACATCGCTAGAGGCGGCGTCGTTGACGAAAACGCGTTGATTGCTGCACTTGCGTCCGGCCGGATCAAGGGAGCCGCTTTAGACGTGTTTGCCGTTGAACCCTTGCCAGATGACAGTCCGATCTGGACCCTCCCTAATGTGATCCTCTCGCCGCATTCGGCGAGCACGGTTGCCGCAGAAAATCATCGGATCGTCGATCTGTTCCTCGAAAACTTGGCGAACTTCCTCGCGGATCGACCTCTCCGGAACGTGTTTCAGGCGGGGCGCGGCTACTAACCCTGGCTGGGCACGTGATCCTCTTGCTAGTTGCCGGCAAAGTCCTGATCCAGTTTCTCTTTGCTGGTCCAGCCCAACAACACTGGCGATCACGAAGCCTAATCACATCTCCCTTTCGGACCGAGTAACACCGTTTTCCACCCATATCGCCAATTGGGCGCTTGTCATCCCGCAGGCCCATGTAGGCGATCGCGACTGGAATGTTCTCCAGGATTGGGAACGCTGGTTCAGCATAGAGATCCTGGCTCTGGAACAGCAAGCGCTACATACGTAGAGCGAGCGCGTCGGTGAGTGGTCACTCGTGTGTATCACCGGGCAGATTGCATGAGCTGCCCCAAGTGCCTCCTCAAGGAAATCAGCATGTTAGCTCAAAGCAGGTGCCTCAGAGAGGACTCGAACCTTGACGCTACTTCGCGACCGATGGCCGATCGTTTAATGAACTCGAACTGGCTCGTCAGAATATGCACAGCCTAAGGTTCCAAGCGGGCCTTGACACCTGAGAAGTACGGCGGCGCGGAAAACGATGCTTGGCACCGCTTGGAGCGCGCGTGATCGCCCGTTCGTCATCAAGGCACATGATCGTGCTGCCAAGACGTAGTAAGAATGCCAAGCCCATCCCATCGTAACGAGCCGCTGGTGCGACGGGATCAAGACCGAACAGGTCCTCGGCGTTCCAGCCCATCACGAACGCCGCCACTCCGTGCTCGTGAGCGAGTTTCCTCGCCCACCACACACCCACCGCCCATCGCGCTTCCGTGAACCCGGCCGGCGGAGACAGAACAGGCAGTCGGGCCAACCCCTCGCGCCAGTCCTCCGGCAAACCTGAGGGGATGGAGGCGAGCTGCCGCACTTCATGTTGACTGAACTTACGAGTTACGCCTTGATCGTCGTTCCCGGTCGCGTGTTTCAGGACCTCCTGTTTCGACACGTAACCGGCGTAACCATTGTAACCGTTGAGGTTTTCAGGCGTAACCGGATCTCCGGTTACGCCTGTTACGCCCGTTACGCCTCTCAGGCCCACAGAGCCGGCGCGCAGCAGTCGGGTGCGCAAATCACTCACCCTCGCCTCCCGCCAAGATCTTGGCCGTGAGCGCGTACACCCGCGTGGAGCGATTGGCGATCTTCCTGACCGTTTGGAAGCCGTCTTGGGCCCTCAGCAACATGCCTCGGTCCGCCAGAATGCGGGCGGTGCGGGAGGGGTCGAGACCGACACACACCTCTGCCTTCCAGGTTTCCGGCAACACCAGCCACTGCTCGCGCGTGCCTTGCCCCTGCCGGTAGCCCGCACGGTTGATAATGCGTCCGCTCAGCGTCTCCTCGAGGTCCTCAAACCGGCTCTGGCCATGAGCCTCGATGAAGCGCCGCACGCGTGCAATCGCCTCGTCGGCCTCTGCGGCTCCTGTGCCGCCGCGCTCAAGAAGCCAGGCCTGGAAGCAGACCGCTGCAGCTTCCGTGGCGCTGCCCTCGTCCCAGGGCACGAGACCGAAGTCCCGCGCCAGCTCGCCGGCGGCCGCGATGAGCCCGAAGCGATCGCACGCCCGCTGCACCTGGCCGTCGGCACCCTGCGGCACGACCTTCGACTGGAACTGCGCGATCGCTGCACTCACCGCAGCTTCCACGTCCTCCAGCCCTTGCTCGATTAGCTGCGCCAGGAAAGCAGGCCCTGCGCTGCCATAGTGAGTGCGTGCGGCGAGCTTGATCGCATCCGCCAGCGCCTTGGCGCTTCCCGGCTCCCCGGCATGGTCGAAGATGCCGAGGTTCTTCCCCGCATCCGCGGGTACGTCGATGAGGCGGATGGCCTGACCGGCCATGGCGCGCTGCCCGTTCTCGCGCAGCTTATCGGAGAGGCGGATCTCGCCGGTGCTCAGCACCAGGGTGCGCCAGGTGAGCGGCGAGCGTAGTGACCCGTCACGGGCGGAGCGCCCTTTGCCGGTGCCGGCGGCCAGCTGATAGGTGGCCGCCGCGGCCTCCTTGGCCTCCACGACCCCAAGCTCATCCAGCACAAGGACATTATCGTTGTGGAGGGCAGCGGCACCCTCCAGCGCATTGGCGGTCGCGCGCCAGGAGCGCACGAAGCCCGGCGAAGCGCCGCGTCCCCACACAGAAGCGGCAGCCTCGACCGCGGTGCTCTTGTCAAGCGACACCCAGATTTACGAGATAGCGCGACATCCATCTTTACGAGAGTTTGACGGTCAGGCCGGTCGGCCGGCGTGGTGATCAGGCGTGAGACAGCTTGAGTGCGTCCTCAAGGTCGCGA
>JAESFL010000224.1_pt1 | contig 25492 bp, 27 predicted proteins | sample 9269401 | NCBI WGS metagenome assembly JAESFL01 (sample SAMN14506025, study PRJNA617098) | algae metagenome | isolation source: Gloeocapsa sp. UFS-A4-WI-NPMV-4B04 and co-occurring heterotrophs from desert... | place: USA: Utah | collected 2006-10-01 | reverse complement strand
ATCCATGCCTATCCCCTGGCCCGGACCCGCCCCAGCGTGGAGGAGCGCGTCCGCCGCCTGGTGGATTATCGGCCCGGCCCGCGCCGCGCCTGGCTCACCGCCGCGCGCCGGGCAGTGGCCGCCGCGGCGCTGCTGTGGACGTCCCTGTTCCTGTGGACCTACCACAGCTCCGACGTGAGCTCCGAGCTGCGCGCCGAGCTTCGCGAGACCGCGCCCGACCTCGTCCCCATGCGCCGGTAGCAGCGCCCGCGGCCGATGGCCGCGGGGCTCCGTCCATCCGCGATTACTACACGGCGTAGTATCCGACCGGGGACCTGCAGCATGAACGAGCGCGCTGGGCGGCGACGATGAAGGTGCAGGACCGTGGCGAGGGTGCGGCGAGCGTGCCGCCACCGTTCGGCGGCTCCGATCTGCCATTCACCGGCAACGGGCTCCCGGCGCTCCGGGCTCGGGCGTACCGTACACGAGAACGACGATCGCGGCAGCCCGTCCGGCGCTGACGCGGCCTTCCCCTCCCCCCGTCGCGGCAGGTAAAGCAGCGGGCGGACTGCCGGACGACCGACCGCTGCCCCGCGGTTTCACGCGGCACTTGAAACGAGAACATCCATCTCAATGACCCACCATCGAATCCTCCTGGCTGTCCTCGCGGCGGCGATGCTCCCCCTGGCGGCCCTCGCGCAGTCGCCGCCGCAGCCGCGCGCGCTGGTGCCCGCCGCGCCCGACCGTCCCGTGGAGATCGAGCTGCGGAGCGCCGCGCGGGTGGTGGCACCGGGCGACACGGTCCCCGTGGCGATCCGGCTTCGCCCGGAGCCCGGGTGGCACGCGTACTGGCGGCACGCGGGCGACGTGGGGAGCCCGCCCTCCGTGGAGTGGCGGCTTCCCGAGGGGTTCACGGCGGCCCCGCTCCGCTGGCCGGCGCCGGAGCTGATCGCGTCGCCCCCGCTGGCCAGCTACGGCTACGAGCGCGAGGTGCACCTGCTGGGTGCCGTCCACGTCCCGCGCACGGCGCGCGCGGGGTCCACCGCGACGCTGGCGGGGACCGTCACCTGGGTGGTGTGCAAGGAGGAGTGCTTCTCCGCCGACGTGGACCTGGCCCTGACGCTGCCGGTGGGAGCGGCCCCGGAGGCCGACACCGCCGCCGCCCGCGCGTTCGCGGCGGAGGACGCGCGCGTTCCCCTTGGCCCCGCCGGCTGGGCATTCCGCTCGGCGGTGGACTCGGGGGCGGTCGTGCTCCGCGTTCGCCCCCCCGCCGGGTCGGGGCTGCTCGCGGGCGGCGGCACGCAGGGCGTCCGGTTCTTCGTGGACTCGGCCGGCGTCATCGACCACGCCGCGCCGGCCGCGGTGCGCGTGGACGGCGACGCGCTGGAGCTCCGGCTCGTGCGCTCGCCGTACGCCAGCGGGACCCCGGCCCGGCTCACGGGCGTGCTCACCTTCGCGGGCAGCGGTGGCGCGGGGCTCGCGGTCGAGGTGGATGCACCGGTGGTGAGCATGGCGCAGCTCGCACCGGCCGGCGGGTCCGCGAGTGCGGACGCGGGGGCCGGCGGGTGGCTCGCGCTGGCCACCGCCGGCCTGCTCGCGCTCCTGGGCGGCACGCTGCTCAACCTGATGCCGTGCGTCCTCCCCGTGCTGTCCATCAAGGCGCTTGGCGTGGCCGAGGCGGCGGCGCACGACGCACGGACCGCGCGGCGGCACGCACTGCTGTTCGGCGCGGGCGTGCTCGTGTCGATGTGGACGCTGGTGGGGGGGCTGCTCGCCCTGCGCGCGGCCGGCGCCGAGGTCGGCTGGGGCTACCAGCTGCAGAGCCCCGCCATGGTGGGCGGGCTCGCGCTGCTCGTGTTCGCCGCCGCGCTCAACATGGCCGGCATCTTCGAGATCGGGCCGGTGGGCGGCACGCTCTCCGTCGCCGCGGGGCGCACGCCGCCGGCCGCCGAGGCGTTCCTGGGCGGGGTTCTCGTCACCGCGCTCGCCACGCCCTGCTCCGCCCCGTTCCTCGCCGCCGCGGTGGCGTACGGGGTCGCCGGCGGGGCGGCGAGCGCCGTCGTCGTCTTCACGGCGCTGGGCCTGGGCCTGGTGTGGCCGCTCGCGCTCGTGGCCGTGGCGCCGCGCGTGCGCGGCTGGCTGCCCAGGCCCGGCGCGTGGATGGTGACGCTGCGGCAGGCGCTCGCCTTTCCGCTGTTCGCGACCGTGGTCTGGCTGGCGTGGGTGCTGGGCCGGCAGGCCGGGACCGGCGCGGTGACGGCGCTGCTCGCCGCGCTCACCCTGCTGGCATTCGGCCTGTGGGCGCTGGGCCGCTTCGCGACGCTCGCCGCATCCGTCGGCCGGCGCCACGCCGCCCGGGGCCTCGCCGGGGCGGCCGGCGCGGGCGCGCTGGCGCTCGTGATCGCCGGCGCGGGCCCGGCACCCGCGGGCGCCGCCCTGGCGGCGGACGGGGCGAGCCCGCAGGGCCCGACGGCGGGTGCGCTCCCGTGGCGGCCGTACAGCGCCGCGTCGCTCGAGGCGCTGCGCGACAGCGGGCGCGTGGTGCTACTGGACTTCACGGCCGACTGGTGCCTCACCTGCAAGGTGAACGAACGCGTCGCCCTTGGCTCGGACGCCGTCCGCGCGTCGCTGCGCGCGCACGACGTGGTGCTGCTCCGCGCCGACTGGACCACGCGCGACCCGTCCGTCACGCGTGCACTCGCGGCGTTCGACCGCAACAGCGTGCCGTTCGTCGTGCTCTACGGCCGCGACCGCGCCGCGGCGCCCACCATCCTTCCGACGCTCCTCACGCCGGGGATCGTCACGCGCGCGCTGGACGCCGCCGCGGCCGGCCCCGCGCCCACGCCTTCCGCGGCGCCCGCGCGGTGACCGCCACGGCCGAACCCGGCTCCACCCGTTCCGTCCCTTCCATCCCTCAGACCCGGATCCGAACCATGCCTTTCTCCAAGCGCCGCAAGCTCTCGCTCCTGATCGCCGGCCTCGTCGTCGTCGCCGCGGGCGCCGGGGCGGCGGCCGTCGCCCCGCACCTGGAAGACGAAGTCACGCTGACGGCCACTGAGCTGAGCGCCGCACCGCAGGTGGGCGCGCCCGCCCCGGCGTTCACCGCCCTCGACACGCGCGGCGCCTCGCACTCGCTCGCGGCCTACCGCGGCCGGTGGGTCGTGCTCGAGTGGGTCAACCACGAGTGCCCGTACACCAAGAAGCACTACGCCTCCGTCGACGGCGGTCCCGGCAACACGCAGGCGATGCAGCGCGACTACGCGAACCGCGCCGTGTGGCTCTCGGTCGTCTCGTCCGCGCCCGGAAAGCAGGGCTTTACGACGGCGGCGGAGGCGGACCGGCTGACGCGCGAAAAGGGCGCGGCGCCGGCCGCCGTCCTCCGCGACACGGCCGGCACGCTCGGGCGGCTGTACGGCGCGCGCAACACGCCGCAGTACGCCATCATCGACCCGCAGGGGGTGCTTCGGTACGCGGGCGCCATCGACAGCAACTCGTCGGCCCGGGTCAAGGACATCGCGGGGGCGACCAACTACGTCCGCGCAGCGCTGGACGCCGGCCTCGCGGGCAACCCCATCGCGGTCGCGCAGACGCAGCCCTACGGCTGCGACGTGAAGTACTGATCGTACCTGGCGCCCCGACCACCCCGGGCTGGCGGATGAAGACGGCGAAAGCACGCTTTGCGGTTGCGGCGGCGGCGGCGTCCGCGCACTCTGATCGGCAGCGCGCGCCTCGCCTGCGGCGGGACGGCGATCGACGGCGGCGACGTCACGGGTGGTGACGGGGGCGGGCGGTCCCGGGGGGTGCAGGTGATCGCCGGACCCTCCGCCCGCCCGATGAACGTCGCCAGGACCCGATGGGGTTCCGCACCCGGTGGCTGGACGGCCGGATCTACGACCCGGCCTTCGCCGGGCTGACCTGCGCGGAGCGGCGGCGCTGGCTCACGTCGATGATCCCGATCGGGCTGCGCCGCGGAGAGGCGCGGAAGCGAGCCCATCACGGAGCCGCGAGCGCCGGTGATGACGACCAAAACCGCCGGGCGTTGTTCATCCAACGGATCTGTACGCGGCGAAACATCATCCAGGGAGCTGGCAGATGAGAACGACGAAGGCACTCTTCGCGGGCGCAGCGGTAGCCGCCTCCGCGCTGGTCTGGGCGGCCCGCACGTACGGCGCGCAGCCCGCCCCCGGGACGGCGATGGACGGCGACGACATCGCGGGGGTGGTGACGGGGGCGGGCGGCCCCGAGGCGGGGGTGTGGGTGGTCGCCGAGACCTCCGACCTCCCCACCAAGTTCGCCAAGATCGTGGTGACCGACGACCAGGGGCGGTACCTCCTCCCCGACCTTCCCCAGGCCAGCTACGACGTCTGGGTGCGCGGCTACGGGCTGGTGGACTCGCCCAGGCGGCGGGCGCAGCCGGGGACCACGCTGAACCTGCAGGCGACCCCCGCGCCAAATCCGCGCGCCGCGGCGGAGTACTACCCGGCCGGGTACTGGTACTCGCTGCTCCGGGTCCCGGACCCCAGCGAGTTCCCGGGCACCGGCCCGGAGGGCAACGGGATCAACCCGGCCATCAAGAGCCAGGAGGAGTACGTCCGGCTGGTGAAGAACAATTCCTGCTTCGGCTGCCACCAGATGGGGAGCAAGGGAACGCGCGAGCTGCACCCCGCGCTGGGCACCTTCGAATCCTCCGTGCAGGCGTGGCAGCGGCGGCTGCAGGCCGGCCAGGCCGGAGGGGCGATGATGGGGTCGCTGCAGCAGATGGGAGCCCCGCGCACGCTGCGCATGTTCGCGGACTGGACCGACCGCATCGCCGCCGGCGAGGTCCCGCCCGCGCCGCCCCGGCCGCAGGGGATCGAGCGGAACGTCGTCATCACGATGTGGGACTGGGCGGACCCCAGGGCGTACCTGCACGACCTGGTCTCCACCGACCGGCGCAACCCGACGGTCAACGCCGGCGGCCCGGTCTACGCCGTGCTCGAGGCCAGCGCCGACTACATGCCGGTGCTGGACCCCAGGACCCACACGGCGACCCGCGTCCCGGTCACGCTCCGCGACTCGAGCGCCGGGCCCGTGTCGCCGCAGCAGGTCGCGTCCCCGTCGCCGTACTGGGGGACCGAGCCCATCTGGAACAGCCGGGCGAACGTGCACAACCCCATGCTCGACGAGCAGGGGCGCGTCTGGATCACCTCGCGGGTGCGTCCGCCGCCCAACCCGGACTTCTGCAAGGAGGGGTCGAGCCATCCGTCTGCCCGCCTCTTTCCGCTCCCCGCGGCGGGCCGCCACGTGGCGGTGTACGACCCCCGGACCCGGGAGATGAAGCACATCTCCACCTGCTTCGGCACGCACCACCTGATGTTCGCCGAGGACGCCGACCGCACCCTCTGGCTGAGCGGCGGCGGGCCGGTGATCGGATGGGTGAACACCCGGCTGTGGGACGAGACGGGGGACGAGGAGCGGGCGCAGGGATGGACGGCGCTGGTCCTGGACACCAACGGGAACGGCCGCCGCGACGAGTACGTGGAGCCCAACGCGCCCCTGGATCCGGCCCGGGACAAGCGCATCAACACCGGGCAGTACGGCTCGGTGTACGCGCTGGCCCCGGCGCCGGACGGATCGGTGTGGGGGACGACGTTCGGGTTCCCCGGCGCGATCATCCGGCTGAGCCCCGGCTCCAACCCGCCGCACACGGCGCTCACCGAGATCTTCGAGGTGCCGTGGAACAACCCGGCCGTCGCCAACCAGGGCTTCTCCCCGCGCGGCGGCGACGTGGACCGGAACGGCGTGTACTGGGCCGCCATGGGGAGCGGGCACATGGCCAGCTTCGACCGGCGCAAGTGCCGCGGCCCGCTGAACGGCCCTACCGCCACCGGCCAGCACTGCCCGGAGGGGTGGACCTTCTACGCCGAGCCCCTCCCGCAGCTGGGCAACGTCACCAGCGCGGGGAGCGGCGAAGGGAGCTACTACACCTGGGTGGACCAGTTCAACACGCTGGGGCTGGGAGAGAACGTGCCGATCAACACGGGCAACCAGTCCGAGGGGCTCCTCGTCCTCAAGGATGGAAAGTGGGTCGTCCTGCGCGTGCCCTACCCGATGGGGTTCTACACCAAGTGGCTGGACGGCCGCATCGACGACCCGAACGCCGGCTGGAAGGGGCGCGGCCTGTGGGCCTCCATCAGCACCCGCACCCCCTACCACATGGAGGGCGGCAAGGGTGCCACCAGCAAGGCGATCCGGTTCCAGCTCCGGCCGGATCCGCTGGCCCGGTAGGGCGAAGCGTGTCTTCGATCGGGAAGTCCATCTTCAACCACCCCCTGGAGAGGAGATCCAGATGATCGACCGGCGCACCATCCTCCGCGGCGCTGCCGCTCTCCCGCTTCTCGGCAGCGCGGCGGCGCTGCTGCTGGCCGCGACCGCGGCGGCACAGCAGGGCCCGGGAGGCGGGCCGCCCCCCGACCGGTCCACCCCCGTGGAGGCGAACGAGCTTCGCGAAACCTGGAACGACCGGGTGAGCGCCGGTGCCCCGGCCGGTGCCACCCCGGAGTTCGAGGGATGGAGCATGGGCCACGCGATGCCCCTCCCCCGGTCCGAGCATGCGGTCGCGGAGATGGGCGGCAAGGTGTGGGTGCTCGGGGGATATCCGCCCGGGCGGCTCCCCTCCAACCTGGTCCAGGTCTACGACCCGGCCGCGGGCCGCTGGTCGCTGGGCCCGCCGCTGCCCCAGCCCATCCACCACACCCACGCCGCGGCCGTGGACGGCAAGCTCTACGTGATCGGCGGGGAGGTCGAGGGCGCGAGCACGGGGAAGCCGCCGGTCTTCGTGGCGAACGTGTGGGTTCACGATCCGGCGGTCGGCGGCTGGGTGGCGCGCGCGCCGATGCCCACCGCGCGGAGCGGCGGCGGCAAGGCGGTGATCGACGGCAAGATCTACGTGGCCGGCGGGCGCCCGCCCGGGGGCTCCGCCTTCGAGGTCTACGACCCGGCGACGGACACGTGGGAGAAGCTTCCCGACCTGCCCACCCAGCGCAACCACCTGGCCATGGTGGCGTTGAACGGAAAGGTCATCGTCGCCGGCGGCCGCACCGGCCCGGGCGCCATGGCCGAGCGGGTGGACGTGGTCGAGATCTACGATCCCGCCACCCGCCGCTGGACCCGGGGCGCCCCGCTCCCCGCGCCCCGGGGCGGCATCACGGGCGCGGCCCACGCCGGGTGCATGTTCGTCTTCGGCGGCGAGGGCGAGCGGACCCACGTGCTGGGCCTGACGCCCACCACGTATGCGTACGATCCCCGCGCCGACCGCTGGACCCGGCTGCCGGATCTCCCCATCGCCGTCCACGGCCTCAAGGGCAGCGCGGTCATCGGCGGCCGGATCTTCCTGCCGGGCGGCGGGATCACGCTGGGCGGCAATTCCGGCACCAACGCCATGCAGCTGTACCGGCCCGCGATGCGCTGCGGGTGAGGCCGAGGGAGTGCGTTAGTGCGTTAGTGCGTTAGTGCGGAAGTGCGGGAGTGCGGGAGTGATCGTAACCAGAAGGGGGGAGCCGGCAACGGCGGGTTCGTTGCCGGCTCCGTCCGCGCAGCCGCGGGTCACCCGTCACGGCGGCAAAGATCGCATCGCCGATAACCAGCCGCCGTACATCCGCTGACGCTGGCAGAGGCTCGTCGGCAAGGGTCACGGGGGCGGGGCTGGCGGGCAGGACGTTCCGCGGCCGAACGCAGGGACGGCCCCGCATCCCCAGCAGCCGGCGTGCGCGGGGCCACGCGCTCCGGATCGACACGGCGGCTTCCGCAAGCGTGTGCTGCGGCGGCGTCGCAGCGGGCGCCGCGATCACGCCTCGCCAGGCCTATGCATCAGCTAGTACTGCCGCCCGTCGCCGCGCGCCTGGTAGCCCTCCAGGCGCTCCTTCAGAAACCGCGGGGACCGCGCGGGCTCCGTCACGCCGAACCCGATCCGCGAGTAGAACTGCACCAGGTGCGCGTAGGGGATGCAGCAGCAGGCGCTTTCCCCCAGTTCCTCGGAGATGCGGGCCAACAGCGTGGAGCCAACGCCCTTACGCTGATGATCCGGGTCACGGACGCCTCTGCGCCTCGTGTCATCGGGATGTCAAAAACAGGTCGTGCGTCGGAAATGATGTGACGCGCCCAAGCGCGTCCCACAGCGCGGCATTGAGTTCGTTGTCGAAGTTGGCTGTCCAGGAGCGAGCGTTGAACAGCGCGACCCACGAGAAGTTGTGGTACGAGCGCACGAGAACGCTCGTCGTGCCGGGCAGCGCTCCCCCGTGCGACCAGGTCGCGTCGTCCTGGGTTGGACGAACCAGCCATCCACCTGCGTAGTAGCACGCGCCACCGGCACATACCGCAGCGCCGTTGCTGGTCATCTCCGCGACGAGCCCAGCGCTGAGGATGTCCGGGCGATTGGCGCGGCCATCCACGCCGGCCAGGAACCGCAAAAGATCAACGGTCGACGAGACCCAGGCTCCGCTTGCATCCATCGCTTCGAGGTGAAGGGCCCCGTAGGGGATGGGCGCCGTGCCTTCGCCCGGGAACACGGATGGCACCATCGGCGCGGTCAGGCCCAGCCCCGGTTCTCCCGGCATATAGTACTTCACCTCGTCTGCGAGCGCGTCGCGCATGCGCGTCTTGCCCGACTGAGTGCGATTGGCGCCCACGGGCTGCAGCACGCGTGCGCGAACGAACTCCTCGTAAGGCATGCCGCTCAAACGCTCGATCACGCGACCGAGAACGGCGTAGCCAAAATTCGAGTAGACGTGCTTCTCGCCAGGATTGAAATCGAGCGGCATTCCCTTCATGTAGCGGATGATCGTTTCAGCAGACGCCGGCGCGGGCGCGTTGACCGCGGCTGCGGCGATCGCCGGCCGAGCCATCGGATCGAATCCGCCATTCGGTTTGTTACGATCCCAGCCCCCGGTGTGGTTGAGCAGGTGCCGAATGGTGATCTGCTCCCACCGCGGATCGACGGTCGCTCCCGGCGCAGGGGTGAGGTGCGCGATGAGTGGCGCCACGCGATCGTCGAGCTCGAGCTTGCCTTCTTCCACCAGCTTCATGATGGCGGCGGCGGTGATCGGTTTGGACACGCTGGCGATCCGGAACAGCGCGTCAGGCTGCACCGGCGTCTTGTTCTCGACATCCGCGTAACCAAAGCCCCGGGCATAGATCAGCTTGCCGTCGCGAAGCACGGCAACCGCGCCACCGGGAATGGCGTACTTCCGCATGAAATCGGTGATGTTCTGATCGTAAGATCCCATTCCCGGCACAGCAGCACCGCTGATCGGAATCTCCGCGGAAGGCGTAACTGGAGGCAAGAAAGGCGGCGGGTCCTTGTCGCATGCCGCCAGTGACGCAGCCACCAACAATCCAGTTACCAACGCTCTTGCGGATTTCATAAGCACTTTCCGATCGCGCTTGTGCGTGCGGACTCGTTTCATGGGCACCGAACCCGGCACGATCGGGGCCGGAGCAGGAGGCACCGGCCCAGCATGCGGCTGCCAGGCGACCGGGGGCGTAAAGGACGGTAGCCGCCGAACGACACAAGGGTCAGGGATGCGGGGCCGGCGCGCAAAGACTTTCGTCGCGCCCAAAACATGGACGGCCCCAGGGACGGCAAGAAGGCAGCTCGATCCCATCACCTATCCCACCAGAGCCACCCGCCGCGTAGCTCCCGGGCGATTGGCTTCAAGGCTTCACGTCGCTCCTCCGCCAGCGCCGCAAGGCGCGGTCACGCCTCGCCAGGCTTATGCATCAGCAGGTACTGCCGCCCGTCCCCGCGCGCCTGGTAGCCCTCCAGGCGCTCCTTCAGGAACCGCGGGGACCGCGCGGGCTCCATCACGTCGAAGCCGATCCGAGAGTAGAACTGCACCAGGTGCGCGTAGGGAATGCAGTAGCAGGCGCTTTCCCCGAGCTCCTCGGAGATGCGGGCCAGCAGCCTGGAGCCAACGCCCTGACGTTGATGATCCGGGTGCACCTGCATGCCGCGCAGCACGGTCGTGCCGTGCTCGGGGGCCAGCCGCACGACGCCGATCAGCTGCCCACCCTCCTCCGCCAGCAGTACGGTATCGGATGGGGTCGTTCCACCGCCGTAGCCGCGGTCGGCATAGAACCGCTGGACCCGCGGAATGTCCTCGGCAGACGCGCGGCGAATCTCTACTCGCATGCTGTACCTGGATGCTTGGGGCCGCGTGGGACGTTTCAGGCGGGCCCGTTGTCCCGGCCGCTGCCGCCTGCAGCGCCTGGTTCGGCGGCGGGGACGGTGTGGGGGCTGTCCACCTGACGTTGCCGCGGCTCCAGGAACCCGAACAAAAGGAGCGCCACGGCGGGAACGACGCACATCGCCGCGAGGAGAAGATCCCCCTGGTGCAGTGGATGCCTGCGCACCAGCACCGAAGTGCGGGGGCGTTCTGGATGATGGGCGACCAGCACCGTTTGCCCTACGCCAAGCTCGGGAAGATGCGAGTCGAAGCACCCCGTGGTTCCACCGAACCACAGCCGGCGGCCAAAGTACTCGCGGCCACCGACGGAGTAGCGGTACCGAAGCCGGAGGTTGCACACTTCGCCTCGCGGTCCGTCGTGAAGGCGCCGCTCGAAGCGGACCACCTCTCCACGGGCGGCTGGCCAGTCCCTGGCTTTGAGGTTCGCACGTTGATGGAGGAGCGGCCCCAACAGGCTCATGCCCGCGATGGCCCACACGATCAGGAGCGTCCCCAGAAACCCTGGCAAGTGCAAGTTCCTCCGTACCACGCCAGCATGCTTCATCTACATCGCTTCCAGGGAAAGCCGCCGAACGACAATCAGCGTCAGGGTGCGGGCCGGCGCGCAAGCCTGTCCTCGTGCCGAAAACATGCCGGCCATGCATCCCCGAGCCGTTGTTCAGGGCCGCGCGGGGTGTTCGCGTGAAGGTCAGCTCCCCGTTCCTGTCCCGGCCGGCCGGCGACGGGACCGGGCCTCGGCAGCGAGGGCGCGGAAGGTGGTCAGGTACGAGTCGGACCACCGGAACCCGTGCCGGGTCAATGCCGCCTTGACCGCCGCCTCGTCCGCCTCTGCCACCAACGCCTCCAGGATGGCCAGCGCGTCGGTGCGGAAGGTCCGGGCCGATGCCTCCGAGTAGCCGGGGCCCTTCGCCGCAATGGCCTCCTCAATGAGGCTGTCGTGTGGGCCGCGCTTGAAGTCCTCTGCCATCGTTACACCTCCCTATTCATCTCTGCAGAAAATTTGCGAGCGGCCTACGACACAAGGGTCAGGGGTGCGTGCCCGGCGCGCAAGGCTTTCGTACGGCGACAGCATGCCCGTCGCGGGCTCGTACCCTCGCGCATGTTCGGGCTTGGCCGCGGCGGCGGCTCATCCATGATTCGGCAGCGGTCCTTCACGTCGACGGGCAGCCGATGCCCGCGAAGGATGTCGCGGTGTGCGGTTGCGCGTCCGGTCCGCTGCGTAGGCTCTTTCGTTCGGGGGCCGGAGATGAGATAATCTCTCGCATGACATCCACGAATCCGACTGCTGCCAACTGCGAAGCGCTGGAGCCGGCCGCCCGCGCCGTGCTCAGCGAAGCTGCCTACAACTACTACGCCGGGGGCGCGGAAGACGAGACGACCCTGCGGGCCAACCGCAGCGCCTTCGACCGCTTCTACCTGCGTCCGCGCGTGCTGGTGGACGTGGGCGAGGTCGACACCACGATCGAGCTCCTGGGCGAGCGGCTGTCGATGCCGATCCTGCTCGCGCCCACCGCGTTCCAGCGCCTCGCCCACCCCGAGGGCGAAAAGGCGAGCGCCCGTGCCGCACGCGCGGCCGCCACGCTGATGGTGGCCAGCACCCTTTCCACCACCTCCATCGAAGACACCGCGGCGGCCGCGCCCGGACCACTCTGGTTCCAGCTCTACGTCTTTCGGCAGCGCGAGATCACGCGCGCGCTGGTGGAGCGCGCCGAGGCGGCGGGGTGCACGGCGATCTGCCTGACCGTCACCGTCCCCGTGCAGGGAAACCGCGAGCGCGACACGCGCACCGGCTTCCGCCTGCCTCCGGAGCTGGAGATGGCGAACTTCACCGGGCTGCCGCAGTCCGCTTTCCCCGACGCCGCGGGATCGGGGCTGGAGGCGTTCATCGGCCGCGAGTTCGATCCCACCCTCACCTGGGCCGACGTGGAGTGGCTGCGCTCCATCACCCGGCTTCCCATCGTGCTCAAGGGGATCGTGACGCCGGAGGACGCGGCGCTGGCGGTGGAGCACGGCGCCGACGCCGTGATCGTCTCCAACCACGGCGGCCGCCAGCTCGACAGCGCCGAGCCCACCCTGCTGGCCCTTCCCCGCGTGGCGGAGGCCGTCTCGGGGCGCATCCCCGTGCTGATGGACGGCGGGATCCGGCGCGGCACCGACGTGGTGAAGGCGCTGGCGCTGGGCGCGAGGGCCGTGCTCGTTGGACGCCCGGTGCTCTGGGGTCTCGCGGTCGATGGGCAGGCGGGCGTGGAGCGCGTGCTCGCGATGCTCCACGCCGAGCTGCGGCGCACCCTCGCGCTCCTCGGCCGCCCATCGATCGCCGCGGTGGACGCGAACGCGATTACCGAGATTCCCGGGTTCGTCCTCCCGCCTCGCTGACACCGATCTCACCCGGAAGAACGGAACGACGGGGAGAAGCGGCATCCCCCGGACCGAGACTGCACGAACAACGGCCCCGCGGCATTATCGCCGCGGGGCCGTCGTGGTTCCGTCCATCTGCCGTCAGCCGTCGGCCGGTCGCGCCGCTCAGCCCCCGTGCGATGGGGCCGGCCGGCGGAGGGTGGTGTCGCGCATGCCCTTGGGGATCGACTGCTTTTGCCCTTTGTCGCCATGTGGGCTGCATTGTGCACGCGACAAAACTTTCCAGACGCAACGATCTCACATCCGAATTGTTGTATTGTTGGGCGCATAATGCTACTCTTCTGCCGAAGTGCCCACTGATCGTCTTTTCGTTCTTGACGCATGGCCTACAGGGAATGAGGCGTTGAGGACGACCATAGCCGTCCGATCGATCCGAGCGACGACCGTTCGCCGGACAGCCTGCACCCTGTGAGATGGACAGAACCATGAAGAAGCTGCATCTGGAAGACGTGCGCGTCGAAAGCTTCGAGCTCGGCGCCAAGCAGGACGCCCGCGGGACGGTGGTCGCCAATGCGCAAACCGACTTTTGTACCGGCGGCTGCGGCGGCGTCACCGTCCCCGAGACCTGCCAATGGACGTGCAACGTGACCGCGTGCGGCAACGACTGTATGTCGAGCGTGTACATCTTCGGCGAGTGCACGATGCCGTGATGGCGCACCACATCTACAACACCGGCCCCGCGGTATCTCGCCGCGGGGCCGATTTTGTCTCGTACTTTTTGCCGCCCCGTCAGGCCGCCGACGTCACCACGTAGCGGATCAGTTCGGCGTCGGCGGAGCCTTTGAGGATCGCCTGCCTCACCTCGCCGATGCCCTTGGTGATGCGGATCTCGCGCGGGCACGCCTCCGTGTGTCGAAGGCCTGACGCCCCACGGGTCAGGGGTGCGGGGCCGGCGCGCAAGCCTGGCGTCGGCAGAAAGCATGGACGGCCCCGCATCCCCTGCAGCCAATTGTTAGGCGACGGCCACGGGCGGCCCTTTCTGGACGCATGCCCATTCTGCACTCATCGAGTTAGGCGTCGAGTGCAACTCGGAGTGCTTCGAGGAGTTCTCGAGCGACCGCTGCGTTCGTATCGGCGTGTTGATGCGCACTTTCGATCTTTGCTTTCTCGAACCACTTGATCTGGTAGCCACTTTGTTCCCCTGCACGAACTATGTTGACGGTTTCTCCGTAGGACCTACATGCGCAGACGATCACTTTGCAGTTGAGCTGGACAAAACGCTCGAGGCTCTTGGCCAAGCGGCTGTTCGGATCGCCTTGCGTCTCGATTCCGACCTTCGTTCCATCGATCGTAACGACGATAGTGACGTCAACCTTGAAACGCTTCTCCTCGAACGTCGCGGCCGGATACGCCGCTCTGATCATTTCGATGAGCATGCACAAGGATGCAGTCTTACCGCGGTTGCCTGCCCCACGAAGGGCGAGGAGAGTCTGCATGTGGGTTCAAAGCTCGGAGGTGAATTGGCCCGCCTAACGACACAAGGGGTCATGGGTGCGGGGCCGGCGCGCAAGCTTGGCGTCGGCCGAAAGCATGGACGGCTCCGCATCCCCTGCAGCCGATTGTCAGGCAGGAATGAGAAGCGCGGGCCGCCGGACATGTCGTCCGGCGGCCCGTCGCGATCATCGTTCCCCTGGCGGACCCTCTACGTCAGCAGAAGTCGGTCGGGACGCAGGCGATCCTGCTCTCGCAGTCGCACGAGAGATCGCAGGTAGGGTCATTGTTGGTGTAGACCGTGTCCATGCAGATGCAGCTGAAGCCGCACGTATCTGCCCCGGAATCCTCGTGCCCCAGCACCGTACCACGCCCTGCCACCGTCTTCTCCACCTCGAACGTCTCCACCTGCAGCTCGTCCAGCTTCAGCCCCAGCTTCTTCATGGTCACGCTCCTGATGCGAAAATCTGCGACTGGGTGGCGCAATCAGCGCGCGTGAGGACGATGCGAAAGCCGTACCGCCTGGAGGATGCGCGGCGGCTCCATAGGGCCGGCGAGCGGCTCCCGAACCCCTGGGCGGGCGGCCGGAATGCCAGGGCAGCCATCGCCCGGTGCCGTCCGGAAGGCGAGCGACTCCACCCCGTGCAAGCACATCGTCACGCGAAGGGCTGCATTCCCAATGCGGGCGGTGCCGGACTCGTCCGCTGCACCCTGTGCGCCCCTAGCTCTCCGGCGGATCGGTGCTGGGCTCGGCGTGGTGGTGCACGGACATCCGGCCACTCGCCACCGCGAGCGAACCGTAGACGGGGCAGCGCCGCTGAAACCCCGCCACCAGCGCCGCCGCCTGCTCGGCGCTTGGCCCGCGAAGCACGATGTCGAGCTCCACGCTGCTGAACACCGTTACGCCGGGGTGCGGTTGCTGCTCGAGGTCGATCGTCCCGCGCGCGGTGACGGTGACCGCGTCGAGCGGCGCACCGGCGTCCCGGGCGAGTACCTGCAGCACCTCCGCCCCGCAGCTGGCGACGGCCACGAGGACCAGCTCGCCCGGTGTCGGCGCCTCGCCGGGCGCGCCGTTGCGGACCGGGCCATCCACCGTCAGCCGGTGGGTGCGGACGGAGGCAGCGACTCGGCCGAAGACCTCGGTCGATTCCGCATGTGCTTCGTAGGTGCGTGGCGTACTCGAGGGGATCGCTGGTGCGGTCATGTCGAACCGTGGGCGCGGCTTGACACCGGGTTCAGCCGCACCGGGCTGCACGGGTGCCCGTGAATGCACCGGAGCTCAGGCCCTGTGTCGGCTGCAACCCCGGGTTCGTCGGCGGTGCGGCCGACCGATGCCGGCAGGAACGCGAACTCGGTCACGTTACCGCCGCGGCTCGAACGTCGGAGCGGCCTCGTCACGGATCACCAGGATGCCGTCGAACACGGTGGACCAGTCGGTCGTCGCAACGCTGCCCAAGAGCCGCGACGGCACCGGGCCGAGCGAGCGGAGCGCCGCCCGGTCCAGGTAGGCCCATCCCGCCGCGTCGCCAGCCGCCCCGACGGCGAGCGCCCGGGCCTCCAGCGCGTCCGGCGGCAGCGGGGTGAGCGGCTGAATCGGCGCCCCCGCCCGGGACCACTGTCCCCGGAGCGCCGTGAAGCCGACGGCCGCCAGCTGGTCGCCCCATCGTTCGGCCAGCCGCGCTCCCATGGACGGCACCCTGGGGGGGTTCGCGCCGGGCCCGCGCGCCGCATGCACCGTCGCCGTCCAGACGACGATCCTGGCGTCCGGGGGCAGCCGCGCGGACCACCACGCGAGGTTCTGGGCCATGACCAGGCCGCGGTCGGGTCCGGCGGCCCCGCCATCGGCGTTCCCGCGCTCGCGGGCGAAGTAGCCGGCGACGCCGCCGAGCATGACCTCGTCCGGCGTACGCCCCTCGGCTGCCCGCGCCGCGGACGTCCGTGCGGCCAGCGCGCGATCAGCCGCCAGCCGGGTGCAGTCGGCCAGCCGCGCCCGCTCCGTGCTGTCGTACGGCAGGGCCGCGGTGTAGCCCCAGGTGAGGTGGCGCCCGACGGCGTCCCGGCACTCGGCCGAGCGCGCGGGCGGCACCGCCGCGCCCACCAGGCCGGGGAGTGTCGCGCGGGCGTAGGCCGCCGTCGCGCCCGCCGCCTGATCGTCGAGCCCGCCCATGGCCACGCGGCCGGCCACCGCCTCGTGCACGAGCCAGCGCCGCCATCCAGCGAGCTCCCGCGTCCACCAAAAGCCGCCGATCGCGCGGGCGAGCGCAAGTTCGAGCGAGTCGGTCCCGCCGGCGCCGGCCGCCGTCCCGGCCGGGCCGCCCGGGGCCCGCTGCGTAGCGGCGATCGCCCGCTCCAGGCCAAAGAAGTCGTAGCTCCCCGCCTCGAACAGCACCGCCTGGAAGCCGCAGCGCGCCACGAGGTGCTCGACGATCCGCGCCTTGACGCCAAACCCGCGCGCATGGCCGTGCTCCGGCAGCTCGCCCAGGAGGACGACGCGCTTGCCGCAGACGGCAGCGGCGACACGCGCGGCCGCCTGTTCCTCCAGGCTGTCGCTGGCCGAGTGCACACCCAGGCTGCTCGTGGGGCTGCCCATGGCAGGCGCGGTACCCTGCGCACCGGCCGCGGCGGAGACGAGGAACAGGGCGCCGAGCAGCAGGGCACCGGCCGCGAGCCGCCGGCGCGAGCCACGCGCGCACCGGGCGACCGCTACTGTGTCAGGTAGCATGTCCAAATCGATTGCTTATGGATGTGGATCGAGTGGCTTGTTGCAGTCCAATAACACATTCGCCAGGGTGCAGGGCCGGCGCGCAAGACTCTCGTCAAGTCGAAATGATGGACTGCCCGCATCCCCTGCAGCCTGTTAGGCCGCGCTACCCCATTAGCGTCCGAGATGTTCGTGCTCGTTTCGGGGTAAACTGACGCAAACCACGTATGATTGCTCGGTTAGCCCTGACAGAGAAATCGGTTGCTATTTCCAACTGCTGTTGTGTAAACACGACCATTATGCCCTCAGAAGCTTTCGCAGCCACGTGTCCCAGGACTCCACGCGGATGGACGGAGTGAAGGATCGCTCATAGTCGTGGCGCAAGCGGCTCTCCTCCAAGTCGTTCTCACTGCGACCTCCAATAATGATTGTGCGAATGCAGATGTCCTTATCTGGATCTACCTGAAGCGGGCGAACAGGACCACACAAGGCATTGTGCACCTGCTGACCGGCTTCCGCGTCAGCCCTAACTCTATGATCTGCCGTGCGAAATTCCGCATAGTTGCGGTAAATGTGCCCGAGTCTCTTCCGGATCTGTTGCGCTGCTTCATTTATTTTTGCGGAAAAATTACCATACGAATCTCGATTGATCAACCCGAACTCTGCTCCCTTCACCTCGATCAATATGACATCCATACGAGACCGACCGGTGAATACAGCGAAATCTACAAATCCATCCGCTACTGGAAACTCGGAGAAACAGAGATACTCGTCTGCAGGGTTCGCGTAGACTTCCGAGAAGAACGTCAAGTCCTGCTTGAGGAGGGCTAACAAGGAACGCTCCCCAGCCCCCGATACCACGAGATCAACCAACGATTGCTTCGGCAGCATTCGTTCCTGTAACTCGAGCCTCCGAGCAATCTCCTCATGGTGTGCCACCCATGGCGAATCGAAGAACGGGTTGAGCCTGTGGCGAAGCACTTCAGCCTGCTGGCGAAGCCGCACGTCGTCGATGGTCCTGGCCTCAACCTCGGCCGCGGTGCAGCCAAGAATGCGAATGGCGTCATCAACGCTGATATTCCGCCACGTCGGACTGCCACCCTCACCGAATGTTACTTCATCGAAGGAGTCTCCACGCCAGTCATCCCGTTCGTAGTGTTCAATGATCCGGAGTTGCTGGGAGACTAATCCCTGGGCAAGCAAGCCAGAATAGATCCACTCAATTGAGTTCGTTACTGAGACGCCAGTACCGAGATCTCCCAGATCCGTCGCGAGCACCACGACTTCATTCCGTGGTGAGACGAAAATGCGAACTCGGCAGAGCGCATCTTGTCGAGGGTGGCGTCCTGGGCGGTACTGAAACACAAAATCTGAGATCTTCATATAGGTGCGCTAAGGTGGAACACGTCGGATTGGGGATTTCAGCCTAACCACACAAGGGTCAGGGGTGCGGGGCCGGCGCGCAAGGCTGTCATCGCGCCGAAAGCATGCACGGCCCCGCCCCGACGGTCAGGCTCCGCTGCATGGCGCCATCCCTCGAGATTGCGGCTGCGGCCCTCAGAAGCCGTGCTCCACGACCCGCCGCAGGAACTCCGCTTCGACGATCTTTCCCTGGGGGGTGCCCGAGAACATATCCGCGCTCAAGCCAAGAGTCTCCGTACTTCCGTCCTGATGGTACCGGTAGAGCCGGGCGTTCGTCATTCGGTGGCGGGCGTACACGTCCATGTAGACGCCATCATCGTTGCGCCCGAATCGATACTGGATATTCCACCCATGGCTGTTCTCGACGCGGCCCGATCGTGACGCTTCCGCGCCTTCGGGCAGCTCCAAGCCCCAGTTCTTGAACTCCGCGGCAAACGCCGCACGGATTGCTGGCTCAGTCACATCAATCCCTTTCCCGAGTGCCAGGACATCCCTCGCGTGGCAGGCATCTGCATCCGCTCCGCGCGTGTGCCGGTACCATCGCCCGCGCGATTCGCGGTGAATCCTCCCGCACCATCGTGCCGCTCCGCGGACGCTCATTCTGCAGGGGGAGGGTGCAGACTGCGGGCCCAGGAGTCACGAATTACGCGGGTGTAGCGTCTCTGTGTGGATCAAGCCCGCCGGAGCTCGTCGTGAAACGAGACACCGGCCCACGGCTACGCCCCCGACCCGTTTGCGTACCAGCCCAACCCGCAGCACCTCGAGCAGATCCGTCCACTGCCGTCGGGGTTCTGATGCGCGTATCCAGAACCCGTGCACCACTCGCACTCCACTGCACCTTCGGGAGGGGACGGGAGTAGCTGCGCTACCGCCGGATACCGGTGTGCACCAAGCACCAGCCAACCCCACCGCTCAGGTGCGGGTGCTTCGCGCCAGATCTCTCTCGGCTCTTCGGGGAGACCCCAATTCTCGATCTCATTGACCCAGACGCTTCCGTCAGGGCGCAGAAAGCCAGCCGAGCCGATGGTGGCGCAGAGGAGCATGCCGCCCGCGGTACGCGCCCACTCCGCAAAGTCTGGGTTCTGGCGTGCGAAGGTACGTTGCTGCTCCGCGTAGAGCTCCTGGATCCAGGGATGCGGCTGCTCCTGCTCTCGACGCGTGCTGGCAGGCCTTGCCACGGCAATGCAGGAAGCGCGGCTCCCGTGACGCGCCAGGATGGTGAGCTCCTCCAGCTCCAGGCCGGCGGCGCGGACCTGCGCCGTGAACTCGTCCTGGTAGGTCACGCGCCCGAAATCGATGCTCGTCACCTGCTTCAGCATGGGCTTGATGAGCTCCACCCAGCGGGCGCGTTGCATCTGGATGGTCTGCGTGAAAAAGATGCGTCCGCCCGGGATCAACAGCGCGCCACAATGCCGCAGCGCCCGCTCGGGCTCGGGAAGGAGCATAAAGCTTCCGGAGAAATACACGGCGCCGTACGGCCCGCCGTGGTGATCGTAGACCGATTCCAGACGGACCTCGGCACGATCCCGCAACGGGGAATCCCGGAGTCTTCGCCGGGCGTGCTCCACGTAGTCGGCGTCGATGTCGATGCCGGTGACGCGCAGGCCCTTTCGCTTCACCAGAGCGGCGTTCGCCAGCAGGGCTCCGGCTGTGCCGATGCCGACGTCCAGCAGCGCGGCGCCCTCCGGCACGCGCCTGAGCACCTCGGCGTACCAGCGGGAGGTGAGTCTGAGGATGAGCGTGTCGTAGATGAGACTTCGGATCATGGGCCCCGGGTGAACGGTGGCGGGACGGAGGCCTCGTCTGCTGCTGTCCGTGCTCCGTCAGGGGTGCGGGGCCGGCGCGCAAGCCTGTCCTCACCCGAAGCATGCCCGGCCCCGCATCCCCCTGCAGCCGATTGCCAGGCTGCTCATTGGACGGACCCCCGAGACAGTCAGGCCCCGGCGTCCTTTCGCGACGCCCGCGCCAGCCGTTCAACGAGGTCGTCCGGGATCGGTTTGCGCGGCGAGAAGGTTATGCCGGTCTTGGTCGCCTTCAGGCCGGCGGCCGCGATTTCTTCGGCGTGTTGGGAGATGGCGCCTGGAAGGAGATACAGCCCGCACTGTTTGCTGAACGCCGCATAGCTCGCGACGACCGAGCCGCCGATCCTGAACCCCGGCATGTTGTACGCCACCATCTCCTCCGCTTCCGGCAGGGCGCGGGCCAGAAGCGCGCGCAACCGTTCCAGGGAGGGCCGGAAGGGCTCGGGCGCCGCGGCAATGTAGGCGTCGTGGTCGGCGATCGTCATCATGGCTGTGTCTCGCTTCTGATTCCGATTGTTTTCAAGATTTTCGCTCGCACCCGCTTCCCTGTGCTGCCTGACGGCCTCAAGGGTCAGGGGTGCGGGCCCGTGCGCAAAACTTCCGTCGGCGGAAAACATGCCCGGCCCCGCATTCCTCGCCGGCGGGCGGGCAACGCGAGGCCCGTCCGCGTGCAGCGCGTTGTCAGGCGACATGACCCATCTCCGGGTCAGGGCGCGCGCCGGTAGTGCATTGCGACCGCGCCGTTGCGGAGCGGCTTTGCCGAGACCAGCTCAAGCCGTCGCGTGCTGGGCAGTCCGCTCTCGTACAGGGTCGGGCCGTGGCCGGTGATCCTGGGATGCACGAGCAGCTTGTACTCGTCGATCAGATCCAGCCGGTCCAGCTCGGTCGCGAGCTTGCCGCTACCGACGAGTACGCCGGCCGCGGTCGCGTCCTTGAGCTTCTGTACGCCCGTGCGCAGGTCGCCGGCGATGTGGTGGCTGTTGGTCCACGGGAAGTCTTTTCGCGTCGAGGACACCACGTACTTCGGCTTGGCCTCCAGCTTGAGCGCCCACTCGCGGATCGCCGGAGGTGCCTCCACGTCGCCGCGGGCGACCGCTGGCCAGTAGCTCTCCATCATCTCGTAGGTGACGCGGCCCCACAGCATCGCCCCGCTCTCGTCCATGAGGCGGGTGAAGAAGGCGTGTGTCTCGTCGTCGGCGATTCCTTCCTGGTGGTCGACGCAGCCGTCCAGGGTGACGTTGATGCTGAAGATCAAGAGCCCCACGGTGTCCTCCGTTCGAGATTCGCGACGAGCCGCTCGCCATCTGGATCCGAGGGCACGAGCCCAATTCGCGAGGCACTCACCCTGTGTCGCCAGCCGACACAAGGGTCAGGGGTGCGTGCGGGCACGCTTCCGTGCAGTTGAAGATCGTGCGGCAGCGCCGTACGCCCTCGCGGTCGTTCAAGATCTCCAGCCGCTCGTCCGCCGCGTCGTCGCGCGTGTCAAAGATGAAGCTGTGCGCGTTCACGATGGCCGCCGGACCCACGAAGTTCTCGTCGGCCCAGAAGCTGGGGCAGCTGGTGGTGCAGGCCGCGCACAGGATGCACATCGTGGTACGGTCGAAGCGCTCGCGGTCGTCCACAGACTGCCGGCGCTCGCGGCCGTCCGCGGGCACGGCGATGTCGGTCACCGGGAAGGGGAGCAGGCGCATCATGAGCGCAGCCCCAGGGCAGCGCGACCCTTTTCACCCGCGAACAGGAATCCGGTCCGCAGTACCCGGCGCCAGTTTCTCTCCCGCACGCTGTCGCTGAAGTTCTCCGCCAAGCAGTCGACGAAGATCTTCGTCAGCAGCGCCAGCCCGCGACGGAAGGCCGCTTCGGCCGCCGGGTCCCCCTGAACCAGCGGCCACTGACGGGCGTAGACGGCACGAATGCTACGCAGCATGCGCTCCCCGTCGCGGGAGGAACTGGCGCTGTAGCGGCGGTAGCGCGTCACTGCGGGCTCCTCGTAGCACCAGGCCGGGTACTCGCGCGCCACCCTCAGGTAGAAGTCGAGGTCGTCCGCGCCCCAGGGATCGCGAAAGCCCCCCACGGCCTCCACGGCCTCACGCCGGAACATCGCCGAGGATGGCGGGATGATGTACCAGTCGAAGCCGAGCAGGATGTTGTACAGCCGGGATTCGCGCGGCAGGCTGGCCACGCCCCACGGGACGGGAGTTCCCTCGTACGTCATCTCCTCACGCCGTCCGATGACGAATCCGCATTCGGGATGCTCCGCGAACGCACGGAGCCCCGCCTCCAGGGCCTGTGGCAGCAGGTGGTCGTCGGCATCGAGAAACACGAAGAACCGGCCGCGGCTCGCACGGATGCCGGTGTTGCGAGCGACGGCCGGTCCGCCGTTGGCCTGCCGCAGCGTGATCGTGCCGGCGTGCCGGGCGGTGATGGCGCCGACGTCGAGGGGCGATCCGTCGTCCACGACGAGGATCTCGAAGTCGCGGCACGTCTGCGCAGCGACCGTGTGCAGCGTCTCGTCGAGCAGTTCCGCCTGCTTAGGTGTCGCGACGTAGCACGGGATGACGATGGATACGAGCGGCATGGGAGGATGCGTCCGGTCCCCCGGATCGGGCAGCGCCACAGGTGCATCTTCGGGTGCGGTCATCAAGCTCTCAGCAAAGGTGTGCCCGTTTGTCGCACGCCGTCGTTGGATGCGAGTGCCCCGGGGCGGCCACACGTCGCCGATCCCCGCGCCTGATGACACAAGGGTCACGGGCGCGGGGCCGGCGCGCAAGACTTTCATCGCGCCGAAAGCATGCAAGGCCCCGCATCCCCTGCAGCCGATTGTCAGGCCGTGCCAGGCGCGGCTGCTCCATAGGGGGCCGGCGAGCGGCTCCCGAAGCCGCTGGCGCGCGGCCGGAATGCTACGGCAGCAATCGCCCGGTGCCAATGTGCCAAAGGCGAGCGACTCCATCCCGTGTTCGGACGGCAAGCACATCGTCACGCCAACTGAGGCCGGCAAATCCGCCCGTCCTCGCCCGGGTACGAACGGCACTGGCCGCCGAGTCGGTCCGTGCCACCCGCCCGAGGCGGATGACATGTACCGGCACGTAACTCGACGCGCTCTCAAATGCGTCGGTGGGAGGATCCACTCCTTCTCCCAGCGAGAGAAACACCTCCATTGTTACACCCTTCTCACCATCTACGTACGGCGGCTTGTAGAACCCAAATGCCTCGGCGTCAAAGTACGACTCCGCGCCCGATGGGCCGAGCCTGCGGATGGAGAGACTCGGGAGACAGCATCCATACTCCGGCCCGAAGAGAAAGAGCAGCCGCCCGGCCTCTGGATAATCGGTTACAAAGATCAGCTTTGAGGGGATCAGATTGGCATCCGCTGAGAACTCCGCAGGCGGTGGGCCCCACTCACCGTCGAGAGATTGCCGGTCGGCACGCGACATCAGCAGTTCAATGCGGTCATGATAGACGATGAGATCGTCCTCGATGCCGTCACCATCCATATCCAAGCGGTGTCGTTCGACGAGGGCAGGGGCGGATGTGACACTGTCCGAGCGGGGCCGAACTCTGACCCAGTCCGAGACAGGACTGGCAGCAGCCTGGCCGGTTTCGTCTAAACGATTCTCTTGCTCGGGATTACAGCCGCAGAGAGCGAGAATGATCGCCGATCGTATAAAGAGAGATTTCTGCATCGTTGTGTGGTCCAGGTCGGCGTCGTGCGATGGCCCGCCGCCTGAGCGGACCAGTGATGAAACACACGGCACCCGCGGAGATTACCTCCGGCTGCCGCGATGCTTGTCCAGCGGCCTACGACACAAGGGTCAGGGGTGCGGGGCCGTCGCGCAAGCCTGTCGTCCGGCCGAAACATGCCCGGCCCCCGCATCCCCTGCAGCCGATTGTTAGGCCGCAGGGGCTCCCAAGGCTACCGCTCCGTCCGCTGTGGAAACGCGCGGAGTTGCGCTCTGAGTGCGCTCGCGGCGCCACGGAGTGCGTCCGCGTCCGCCGAAACGTCAAGGACCGCCGCCTCGTCGTGCAGGCCAACGGCCCACGGTGGCCGGAACTCGTACTGGAAGTACACGCGGAGCACACACGCACCACCCGAGCCCTCCCGCAGTTCGAACCCGAGGCATGGCTCCAGAAAGCTCAGCTCTGCGTCCGCGGCTGCGCCGACCGCCACCGCGTCAAGCCACTCTGCGAGGCGGGCTGCCTCGTATGTCAACAGGCAGGGATCGGTCGCGGTCCACGACCCGCGGGGGTGCCTGACCGCGGCTCGCACCTGCAGCCAGTTCGAGTCATATGGCTCAGCCGCAAGCTCCGGGAACTGGTAGCCGAGGAGCGTCAGGTCGAATGAGCCGTCGGGCCCAGCCAGATGCATGGATGTGCGATAGGGGGCGAGGCGGCCTAAAGACGCAAAGGTCAGGGGTGCGGGGCCGGCGCGCCAGACTTTCTTCGGCTAAAAGCATGGCCGGCTCGCATCCCCTGCAGCCCTTGTTAGGCCGCCGGCGCGCACCAAGCGGTTGCGGGACCCGCTGCTTGCCCCAGCGAGAGGCCGAAGGATGAAATGATGCCAACCCCGCGTCTCCTGCAAGCGGTGTCAGGCGGGACGGCCGGCACTGAGCAGCCAGCCCAGCAGCGCGCAATGGATCGCCACAATCGCCCAGAATACGAACTGAAACCTCGTTTTCCGCGTCTTGTGTCGCAAGCGATCTTGAGCGAGAAGTCCTCCGGGCCAGCCGCCGAGCAGGTCAATCAGGTGGAGTGTCCGTTCTCTCGTGCGCATTCTGCCAGCTTGAGCCGCATTCTTGTCATGGCGGTACAGCAAAAAGGCGATACAGCTCAGTGCGCCGTAGCCTATCGCGACCGCCGGCGCGATCAGCTCTCCAGCCCATCCGGCGACCAGGGCGCCGAGAGCCACAGCGGCAGCCGCTGTTCGCCATCCCACCCGACCGGACTGCTTGTTGTTCGCCATCGAGACTGTAGCCGGGTCGGTGAGGAGTAGCCTAACGACACAAGGACCCAATGTTCCGCATCTCCACTCGGCCCGTCCAGCGATCCGCAGCAGCGCGAGGTCAGGCGGTCAGAAGCAACCCCGAGTCGTCGCGGAAAATCCGCGACAATCCCGTCCGGATTTGCTTATAGGTCAGATCATCGATCGCCATCGCGATGTCAAAGCCATCGACACCAACGAGCGTGCCGAGTTGCTGCGACAGGTCCACGGACAACAGATCGCGGCTCAAGCGACATTGGCGGACGCGACCATATTCCCCGTTGATCTGGTCATCGTACTCGATGTAGACGCCCCCATCCTGGTCCGCCGCTGTCCCCTCGGGCAACTGCTGAAAGTTCAGGTAATGCACCGCACCATCCGCATCAACGCCAATAAGGCCGCAGACGAGTGCGTACTCGTCAGCCTCGAACCCACCGTTGGTCGCCCGGAACGTGATACGCATCAATGGTCAGAAGCGTCGGGTCGGGGTTCCACGTACGGGTTCGCCGCGCCGGAGACTGTTCCGCGGGCGCCTAACACC
>JAESFL010000527.1_pt1 | contig 25531 bp, 19 predicted proteins | sample 9269401 | NCBI WGS metagenome assembly JAESFL01 (sample SAMN14506025, study PRJNA617098) | algae metagenome | isolation source: Gloeocapsa sp. UFS-A4-WI-NPMV-4B04 and co-occurring heterotrophs from desert... | place: USA: Utah | collected 2006-10-01 | reverse complement strand
CCCAAAAGGCCCCCAGCTTCCATGCTCGGGGCCTTTTGCCTTTTATTACCCCCAACAACAGCACTACGCATTCCCCAGCACCGTACCGCTCCGCTACAACACCAGCTCATCACCGTACACCACGGCATCAAGCACAGCATCGACCTGCATCGCACAGCGCAAGTTTCCGCTCATGCCAAGCCGGCCAACCGCATTTGGCGAACGGCAGTCATACAGTCATATAATCGGTTTCCTATCTGTTTCAAACAACCCGCCGCTTCACAAAGTCACTGCCTATGTCGTTTCCATCATTACTCGGCAGCTCACCAATATGAGACTGGCAATCTTGATTACTGCAATCGTTCTTGCCGCATTGCTCAGCTTATATTTCGGGCAAGATAAATTGATGTTGTTCCCCATGCCGGATGATCCGTATCGGACAGATCTTGCCGTGGCAGGGGCAGCACCATGGAGTGATGACGGAATCTATCGCGGCTTGGTGTTCGAGCCCGAGTCACAAGCGAGAGGAACGATCCTGTTTTTTCATGGGAACGCCGGCGCTGCGCAATATCGCGCCGCCTATGCACATCGCTTGAAGTCCTATGGATACCGGGTCGTTCTCCATGAGTATCCCGGATTTGGCGCTCGGAGCGGGCATGCTTCCGTGTCCATAGCAATTGAGTTCAGTCAGAAGGATGCGGAACGTGCACGGGCAAGATGGTCCGGTCCGATGTATCTGATGGGTGAGTCGCTTGGCGCCGGAATAGCAGCTCAGGTGGCCGCATCCAAGCCCACTGATTTTGACGGTATTGTTCTGATCACACCATGGACGAGTTTAGCGGCCTTGGTGAATGAAAAATTTGCTGGGATGCCTCTCTCCATGCTCTTGCGGGCACGCCTCGATACTGTCAATGCAATTAAGCAATATACGGGAAGTGTGGTCGTAATCGGGGCGGAGAATGATGCGCTGATTCCCGTCGCGCATGCTAGGTCGTTGGCAGGCTCACGCAGCGGCGTGCACTACCTCGAACTTCCGGGGGCAGGACACAACGACTGGTTCAGTGCGATGAACGATGCGCAATGGGATGAAGTAGTTTCGATGATGGCAGGCTCCCAGCATCGCCTCGTGCCAAAACAGTAAGGGCGTGGATTAACACCGCATGCAATATCAAGCGAGCTTGGCGCTGCCTACGAGGTAGATGATTTGCTCACCGCTTTCTTTTGGGCATCGGTAATCGTCCAGTAATATATCGTGCTGCCGTCGACTACTTCAGTCCTTTCCGGCGGCCACTCATCACCCATATCAAAGGAATGAGATACCACACGGGTGCCAACTTTCAGTTGTTCCCATAATTGCGGGCGCAGTTTGCGATTGATGCTGTTAAGGAGATACAGTGTCACAACAGTCGCGTCGGACAAATCCGACTGGAACAGGTCGCCGACAGCAAATTTCGTCCTGCTTGTGACACCTGCTTTCTTTGCATTGGCTTTTGCATCCGCGATGCGTTTCGGGTCGATATCAATGCCAATACCGCGTGCGCCATATTTTTTTGCTGCGGTCACGACCATACGCCCATCGCCACACCCTAGATCGTACAGCACGTCTTTTTTAGTGACCTTTGCCATCTGCAGCATTTTATCGACCACGGGTTGCGGTGTAGGGACATAGGGAACATCGAGCACCGGAGGCGTCGCGTTCTGTGCAAACGCAGGCAGGTTGGTCAAACAGGACGCCAGAGCGACGGCACAAACCTTCAATGTAGTGCGGCGCTGTTCAAACGAAATGGTGGTCTTGTCGCGTGACGGCATGTTTTCCTCTTTAATGAAGAATCGTATGCAATGAGAATGTCCTGTATGAGCTCTTAGCTGCCACGAGTATCAAGGAAGCAAAAGAGTCTGGTTGAAGTGATGCTAAGGCGAGCAGGATTGCCAGGATTGATAAAAAATAAATTTCTACGCTGTCTCCCACGAAGTTGCCTGAGGTTAGTAAAGACTGTTGCTGACAATTGCTTCTCTTCCGTCGCTGTTCAAACAACAGCGAGAATTAGCTGAGAACTATCTTGCAGCGGCCATGCCTATGAAAATAGGCATTCCAAGGAAAGGCAAATCATGAAAACCCCATCCGGCGATACGAGGCTTGCACAGCCTGCGGACGAAGAAATAAAGTTGCATGGCGACCAACTCAAGAAACAGGTTGATGCAGCGACAGGGAAAAAGACCGAGCAGAATCAAGAAACGGAAATAAAAAATTCTCAAGGCAATGGCAGCAACAAATCGGCATGAGGTAGATAGCACTTGTTCCGACATGCGGTCACAAGCCTATGTTGTATCTGATGGGAAAGAACAGCGAGCATCCAGGCTTTTAATAAAGATGCGAATTGTTAGTGATTTCCTTTAGAAGAAAATCTTACGTCTGGAACCATTCACTCAGGTAGAACTCCATAATACTGTATGAATATACAGCCTATGGAAAACACATGTTTCCCATGAAAACCTACGTTTCGAATGGAGATCGTGATGGATAAGCAAACTCAGGCAGAAGCACCAAACACTAACATGGTGAAGGATCCGAAGAACTGGACCACCGGCGACGAGCCGATGACAGGTGCGCAGAAATCGTATTTGAAAACGCTTTCTGAGGAGGCGCACGAAGACTTGGATGAGAACCTGACGAAAGCCGAAGCGTCCGAGCGTATTAATGAATTGCAGGAAAAGACCGGGCGCGGTCAGCCGGACAGCACTCAAAAGCAGTAAATACTGAAACAGACGATAGTGAATTGTCCTTTGGTGGGCCGGTTCAGATGATCCAGCGGAAGCTATCCGGATTCTCTTTTTCAAAGCAGCGTATTGAATCCGGATAGCCAATTGACCGCAACAGGCATATCGCAAAACTCTTTGGATTCCCGTGCTGGGTTCTTACATATCGGCTAGGTCTTTTTGGATTGAGCAAGCAGTGAACAATTTTTAAGTATCGAACCGAAAATGGTCAACCATAGCCGCGTTATCAAGCGAAATCGTAGTCGACTCAACAATTGACCCGACAGCGTGCGATATCAATAGTGCGTTGCAGTGCCAGTCGACGCTGGGATTGTGCAACCATCTCCCGATTGCCACTCACTTTGTTTCTGCCAATCGGAATAAACCGTCTTAATGAGCAGAAGAGAAATCGCATAGACAATCTACATCTGTTGTGCCGACGAACATCCTCAGACCAAAACATCATTGCGGAAATTGAATTCCTCAATCGATTGGTACAATTCATCGAAAAACCGCGCAATGCCGGTGGTGGATTATGTGCCTTCAATCTCTTCAAAGCCAAGTGGCAGCTTCACGATAACGATCCGATAATCTGAATCTTTCACGCCACGCCACAATGCCGCAATTGCTCGACAACCCTTTTTACTATCTCGACAATTTTCACCAGATAGTGGAGTGGGTTCGTAGCCGCTACAAACACCTGCTGAGCTACGACGAACATCGATTCGTTGAACGCCTGTCCACCATACCGCAGGCATCCCGTGCGCTGCTAGTCCGGATGGTAATGCGCAAAGGACCGGTGTTCCGGGCCAGTCGCCTGTGCTATGACGAAATCGGTTGCACCCGCACGGCGGTAAGGCCGCTGGTGGAGCAAGGATGGGTCGCTGAACAATTACCCCTATCGATTGACCAGATATTCGACCTATTGACCAAGGCCGAGGTTTTATCCGCCTTCCGTCTTCCCCGGACAAGAGCCTCCGAAAAGAAAGCGGCGTTGCTGGACGCATTGCGCGCTGAATTCAGCACGCCTCGATGCTTCACCGAGTGGTACCCGCAGTCGGATGACTGCGTGTATCAAGTCATGATCGATCCTTTGTGCGATCGGTTGAAGCTGATGTACTTTGGCAATTGCGCGCAGGATTGGTCCGAATTCACGTTGTCCGATCTTGGCATCAACAAGTATGAAACGGTCGACCTGTCGACGGCGTCACATGCATTCCAATCGCCTGAAGACATCGACTGCTACCTAAGACTTCACCGGCTCCGGGAACGCCTGGAGGCAGGTGAGTGCGCAAACACCATCCTGTCCGATATGCCGGCTCGTGTCGCTGACAACGATTGGCTCGAAAGCAGGAAGTCAAAACTTCTGCTGATGATTGCGCAACAGCAGGAACGGGACGGCGATATGGACAATGCGCTGCTTGTCTATTCATCCTGTGCCTATCCGGGGGCCCGTATTCGCGTGGTACGAATTCTGGAGCGCAGCGGGAAGACCGGCTTGGCGTATGCACTAGCGCAGGAAGCTGAGCGCAAGCCGGAAAGCGAGGCGGAACTGCAGCAACTCATGCGCATATTGCCGCGGCTCCAGCGGAAACTTGGTCTGGAAAAGATCGGCCGGCGCGCCATACCTGCCGTCGATCGCATTGACCTGACCTTGGTCCAGCCCACAACGGCCTACTCGGTCGAAATGCTGGTTGCAAGCCATCTTGCCGCCCCCGATGCGCCGGTCTTTTATGTGGAGAATACGCTTATCAATTCCCTGTTCGGCCTGTTGTGCTGGACGGCCATCTTCGCGCCGTTGCCCGGTGCGTTTTTTCATCCATTTCACAGTGGTCCCGCAGATCTGTACCGTGCGGATTTCCACCATAGGCGCGAACACCTGTTCGCGGCATGCCTGGCACAACTCGACTCGGACGCGTACAGGCAGACCATCCGGCATCACTTCGAAGTGAAATGGGGATTGCAATCGCCGTTTGTCTCCTGGGTGAATCTGAGCACTGAATTGCTCGACCTCGCATTGGAGTGCATTCCTGCATGCCATTTGAAGAAGTTGTTCGAGCGAAAGCTGCTGGACATCAGGGCCAATCGTGCCGGCTTGCCGGATCTGATCCAATTCTGGCCTGCAGAGCGCCGTTACCGGATGATCGAGGTGAAAGCGCCGAATGATCGCCTTCAGGACAATCAGGTCCGCTGGCTGGAGTATTGCCTGACCCACGAGATACCCGTCAGTGTGTGCTATGTGGACTGGATGAAGGAGCCGGCGTGACATACCGTGTCGCCGTGAGGGCCCTGACCGAGTTCACAGCCAAGCAGGGCGATCTTGATCTGCGCTTCACACCGTCGCCGAGTGCGCAGGAAGGAATCGCGGGACATTCTGTCGTGACGGCCCGTCGTGCGGAGAGTTACCAGCGCGAAGTGCCGTTTTCCCTCGCCTACAAGCATCTGCTGGTAAGCGGACGTGCCGATGGCTATGATCCTCTTCAAAATCGAGTGGAGGAAATCAAGACCCATCTCGGCGACCTGGCATCCATGCCCGGAAATCATCGCTCGTTGCACTGGGCACAGGTGAAAATATATGGATACCTCCTCTGTGAAAAACTGGGACTGGAGCAGGTGACGCTTGCGCTGGTCTATTTCAATATCGCGACGCAGCACGAAACCATTCTGGAGCAGGAACACACTGCTGCAGACCTGAAGATGTATTTTGAAGCGCAGTGCGAGCGATTCCTGTCCTGGGCGGAGCAGGAACTCCATCACCGTTCTGCGCGCGATGCCGCAGTAGCCTCGTTGCGTTTTCCGCATGGTGAATTTCGTGAAGGCCAGCGCTATCTGGCTGAGTCGGTATTCCGTGCCGCCAGCACGGACCGTTGCCTGATGGCGGAGGCGCCGACGGGCATCGGCAAAACCATTGGTGTCCTGTTCCCGTTATTGAAAGCGAGTCCGAAAAAGGGTATCGACAAAATATTCTTTCTCGCGGCGAAAACACCGGGTCGCAGCATCGCACTGGAAGCGCTCGCAAGGATCCGGCAGGGCGAACCTGATCTGCCCATGCGGGTGCTCGAACTGGTTGCCCGCGACAAGGCATGCGAACATCCGGATAAAGCCTGCCATGGTGAGTCCTGTCCGCTGGCGGCAGGCTTCTATGACCGTTTGCCGCAGGCACGCGCATCTGCACTGAGCGCCGGACGGACAAATGCGCTCGACCGCGACAACCTGCGCACCGTCGCCCTGGAACATCAGGTCTGTCCTTATTACCTGAGCCAGGATCTGGCGCGCTGGAGCGACGTCGTGGTTGGCGATTACAACTATTATTTCGACAGCAGCGCCTTGCTTTATGCCCTGACCGCGGCGAACCAGTGGCGCGTGGCGGTACTGATCGATGAGGCACATAATCTGGTGGAACGCGCGCGGAAAATGTACACGGCGGAGCTAAACCAGGCGGCGCTGCATTTTCTTCGCAAATCGGCGCCAGCAAAGTTGAAGCCGAGCCTCGACAAGCTCAACCGGAGCTGGAATGCACTCAACAAGGAGCAGCAGGACACCTACCAGGCCTATCCGGACATACCGGACGCATTTGTTCGTGCGCTGAAACTGGCAACCGGCGCAATCACAGACTACTCCGCAGAGAACCCCGGCCACGTCGATAAAGATTTGCTGGATTTCTACTTCAGCGCGCTGCATTTTTCGCGCTTGCAGGAAACCTTTGACGCGAATTCGCTGTTCGACATCACAATCGGCAACGGGCGTTCACGCCGGTCAGTCCTCTGCATCCGCAATGTCGTTCCTGCACGATTTCTCGCGCCACGTTTTATTGATGCACGATCGGCGACCTTGTTTTCAGCGACCTTGAGTCCATGGCACTACTTCACCGATATGCTGGGTTTGCCAGAAACTACCGCGTACATCGACGTCGAGTCGCCTTTCAAGGCGGAGCAACTATCGGTGCACATTGCCGGGGACATTTCCACGCGCTATCAGCACCGCGACCAGTCGCTTTCCGCAATCGTGACGCTGATCGCGGGGCAGTTCGAAAAACACCCAGGGAATTATCTGGCCTTCTTCAGCAGCTTCGACTACTTGCAGAAAGTCGCCGAGCTTTTCCGCTCCCGTCATGCAGGCATACCGATCTGGGAACAGTCCCGCAACATGCACGAGAAGGAGCGGGTGCAATTTCTCGAACGCTTCGAACATGACAGCGCAGGGATCGGATTTGCAGTATTGGGCGGCCCGTTTGCGGAAGGAATCGACCTGCCGGGAAATCGGCTGATCGGCGCATTTGTCGCAACGCTCGGATTACCTCAGATCAATCCGGTCAACGAGCAGATCCGCGAACGCATGCAGACGATTTTCGGTGCCGGTTACGACTATGCATATCTTTATCCCGGACTGCAAAAGGTGGTCCAGGCTGCCGGACGGGTTATACGGACACAGACGGATCGCGGTACCGTATTTCTGATTGACGATCGATTCGCGCGGCCGGAGGTACGGGATCTGTTGCCGCGGTGGTGGCATATCGAGACGGGCAGTGGACCCGCTTCTCGTCGTGCGGAGAGTGATGTAACTGGCGGTCAGGAAGATAGGTAAGCCGAAAACATCTGCTGCAAAAGCATCGACGCGGCGCTGCCCAAACATGAGGCGGATGTTCTTCATATCATCTTCGAACTTCCGCCTCCCGAACTTCGTTGGTTTTAGTAGTACAGACGGCCGGTTGCCCCGATGACGCCAATATCCAGATATTGCGACCCGTTGCGGTTGGTTTCGGTGAAACTGATTGGATGCCCGCCAAGCCTGAAGTTTTCCATGGACGTCAATGCCATCGTAATCTTTTCGGGAGTAGGATTGGGACCGGCCATTCGAATCGCTTCCACCAGCAGGCGGGTGTTCATATAAGTTTCGAAATTGGTCGCATTCGAGCTGATGCCTTTGCCGTAGCTACTTTTCAGGAACGCCTGGAAGTCCTTTGCCAGTGCCAGGGACGTCGAATCCGGATTGGGAACGACCTGGCTGATACCCATGCCGCGAACGCGTTTATCGCCCGCCGCCTCGACCAGCGCTTTTACCGGCACGAATGACAAGGTGAAGATTTGTGCCGCGCCGACCGGTGCGTCATACACCCGCATGAACCGGATGACGGCTTCCGGCACTCCCATCAGGAAGATCGCCTGCGGCTTGGCGTCGATGATTTGCCTGGCATGCTGTGCAAAGTCGGTCTCGCCCGGCTTGTAAGGGGTTTTATTGATGACCTCGAATTTGAACTGTTCCGCGGCCTTGGCAATGCTTTGATTGATTCCGGCGCCGAAACCATCGTCCTGGTACAGCACCGCCACGCGCTTCAAGCCCACCGTCGAGACGAGCCGCGAAATCTTCATGATCTCGTCCGTGTACGTCGCGCGGGTATGGAAAATCATCTCCGATCCGGGGCCACGGATAACCTCCGCGCCACTGAACACGCCAACCAGGGGCACCTTGTGCTTGGTGAGCACACCGGATTTGATGATGCCGATCGTATTTGCGGTCCCCACTGCATTCATCATGGCGACGACATTGTCTTTCGTGATGGCTTCTTCCACCAGCCCCGCCGTCTTCTTCGGATCGTATTGGTCGTCCTTGATGACGCGTTTCAGGGTATTGCCGTTGACGCCGCCTTTTTCATTGATCATGTCAAAGTAGCCATTTACCACCGCGGTGCCTTCGACGCCTGTCGTGGCGTTTGGACCGGTCAGCCCCAGCACGGACCCGATCCTGACTTCTCCCGCTTGCGCGGTATTGACGATGCAAACTGCATAGAGTGCTGCAATGACGCTTCTGACCAACATTCTGTCTCCTTGAATACTGCCGTTTCGGTAACTGCATTCATTTTCCGGGCAATACCACCCCACGACGGACGAAGGCATGCTTAAGGTAAATACCCAGCGCGGAAAATATCAAACAATTTTCCCTTGAGCAATATTTACATTGGAGAGAGTGCTCTAACGGCGGGAATGAGACAGCGCGTTCACGCGAATGTGATCGGAAAAGAGAGGTGCATCGGTCTGCAACCGGATGGAATGTCAGGTAACTCGTTGTGGCGTCAGGCTTACTTCGGCTTGCCTGAAACAAGTTCTATGCGGCGCTGGATACGTGCATAGGCATCTTGCGCGCCAGCTTGCTGGGCGCGTTGGGCTTGCACGCCAAGCCAGGCAAGCAGGGGCCGGCGCCATCCCTGAGACGAGGCAGTTTCGGTCGCGATTTCCATATCGGCCGGCGTCAGCCGACCGTTCTGCAGCAGCGCGCCGGCGGCGACCAGGCGGGATAGCGGGTCCTCTATACCGCTGAGAATGCTTTTGCCGGCTGCAGCCGCAGGTGCATTTACCACAGCGCGGTGATGCGGAGGTAGCAACGCGGGATCGACATCTTGCCAACGCCCGGCAATAAACGCGGCATAGGTGCGTTCCGCAGGCCCGATGTCATCCGCGATCACCTGGAAGCCCGTACATGGCCCGATCTCAAGGCTGGCAACGCGCGTTGCGCACCGAATCAGTTCCGCCTGTGCTACCAGGTCGGCGCGGCCGGTTGCCGACAGCTCTGAACGCGCCCGCGCGAACTCCAGTTCGGCGACCCGCGTATTGCCGCTCAAGTAGGCGGACGAGAAGCTCTGAAGCGAGGATGACGCAGTCGACTGCCAGGCAGGCGGAGCCGGTGTACTCGCGCACCCCGCAAGCACGATTGTCATCAGGAGTAAAAGGGGGGAAATCGGCATTTTCATGGCAGTTTCATTTCCGAGGAGCGAGCGAACGGCCATTTTCGATTGACCTCATCGACCAGCGCTGACACTTTGCGCAGGCTGGCTTCCACTTCGGCGCGCAAAGTGCCGAGGTCATCGGTAGCGATGCGCGCATTCGCGCCGACTGCCTGGGCTTCGGCGAGAACGGCATCGACCTTCTTGAGTGTGGCCCGTGCGTCTCCCAGCACATTGTTGAGTTGTGCAATGCTGGCCTGCGCATCATCCATGACTCCTTGCTTGCCAAAGACGCGCTGGTCGGTTTTGGACAGCAGCGTATTGACGCGTTCGAGGGCGACAATGAGCTTCTTTGCTTCGTCGTCGCTGCCGAGCGCGCTGCCGAGAAGACCGTACCGGCCGTTCATCCGGGCCGTCGCGGTTTGAAGGTTGGCCAGACCGGTATTGAGGCTGGATTCGGTTGCGGTCATTGCCTGGAGGTTTTCCAGCAACGCCCGCGCCGTTGCGACCAGTCGCGGGATCTCCGCATTCGTATCGCCGCGCAGGACCGGGCGTTCGGCATTCGGCGGGAGGGGGGGATCGGTCAATACGCCGGAAAAGGCGCGGATACGCGTTTCGCCGACAAGGCCGCGTTCCATCGTGAACACGCTCGTGGTCCGCAGCCATTTCGCGTCCTTATCAGGGACATCGATCAGGATGCGCGCGCGGCCGTCCGGCGCGAGCTCGACACGCTGAACGCGCCCGATCGGAAAGCCCGAAAAGGTTATGTCCATGCCGACGATGACGCCTTCGGAATCGTCCGACACCAAGACCAGCCGCTGGGTGTTTTCGAATGCGCCCCGCGCATACATTACGTACAGCAGAAAGCCAGCGATCAGGCTGGCCATCAGGATGAGCAGCAGGATTGCCTTGAACTGGACATTGGCCGGGACGGGAGAACCGGAAGGATCGGACGGATGTTCCATGTAGCGAGGCTCGGGTTAGATGTACTTCACTGCAAGCGATCCGGATTCGATCAGGAGCAGTATGAAAAAAAGACGCATCGCGCCGGGTTGTACCGTCGATAGCGGCGATGCCTGGGCAATAGCGGCATGGCGAGGACGCTCAAGGATGGCCGCCATCGGAATGATGGCGACTGCCAGACCGAACAGCAGGGTTTTTAGGGCGAAACCGATGGTCACGACGGGATCGAATACCCGTCCGACGGTGCGGGTATAGTCCACCAATCCCCAGGGCGACAGGCCATAGACATTAAGATAAGCCAGTATGAGAACTACCGCGCTGCTCATCAGGGCAAGGCTGAAGACGGAAAAGACGTTCGCAATGACTTCCGGTACGACGTCCGCATGAAAATTCAGGTTTAAATCGGTTTGCTTTGAAGAGACCGTGTCGGTGCCAATCGGAATCGCTCCGGCATTGAATGCAAGTCCGGCGCGCAGCGCAACGAAAAGTGCCGCACTGAGCGGGATCAGTTCCAGCACAAGAACACGCACCATCATCTCCAGCGCATATTGCGACAGCCCGTAACTAAGCGCGGTGACGACCACAATCCGGATCAACACCAGGCTGACAAGCATGCTGGCCAGCGTGAACCAGAGCAACACCCGCCAGGTACTGGTGTAAATATGGGTGGCGATCAGTATCCGGTTGGCGCGACGGTATGTAGACGGCGACAAAGCGATGACGAGTGCGCCGGCGCCAAAAAGCGCCAGGAACCACCAACTCGCCAGCTCACGCCGGCAGATTGCTTCCCATCGACGGGGTCTGAGGTAGGTAGAAGGACTTGAAAACATGGACGAATGATAGCCCAAGCACCCTCCGCCGAAAAAGAATGTTTCGACCGATCATGATCTCAGCGTAAAGAGGTGAGGATGACGCATTGGTGAGGGTGTATTTCTCCGGCCGTCACCTCTTTTCACTCAGCCTGCCGGTTATAAGGATTGAAAGAACCGAGCGGCAAGGGCATAGCAGAAGGGCGGGGCGAGGAAATGGTCATCGGCGTCAGGATAGGACGCCGCCAATTGTGCAAACCCGCCGTACAGGAGATCGCCAGACGCCCCGGCCGGGAGGGTGACGCGATTGCGCAGGTCGAACACCGGCACCGTCACACCGCGAGTGGCGAAGTAAGTCGTGGCTTCAATGGTATTGCTGAAATAGACCATGCTGTCCCGGGACGCGCCGCATAAGGCCATCGCGGCTCTCGGCGTCCAGTTCAGCAGGTCGTTTTGCAAGATCGCCTGCCGGAATGGGCTGGCACGATGCAATCTGAAATCGTCGCGCAGGGCATCTCGGGTTTCGTTCCTGATAAGGAAGGGCTGGCCGTCTCCTTTGTCGAACAGGTTGCCGGGCAGGAGAGCCGCCTGTGCCCCTTCATTCAGCAGAGAGGGAAACCACGTCTCAACCGTGGTGGCATAAGGAAGTTCATAGAAATCGGCCGGTCGTTGATACAGAGAGCCATAGGATTTTTGATAACTGGTGACGATCAGCGGGATCAGGGTGGTGGCGCCGAGATTCACATTGCCATCGATGACGGTTTTCGCAAAGTTGGTCAGCGAATACGACCCGGACATTGGCATCGAGCCCGTCACGGTGAATTCGCCAGGGTAATCGCGTTCGATGGCGCGATGCGTGGCCATTGCGACGAATCCACCCTGCGAGTAACCAGCGATGAACAGCTTCCCGGAGGCGACAGCCCCGGTTGACGACAAAACCGATTTGACGGCCCGGAGCGCATCAACCACATCGATCGCCTGCGCTTCGGCATTCTGGTAGGGGTGATAAGTGGCCTGTGAACGGTCATACCCGACGTAGTTGGGGGCGACGACGATATAGCCTTGCGACGCAAAAAATGCGCTGACATCCAGCGCATCCGGGTTCCGCGTATCCGCCATGTTGAAGTTGCGCTGCGTTGCGGTTCCGTGCGCATAGATAAGGATTGGGCGCTCTCCGGTGCATGCCGCATCGGTGCCGGCCGGAATCAGCAATGCCGTCGTGGCGTTGGTTGCCTCGCCGGCACCACCCTGCGTGTTGTATTCGACCGAGCGGTATGCGACGTACATTTCGCGGGCCCGCTCAGAGCCTGGATGCCGGACATGCTGGTGACACGATCGATCTCCGATGCCGCCAACATGCCCGTCAACGTGGGCGCGCCGTTCGACTGGCCACGGGTTGATACCGGTGTGTCCACTGCACCATCACCGCCGCAGCTTGCCAGGATGGCGGCGCACATCAACGCGCTCGAAAAGGTTTTCCATAAGGTGTACGTTGTCCGCAAGCGCATGCCTATCCTCCAGGTCCAAGTGAATTTAAAAAGATCGTCCTGACAAATCGCGTTACTTGTCGAAACGACAATAGTTGCAATTATGACAGTAAAGGGAGGTAACCGACTGTTCGTTTTAAAGAATGTATTCACCGATTCTGTGGCGTGAGGCAGGCGAGTTCGCGAGGTGGTCCGGCATCAATGTGGATCAAGTTTCCGGTCCACGCGAATGGCTTCAATGTCAAGTATGATCTGGGAAGTCATCGTTGCGGATGGCGCGCATAGGCGATCGGTTGCATGCTTCCCACGAGCGATTTCCTTGTCTGATGCGCCTCGTTGCGAATGGAACAGAAGCATGGCGGCACACCCGGCCGCCACTACAAACAAAGCCATTGAGATGAATTCGTACAAACCGCTGCCGGACGGCCTGGTCATCATCGCCAAACGCGAATGCCCCACCTGCTTGCTGGTCGAGCCGTTGTTGCGCGAGCTGTCCCAGGACGGAAAACCGGTGACAGTCTATGTGCAGGATGACCCCGACTATGCCGCCGGACTTGAGCATGTCGTACTCGACGATACGCTGGAGCACTCCTTTCGCCTCAATGTCGAAGTCGTACCCACTCTCATACGTGTCGAAAACGGCGTTGAGGCGGAGCGCACCTATGGTTGGCATCGTGAAGACTGGCAGCGCCTTACCGGACATCCGAGCCTGGGAAACGACTTGCCGCTGGTGAGGCCCGGCTGCGGCTCCAAAACACTCGAACCTGGCATTGCTGAAGAACTGTCGGTCAGGTTCGGAAACGCGGTGTTCACATCACGCTCGATTGAAATCGCCGGATCGGAGGATTTGCTGGAGGCCTGTTTTGAACGCGGGTGGACTGATGGATTGCCGGTCGTGCCGCCGACGCGCGAACGCGTGTTGCGGATGCTGTCCGGAACGACGCGTTCTCCCGATGAGGTGATCGGGATGGTCCCGCCTGACCTTGTTGCATGCACGGTGGAGAAGGTGGCCATCAATGCAGTCATGGCCGGCTGTAAACCGGAATACATGCCCGTGGTCCTTGCCGCAGTCGAGGCAGCCCTGATTGATGAATTCGCGATGCACGGCATTCTGTGCACCACCATGTTCGCCGGTCCGCTGGTCATCGTGAACGGGCCGAAGGCGAAGGCGATCGGCATGAATTCCGGCGTCAATGCATTAGGGCAGGGGAACCGCGCCAATGCGACCATCGGCCGCGCCTTGCAACTGGTGATTCGCAACGTCGGCGGCGGCCGCCCCGGCGAGCTCGACCGCGCCACCCTCGGCACGCCCGGCAAATACACATTCTGCTTCGCCGAGGCGGACGACAGCGCATGGGAGCCGTTGTCGGTCGAACGCGGTTTCGCACGCGGCACATCGACCGTGACACTGTTCGCCGGCGAAGGCGTGCAGGGCATCGTCGACCAGAAATCCCGCACGCCGGAGTCTCTCGCACGCAGCTTCGCGTTGTCACTGCGCGCAGTCGACCACCCGAAATTGGCCATGGCCGGCGACGCCGTACTCGTTGTCTCGCCCGAGCATTGCCGTGTGTTTACCGAAGCCGGCTGGTCCAAAGCACGCTTGCGCGATGAACTTGAGCGCCTGCTGCTGTTGCCCGGCGACGAAATGGTCGTCGGCGCCGGTGGCATTACGGAAGGCTTGCCGGCAGCCATGGCCGGGACAATGGTCCCGAAATTCCGGCCGGGCGGGCTGTTGATTGTCCGCGCGGGCGGTACTGCCGGACTGTTTTCCGCTGTCATTGCCGGCTGGGCCGCCTCCGGTCCGGTCGGTTCTACCCCTGTCACCAAGGAGATTCTTGAATGAAAGATCCCACCATCCTCCTCGATCCCACGGCGGAGCGATCGTCCGCCATGCGCGCACTGTTGTCGCGCCCAGCGGATCTCGCCGGCCTCACGGTCGGCATTCTCGACATATCCAAGGCACGAGGCAACGTGTTCCTCGACCGCATCAGCGACCAGCTCGCTACGCGCGGCGTCAGCGTCAAGCGTTACCGCAAACCGACGTTCACCCGTGTCGCACCGACTGCGCTCAAGCAGAAGATTGCGTCGGAGTGCCATGTCATCATCGAAGGACTTGCCGACTGAGGGTCTTGCACGTCGTGCTGTATGCATGACATAGCAGACCTCGAAAGTCGAGGCATTCCGGGAGTTGCGATTGCATCCACCGAGTTCGAGCAGGCTGCCGCGCTGCAGTCGAAAGTGCTGGGTTTCGATCCGGCGATGGTATTCGTGCGTCATCCAATACAGGACCGCACCGATGACGAGTTGCGGGCGCTTGCAGACCAGGCGCTCGAGGCGATCCTGCGAGGCATCACCTCGGCCTGATCATGGCGACGGCTGGTTATGAGTGCGGTCGATATTCCCCGCCGCATTCATCTGCCATCCGTCGACAGCGTCCTCCGCTGGCCGGCTGTGGACGCATTGGTGTCTGCACACGGCCGCATGGTCGTTCTCGGTGCGGCGCGCGACGAACTGGCGGCGCGGCGCGCGGCGCAGGAGAGCGGTTCCGATGCGGATATCGCGGCGGCCATTGCGGTACGGTCACTGGCGATCATCGCGCCATCACTGCGAAAGGTCATCAACCTCACCGGTACGGTTCTCCATACGAATCTCGGAAGGGCGCCCCTGCCGCCGGAAGCCATCGAAGCGATCGTGAAGGTCGCTACCGGCGCGACCAATCTTGAATTCGACCTGGAGACCGGCAAACGTGGCGACCGCGACGATCATGTGGAAAACTGGTTGCGCCGCCTGACCGGCGCCGAAGCGGCGACAGTCGTCAATAACAATGCCGCCGCGGTCCTATTGACACTCAACTCTCTTGCGTCGCGCAAGGAAGTAATCGTGTCACGCGGTGAACTGGTCGAAATTGGTGGCGCTTTCCGCTTGCCGGACATCATGGCCAGGGCAGGCTGCAAGCTGCGCGAAGTTGGCACCACGAATCGAACCCACCTTGCCGATTACCGGGACGCGATCGGTCCACGCACCGCCTTGCTGCTCAAAGCGCATACCAGCAACTACCGGGTGGAAGGATTTACCGCAGCCGTCCCCGAAGCGCAGCTTGCGGCATTGGCCGCCGAAAACAATCTGCCTTTTGTGGTCGATCTCGGCAGCGGGACACTCACCGATCTTTCGCGCTTCGGGTTGCCGCATGAACCGACGCCGGCAGAGACGCTGGCGCATGGCGCGGATCTCGTTACGTTCAGCGGCGACAAGCTGCTCGGCGGCCCGCAGGCAGGCATCATCGTCGGGCGCGCCGATCTTGTCATGCGCATCAAGAAAAATCCCATGAAGCGGGCAATGCGGTGTGACAAGCTCACCATCGCCGCTCTGGACGCCGTATTGCGCCTGTACGCCGATCCGGATCGGCTTGCACAGCGGGTGCCGGCGATTCGGCTTCTGACACGCCGGACGGACACCATCGCCGCAGCAGCCGAGCGGCTCATGCCGGCGGTAGCGGAATGGCTCGGCGCGCAGGCCGTGGTCGACATGATGCCTGTCCAAAGCCAGATCGGCAGCGGCTCGTTACCGGTAAACCTGTTGCCGAGCGTCGCGCTGCGAATCGCACCGCATGGCGGCAAGCGCGCGTCGGGAAGGGTACTCGACCGGATTGCTGCAGCGTTCCGAGGGTTGCCTGTACCGGTTATCGGGCGCATTTCGGATGGCGCATTCCTGCTCGATATGCGCTGTCTCGAAGACGAAGCGGAGTTCCGGATGCTCTTTGCGGGGAGGGCCTGCCTGTGATCATTGCTACCGCCGGCCATGTCGACCATGGTAAAACGTCTCTGGTAAAAGCGCTCACGGGCGTCGACACGGATCGGCTGAAGGAAGAGAAGCTGCGCGGCATGTCGATCGAACCGGGCTTCGCTTATGCGGATCTTGGCACAGGCACCCCCGTCGGTTTCGTGGATGTCCCGGGACATGAACGATTTATACGCAATATGCTCACCGGTGTCGCTGCAGTGGATTTCGCGTTGCTTGTCGTCGCCGCCGACGATGGCCCGATGCCGCAGACCATCGAGCATCTCGCCATACTCGACCTGCTTGGCATTCGGCACGGCGCGGTTGCATTGACCAAGATCGATCGTGTTGCAACGCCGCGTATCGCTGAGGCGCAAGAGGAACTGGCAAGTGTGTTGGCAGCGACGGCATTGCGCCGGTCACCAATATTTCCGGTGGCTGCACCACTGAACATTGGCATGGACGCATTGCGAAGTTATCTTGCATCGACAGCGCAAACGTTGCGGTCCCGGCGATCAGGCGGAAACTTCCGACTCGCCATCGACCGCAGTTTCACATTAGCAGGGGCCGGGTTAGTCGTCACCGGCGCGGTTGCTTGCGGCACGATTCGCGTCGGCGATCAGGTGCTTGTTTCGCCCCAGGGGGTGGCGGCACGGGTGCGCAGCCTCCATGTGCACAATCGTGTTGCGAACGAAGCAAGCGCCGGTTGGCGCTGCGCGCTGAATCTGGCCGGAACAGATTTAAAACGCGCGGCCATCGAACGCGGCAATTGGATCGTCGCGCCGTCGGCGCATGTGACGACAAGTCGCTGTGATGCACGTGTCACGTTGCTCTCCACCCAGGAAAAACCGCTAGTGCATTGGACGCCGGTGCATCTTCATTGCGGTGCTGCTTCGGTTAACGCCCGAGTGGCGCTCCTGGAGGGGCAGCAGATCGCCCCGGGAAGATCGGCATTGGCGCAACTTGTAGTGGACGAGCCGATTCACCTGCTGCGAGGTGACCGATTTATTCTGCGCGACCAGTCCGCGCAGCATACGATCGGCGGCGGCATCGCACTCGATCCTTTTGGGCCGGCACGCGGCCGGGCCAAACCAGAACGCCTCGCGTACCTGGCTGCCATGGAAAAGAACACGCCGGAGGAGGCTTTCGACATTCTGCTCGATGAACAGCCCGACGGCGTGGCGCTCGATGCGTTCGCGCTCGCATGGAATCTGACAAAGGACGAAACATCCGATCTTGCGTCCCTGAAGCCTATTGCGCTGTTCCGCAATGCCGGCGTGATGCTTGCGGTACCGTCCTCGCGCTGGCAGGACATGCGGCATCGTCTGCAAGCAGAACTTGCCGCTTTCCATGTCGAGCATCCCGAGGCAGTTGGTCCTACCGAGGCGACGCTTGCTGAGCGGCTGAACGTGCGCACATTATCCCGGGCATGGCGGGCGACATTGAAATCACTGAGCGAGGACGGGACCATCAAGCGCGAAGGTATTTGTTTGCGTCTCGTCGCTCATCGACCAAAATTAACCGAGGCAGATAATGCGCTGCTGGAAAGTGTGAGCACCTTGTTGCGCGCGGCAGGCTTGCGCGCGTTGGCTGCCGGCGAACTTTCCAAGGAACTCGGCATGGCGCTGTCGTCGCTCGTCCTATTCCTCGACAAAGTCAGTCATCTCGGTCACTTGGTACGGGTGTCCAAGAACCGCTTCTTTCTGCCGGAGGCGATCGATCAACTCGTCCAGATTGCCGGTACGCTCTGCGGCGAGTCCACAGGCGGCGTGTTCGATGCGGCGGCATACCGTGACCGCTCCGGCATCGGACGAAACGTGACGATCGAGGTACTGGAATTCATGGATCGTGAGCGCATCACACGGTATGCTGGCGGGGTACGCAGTCTGGTCTCATAGACGCCTGTCCGCTGCGGCAGGCTGTTTTTACAGTTCAACGGAAGGGAATCGTATCCTGGTGGAGCGCCCGGACTTCAAATCCGGCGAGACGCGCAACGCGTGTCTGGTGGGTTCGACTCCCACTCCCTTCCGCCAAAATCTATTCTCGACGACGCGATTACCTGCTCGCCCGGCGATTTCTCGCCTAGAAGCGCGATGCCGTTGTATTCACCGACGACGTTCCGGTCCCGAAGCCGGAATTCGAGGTGCCTAAACCACCCGAGCTTCCCAACCCACTCGAACCGGAACCCGTGGTTGTCCCAAAACCGGAAAGCCCGGAGCCGCTGGTGCCGGTGCCGAACGAGCCGCCTATAACGCCGCTTCCCGTCGTGCCGCTCCCACCCATGCCCGTGCCAATCGTGCCAGTTCCGACAGTTCCCAAACCCGCGCCTGTCGTTCCGAGTCCGCCTGTTCCCGCGCCAAGTCCGCCGATGCCCGTTCCAGTGCTTCCGGTCCCGACCGTGCCGCCGCCAGTGGTACCAATTCCCGTAGAGCCGACGCCGGTGCCGACGTTGCCGTTACCCACAGCACCGTTGCCAGTCGTTCCCGTTCCGAAACCCGATCCTCCGGTAAGGCCCGGACCAGTGGCACTGACCGGCAGCGTCGGGGTGGTGCCGCCTGTTGTGTTGTTGTCATCGCCACCTCCACCGCAGGCAGCCAAGGCTGCGGCAGCAACGGTTATTGATGCCCCTCGGGCAAGGGCCCGAACGTTTAAGCGTTTCATGATGATGCCTTCTGGAGGTTGTGAACGCGTGATCCCAAATAGATCGACACGCCAAAACAAACAGCGACGCATTGATCGTGCCAGGAAAACAAGCGTGCAAATGGCTTGGCAAATATATTGAAATCCTGTTTCTGGACAAAAAACAGGATGAGTTCCAACTTTGAAACGGCATATTTTCCGGTCTTTAGCGATCCCGTCTTCATTGACGATGAGCCTGCTACATGAACTGACCATTGCGCTTACAGGCGGAATTGTAAAAAGTTCAAACGCATGCGGAACGCGATTGGTTTGGCTATTTTCGTAACGACGTGCCACTGGCCATCTACGAGAAACAGCAAATTATTGAAACTTCATCGGAAGACTGACGTTCCAAGCGCATTCATAGCCGTTTTAGCAACCACGAGGTGAATGCCATGCAACCGATTTCCGAAGTCATGACACGAGAAGTGTCGGTCCTGTCACCCGACGACAATTTGACGCATGCGGCGCAAATGATGCGCGATCTCAATGTTGGAGCACTGCCGGTATGTGATGGAAGGCGCCTGGTTGGCATGCTGACCGATCGCGACATCACCATTCGGGCCGTGGCTGAGGGAAAATCACCCGCGGACGTCCGAGCCTCCGATGTGATGACCGATCAGGTGCTCTGGTGCTTTGAAGATCAGACTGTTGGTGAAGTGTTGCAGCAAATGGGTGACCAGCAGATCAGAAGACTGCCAGTCGTCAGCCGGAACATGGAATTGACTGGCGTTGTTTCCTTAGGTGACCTGGCGACACGTCAACCGGCTCAAACCGATAGCACCCTGGAAGATATTTCCGCGCCGGTACCCCCGACACGACCCAGCACAGGTAAACAGCCGACCCAGCACTGATGCGACAGGAAGCGAAGGCTTCCACTCACCGCACATAGATACATCACACGTATTGCATCAAGAACAATGCCGGCTTGCCGGCATTGTTTCCGTTCGATATTTCGCAGAATCTTATCTTCATTTCCCTGGTCCGGCCCATTTGTGTAAACCCTAATCCATCCTGCACTCGGACCCAGCCGCGTCGCGTTCCTCACTCGATTTTCATAAAAACCTACTCTCTGAAGTCGCGGAAGTAGCGTATTTCGGCTAACAGATTAAAACTTATGCAACTTTAGTTGTAAATTTGCCTTAAAGAATACTCTTTTCAGCAACATTACCCAAACAACAACTTATATAAGATGCAATAATTGACTTGACGTTAATCAATATGGTGTTCGGTTCTCAATTCACGTTGGCCGGTGCATCAAATGTCATGGTTTGGGAGTGGAGTTCTTTTCTGAAAGTAGTGCTTTCTTTAGGAGTTATGCAATGAACGATCTATCGCTTAGCGCCACTAGTCGCGCTCGTGCTGAAACAAACGTACAGCATCATGGTGTTTTTCCTGAATTTGCGATGAAGGAAGAAAAGCTGCCGTTTACGGTCAAGCTGGTCCACAACGACGATGAACTGCAAAAGGCCGTTAATATCCGCCACGCTGCTTATCAGCGACATGTTCCCGTGTTTGCCGAAAAATTAAAGACGCCCGAGCCAACCGATAAGGAGGACGGGGTCATCATCCTGCTCGCGGAATCCAAGCTGGATGGATCGCCGATCGGAACCATGCGGCTCCAGACAAATATCAACAAGCCCCTTCCACTGGAACAGTCTGTCATGTTGCCGGATTGGCTCGCGTCCAGAACGCTCGGCGAGGCGACAAGGCTAGGCGTCAGCGGAAGCCAGGCGGGACGGCTGGTCACCGCAGCCTTGTTTAAGGCAGGGCTTCATTATTGTTTTCAGACTGGAATCGAATGGATCGTGGTCGCGGGACGCTCCCCGATCGATCGCCAGTATGAACGCCTGATGTTCGATGATGTGTTCCCCAATTTGGGCTACGTGCCGCTGAAACATGCCAATAATATGCCGCATCGGATTATGTCGATCGAAATAGGACAGATCGAGCCACGTTGGGGAAAAGCGAATCACCCCCTTTACAACTTCTTTTTCCGTACTTTTCATGAAGATATTCGTATAAATAACAACTTTCTGGCCAGAAATGTCCTTGAAGCGTAATAAAAATGGCACGTCCATACGGAAACGTATATTATTGATTTTCCGCAACATTTTGCTGCCTTGATCAGGCTTGCCCGAAAACTTCGTTTATGAGCAAGCGTTTGAAGGCAGCAAATTCATATTTGGGCATTCACACGTGGCTACGTAAAACGATCAAACATGGAAGATCCAGCTAAAGTCCGGCAACACTACGGCACGCGATTGCATCGTTGGTTTGATAGGGCGCTTACTTTTTCCTCAAGCCATGTTCTGTCGTTCCTGATTTTGGTGATTTCCGTCGTCGCGTTAGTCGCATGGGAGAAACATCACCCACAACGCGACTCTCTTCCGCTTACCATACGCGTTCTGCCAGAAGGTAACTCACCGCTCACGCTGAAGAATGCATTGCCGCAGTTAGCCATCGCGCGCGAAGTGGCGCACTTCGACACAGAACTATCCGAGTTTCCATTCTGGTTCAGCTTCACCGTTCCGCCGCTACCAGACGGACGGGCTTCTACGATTGAATTCCCATCACGCCACACCCAGAGCATTGCATGCTGGGATACGCAATCGCACTTCGAACTGGGCGCAGCAAGCCGTTCGAATGTCAGCGGCAGGATGTCGCTTGCAAAAGGGGGATTTGCTCTAGCTCTTGATCCGAATAACACGGATGTGAACGTCATTTGCCACGCGTCCTTTGTCGGACCGGCACGCATCTCCGCATCGCAGTGGTCTGCGTCGGGCTTGCGAATGAATACGGAAGAATTCTTCAGGGACTCGGGACTTATGGACGGCGGCCTGGTTATGCTGGCCCTCTTCATGACCATCACGGCATACATCAACCGTGAACGTACCTATCTCCTATTTGCAGCGTGGCTGATAGTTTCGCTTCGCATGGCCGCATTATCGGGCGGATGGGATAGCCAATGGTTGGGACGAACCATTCCTGCACAATGGCTGTACCACGGGAGGTTGTTCACGCTGGCCCTGTATTTCACACTAACCATTGCATTATTCAAGACGCTATTCCGTGCCCACCTCAGGAAAGTAGGTTACGCGTCTCTCCTGCACTATACGCAGTGGGCTTGCCTGCCTCTGCTGGTCATGTCATTGACGATGTCATACCAGACGTTTTTGCCGATTTATTGGACCGCGGCAAGCGTTCTCGCTGCCGTACTCGTTTTTCTTCTCGCCCGCATTCTGGTCATTGCACCGTCGTCGATGGCGATCTGGTACGCCGCGTCACTGGGTGTTTCCCTTATTGGCAGCGTATTTGAAATCATCGGCGCGGCCCTTGGCTACAAGATCCTGATCGGCTCCGTCAACAGCGTTACAGCCGCTTTGTCATCCAGCCTGCTGGCAGCCATCGCTATCGCGGAACAGATTCGCGCGACCCAGCAAGCGCGACTGGAAGCCCAGGCGACCCTCGAGCATACTTATGAAGCCATGCCGATCGGACTGTTCACCGCCAACACCGAAGGACGCTTTCTCAGCGTAAATCCGGCGATGGCTGCCATGCTAGGTGCCAAGATCAGTAGTGCATCGAACACTAGCTGGGACCAATACTTCGACCAGAGTTCCTGGTGGCAGTTGTCGCAGCTCATGGGGCAACATACCGACGGTGAGCTGGAGGTTGGCAATAAAGCCGACCCGGCATCGCCTGAGCACAAACGCTTTCTGGTAAAGGCGCGGCTATCCCGTGGAAAGATTGAAGGCTCGTTGCAGGACGTGACCGAGCGGTCCAAGGCCATCACGGACTTGCGATTCATGGCCAATAATGATCCTCTTACGAAGGTGTACAACCGACGTGGCATTGAGAAGGTAATAAGCAAGGCATTGGACGAGCTGGCACATCAAAAGTCGTCGAGTCTGGCGCTTGCTTATCTCGACCTGGACCGCTTCAAACTGATCAATGAGTTGTATGGGCATGTCGCCGGCGATGAAGTCCTGAAACAAGTATGTGAGCGAGTGCAAGAAGCGTTAACCGACAACCAGAAAGTCGGTCGCGTCGGCGGCGACGAATTCGTCATTGTCTTTTCCCAAACTTCGCTGTCAGAGGCGGCGGCGATTTGCAACGACATTGTTGATCGTTTAAGCGGCACGCATTATCGAATCGGTGACAAAGCATTTCAGTTGCGCGGAACGATAGGTCTGGTCGAGATCGGGCAGGGGACATCATTCAAGGATGCCATTTCCACGGCTGACCGGGCCTGTAGGGAAGCGAAGCGGGATTCGATTGCCCATCTTGTCGTCTATGAAAAAACCGCCACCGTCTTCAGTGAGCGGGCTGCAGAACTTACCATGGTGGAACGTCTGGCCGCAGGAACCGCACTCGATTACCTGTTCCTGGACATGCAACCCATCATGTCGTTGAAAGCGCCGCATGCATCGTTGAATTTCGAAGTGCTGCTACGCATGCGCGATCGCGACGGAAGTCTCGTTCCCGCTGGACGCATTATTACGGCAGCGGAAATCAGTGGATCGACCGGCGATATCGACCGCTGGGTATTAGCGACGACGTTGGCATGGATTGAAGAGAACGAAGCCAGTCTGATCAACACCCAATTCATCTGCGTCAATCTCAGTGGTGCGTCCCTGAACGACGAGCGGTTCGTGCAAGACGCCTTTGTTCTTCTGGCCAGGAACGAACGCATTTCCAGCCGGTTGTGTCTCGAAATTACCGAAAGCGTGGCGCTTCATGATCTCGATAACACTCGCCGATTCATCGACAAGGTGCGCAGCTGCGGTGTGCGGATTGCGCTTGACGACTTCGGTGCCGGATATACGTCTTTTTCTTATTTGAAGGAATTCCCTGCGGATCTTCTCAAAATCGATGGCAACTTTATTGTCGACATGAATGCACACCCGGCAAATATCGCGATCGTCGAAGCCATCGTGAATCTGGCAAAGAACCTTGGAATGCAAACCGTCGCTGAATGGGCCGAAGACAATGCGACAGTAGAGACGCTGGCCGAAATCGGTGTTGACTACGTACAAGGCTTCGCCGTGGCTCGCCCCCAGACTCCGTCGACATTGCTAGCTGCAACGTCTTCAGCAAGCTTTATCAAGGACGAAAGTCTTGCAAGTTTCGTGCGGACTTTGAGTCGGCCAATCAGCGCAAAAGAACGTTCAAGGATCAAGAGTCAGGCAAAGCCCGTGGAATCCTGAATAAACATCGATTCGGGAAGACGGCCACGACTGGTTCCTAGATATCAAACCATGAATGCAGTCTCACGCTGGCAATAAGCGCATTGTCCGTCGTCCGTACTCTTACACCGTCGCCGTTTAAAACCACCTGCCTCCAAAAGTTTATCTCATCAAATCTTCCATCTGATTGGAAGATTCATTGAGATCTATAAGCTTTGCAATTTGCGCTCGCTTTGAAGGTTGAACAACCTGCCAAGGCAATCTGGATCTCTGAGATTTACGTCATGGCCTGATAATGATCTTTGAACACACAATTTCCATTCATAAAGCGCTATGCCGAGCCCACATCGGGATCGTAATTATTTTTACAATGATATGGACATTTTTTTAGATAATTGTCAGCACTCTGAAGCCGGCAAAAAAAATCTGAAAATCTTCTCAAAAATTCCTTGGCGTCTATTGAGTTGGTTTGCTATAGTTCGGCTCCCGTCGCGCAGCACCCAACGAAACACTTCGAAAAATGCGTAGTGTGAATGTGCTGAGCTGATTGGGAAGAGCAGTAAAGCACAGAGTTTTTAGTTCGATTTCATGTCGTTATTTTCTTGAAACCGGGACGAGAAACCCTATATGAAGTAGGTGCAGTTGCCGTAGCAATAATGCAGTGTTGTTGGAAATAATAAAGGCGTAAATAACGCTTTTACATTCCAGGAGTCATGTGGTTTTTTCTTGCGTCTGTCGACCAAGTACATGCTCCAAAGTAGCAAGCGCGCGTCGAGTTGAAGGCATAAATCGACATCAAAAAAAGCACTTGCAACGACACGAAAATTTTTGTTATAGTTCGCCCCCGTCGCAAAACACGGCAGTAAAAAAGCTCGAAAACGAGTGCAGTGTTGAGCGATGTAAATCGATGTGAATTCCAGTTGAATTTTCACTGATCTACTTCATATAGATATTTGTACTGCTGACGAACACGACGCTTTGTCAGCCGACGCATCCCAACAGATGCGTTTCAAATCTAGGTTCTTTAACAATTAACATTCGATAGATGTGGGCGCTTGATGGCAGGTGCGAAGGTGAAGAAGGCGCAAGCCGTTTTTGCCGAAGACGAAGACATTGAAGTGCTCACAAAGAAACAATAGGTAAGTATCGCAAGAGATTTACCTGTCAGTATTT
>JAESFL010000526.1_pt1 | contig 25535 bp, 26 predicted proteins | sample 9269401 | NCBI WGS metagenome assembly JAESFL01 (sample SAMN14506025, study PRJNA617098) | algae metagenome | isolation source: Gloeocapsa sp. UFS-A4-WI-NPMV-4B04 and co-occurring heterotrophs from desert... | place: USA: Utah | collected 2006-10-01 | reverse complement strand
AATCAGGACGAGGTCTTCCTCGGCCACAGCGTGGCGCGCACGCAATCCATTTCGGGAGAGACCGCCAAGCTAATCGATCAGGAGGTCCGCCGCCTGATCGAGGAAGCCGAAGCGACTGCCCGCAACGTGCTCACCGAACATCTCGACGAGCTGCACCGTCTCGCCGGGGCTCTGCTCGAATATGAGACGCTGAACGGGGAAGAAGCGAAGAAAGCGATCAAGGGCGAGGATATCGGCCGCGAGGATCCTTCCAACAAGCGCCCGGTCCTCCCGGTCGCCGGCTCCTCGATCCCAAGCACGCGCCGCCCCGGCGGCATTGGCGGTCCGGCTCCGCAAGGCGCCTGAACCAAGACTCCAGCCGACATGGCCGCAGCGGCAACGCTGCGGCCGTTTGCTGTCAGCCTGCGTTCACTTGCCTCTGAACACCCTTGCCGAAGAACCCCAAGGGAGGGAATCGATGCGAAATCTTGCAGCAATGCTCTTGCTGGCCATTGCGCCGATCAACGGGGCGCAGGCTCAATCAATGCCGGTTTCGCAATTTCTCGCCAAGGCCGAAACGCTTCAGACGAAGGGAGCGCTGGCCCTATTATCGAGCGACATCGGCCTCCTCAAAAAAGAGATCCAGAATAGCGGCAAACAGCTGCGGGCGGAGCAGATCGCCGCCCAAAAGGCGAGGCGCAAGCCTGCCACTTGCATGCCGCCCAAGGCGGCCATGAACAGCGACGAGCTCCTCGGCCATTTCCGCTCGATCCCGCCGCAACAACGCAGCATGCCGGTCAAGGCCGCCGTGGCTGGATTGATGCGCAAGAAATATCCGTGTCCTGCCTGAGCCCGCTGCTCAGCCGAGCACGCCGAGGGCAAGGAGAAGAAGCAGAAACAAGGTTGAAGCGACGAGGGCGAAGATCAGCAGCATGAACGTCCGCCAAAGCGCGCTGGTCCGGGAAAGCCGGTAGGCACCACGAAGCTGCCGATACATGTGAATGGGCGATATGAGCAGGAAGGCGATGCCCAACGCTTCGTTGGGAATTCCGAGCAGGCCGAGCAGGACCAGCCCGATGCCAAGCAAGCTGAAAAAGGCGATGGAGTAAGTAACGAACACGACGTGATCGAAGACGCGGTGTTCGGCGCGGTAGCGCCCTTTATGAAGGAACAGCAGCCACAGAAAGGGCACGGAAATCGGGATCAGCGCCCATGAGAATTTATAGGCGTTGGTTTGCAGCTTGTAGAATAAAAGCGCGGGGTTGCGGTTGGCCTTGGCGATACCTTTGTCGAGCCGCTGCCAACCCGTTTTCAGCTCGGAGTCGAGCACGGGTCGGCCGGATCGGATACCGTTCGCCGCCGCGAGCAAATCACGCGCCGCCCTCGCTTCCCTCAGTTCCGCGTCGACTTCATTGGTGGTTCGGCCCTCCGAAGCGAGAACAAGCCGCTGCTCCTCGAGCTCTTTGATGCCCTGGTCGATCTGCCGGAACCCCGCTGCGGCCTCGCCTGCCGGATCCCCTTCGACCGAAATCAGCGGTGCTCCCATCAAGCTGAACAGCGCGAACATCAGGAACACGGAAAAAAGGAACAGCGCCATGGGCGACACGAACCGCGCCCGTTCGCCGTCCGCGTAACGCCGTGTGAGTTCCCCGGGCCGCCAGGCCAGCATCGGCAAGGTGCGCCAGATCTTCCCCTCGAAGTGGAGGACGCCGTGCGCTAGGGCGTGCCAAAAAGCGCCCAGCGTCCGGTGGACATGCCGCTGCTGGCCGCAGCGGTGGCAGAAATCGCCGATCAGCGTGGTTCCGCAATTGAGGCACTCGCCAGTGTCGTGGCGGCGCGCCTCCCCTGCATTCGGCGCCACGGCGCGAGCCGCAAAGCTCGCCCTCGCCCCCTCGTCTATCCCTTCGCCGCCCTCCATGGCTCGATTGTGCCCAATAGCGATGTTCGCGTCGAGTGGTTCGCAGCGGCCCAAAAGCCATGCTATCGGCGCGAAATGATCAAGACCGGCCTCCTCGGCGGCTCTTTCAACCCCGGCCACCGCGGCCATCGCCGGATAAGCATCGAGGCAGCCGCCGAGCTCGGGCTCGACGAGATCTGGTGGCTGGTCTCCCCGGGCAATCCGCTCAAGTCCGCCAGCGGCATGGCTTCGCTTGAAGCTCGCTTCGCCTCCGCCCGGCGAACGGCGCGCGGCCTGCCGATCCGGGTTACCGCCATCGAGCGCGAGCTCGGCACGCGTTACACCATCGATACGCTCCGCGCGCTTCGCCGGCGCTTTCCCGAGCGGCAATTCGTCTGGCTGATGGGTGCGGATAATTTGTCACAGTTTCACCTGTGGCGTGACTGGCGCACCATAGCGGCTCTCGTTCCGATTGCGGTTGTCGCCCGTCCGGGATATGATGGCCCCGCCCATTCGGCACGCGCGATGGGTTGGCTGCGCCGCTTCGTCCGGCCCGCATGCCAGGCTCGGCATTGGACGAAGTGGAGACCGCCGGCACTCGTGCTGCTGAAATTGCCGCCCGACCCGACCTCCGCCACCGCCTTGCGCGCTGCCGACCCCGACTGGCACGAAAATCCCGACAAATCGTTCAAACCCAAGGCGCTCCGCGATGGCGTGACGCGGCGGCCGCTCTAGATAAGGAGGCACATTGCCCGCACCATCACCCGCTCCGCAGCCACGCGGAGCCCCGGACGAGGTCGAAGCCCTGCACGAACTCGTGCTTCGCTCCCTCGATGACGACCAGGCGGTCGAGGTCGTTTCCATTCCTCTTTCAGGAAAATCGAGCATTGCCGATCACATGGTGATCGCCTCGGGCCGTTCGACTCGGCAGGTCGCCTCGATGGCGCAAAAACTCACGGAACGGATCAAGCAGGAGCTGGGCCGCAACGTTCGCATCGAAGGACTTCCCGTGGCAGATTGGGTCCTCATCGACGCCGAGGACGTGATCGTCCATCTCTTCCGGCCCGAAGTGCGCAGCTTCTACAATCTCGAGCGCATGTGGGCCTTCGAAGAAACCGCGCCCGCCACCGCTCCGGCAAGCGCCTGATTTCGGCCCGCGCCCGTGCGAGCAAAGCAGCGGCGCGACCCTGGAGATTGCCCGCAGCGCGTCGAAGAGCCTTCCTGAAATGCTGCTCCACATCGTTGCCCGCGGGCGGATCGGGCGCGGCCCCGAGGCCGAGCTGGTAGAGCGTTATCTGAAGCGCGTGACATGGCCGACCCGGATCAGCGAGCTCCCCGAGAGCGGCGGCAGGCTCCCGCCTGCCGCGGAGAATGGCGTCACCATCCTGCTGGACGAGAAGGGTGAGCCACTCGGGTCGGTAGCAATTGCCCGAAAGCTCGAGCAGTGGCGGGATGCGGGCCGGCGCGAGGCGCGCTTCATGATCGGCGGCGCGGACGGCTTCGACGATAAGCTTCGCGGCGAGGCGGACCTGCTCCTCTCCTTCGGCAAGGCGACATGGCCGCACCTCCTGGCCCGAGCCATGCTGGCCGAACAATTGTGGCGCGCGACGAGCATCCTTGCGAACCATCCCTATCATAGGGAAGGATAGCGATCGTGAGATCGCGCTCCGTCCTCGCCGCCGTCACCGCCGCCCTGCTTTGCTGCGGCTATGCGATCGCACAAACGGATCCTCCCGAGGAGATCGAAGCCCTTGCCGCGGCCAAGCGCGAGGCAGCCGAAGCGACAAAGCGGTCGCAGCAGCTCGAGCGCCGCGCCGCGGCAGCCACCAGCGAGGCGGCCAAGGCGCGCGCTGCCGCCGCCGCGGTTGCCGCCCGCATCCAGGCTGCCGAAGCCGACCTCACGGCCGCCGAAACGCGCATTCGCATCGTCGAGGCGATGCGAGCGGAGCAGCGCGCGCGGCTGGCGGAGGGGCAGGCGCCGGTCGTACGGCTCACCGCCGCACTGCAGACGATGGCGCGCCGGCCGCCGGCCCTGGCGCTCGTCCAGCCGGGCTCGGTCGACGAGGTCGTGCACGTCCGCTCGCTCCTCGCCTCGACGCTTCCGGTGATCCGCGCCCGCACGGCCGGGCTGCGCGAGGAGATAGAAGAAGGCAACAGGCTCCGCCGCCAAGCCGAGCTCGCCCGGGCATCACTGGTTCAGGGCCAGCGGGAACTGAAGAAGCAGCGCCTCGCTCTGGCGCAGCTCGAGCAGCGCCAGCGGGCGCGATCGGCCGAACTCGCCAGCTCGGCAATCATTGAATCCGACCGGGCTTTGTCTTTGAACGAAGAGGCCCGCGACCTCACCGAGCTGATGGGAACCCGCGAATATCAAGCGCGGATACGCCAAAGGCTCGCCAGCCTGCCCGGTCCCGTTCTTCGCCCGGGCACCCGGCCGGATCGCACGCGCAACGCCGCCCCCCCGCCATACATCCTTCCCGTGGAGGGCCGCGTCCTCACCGGCATGGGTGAGATTTCGGACGGCGGGGTTCACGCCCGCGGCCTCACGTTACGGACATCCTCCTCCATCCAGGTCGTCGCTCCCCGAGCCGGGCGGGTCGCCTATGCCGGCCGCTTCCGGGGCTACGGGACCATCGTGATCATCGAACATGGCGCAGGGTGGACCAGCGTCGTCACCAACCTTGCCGAAGCCGAGGTCGCCGTCGGCCAGAGGGTGCGGATGGGCGATATGATCGGCCGTGCCGGCAGCAATGATCCGCGGATCGGCGTCGAACTCCGCCGGAACGGCCGCCCGTTCCCCATTGCGCCGCTGCTTCGCCTCGGCTGAACGCCCGTTCACCCTCCGTTGCTTTTCGAGCTGCTAAATAAGCTGTAGAAGAAGAACAGAAACCTTGCGCAGGATTCTCATGGCCAACAATCTTTTCCGTTCGCTTGCCCTCGTCAGCGCCGTCGCGCTGGTTCCCGCCACGACCTCGTCGCTGGCGGCCGTCGACGTCGAGACCTATCGAGAGCTCGACCAGTTCATGAGCGTGTTCGAACGCGTTCGCTCCGAATATGTGGAGACCGTCGACGACAAGACCCTGCTTCGCGGGGCGATCGACGGCATGCTGAACGCGCTGGATCCGCACAGTTCGTATCTCGACGAGAAGGGTTTCCGCTCGCTGATGACGCAGACGGAGGGCGAATATGGCGGCCTCGGCCTCTCGGTCACTCAGGAAGACGGTGCCGTCAAGATCATGACGGTGACCGAGGACACGCCCGCCTTCCGCGCCGGCCTCAAGACCGGGGATTATCTCACCCACCTCAACGGCAAGCTCGTCTACGGCGGCACCCTTGATGAAGCCGTCGAGCAGATGCGCGGGCCTCCCGGCACCACTGTCAAGGTGACCGTCGTGCGCCCGGGACGCGACAAGCCTTTCGACGTATCCCTCACGCGGGCGATCATCGAGCTTCCCGCCGTGAAGTGGGAAGTAAAGGACCGGGTCGGCATCATCAACGTCAACACGTTCAACAAGACGACCACCGAGCAGACGCTGGCCGCAATGAACTCGGTGGAAAAGTCGCTGGGCGGCGCTCCGCTCGGCTACATTCTGGATCTGCGCTCCAATCCGGGCGGCCTGCTCGACCAGGCGATCAGCCTGTCCGACGCCTTCCTGGAGCGAGGGGAGATCGTGTCGCAGCGCGGCCGCAAGGCGTCCGACATCGAACGTTATTATGCGAAGCCCGGCGATGCTGCGAAGGGCCTACCGGTGATCGTGCTGGTCGATGCCGGCAGCGCGTCGGCCGCCGAGATCGTCGCGGGTGCGCTTCAGGAGCATCACCGCGCCTTGGTCATGGGTGAACGGACGTTCGGCAAGGGCTCGGTGCAGACCTTGCTGCCGCTGTCGCAGCAGACGGCATTGCGGCTTACGACGGCGCGTTATTACACTCCTTCCGGCCGGTCGGTGCAGGAAGGCGGCATCACGCCGGACATCGCCGTGCCGCAGCTTTCGGACGCGGATTACAAGGAGCGGCCGAAGTTCCGCGAGGCCGATCTTCGCCGCCACCTCATCAACGAGCTCAAGGTAGAGGATGACGTCGTTCAGGATGACGGCAAGCCGGATCCGCGCTTCACCGCCACGGCCGAAGACCTCAAGAAGCAGGGCATCAAGGATTTCCAGCTTCACTATGCGCTGCAGACCATTTCGCGTCTCGGCAGAGTCCAACAGGCGGCGGCGCCCGCGGCAGGCAAGAAGGCCGGCACGCGTTAGTCTCTATCCTGCTTTGGCGGGCCCAGGACGAAGCCTAATCGGGTGCCTGCCGTGATGTCCTATTCGTCAGTCGACGCTAGCTAACGACAAACTGCAAATGCTTGGACGCCTTCCCGACCCACGTCGGGGAGGCGTTCCCCTTCAGGCGGGGACGTAAGCGGGTTCGGCCGCCAACCGTTTTTCGGCGGCGGCGATCAGCGCCCGGTCGTCGTGGTTCCAGGGGTGAAATCCGGGCATGAAGAAGCTCGCCCAGGCGCCGAGTATCTTGCGCATCATTCCCGGCCTCACATAAGCGAACCAGAAAAGCCGCGCCCAGGCCTTGGGGCCGGTAATCCCGTCCTGCCGCAGCAATTCAAGCGCGCCGGCGGTACGGTCGACGACGAAATTGCGCGTGACGAGCAGCATCACCTTGGCCTTCACCTTCCAGCGCTTGAAGCGCGGCCAATGCTCGGTGGCATGCAGCCAAGTATCGTAGGCCACACCCTTATGCTCAATCTCTTCGATCGCATGCCAGCGCCACATGGCCGCCGTTTCCGCGTCCGCTTTGGCGAGATGCCGAGGGTCCCGCAGCAGCTCGTGCGCAAGGATGGCGGTGAAATGTTCAAGGGCCATGGTTGCGGCGAGGCTCGCAATCGGCGGCTTCGACCGAACGAGGTCGAGCCGCCAATCCACCCGGTCCTCGAGCGCCGCGAGGTCGTATCCAGCATCATGCGCGCGGCGGTTGAACTGCACATGCTCGCGGCTGTGCATCACTTCCTGCGTGGTGAAGGCCCTGATCTCGGCCGCCAACTTCGGATCCGCGCCGTCGCGAAATTGCCGGACGCTTTCAACAAAGAAGGCCTCGCCCTTGGGAAAGGTTGCCGACAGCGCGTTGTAGAGCGCGGTCGCAACCGGATCGCCGCCGTTCCACCAGCGCTCGGTGCGGCTGTCGCGCCCGAAGCGTCGATCCCGCGGCGTGATCGTCAGATCGGAGGGTGTCGCTTCCCGGCCCATGCTGTATCTCCTTGCCATGACCGATCACCGATACTTACATCAATGTCAATAGCGCGTGAACGCCTTACGCAGCAGGAGAGCCGCGCCTCCGCGCTGGAAGCGGCGCGGGAGCTGTTGATCGAAGCGGGCCCGCAGGCCGTGACGCTGAAAGCGGTCGGCGCGCGGATCGGCAAGACCCACGCCAATCTTCTGCACCATTTCGGGTCGGCCTCCGGGCTTCAATCGGAACTCGCGCGGCACATTAGCGGGCGTGTCACGAGCGAGATCGCCGCGGTGGTGCAGCGGGCTCGCCAGGGAGAGGCGGACCCGCGCGAAATCGTCGACCGCACCTTCGACGCGTTTGGCAAGGAGGGCGCCGGCGCACTCGCGGCCTGGATGATCCTTTCCGGAAATCGAGACGCACTGAACCCGATCCTGGAGTCGATCCACCACCTCGTCGACCAGCTTGGCCGAGGCCATGAGGATCGACCGGTGCACGAAACCACATTGTGGCTCGTCCTTGCCGCTCTCGGCGACTCGTTGCTCGGCGGGCCCATGGCGCAAGCGCTCGGCCTGTCGCCGGAAAAGGCACGCGAAATTGCCAGGCAGCAACTGATTGCGTCCGCCGGGGGAGCCAACCCCGCGGCCCGCCCCTAGGCTCCCATCGCTTCAAGCCCTATCAGCTCGAAGCGTGAATCACGGTCTCGAACCTCCGAATAGAGCCTGATTCATTCTGTGGTCGGATGCGCGTAGCGCTTCCACGTCAAACGATCAGGCTCTAGATCGCCCCCATGCATTTCCTCGACCAGGCGAAAATCTATATCCGTTCGGGCGCCGGCGGCCCCGGCGCCGTGGGCTTTCGGCGTGAAAAGTTCATCGAATATGGCGGCCCCGACGGCGGCGACGGCGGCAAGGGCGGCGACATCGTCTTTGAAGCCGTCGAAGGCCTCAACACCCTGATCGATTTTCGCTACACGCAGCATTTCAAGGCGCCGCGCGGCAAAGGCGGCTCGGGGCAGAACCGGACCGGCGCCGGCGGCGACGACCTCGTCATAAAGGTTCCCGTCGGAACCCAGGTCCTGTCGGAGGACAAGGAGCATGTTCTTGCCGATTTCACCGCGCCTGGACAGCGTATCGCCTTGCTCCGCGGCGGCGACGGCGGCCGCGGCAATGCCAGCTACAAGACGGCCACCAACCGCGCGCCGCGGCAGCACGGCACCGGCTGGCCCGGCGAGGAGATGTGGGTCTGGCTTCGCCTCAAGCTGCTCGCCGACGTCGGCCTTGTCGGGTTGCCGAATGCAGGCAAGTCGACGCTTCTGAATGCCGTCACCAATGCCAAGGCGAAGATCGGCGCTTATCCCTTTACGACGCTGCACCCCCAGCTCGGGGTCGTGCAGCATCGCGGCCGCGAGTTCGTGATGGCGGACATTCCGGGCCTCATCGAAGGCGCGGCCGAGGGCGCCGGCGTTGGCGACCGCTTTCTTGGCCATATCGAGCGTTGCCGTGTTCTCCTTCATCTCGTCGATGCGAACGTGGAGGATGTGGGCGACGCCTACCGCACGGTGCGCAACGAACTGGAAGCCTATGGCGCCGGTCTCGAGGACAAGCCGGAGGTCGTGGCGCTGAACAAGGCCGATACGCTCGATGACGAATTGCTCGAGGCATTGTCGGACGAGCTCGAGGACGAAAGCGGCATGCGCCCGCTCCGCCTTTCGGGAGCTGCGGGGATTGGGATCGAGGCGGTGCTGGACGCGCTCGTCGGCCATGTTGCGGCCGAAGCGAGGGAAGCAGAAGCAGAGCAAAGCGACTGGTCGCCCTTGTGAACAAGAAGAAGCATCTGAAGACCCGCACCCTGGCCGTGACGGGCGGCACCGGCTTCGTCGGCCAGCATCTGCTGCGGATGGCGCTCGCCGCCGGCTACGACGTGCGCGCCCTTACCCGCGGATGGAAACCGCCGGAAGACGAGATCAGCTGGGTCGACGGCGCGCTCGACCGGCCCGAGGCGCTGGTGAAGCTCTGCACGGGCGCCGATGCGGTTATCCATATTGCCGGCCTCATCAGCGGCAGCAAGGATGCTTTCGACGCCGTCAATGTCGGCGGCACCGCCGCCGTGATCGACGCCGCCCGTGGCGCGGGCGTGCGCCGCTTCATCCACATCTCGTCCCTCGCCGCGCGGGAGCCGGAGCTTTCTTATTACGGCCGCTCCAAGGCGAAGGCGGAGCGGCTGGTGGCCGCCTCCGGGCTCGAATGGACGATCGTTCGACCGCCTGCCGTCTACGGCCCGGGCGATCGCGAAACGCTGGAGCTGTTCAAGATGGCCCGTCGCGGCCTGGTCGCGCTGCCGCCGGCCGGGCGCTTTTCGGTGATCCATGTCGAGGATCTCTGCCGGCTGATATTGTCCATCATCGACGAGGTGGACACGGTGTCGGAAATATATGAGCCCGATGACGGCCATGAGGGCGGATGGCAGCACCGGCATTTCGCCCGCACCCTGAGCCGGGTCTACGGGAAACGGGCCGCGACCCTGTCGATGCCGAAGCTCGTCATGCGAGCCGCCTCCCGCCTCGACCGGCTCTTTCGCCGCCAGAAGGCAAAGCTTACCGCCGACCGCGTGAATTATTTCTGCCATCCCGACTGGGTGGTGAGGGCGGAGCGCCGGCCGCCTTCATCGCTCTGGTCGCCCCAGATCCGCACCTCGACCGGCCTCCGCCAGACCGCCGACTGGTACCGCGAGGCGGGCTGGCTGCGCTGAGGGGCCGCACCGCCGCCCCGTTCCGGCCCTATTCGCTTGGCAGACCTTGCCCATCGACATAAAGGCCGGGCATGACAGACAGAGACCAGACCTTCGACAAAGTGGCCGAGCTCATCGAGCCGTTCAACAAGAAGGGCATCGATCTCACCGATGCGACCAGCTTCGCCGGCGACCTCGAGTGGGATAGCCTGATCGTCATGGATTTCGTGGCTTCGGTGGAGGACGAATTCGATATCCTCATCACGATGAACATGCAGGCGCAGATCGAGACGGTGGGGCAACTCGTCGACGCCGTTGAAGAGCTCAGGAACGAGGGATGACCGAAGCCGCCCGAAGCCCGATGGACCCGGCGGACGAGCCCGAGCTTGGCGCCGCAGGCGCCGATCTCTTCGCCAAGTTCGATCCACTGATCAACGAGCTGGAAGCGCTGCTGGAAACCGGCGTGCGCGATCCCTTCGGCCTCGTCATGGAGAAGGTCCTCTCCCCGACCCGCGCCATCATCAAGGGCAAGGAGACGATCCTTCTCGGCACCTACAATTACATGGGGATGACCTTCGACCCCGATGTCGTTCAAGCGGGCAAGGACGCGCTCGACGCTTATGGCTCGGGCACGACCGGCAGCCGCGTCCTCAATGGCACGTATCAAGGCCACAAGGAGGTCGAGGAGGCGCTGAAGGAATTTTACGGCACCGCTTATGCGATGGTTTTCTCGACCGGTTATCAAGCCAATCTCGGCCTGATGTCGACGATTGCCGGCAAGGACGATTACATCATCCTCGATGCCGACAGCCATGCCTCCATCTATGATGGCTGCAAACTTGGCGACGCCCAGATCGTCCGCTTCCGCCACAACAGCGTGGAAGACCTTGAAAAACGCCTCCGCCGGCTGCCGCCGGGGGGTGGACGGCTGGTCGTGCTCGAAGGCGTTTACTCGATGCTCGGCGACATCGCGCCCCTCCGCGAAATGGTCGACGTCGCCAGGCGCCACGGCGCCATGGTGGTGGTGGACGAAGCGCACGGCATGGGCTTTTTCGGAAAGAATGGCCGCGGCGTCTTCGAAGAAGCCGGGGTCGAGGATCAGGTCGATTTCGTCGTCGGCACCTTCTCCAAATCGGTCGGGACGGTCGGCGGCTTCGTGGTCTCCAACCATCCCAAGTTCGAAATTCTCCGCCTCGTCTGCCGCCCTTATGTCTTCACCGCCTCGCTGCCGCCGTCGGTTGTGGCGACCGCGGCGACGTCGATCCGGAAGCTGATGCATGCCGGCAACAAGCGCGCCCATCTGTGGGAGAATAGCCGGCGCCTGCACCAGGGGCTGCGCGATCTCGGCTTCGAGATCGCGACTCCCGAGGCGCAGTCGGCGATCATCGCCGTCCTTCTGCCCGACCAGGAGAAGACGGTGCACATGTGGCAGGCGCTTCTGGAACAGGGGGTTTACGTCAACATGGCGCGCCCGCCCGCCACGCCCGCCGGCATGTTCCTCCTTCGTTGCTCGCTTTGCGCGGACCACACTGCGGAGCAGGTCGATCAAATCCTCGCCGCCTTCAAGACCGCCGGCACCGCCACCGGTTGCATAAGCTAGCAAGATCAATTCACTAGCCCCCGTACCGAACCGGCTTCCCACGCCCTTCCCCATCCACTAGACTCCCGCGGCTATGGCGGATGAAGAGATGGGCGCCGCCGCGCCGGACGAGGCATCGACCGGATCATGGCGGCGGGGATGGGCGAGCGCCGGCGCGATTATCGCGACGATCCTGCTCATCGGTCTCGTCGCCATGGTCACCATTTCCAACCGCCAGCGCGACGAAGCGCTCAGCATCGAGCGCCACGCCTATGACGTGATGCTGCTCACCCGGACGCTCGATGCCACCATGTCCCGGTCGGAGGCGGCGCTCGGCCGCTACGTGCTGGACGAAGATCGCAAGACCGGGACCATCTATTACAACGAATGGCGCTCCGCCGGCCGGCAATTGACCCAGCTGAAGCGACTTATTCGGGGCGAGCCCGACCAAAGTGCGCGTCTCGCCAATCTCGAGCGCCTGTATCGGATGCGCGGCGACGAATTGGCGGTGGCCGCCACCCGCGCGGCCGCCGGCCAGGGCAGCGGCGGCGTCGCTTATTTCTACCAGGCGGGCCTCTCCCCGATCGGCCCGGAGCTTCGGCAGACGCTGCGCGAGATTGCCGATGCCGAGCGGGACACGCTGCGCGAGCGAATGGAGCAAACGAGCATGTTCGCCGCGCAGGCGGACAAGCTGACGGAATGGCTTGGCTGGCTGGGTCTCCTGCTCGGGATCGCCGCGATCATCCTGGGTCTCGCCGCTTACCGCGCCATCACCGAGCGCATTCTGGCCCGGCGCGATGCCGACACGGAGGCTTCGCGGGCGATGGTGCTCGAGCAGGCGGTCCAGGAGCGGACGCGGGAGCTCCGCGACGCCAACGAGCGGCTTCGCGCCGAGGCGGCCGAGCGCGCGACGGCGGAAGCCCAGCTCCGCCAGGTCCAGAAGATGGAAGCGGTCGGCCAGCTCACCGGCGGCATCGCCCACGACTTCAACAACATGCTGGCGGTGATCGTGGGAGGGCTCGACCTTGCCAGGCGCAAGCTTCGCGGGCCTAAGCGCGAAGTCGAGTTCCACCTCGAAAATGCCATGGAGGGCGCCACTCGGGCCGCCGCTCTCACTCGGCGCCTGCTCGCCTTTTCGAGAGCGGAACCGTTGGTCCCCGAAGCGGTCACGCCATCGGCGCTTGTCGAAGGCATGCTCGATCTTATCGACCGCTCGTTGGGCGAGCGGATCAATGTGCAGACGCGATTTGCCGAAGAGCCGTGGCACATCTGGGCGGACGCCAACCAGCTCGAAAATTCGATCCTGAACCTGTGCGTCAACGCCCGCGATGCCATGAATGGCGAGGGCCAGCTCACCATCTCGATCGACAATGTTGCTGTCGAATGGGGCAAGGATGCCCAGCTCACGCCCGGCGAATATGTGCGGATCAGCGTCACCGACACCGGCACCGGCATCGCCCCGGAGCATCTGGACCGCGTCTTCGAGCCCTTCTTCACGACCAAGCCTGTCGGCAAGGGGACGGGGCTCGGCCTCAGCCAGATATTCGGCTTTGCGCGCCAATCGGGCGGCGACGTTCAGATCGCTTCGGCGGCCGGGGCCGGTACCACCGTCTCGCTTTATCTTCCCCGATCGGAGCGCGTGCCGCAAAGCGCGTCCGTGGCCGCGGCTCCATCGGACCGCGAACACCAGCCGCGAATGCTGGGGACCTCGATCCTGGTTGTTGAAGACGATCCCCGGGTGAGCCGCGCCACCGTCGGCGCCTTGGAAGAGCTGGGGTACCGGCCGATGGCCTGCGCCAGCGGTGCCGATGCGCTCGCGATCCTCGACCAAAATCCCGGGATCGAGCTGCTCATCACCGACGTGATGATGCCCGAAATGACCGGTCCCGAGCTCGTCCGGATCGTCGGCAGCCGGTTTCCGAACCTGAGCGTCCTGTTCGTCACCGGCTATGTGCGCGAGCAGGACGAAAGCGAGGAGCTGACCGGCTACGATCTCCTGCGCAAGCCGTTTACCGTTTCTGCTCTTTCCGATGCCGTTGCCGCCGCGCTTTCGCGCCGGATCAGCGGATTGCCCCACGCTTCAACAAGCGAGGCAGCAGAATGAACGCGGCCGCCAGCGGCCAGCGTCTCTGCCACGCCTTGATCTCGACCCGCGTGCCGGCGTGCCGGTTGATCTTCCATGCGAGGTAGTCGATCCCGCCGGCAAAGGTGAAGCTCGCCTTTGTCAGCCTCAGGACACTGGCGCGCTTTCCGCGCCGCCGCAGGCCGCGCCAGATCCGCTCCGCCTCGGCGCGTGAAGGCATTGATCCCTGAACCCGCGCCAGCACGGCAATGCCGAACTGCCGGTACCGCTCCGGATCGGTGTCGACGATCGAAGCGGACCGGCTCTTCCGTTCCGCCCGCAACTCGCTCTGGTAAGTCAATGCGAAGCCCCGCCGCCAGATGGCGAGCACATCGTCCCGCTCCTCCGGGTCGGTCATCGGGGCTGCAAGTGTGAGCAAGGTCGGCGCGGCCTCCGCGACGCTCTGCGATACGCGCTTGCCGGCAGCCTCGTCGCTCGCCCACACCAGCCGGGAAGGCTGCGCGAAGCGCGCCCAGACGGAAACCGTTTTGGCCCGCTCGCCGCACTCGCGTCTGAAATCCGCCTCGTCCAGCACTGCATATTTCGCGGCCAGGCCCCCATGCTCGAAGGGGAAAACATTGGGCGGGATCAACCTGTTCGCAGGTGCGAGCCAACTCTTCCCGTAGGCCGATCGATAATCGGACACGATCAGGTAGAAATCGAGCATCAGCCCATCGAGCTTCCGCTCGCGCAGGCAGGATCCGTAAAAGAGCACCGCCCGCGCCGCGCCTTCGTACCGGGCCGCTATCGCCGCCGCCGTTTCCCGCACCCGCGGATCGACCGGCTCGGCCAGTTCGGCGTCCACCAGCGACTGAAGAGAAGGAGCAAGGGCCATCGGCAGCCGGCGCGCCTCGCCCTCAGGTGCAGAGCGAGAAATAGGCGATTTCGATCACCGACCCACCCTGGATCGGGTTCGCGCCAGCGCCGTTCACGCCGTGCTGAACTTCTTCCGCCACAGCACCTTTGGCATCGTGCTTGCGGCTAGCGAGCGGGTTCACCGTCTTCGCCGTGCAATCGATCTGCAGAAGATAGGAATTCACCGTACCGGTGGCCCCCGGCGCGATGATCCTGAACCAGGCGCTTCGCACTGGCATTTCACCCTGCAGCGTCGAGGCGTCGATCGAAATGGCCTTCTTGTCGACCCCGGAGCCGAGATTGAGCCAGCGCGCGGGGGCGGCCGTGGGCGCAGCGGCAGCCGGAGGAGAAGCGGGCGCGGGCGTTTCGGTGTCAGCCGCGGCGGCAATCTCGGAGGGCGCGGCGGTTTCCGTCGCCGGAGCGGACGCCGCCTCGGCTGCGTCCGCAGGTACGGGAGCGGAAGCCATGCTCAACGTACATTCTTCCGCCGCCTGTTTTACGACCGGGGAAACCTGCGGATCCTTCACATGGCTGGAGACCCAGACCAGTTCGGCCGGGTTCAACCGGCTCGGCTCCTTGATCAGCTTGGTGACATTGGCCAATTGGCGCAATTGCCACACCGACAGCTTCTGCACGAGCCCGTCGCCCACGCACTGCGCCTGCCCGGAGCTGAGGCCGTAGCGAGCCAGTTCCGGGCCCATGATGGCGGCTTCCGGCCGCACATGATCGGCCAGATAGCCGCGACAGCCGCCCAGGATCGAGAGCGGCACCAGAGCGAACAGCAACAAACGCATTCAAACCTCACACAGCACAGCCGGTCGCCGGCTCGGCCGCTTTGATGCACCTTCGCGGCTCATCTTCCAAGTGCCGTCTCCGCGCTGACTTATGCGAAGCCGGGGCCGAAGCCGAAGCCGCCACCGGCTGAGGATCGGCCTAAAGCGACACGCTTATGGAACGGGGAGGGCGGCCTAAAGGTTAGCTGCCCGTCCCTCCGAACGATCTGGAACATGTAATCTTATGGACAAGCCGGAGGAAGTGGCGGCGATCCCGCTCGTTGAAGAGCGCCTCTCCATTGCCAAGCGGCAGGTGGAGGCAGGCCGGCTGCGGGTTCGGATATCGGTTGAAGAGCGCGATGAACGAGTCCCGGTCGAGGTCGCGCACGACGAGGTGGAGGTCGAGCGGGTTTCGAAGAACGTTGCGGTGTCCGAGCTTCCCGGTGTTCGCCTCGAAGGCAATACGACCATCATTCCGGTCGTCGAGGAAGTCGTGGTCGTCGAGAAAAGGCTGGTCCTGGTCGAGGAAATCCACGTCCGCCGCAAAATCGCGACGACGACGCAGGAGGTGCCGGTAACGTTGCGGTCGGAACAAGCCTCGATCGAGCGCGACGAGAGGCCGGCCGGCGCCGAGCCGGTGGAGGAGCGTTCGTGATGCAGAGAACCGTATTCGCCACTTTCCGCACCGAAGCGGAAGCCGAGCGCACCCTCTCCCTGCTGGCTCGCGAGGTGCCATTGCTCGATTCGGCCGTCGTCAGCGACGGCGTGGCCGGCGCCCTGACCCTCGACAGCCTCAAACTTACCCGGGAGGAGCGCTCCGCCTGCGAGACGCAATTGAAGCGGGGAGTGTTTCTCCTGATCGCTCAGGCCGCAGATAGCGACGCGGATGCGGTGCTACGCATGCTGCACGGCGCCGCCGGCGACAGCGCTCCCCTGATCATCGCCGAAGCGTCGCCGGCCTCTCCCGCCCCGCCGAGCAGGACGGTTCAGCCCAGCCGGCCCGACAAAGGGATTGAGGCGGAAGAACGGATCCCGCTCATCCAGGAAGAGCTTCGCATCGGAAAGCGCGAGGTCCTGCGGGGCGGGGCGCGAATTCATTCCTTCATCACGGAAGTCCCGGTGCAGGAGCAGGTGGAGCTTTTCTCGGAAGAAACGAGCGTGACCCGCCGGCCGGTGAACCGGCGGCTCACCCCCGAGGAGGTCATCGAGGGCGGTTTGCTCCGGGAGCGCGTGATCGAGGTCACTTCGATGCGCGAGGAGGCCGTGGTCTCGAAAGAAGCTTTTGTTCGGGAAGAGCTGGTCGTCACGAAGAGCGTGCAACGGCGGATCGAGCAGATCAACGAGACGGTTCGCCGCACCGAGGTCGAGACCGAGGAGCTGGCGCCGGGTGGAGGCTCCGCTTTCGGCGCCTTTGAATCAGGAGACCGCGAAACGCCGAACGCCGGCGGCAAGGATCGCCAAAGATAGGCCATCGCTCATCCAGGCCGTATCCGCGGCCATTCCAGAGTTCAGCCGCAAATGCGCGGCGCCAGGCAGTCGCGGCCGGCGCTCCTCAGATGACCAAGCCCAGCACCGCACCCACCATGAAGGCGGCAAAGAGGACGAGGCAGAAGATGACGATGCGGCGGCTCCACCGCCGCCAGTCCGTGTCGGGCGATCCGACGTGGCGCGGCCCGGGCGCCGCGCTGATGCTGCCGGGCGGCAAGTCCACGCGGCCGACGGGCCGGGGCGCGCTGGCCGCAGCGGCCTGTGCTTGGATCTCGCCTGCCCCCACCGTCCGCTCTTCATCCGGGCGGTCGCCGCCAATCGGGCTTTGCGGCGGTGCATCTTCCCTGGTCCCGCCTTTCAGTATCTCCGTGGCGGCGCCGACCTGCTCCGGGCTCACCTTGGCACTGATGAAGATGCCGCGCGCCTCACCCGCACGCCCTTTCGCCTCGGCCAAGTCGGCATCGGATGGCGAACCCGTCTCGGCAAGATCCTTCAACAGGATTGCCTCCGGAGCCACCCCGATGCTCTGGAGGCGGCGACTGGCTGTCTCGGCTTCCTCCAAAGTGCTGAACGTCGACGCTATGGTACGCATGGACATCTCTTCCGTCGAGCTGCGGACGCCGGCTCGGCGCCGCTGGACCTACAAGCCTGGGGAGACGGGTCGGTTCCGCCCGCCTTGCCGTGCGTGGCAAAAGGCGGTCTTCGTTCGACGGGGACCGAGGACGAGAGACCCGCTATGCCGCCAGACGGAGAAACGGGACCGGCGCGGTGTGCTTCAGCACGATCGGCTGCCCCCGGTTCGCTTCGAACATTTCACCGTCCAGGATCACGTTCGAATGATCTCCCTCGATCCGGATCTCGTCGCCTCGTTCAAGATGCACGCCCCTTAAGCTGGTTCCGCCAAGCTTGCCGCGCAGCGCCGCAACCAGCGCGCCGAGCATCGCCCAGAAACTGCGCTCGATCACCAGCAGCTGCATGGCCCCGCTCCGCGGTCCCGCCCCCGGCATGTGACTCTTGAAAAGCAGGCGCTGCAACGTCGTCACCATCAGCAGGGCAAATTGCCCGTGGAGCTCGCCATGTCGGAGCACGGACACTTTGATGCGGCCGGGGCGCATCGGCAGAAAGCGCACCCGCCGCGTCACCAGAATGGAGACGAGCCCCAGCAGCAGTGCGATGGCATGAGCGATGGGGTTGGGCAGGCCGAGCGGATAAATGTGGTGCCGGCAATACAGGATCGTATCGGCAAGTCCCGCGCCGCCAAGGAACATGCCAAGCACCGGCCGGCCGCTGGTGCTCCCATCGGTGAGCGAAATCAGCTCCCGTGACACGATGTGCGGGGCAATGTCGCTCCTGGCGATTTCCAGCACCCGCTTCAACGCGTCGATCGGATCGCCTTCCGCGCCCAGATCGAGCGCGATCAGGTTCGTCTTGCCGTTCGGAAGCACCGCCACGGGCGGCACATCCGCCCCGAAATGACCGCCATGGAACAATTCGGTCAAGGTCGCCTGTACCGTCCCGTCGCCGCCATTGATGACGAGCACCTTCGGCTTCACCCGTGCGATCGTCCTCAGCGCTTCGCCGATCTGGTCGACATGCTCCACCTCATAATGGAAGATGTCCTTCTGCTCCGCGCAAAAGCTCCTCACCCTTGGAAGCAGCGATCTGTTTCCGGTCGAGCGCGGATTGGAAAGAAGCGCTACGCGGGTCATCGGCGCCTCAGGCGACCGGCCTCAGCGAGGCGCCCTGCAGGTACATGAGCGTGACCGGCACGACCCGCGTCGATCCATTCACCTGGAAGGAGACCGAATTGAGGCTCGGCTTCCGCTTCAAGATGACGTCGAACATCGAAAGCTTCGGGTTGCCCGAAAAGCCGCCGCCGTCCGCGCGCGATTTGTCGCCGGTCACTTCATGCCGCACCGACAGCGCGTAGCGGCCGCTCGATGGAACCGGAACGCAGACGTCGAGCGTACCGGCGCGAGTGACGGGAACCTCGACCTTGCGCACGAACGCGCCTTTTTCCAAGAATCGGGAATTGCTCGGATAGAGCTTCACCGACAGCGTTCCGCGCGGGACCTTGAAGCCGCTGACGCGAGCGACCACGGCGGCCTTGCCCTCGGCGCAGAGCCTTGCATGCGGGCCGACCGCCGCCTGCGCGGGCACGGCCGCGACAAAGGCTGCCATCGCGGCGGCTCCCATCGCAAGCAGTGAAACTCGGGCAGATTTCAACATGACCAGCCAACTCCAGAGAGCTATAGCCATGCGGTCCGTACGCATGGCGTCGTTGCATTGAGCCCCCATGCGAGCCAAATGGTGGAAGGTTGCGGCCAAAATATGTTCAAGGGGCGTCCAAAAGTTGAGTTTCGGCACTCGAATTGACCGGTATCTGGCGCGGCTGATTTTCGTGCCGCTGGTGGCGACGCTGACGCTCGCGGCGATGTTGCTGCTGCTCGACAAGATGCTGCGGTTGTTCGATTTCGTCGTTCGGCAGGGCGGGCCGGTCAACGTCGTGTGGCAGATGCTGGCCAATCTCATCCCGGAATATCTGTCGCTCGGCATTCCCATCGGGCTAATGCTGGGCGTGCTGCTCGCTTTTCGGAAATTGGCCTTGTCGTCCGAGCTCGACACGTTGCGCGCGGTCGGCCTCGGCTACGGCCGGCTGCTTCGCGTCCCCTACCTGTTCGCGATCGCCTTGGCGGCCGCCAACCTGGCGATCGTCGGATTCCTGCAGCCTTATGCCCATTATAAGTATGAGGCGCTTCGCTTCGACCTCCGGTCGGGCGCGCTTGGGGCGGCGATCAAGGTGGGCGAGTTCAACAATCTCGGACGGCGCATGACCTTCCGGGTCGAGCGAACCGACGACGAAGGCCGCCACCTCCACCAGGTCTTCATTCGTGCGGAAAGCCGAGACGGCCGCTGGCTGGCGGCCACCGCCGATCTCGGCCAGTTCCTCGGCACCGACGACCCGGACACGATCATCCTGCGCCTGACGCGCGGGCGGATGGTGCACGACGCCCCCACTTACCGGACGCCGCGCGCGCTCAGCTTTGAAAGCCACGACATTCCGATCGACCTGCCGAGCACCGAGCGGTTCCGCAGCCGCGGCAGCGGCAATGAGGAACTGACCATCCCGGAACTCGTGCGTATCGGCCGGTCCCAGCAGACGGCCGATCCGGTGAGGGACGCGACGCGCGCCAATTTCCACTTCCGGATGGTCGAGGTGGCGATGATGCTGCTGCTGCCGCTGCTGGCCGTCGCTTTGGCGGTGCCGCCGAAGCGGAGCACATCCGGCCTCGGCATTTTCGTGTCAATCGTGATGATCGTCACCTACCACAAGATCAATCAATATGCCGAGCAGATGGGGGCGCAGGGCCGGATCGATCCCGTGATCGCGCTTTGGCTTCCGTTCGCGCTCTTCGCGGCGTTGATCATCTGGATGTATTGGACGCTCGCGCACAAGCCCGGCGGCCAGCCGATCGGCGCCCTCGAACGGGGCTTCGCCAAGCTCGGCAAGAGCCTGGGCCGGATCCTCCGCCTGCCGCAACGGCTGCGTCCGCAGAACGCCTGACCCCTTGAACCTGCATTTCTTCCCCTCGAAGCGGATCGCCTTCTACCTGGCGAAGCTGTTCGTGCTCCGGAGCCTCGCCGTGCTCGCGGCGCTGGTGATCATTCTCCAGACCCTCGATCTGCTTGGCGAAAGCGGCAAGATCCTGCGCCAACCCGGCAATGGGGACGCCCAGCTTTGGCAATATGTCTCGCTTCGCGTGCCCCAGCTCGTCGCGCGCTTTCTGCCCTTCGCCGTGCTGCTCGGGACGCTGATCACGCTGGCGACGCTCAATCAGAATAGCGAGATCATCAGCATGAAGGCGGCCGGCATTTCGGCGCACCAGATCATTGCGCCGCTGGTCGTCGCCAGCCTCCTCATCGCCGCCATCGCCTTCGTCTTTCAAGAGCGGATCGTGACGCGCGCGATCTCGACGCTGGAGGCCTGGGAAGCCGTCGATTACGGACCCCTGCCGCCGGAGACCACGACATCCCAGAATGTCTGGGTCCGCCACAATGACGACCTCATGTTCGCGCGCCTCGTCGGCGGCCGCGGCCAGGGGACGCGCCTCCAGGACGTCCGCATCTATGACAGGACCGGCGGCACCCTGGTCTCGCTGATCACCGCGAAGCGCGGCCGGCCTCAGGGCAATGCCTGGCTGCTGGAGGACGTGGAGCGGTTCGAGGTCGCCAACACGCGCGTGACGAACCTGCCCTCTTTGGTCGTCGGCGAAGGCGTCGACCCAACCCGGTTCACGCTCGCCAACGTCGATCCGGACCAGGAGGATTTCGGAACCCTCAGGGACGTCATCGAGCAGATGAAGGCCGCAGGCCGCCCCACCTCCGCTTTGGAGGCGGGTCTCTGGCACAAGCTATCCGGCCCCCTGTCCGTCCTCCTCATGCCGCTCCTGGCCGGCGTCGCGGCGTTCGGACTTGCGCGTTCCGGCCAGCTCTTCCTCCGGGTGGTGCTGGGAATGGCCTTGGGCTTTGCCTATTTCGTGGCCGACAATTTCGCCCTGGCAATGGGAAATTTCGGAGCCTATCCGCCCGCACTCGCCGCCTGGGCGCCGTTCGTTCTATTTCTGCTGATCGGCGAGGCCGTCCTCATACGGACGGAGGAGTGAGCGCCTCAGTCACGCGCGGCGACGTTGCGAAAGGAGCGGGCCTCGCCGGCCTCGCCCGCGCCGGCGCGCTGATCGAGGCGGTCGCCCAGCCGCTCTTCATCTGGCTGTTCGGCCTTGCCAGCTACGGCATCTACATCGTGCTGTGGAGCGCGGTGAACCTCATCTCCAACATCGTCGACCTCGCCATGACGGCGGCGCTCCAGCGCGTCGTCCCCTGCCTGGACGAAGAGGAGCGCGTCCACGCCGCGGTGAAATTCGCGTTGCTCGTCGCCGTCCTCCCCGCCGCGCTGATCGCTGTTTTGGTCTCGGCGAACGCCGAGAGCATCGCAACCCTCTTCGCCGCGGCGCCCGAGGACCGGGCCGTGCTTCCCACCGCGATCGGCTTCTTCGTCTGGGCCTTGCCGGTCTGGACCTTCATCGAGGTCGCCACATCGGCCGCCCGCGCGCGCCGCGCCTTCGGGCCCGAGATACGCCTGCGCATCTTCTGGGAGCAGATCGCCCGGATCCTGTTCGCCCTCGCCTTTTTCGGGATCGGCATGAGGGGCCTCGGCCTGATGGCCGCCCACCTCTCCTCGCTCATCCTGACGGCGGCGCTGTGCCTGCCCTTGCTCGCCCGCTATTATGATCTGGGCCGCCTCATCCGGGCACCGATCGACCGCCCGCTCGCCCGGAGCCTGCTGGCGTCCGGGCTCGCCCTCTTGCCCGCCAGTCTCTCGCGCCGCCTGCTGATCGACGCCTCCCCCGTCCTCATCAACCTGATGATACCGGGCGCCCGGGGCGCAAGCGCGGCGGCCCTGTTCGACATCGCCCGCAAAATCTCGACAATCCCGCTCTTCATCCGCCAGGCTTTCCAATATGTGATGGCGCCGCTTTCCTCGGCGCAGGCGCATGCGGACCGCGAGGCAATCGGCCCCATCTACCGTTTCGCCTGCCGGGTCTCGACCGCCTTGGTCGTGCCGCTGTCCGGGCTGCTCATCTTCGGCGGCCGCGACATATTGAGCGTCTACCGCGCCGAGGCCGTCGCCGCGCTGCCGCTCATCTACGTGCTCGTCACAGCGCGCGCTGGCGAGGCGATCGTCGGTCCGGCAAGCTCGGTCGTCGAAATGACCGGCCACCGCGCGCTTCCCCTCTTGAACAGCCTCGCCGGCACCGCCCTCTGGGCGCTGCTCGCCTTTCTGCTCGTGCCCTCGCTCGAGGCCATGGGCATGACGATCGCGATCGCCGCCGCCACCCTTCTCACCGCCGCAGCCGCGACCGCGGAGCTGCGTCTTTCCGAGCGGCTTTCGCCATTCGACGGCCAGCTGCTGCGCGGCCTCCTCGTTGCCCTGGCCGGCGTCGCGCTGATGGCGCTGGCGGAATATTCCGCCGGCGGGCCGCTGCGCTTCGCGCTCCTCTTGCTGCTCTGGGCGCTGACCAGCTGGTGCGCCCTGCGCTTCGGCCTCGTCGCCGGCGACCGCGAGGCGCTGGGCGGGTTGGCGAAGCGGCTTCGACTGGTCTAAGCGCCCGAATTCGTGGAAATGTTGCCAAGCCGGCTTACGGGCGTCATTCCGCCGTTTCACCGTGCTGCCTCACACGACGGGACCCACATGCTTCAACCGATCGACGACGTCCGCATCCGCGAGATAAAGGAACTGGTGCCGCCCTCGCACCTGCTGCGCGAATTCGCCATCAGCGAACGGGCAAGCGAGGTCGTTTATGGCTCACGCGCCGCAATTCACCGCCTCTTGTATGGATTAGAGGATCGTCTCCTCGTCATTGTAGGGCCCTGCTCCGTCCACGATCCCAAGGCCGCGCACGAATATGCCGAACGGCTGGCAGAACAGCGGACGCGCTTCGCCGACCGGCTGGAAATCGTGATGCGCGTCTATTTCGAAAAGCCGCGCACCACCGTCGGCTGGAAGGGATTGATCAACGACCCGGACCTCGACGGCAGCTTCAGGATCAACAAGGGCCTCCGCACCGCACGGGAGCTGCTGCTGGCCATCAACGAAATGGGCGTGCCGGCCGGCACCGAATTTCTCGACATGATCACGCCGCAATATGTCGCCGATCTCGTCGCCTGGGGCGCGATCGGCGCGCGGACGACCGAATCGCAGGTTCATCGCGAGCTCGCGTCGGGCCTGTCCTGCCCGGTCGGGTTCAAGAACGGGACGGACGGCAATGTCCGCATCGCCTTGGACGCGGTGAGCGCCGCCTCGCAGCCGCACCATTTCCTTTCGGTGACGAAGGGCGGGCATTCCGCCATCGTCGCGACCAACGGCAATGAGGATTGCCACGTCATCCTTCGCGGCGGCCAGCAGCCCAATTACGACAAGGCCAGCCTCGAGGCGGCGTGTGCCGGCGCCCAGGCGGCCGGGCTGCCTTGCCGGTTCATGATCGATGCGAGCCATGGCAACAGCCAGAAGCGGCCCGAGAATCAGCGGATCGTGGTCGGGGACGTGGCGGATCAGCTTGCCGCGGGAGAAAGAAGGATCTTCGGCATGATGATCGAGAGCCACCTCGTTGGCGGACGTCAGGAGCTCGTGCCGGGGCGCGCCCTCACTTATGGACAGAGCATCACCGACGGCTGTGCCGGTTGGGAGGAGACGGTGGACCTCCTGGAAACGCTCGACGAGGCCGTGCGAGGCCGTCGGAACGCCATCTCGGCCCAGCGGCCTCTTGCCGGCGTCGGCTCCTGAACGCAGACAAAGCCGCAAAAGCGCCTTATTGCGAATTCATTACACGGACCCATATTGGGGGCGAGGCGCGAGCCTGCCGCAAAAGGCTGAGTTATTTTAGGGATTTAGGCGTGAAACTGGCACAATCGATCCGTCCGAGCTTCTGGCGGCGCGAGCATCATCTCGACAAGATGACGCTGAAGGAGCTGGTGATCGCCTATGCGCAATATCCGGCGATCATCGCCTATGTGGCGCTGAGCATCGTCGCGATCGGCCTTTATGCCTGGCGGCCCGCGCCGCTGCTGCCGACGGTCGCGACGGTGATCGCGTCGGCGCTCGTCTATCCGCTCGTCTGGTACGTGCTCCACCGCTGGGTTCTGCACAGCCGGTGGATGTTCAAAATCCCGCCGCTGGCTTCCACCTGGAAGCGCATCCATTACGATCACCACCAGGATCCCAATCATCTGGAAGTGCTGTTCGGCGCGTTGCACACGACGCTGCCGACTATCGCGCTTGCCACCGCGCCCCTTGGTTATGCGATCGGCGGCTTCGGCGGCGCCTGCATCGCCTTTGCGACCGGGCTGCTGACGACCTGCCTCTACGAGTTCGTTCACTGCATCCAGCATCTCGCCTACAAGCCGAAATCCAAATGGCTGGCCGAGATGAAGAAGCGGCACATGGCGCACCATTTTCATGACGAGAGCGGCAATTTCGGGATCACCACCTTCTTCTGGGACAAGCTGTTCGGCACTCATTACGACCGCGCCGACCGCCCGGAAAAGAGCCCCACCGTGTTCAACCTCGGCTACACGCCCGAGGTGGCGGAGAAATGGCCGCACGTGGCGCGGCTGTCCGGCGGCGTCGCGACCGGTCACCCGCGCCGTCGCGGCGAAGGCTGAACAAGCGCAGTCCCAACGGATTGAATGGGTTCGGGAACGAGGGCAGCCGCTAAACCGGGAGCGTCGCGAGCTCCCATTCAATCGAAATGGGCGGCGTGCCTCGTGCCCTCGGCATAAGCGAAAGCGGCCAATATATCCTGTTCGATGACGCGGCCGCGGGACAATTCGGGTAGCCGTTCTCGCGGGAAGAAGCGGGCATCGCTGGTCTCCGCTCCGGCCGCCGGGGCGCCGTCGTCGGCGCGCTCGCACAGGAAGAACATCTTGTAGAAGTCCCGGACGTCCGGCTCATAGGGCCGCTTCGCCTTGTGACGGACACTGTAGAGGCGGCTTGCCTTTACGCGCATCCCCGCCTCTTCCCATATCTCCTTTTCGACATTCTGCGCCGCCGACCGGCCGATATCCGCAAATCCTCCCGGCAACGTCCAAAGGCCGTCGCTCCGCTCGCGCACCAAGAGGATCGTGTCGCCTTCGACCACGGCGCCGCGAACGTCCACCTTGGGCGTGGCATAGCCTTTGGCGAAATCGGAAACGAGACCGGCGATCCGTTCGATCGGGACGCTGCCGATTTCCGCCAGCATCGCATGGGCAATTTCGCCTATCTCATGGTAGCGCTCGCGGTCGAACTCATCCTTGCAGAAGTGAAGTCCGGTCGAGGCGATTGCCTGCAGACGC
>JAESFL010000525.1_pt1 | contig 25541 bp, 21 predicted proteins | sample 9269401 | NCBI WGS metagenome assembly JAESFL01 (sample SAMN14506025, study PRJNA617098) | algae metagenome | isolation source: Gloeocapsa sp. UFS-A4-WI-NPMV-4B04 and co-occurring heterotrophs from desert... | place: USA: Utah | collected 2006-10-01 | reverse complement strand
GACCGAGAGGTGAACCACACCCGTCGCGGGTGGGTTCGGGAACGCGCCATCCTTCCGATGGGATGGCACAAACGAATCTACCCGGTCTGATCGCTCGCACGTTTACGCCCCCGAACCCTCCCTTCACGCTCCCGAACGACCCTGCCTTGTGATTCCTTTCGGTGCGCGGCCAGGGACGTTCTGCCCGGCATCGGCGGTCCTGCGCCGGCACGGCTGGCAGTGGAAAAGGCTCGCAGGTTCTGCCGGATTCAGGACCACAAAGCGGCGCGCTCCCCGGCCCAAGCCGGGGAGCGCGCCCCATCACCCGCTGAAACCGGTCAGCCGCAGACGAAGTCCGACGAGTAGAAGGTGCCGCCGCCCGACGCGCCGCTCACGGGGGTGAAGCCGTGCGTGCCCCACACTTCCCACTTGATGGTGCCCAGGTAGTTGGCCACCCGCGACGACTGCAGCGTGAGCGGGTTGCCGCTGCCGCTGGCGTAGCTGGAGTCGAACTGCTGCGACGCGTTGCCGCACCCGTAGCCGCTCTCCGCGCCCACGTTGCGGAAGCTGGCGGAGAGTGAAGTGTGCGCCACGTTGGCGCCCGCCGTGGACCAGGACGTGAGCGTCACTTCCTTGAGCAGCGTGCCTCCCCGGTTCACCCACACCGGCCCCGCCGCGTCCGACCCGTAGCTGAACTGCGCGGCCGGTCCCGTGGGCTGCGGAGGCTCGCACCCGAGGAGCGACGAATCATACTGGCACGGATCGCCGCAGTTGTAGCCGTAGGGATTGCTGTAGCAGTCCGGAGCGCAGGGATCGTCGGGCCCGTAGTCGTAGTAATAGTAGTCCGGCCGCTCCAGGCAGTACACGGCGTTGGAGGGCCCGGTGGAGGGGCCGGACAGCCGGGCCACGGCGTTCACGCGGTCGCCCAGGGTGCGGGTGAGGGCCTCCACGTTCGGCTCGGTGATGCCGGCCGCCGCGAACTCCGACTCATCGTAGATGGCGATGATGCGCGGCTCGGTGGATTCCGTTTCGTTCTGCATGGGCGAATCCGAGCACGCGGCCAGGGCACTGACCAGCACCATCGAGAACAGCAGTTTTCTCATTGCGGCCTCCGAGAGCGACCAGGGGGGGAACCGCACCCGTCGCGGGTGGGTCCGGGGGCACGCCATCGGTCCATCGAACGGCGTGAAACGAATCTGCCGCCCTGGCCTGCTCCACGCGTTTACGCCCGCGAACCCCTCGTTCACGCTCCCGAACGATCTCAAGCAGCGATTTCCTGCAGCACCCGCCCGGAGGCGTGCAGCTCCCAGTCGCGGCGGCTGGTGCGCGAGACGAACGCATCCACCAGCGCGTCCAGCCCCCGCTGCTGCACGGCGCGCCGCACGCCCTCGCCGGCGTATCGGCCGAACTGGTTGTGCAGCGCGGAGGGGGACGGGAACCCCAGCGTGAGCGCCACGCTCTCCAGCGAACGCGAGCGGTCCTGCAGCAGCATGGCCGCGTGGAACAGCCGCGCCCACACGATCAGCTTGTTGAGCGGCGGAAAGCCGGCCACGCGCAGGTGGTCGCGGATGGTCTTGCAGTGGCGGTGAAAGGCCCCGGCCACGTCGTCGGGGCACACGGGCGCATGCGCGCGGTGCAGGACGATGCGCAGGAGCGGCACCAGCTCCGGCGGCGTGACGTTCTCCAGCCCCGCCATCACCCGGCCCACCACCGTGGCCGACTGCGCCTCGGCCAGGATGAGCCGCAGCGAGGTGGCCTGGTCGTCCGCGTTCAGCGTCACCACGCCCTGCACCCCCAGCTCCGCCGCCAGCACCAGCACGTCGCGCCCCGGCCGGCGCTGAAAGTCGCCGTAGGGCACCAGGACCACGGAGGGAAACTCGCTCCGGAACGCCCGGGCGTCCTCCAGCAGCAGCCCGGCGGGTCCGTACGGGTCGAACACCAGCAGGTGCGGGCCGCGCTCGGCCGCCATCCGGCGGCACTCCGGCCATCCGGAGGCCTGCAGCCATTCGTACGGCACCCTCGCCGCGCGTTCGATCTCGAGGGTCGCGGCCACGCGCGAGCGTGCGGCGGGACAGGAAAGGTGCGACAGCAGGATGGGCATGCGCGGGGGCTCCGCAGAACAATTGTTTAAAGAAGAAATCCCCAAAAGGCCGGTCGTGGCGATACCGCCGCATCGCCCGTGCTGTGCGCTGGAGCCGATTGCCGGCACCGCCGCACGTCCAAGGAATCCTTGATATGCCTGAGTTTCCGACGGGAGACCTGCGAGAGCGGGCGAAACCGGACAGCTGACCTCCGCCGGCGGCGCCGCGCGGAAACAGATGTAAGATACGTGCCGGAAAGGGATGCGTCTTCCGCTCGCGGAACCCGGAATCCGCAATTCGAAGCTGCGGGGAACTGTCTCTAAACCAGCGGCATACATACACCTTACATTCAACAAAGATGATACAGAATTAATCTGGATGTGTTTTCTTCAACTGGACATTCTGCCCGGAGCAAGCGCACACCGCGCACAATACCGTCCCGAACGGGCCTTTGAATCTGGACGCGAACGCAGACCGGCGGAGAACCCCGTTCGGGCCCTCCGCCGGTCATCTTCTCCCCTCGTCATCGAGCGCGCGGAAAGCGCCCCGGATCACTCGGTCCCGCTCCCCATGCAGGTGCCCAGCAGGAGGCGACCCGTGAGGGTGCGGGGACTTGCCGCCCCCCTCTCACCCGCCCCCGCCCTCCCCACGAACTGGAACGATGTCCGCGACGAGCAGATCCTCCGTGAGCCGCCGCGCCGACTGCAGCACTCGTCCATCGGGACCGACGATCCCCGACGACCCGTACGACACCCGGCCGTCCGCCCGGCCCGCGACGTCCGCGCGGATCACCCACACGCCGTTGGCGGTCGCGAGGGCGACGTCCGCGTTTCGCGCATGGGCCACCACGTCCGCCTTTTCCGCGGGGAGGCCGTTGTTCGTGGGGATGAACAGCGCCGCGGCTCCCTGCGCGGCCATGATCCTCGCCGGCTCGGCGAAGTTCGAGTCGTTGCAGATGACGATCCCGAACGTGAGCCCGTCCACCGTGAAGACCGGCATCCGATCGCCCGCGTGGTAGACGGACGTTCGGATGGCCGGATGCAGCTTGCGATACACGCCGGCGACCGCGCCGCGCTGGTAAACCGCCGCCGCGTTGTAGAGCCGGCCGTTGCTGATCTCCGTGAACCCGATGATCGTCGTGACGGTGTCGCTCGCGAGCGGCGCCAGCACGTCGGCGAGCTGCCCGGCGTCCACGTCGATGGCGAGCTCCGCCGGGCGCGCCGCGTAGTCCGCCAGGCCGCCGAGCACGGCCTCCGGGCAGCAGAGGATCCGCACCCCTTCCGCCTCGCACCACGCCACGCGCTCGCGGATGAGCCCGATGGCCGCCATCGAGCCGGCGGGGAGGAGCGGAGCCTGGTACGCGGCGACCTTCATCTGCCCGTCCGCTGGAGGGAAACGGAATGACATCAGTACATGATGCGGGGGAGGAGCCGCGCTCCGCCGGTTGCGCGCGGCACCGCTACTCGTCTCCGGCGAGGCCGATCATGGCGATGAACGAATCGAAGTCCGGCGCGAGCGGTTGGACGCTCTCCTGGAGGTCGATGTTCGTCGTATCGAAGTAGACGACCGGCCATGGCTCTGCCCCGCGGACATCCAGCGCGATCGCCTCTCCGCCGCCGTTGCCGCCGATCACGAAGAGCCCCGGAAAAAACTCCCGGTACGAGCGCTCTCGCTCGATCTCGATTACATCTTCGGCGGAATAGAGGCAGAGATTGAACGGGTCCACCGGAAGTGGGCCCTCTCCCCCGTTGCTGAACGCCAGCAGCTCCAGGTACCTAGCCGGCGACCGCGCGGGCGCGACGCGCCGGAGGTCGGCCAGGGCGGTCGCCGAGGCGGCACGGGCCGGGTACCATTCACGGCCTGACGGGATCATGTCTGTTGCTCTCCAGGGGAACCGGACGGCAGCACGGAGTCCCGCGCAAACGCAGTACCGCCCGCAGCAGGAACCAAACAAACCGGCGGAGAGCCTGAGGCTCCCCGCCGGTCCGTTCATCTCGCCCATGCCGCCGCCACCCGGCATGGCCGGGGCGCCGCCGCTCTTGGGCTCCAGCTTCTCCGTGACCATGAACGGGTCCACCAGAAGTGGGCCTTCTCCCCCCGTTAGCCCGCCGTCGAACCGACGAAGAGAGCAGGCGCATTGACGGTTCAACTCCGTTCCTCTGCAGCTGTACGCCTGTTCCTTTTCAGGATAGGGTAATTCAAGACGAAAGCCCCCCGCAGACGCTGCAGGTGCAGCGCCGCGGAGGCTTCGTTCCATCCGCGAGCGTTCAGGTCGCCGTGCTTTCCACGGGGACGGCGGCGCCGCGCAGGTGCTCCGCCAGCCGCGCGGCGTGCACGCGCAGTTCCGGCACGGCGGTGCTCTCCCAGAGATCCGCCTTGAGCAGCGGGCCCACGTGAAAGAAGGTCTCCGACGCCTCGCCGTCACGATCCAGCAGCGCGTAGCCGGGCCCCGTCCGGATGCCGAGCCGCTGCGGGCAGAGGGTGAGCACCCCCTGCCGCAGGAGCGAGTCCAGCAGCGGCTCGCCCAGCGCGGCGACGTTGCTGCTGGGCCCCGTGCAGTTGATCACGCTTCCCACGCGCACCGCCTCGGCCGCCCGCGCGCCCCGCTGGCGAAAGTGCATGGTGACCCCGTCGGCGTCCGGCTCGATGCGGAGCAGCCGTCCCGCGCGGTGGCGGAGGCCGCCGTCGCGGACCAGCACGTCGATGGTGGAGATGATGGAGGGTGCGGCGCGGTGGCGGTGCACGTCCCAGTACGGCTGCAGGTGGCGGAGAAAGCGCGCCCGCTCCGTCAAGGGGAGCGACTGCCACAGCGCCGGCGTCACGGGGCGGATGGACGCCAGCACGTCGCGCCAGTCCACCTCCGGGTGCGCGGCCACGGTGCGCCGCACCTCGCGCAGGTAACGCCGGGCGGTCGCCGGGCCGGCCAGAAGCGCGGCGCCCAGCGCAACCGGGTGCGGCGGCGACGCGGGTGAGCGGTGCGCGTGGGGAACGAGCCCGCGCCGCGAAAGGGCCAGCATGGGCGCGTCCAGCCCGCGGCCGTGCAGGTCCACGGCGACGTCCAGCATGGTGAGCCCGGTGCCCACCAGGAAGACGGGGCGGCCGTGGTCCACGCCGTCGAGCGCGCCGGGCGCCCACGGATCGCGCACGTACCGCGGATCGCCCGCGAAGAACGCCGCGTTGGGGACGGCCGGGTCCGCGGGCGAGAAGCTGCCGGCGGCGAGCACCACCTGGTCCGCGGCCAGCACCGGCGGACCTTCGTCGCCGTCCAGCGCCAGTTCCACGTCCCCGCCGGGGATCACGCGCACGTCCACGGCCCGGGCCACGCGGTGCGTGAAGCGCGTCCCGGCCGGCGCGGCGGCCACGGCGTCGCGCAGCACCCGCTCCAGGTACTCGCCGTACAGGCTGCGCGGCACGAAGTCGCCGCCCGTCACGGCGGGGTCCGCCTCACGGGCAAAGCGGAGGAAGTGCTCCTCGTCCTCGGGAAAGGCGCTCATCCGGGCGGCCGGCACGTTCAGCACGTGCGCCGCGCTGCGGGTGCCGTAGGCCACGCCGCGCGCCAGCGGCCCCGAGCGGTTCACCAGCACCACGTGCAGGCCGCCTGGCCACTCGCCGCGCAGAAGGCGCACCGCGGTCAGCGTCCCCGAAAACCCGCCGCCCACGATGGCGATGGTGTGGTCCATGACGAGCGTCCTTGCTTCAGGGCGGCGTATCCGGCTGCTTTCCGGTAATTCTTTCCCAGCCCAGGATCCGTATCGAGAAACCCCGTTCCACCCGGCCCGCGAGGGTCATCCCGACGGAGCGCCCACGCGGAGGTCGCCCCGGAAGAATGGCGCGGGGTGAGACGCGCCGGACCGGCGCGCGGACGCCCGATCAGCCGGGGAGAATCCCCTGGGCGCGCAGGCGCGCGAGGACCTGGTCCACCGCCTCGTCCACGCTCACACGGTCCGTGCGCAGCACCAGCTCCGGCGCCTCCGGGGCCTCGTACGGCGCGGAAACGCCCGTCAGGTTGGCCACCTCGCCGCGGTCCGCCCGCGCGTACAGGCCCTTGGGATCGCGGCGGCGCAGCTCGTCCAGCGGCGCATCCACGAACACCTCCAGGAACCGCCCCCCGTGCACCAGCGCCCGCACCCGCGCGCGGTCCTCGCGGTAGGGGGAGACGAAGGTGCACAGCACCACCGCGCCCTGCGCGAAGAAGAGCCGCGCCACCTCGCCCACCCGGCGGATGTTCTCCGCCCGGTCTGCCGGCGAAAAGCCCAGGTCGCCGTTGAGCCCGTGGCGCAGGGTGTCGCCGTCCAGCAGCATCGTCTGCACCCCCGCCTCGAAGAGCCGGCGCTCCACCCGTCCCGCAATGGTGGTCTTTCCCGCCCCGGACAGTCCCGTGAACCAGAGCACGGCCGCGCCGTGGCCGTTGCGCGCCTCGCGCTCCTCGCGCGGCACGTTCCACCCCTCCCACACCACGTCCGGCGACACCGCGGCCTCGGCGGCGGGATAGAGGGCGTCCGCCGTCTGCACGGGGCCGCGGATCATCCCCGCCGCCACCGTGACGTTGGTGTAGGGATCCACCAGGATGAAGGACCCGGTGGCCCGGTTCCCCTCGTAGGCGTCGAAGAAAAGCGGCACCGAGGTGGTGACCTCCACCCGCCCGATGTCGTTCATCTCCAGCTGCGCCGCCTCTTCGCGGTGCAGCGTGTCGACGTCGATGCGGTAGACCACGCGGCTGACGTAGGCGCGCGACGAGCGGGTGGTGTGCTGGATCACGTAGGGCGTGGCGGGATCCAGCGGCTGCTCGCCCATCCAGCAGAGCATGGCATCCAGCTGGCTGCCCACGGTCGGCAGGTTCCTGCGGCGCACGATCATGTCGCCGCGCGACACGTCCACGTCGTCTTCCAGCGTCACCACGACGGAGTCGCCCTCCACGGCCTGCGGGAGGGGGCCCCCGAACGCCTCCACGGAGCGCAGCCGGGTGACCACGCCCGAGGGAAGCACCATCACCTCCTCGCCAGGGGCCACCGTACCGGATGCCACGCGCCCCGCGAAGCCGCGGAAGTCCTGGTGGGGGCGGATGACGTACTGCACGGGAAGGCGAAAGTCCACCAGGTTGCGCTCGGCGCCCACGTCCACGCTTTCCAGGTGGTGCAGCAGGGTGGCGCCGTCGTACCACCCCAGCCGCTCGCCCCTGGCCACCACGTTGTCCCCCCGCAGGGCAGAGAGGGGGATGAAGGTGAGGTCCTGGATCCCCAGCTTCTCCGCGAACGCGGAGTACTCCGCGACGACGGCGTCGTACACGTCCCGGCGGTAGTCCACCAGGTCCATCTTGTTCACGGCCACCACCACGTGCGGGATGCGCAGCAGCGACGAGATGAAGCCGTGCCGCCGGCTCTGGGTGAGCACCCCCTTGCGCGCGTCCACCAGCACGATGGCCAGCTCCGCCGTGCTGGCGCCCGTGACCATGTTGCGCGTGTACTGCACGTGCCCCGGCGTGTCGGCGATGATGAACTTGCGCCGCGGGGTGGCGAAGTAGCGGTACGCCACGTCGATGGTGATGTTCTGCTCGCGCTCCGCCCGCAGCCCGTCCGTCAGCAGGGCCAGGTTGATCCCCTCCTCGCCGCGGCGGCGGGTGGCGCCCTCGATGGCCTCCAGCTGGTCCGCGAAGATGGACTTGGTGTCGTACAGAAGCCGCCCGATGAGCGTGCTCTTGCCGTCGTCCACGCTCCCCGCCGTGGTGAAGCGCAGCAGGTCCATCTCCCGGTACTGGCGAGCCGCCTGCTCATCGCCGCCCGGCTTGGCCTCCGTCTCTCGCGGCACGCGCATCAGAAGTACCCCTGCCGCTTGCGGTCTTCCATGGCGGCCTCGGAGCGGCGGTCGTCTGCGCGGCCGCCGCGCTCCGTCACCCGCGCCGCGGCAATCTCGACGATGATCTCCTCCACCGACGACGCCGTGCTCTCCACCGCACCCGTGCAGGTGGCGTCTCCCACCGTGCGAAAGCGGATCGTCCGCTCCTCGTACGCCTCGCCCGGGAGCAGCTGCAGCCAGGGCGAGCGCGCCAGCCACTGCCCGTCGCGGAAGAAGACCTCGCGCCGGTGCGAGGAGTAGAGCGTGGGGAGGTCGATTCCCTCGCGGGCGATGTACTGCCAGACGTCCAGCTCCGTCCAGTTGCTGAGCGGAAAGACGCGGAAGTGCTCGCCCGGCCCGCGGCGCCCGTTGAACAGGTTCCACAACTCCGGCCGCTGGTTCTTGGGGTCCCACTGCCCGAAGCGGTCACGGTGGCTGAAGAAGCGCTCCTTGGCGCGCGCTTTCTCCTCGTCGCGCCGTCCCCCGCCAAACGCCGCATCCACCTTCAGCTCGGCCAGCGCGTCCAGCAGCGTCACCGTCTGCAGGGCGTTGCGGCTGGCGTAGGGGCCGGTCTCCTCCACCACGCGGCCGCGGGCGATGGAGTCCTGGACGGTGCGCACCCGCAGCTGGCACCCCAGCCGCGCCGCCAGCTCGTCGCGAAAATCCAGCGCTTCCTGGAAGTTGTGCCCCGTGTCGATGTGCAGCAGCGGAAAGGGGAACTTCCCCGGCCAGAACGCCTTGCGGGCCAGGTGCACCATCACGATGGAGTCCTTGCCGCCGGAGAAAAGGAGCGCGGGGCGCTCGAACTGGGCGGCCACCTCGCGCATCACGAACACCGCCTCGGACTCCAGCTGGTCCAGGTGGCTGCGGTACGAAGGGGCGGACGGCGGCGCCTGCGCGAGGGCGGCCGGAAGGCCTTCCATCAGAGCGTCCAGGAGAGGGGGACGAAGAGTGCGGGTTCCGGATTGGGCGCGCGGGGCCGGACGGCGTGCGAACGACATCGCCCGGGGGCTCCGGCGGACCCGCTGGACCGGCGTGTGCCGACGCGGGGGCCCGGGCGTTCGCTCAGCCGAGTCCGCCGGCTCCGCGTGACGCCGGGCCCGCAAAACAACCGCGTTTTTCAGGATTCGTTTTGCGACGCGCCACCCGACGGCGTGGCCAGGGAGAGGCCGCCGGCAAGCGGCGGCGTCAGAGCGGGCTCGCCTTTTCGGGCGCCCTGGCCCGAGAGGAACCGGAACATGTCTTCGCCAAGGCCGCGCAGCCGCCGCTTGCACACCTCCTGGAATTCGCTCGCGAACCGCGGGTCCAGTTCCTCCCGCCATGCGCCGACCTGTCCCTGGCGAATGAAGCCTGGTGGGGGGCTGGCCGGCTTCGGGGGCGGTGGCCCGCGCAACGAGAATTTGGCATCGTGCTCGCGCATGAAGGCGAACGAACACCGCTCGAGGATCCTGGGCATGTCGGCAGGATCGATCGTGATCCCGCAGAAATCAGCGATTCGCGTAACCCCCGCCTCCAGGTCCGCACGCAGCTCCTCGTAGGTTACCACCAGTACGTTCAGGCGATCCTTGTTGCGCAGCCACCCCGTTACGTGCTCGAACCAGCTGCCGTAGGGGACCTGGCCCGCCATGAACCGGCTGAAGAATTCGCCCTGTGGCATCTGCCCCCACCCCGAGATGTATTTGCGGGCATGGTGGTGGTACGACACCGCGACGTCGAGCCCGTTGCGGACGCAGTAGATGTACCGCCCCGGTCCCTTCGGGATCTGGTGGAAATGCAGGTGGCTTTTCAGGATGCGCGGTGTCCGGCCAAGATCGGAGATCTTGTGGCGCCGGGGAATCATCATTTCTTCCAGATGAGGCGAGACCTCGGAGATGTGATCGAAGTCGACCGCTCCATCCGTGGTAAGCTGGTACACGATCATCTGGAGCCACGTTGTGCCCGACTTCGGGTACGTGACGACAAAGATGTCGTCCGGAGTGCCTTCGTACTCCATCCCGTACTTGAGGAGGTTGAACCGCCTGTGAATGCGGTGAAGCCCCCTGCCACAGGGTGTGAGAACGCGTTTGTCGATGAGCAGGGTCAGCGACACGATGGCCCCGGCAAAGGCGCCGAGGAGCTTGCGCTGGCGCATCCGGGGCATGGGCGGATCTCCGGGACGATTGAAACGTGCTGCACACGCGACCCCGAACGGGTGCGCGGCAGTTCGTGTGACAAGAGCAGCGGGGTGCTGCGGTCGTCCCGGCATGAACGTGCGGATTGACCAACGATACCCGTCAATCTGTGTATTGTCAATCAATCTGCCGCGGCGGTGGACTCCGCGGTGGTTCGGACGGCGCTGACAACCCGCATTGCGACGCGGTCGCGGAGCCGCTCCCGCGAACCCTCCACATCGGCCATGGCACCGTCCGCAGCAGGGGCGGAAGGACCACGCGGCGGACGCGGACGATACGGAGAGGGCGCGGGGCGGCCGGCTTCCTCCGCCCCCTGTAGACCTGCTCATACGCGTGCGAGGCCTCGCCAACCTTCTTGCGCAGTTCCTCAGGCCGCTTTCGAGATAGAGAATCCTTCCGCGGAAGGTATACCAGCTCTCTCGCTTCTGTGTGCATTCCGATTTGCTTTCGTTTGACCCGTGCACAGGGAGTCGCCAAACGTGGTAGACGTGCAGTTTGGAGGACTGGTTGGCCCTCCTGCGCTCCCACACAGCGAAACCGGCGGAGAGCCTGAGGCTCCCCGCCGGTTCCGTTCATCCACCAAGTCCGTTCAGCCGTGAGGCTGGCCGGCTCAGTACATGTCGCCCATGCCGCCGCCGCCCGGCATGGACGGGGCGCCGCCGCTCTTGGACTCCGGCTTCTCCGTGACCACCGCCTCGGTGGTCAGCAGCAGGCCGGCGATGCTCGACGCGTTCTGCAGCGCCGTGCGGGTCACCTTGGTGGGGTCGATCACGCCGGCCGCCACCAGGTCCTCGTACTCGTCGGTGCGCGCGTTGTAGCCGTAGTTGGCTTCCTTGCTGTCGCGCACCTTCTGCACGACGATGCTGCCCTCGACGCCCGCGTTGTAGCTGATCTGGCGGATGGGCTCCTCCAGCGCGCGCTCGATGATGCGAACGCCGATCTGCTCGTCGGAGTCGTCCAGCTGCATGCCCTTGAGGGCCGCCTGGGCGCGCAGCAGCGCCACGCCGCCGCCGGGGACGATGCCCTCTTCCACCGCCGCGCGGGTGGCGTGCAGGGCGTCCTCCACGCGGGCCTTCTTCTCCTTCATGGCCGTCTCGGTCGCCGCGCCCACGTTGATCACGGCCACGCCGCCCGCCATCTTGGCCAGGCGCTCCTGCAGCTTCTCGCGGTCGTAGTCCGACGTGGTCTTGTCGATGGCCGCGCGGATCTCCTTGATGCGGCCCTCGATGGCGGTGTGCTCGCCGGCGCCGTCCACGATCGTCGTGTTGTCCTTGTCCACGACGATGCGCTTGGCGCGGCCCAGGTCGCTCACCACGGCGTTCTCGAGCTTGAAGCCGACCTCTTCCGAGATCACCTGGCCGCCCGTGAGCACGGCGAGGTCCTGCAGCATGGCCTTGCGGCGGTCGCCAAAGCCGGGGGCCTTGACGGCGCACACGCGCAGGGTGCCGCGCAGGCGGTTCACCACGAGCGTGGCCAGGGCCTCGCCCTCCACGTCCTCGGCGATGATGAGCAGCGGACGGCCCTGCTGCGCCACCTTCTCCAGGATGGGCAGAAGGTCCTTCATGGTGCTGACCTTCTTGTCGTGGATCAGGATCAGCGCGTCGTCCAGGACGGCTTCCATGCGGTCCGGATCCGTGACGAAGTACGGCGAAACGTAGCCGCGGTCGAACTGCATGCCCTCGACCGTCTCCAGCGTCGTCTCGAGGCCCTTGGCCTCTTCCACCGTGATCACGCCGTCCTTGCCCACCTTCTCCATGGCCTCGGCGATGAGGTTGCCGATCTCCTCGTCGCTGTTGGCGGAGATGGTGCCCACCTGGGCGATCTCCTTCTTGCCGGCGGTCGGGACGGAGAGCGCCTTGAGCTCCTCGATGACCTTCTCCACGGCCTTGTCGATGCCGCGCTTGAGCGCCATGGGGTTCGCGCCGGCGGTCACGTTCTTGAGGCCCTCGCGGAAGATGGCCTGGGCCAGCACGGTCGCGGTGGTGGTGCCGTCGCCGGCCAGGTCGCTCGTCTTGGTCGCGACCTCCTTGACCATCTGCGCGCCCATGTTCTCGATCGCGTCCTCCAGCTCGATCTCCTTGGCCACCGTCACACCGTCCTTGGTGATCAGGGGCGAGCCGAACTTGCGGTCGATGACGACGTTGCGGCCCTTGGGGCCCAGCGTCACCTTCACGGCCTCGGCCAGCTTGTCCACGCCCTTCTTGAGCGCGGCGCGGGCGTCGGTGTTGAACGTCAGCTCCTTGGCAGCCATCGTTCGTACTCCTTTATGTCTGAAGTTCGGTGAATTCGGTCAGTTCGGTTCCGACAGGTCTTGTTCGCGGGCTGAAAAATCAGCCCACGACCGCCAGGACGTCCGACTCGCGCAGGATCAGGTACTGCTCGCCCTCGACGGTGACCTCGGTGCCGCTGTACTTCCCGTACAGCACCTTGTCACCCACCTTCAGCTCCATCTCGACCCGCTTGCCGTCCTCGACGCGGCCGCCGCCCACGGCGATGACTTCGCCCTGCTGCGGCTTTTCCTTCGCCGTGTCCGGGATGTACAGCCCGCCGCGCATCTGCTCGCTCTCCTCGAGCGCCTTGACGACGACGCGGTCCGCGAGCGGCTTGACCTTGATATCGGTCGCGGTAGCCATCGAATGACCTCCGTGCTGAAATGGGTTGGGGTTGAGAGAGGTTTGATGTCCCTTAACCACGCTTGTTAGCACTCACAGAGGGCGAGTGCTAACGACGGGGTTATAATAGCCCCCGGCGCCGCGATGTCAAGCGGGCGGGACGGCGGAGCGCACGTGCAGGGGACGTACCTTGCGGCCGTGCCAATCTGGCGCGGAACGCTGCCGGACGTGCAGGAGAACTGCAGGTTGTGCGGATGGGGATCGAGGCGCGGGGGCCAGTCGATTCGGCCGAAGTGGCGACAGAGCGAATGAATTCGCCGCAACGACGACACGAAGTCCGCCTGCGCGGACTGGGAGTGCCGGTCGTGATCAGGATTCAGGCGCGAAGCCGGCCCGGTCCGCCCCACCGCCATCCGCGCCGGTGGGGACACGCCTGCCACGCCACGTCACCACCCCCCGCTCGTGGCCCAGCCACGACTCCACGGCCAGCGCGGCGGCAAACAGCGCGCCCAGGGGATGCAGCAGCACCGTCATCCATCCATGCCGAAAGAGCAGGACGCCCGTGACCCGCAGCGCCGCCAGCAGCGCGAGCGGCACCAGCGCCGCGGCCGATCCGCGCACGGCGCCGGCGAGCGGGACCAGCCAGGCGACCGCCAGCAGCACGAGCGCGAGGGCGAACGGCAGCCGCCGCCCGCCCAGGAGCGGATACAGGTTCTTGCGAAAGCCCTCGCGCATCTGCGCCGCGCTGCCGTACATCCGCACGGCGAGCAGGGACGAGGCGACGCACACCACCAGCCGCTCCCCGCTCGCCTTGATCCGCCGCCCCAGCGCCACATCCTCCAGCACCTCGCCGCGGACGGCCTGGTGCCCGCCGCACGCCGCGTACGCCGCGCGGCTGAAGGCGATCCACTGCCCGTTGGCCATGGAAAGCGACGGCGAGCGGAGGGCGGAGACCAGCCGGATCGGCAGCATGGCCAGCACGGGGAGCTGCGCGACGATGGGGACGACCGCGGCCTGCGCCCAGCCGTCGAACCGCTGGCGGGGGAGCGCCGTCATGGCCCCGGCCCCGTGCACCTGCATGGCCGCGACGCTCCGGCGGACGGCGGCGGGCGCGGCCTCCACGTCCGCGTCGCAAAAGACGAGCACGTCGCCCGTGGCGGCGGCGGCGAGCTGGTGGCACGCCCAGTTCTTTCCCACCCACCCCGGCGGCGGCTCCGTGCCGTTCAGCACCCGCAGCGGCGCGCGGCCGGACCCGGCCAGGCTCCGCGCCACGTCCCCCGTTCCATCCACCGAGCGGTCGTCCAGCAGCACGATCTCCAGCCGTGGATAGTCCAGGGAGAGCAGGAGGGGGAGCATGCGCCGCAGGTTCTCCGCCTCGTCCCGCGCGGGGACCAGGACGCTGACGGCGGGGATGGATGACGGCTCCCCCGCGCGCTCCAGCCGCGGCGCCGTCGCGAGGTTGTAGAGCGCCACCGCCAGCATGGCCGCGAGCAGCGCCGTCGCGAGCAGATCGATCCCGCTCACGACGGCCCCTCGCCCCCCGCCGCATCACCCTGCCCGCGACGGTGTCCGCAGAGGCGGACAGTGTGAAGTTGTAGCCGCGATTTCAATCGCTCGCCTCTTCGCCGCGCTCCACCCGCTGCTTCTCTGGCGATTCCTACCGTCCGCGCCCCACCCATCACCCCACCTCCGCCGGGGCCGCCGGGGCCGCCGCCGTCGACGTTAGCGGAACCGTTGCTGTCGCCGCCTCCATCATCACCCCACCTCCGCCGCCATCGTCGGTGCGGACGCCGATGCCGACGCGGACGGCAGGCGTCCCGCGGGGCCCGGCCAGTGGCGCGGCGCATCCTCCCCGTGGCGGGCAAGGAACGCGAGCAGCGCATCCAGCTCGCGCGTGACGGCGGCCTCCACGTCCGCCGCGTCCAGCGCCCCATCCACGCGCATGGGCTCGGCGGCGGAGGCGAAGACGGTGGCGCGGGTGGCGTTCAGCGGCTCCACGTGCAGCGCGACGGGGACGACGGCGAGCGGCGCCAGCTCCCGCGCCAGCAGTCCGATGCCGGGATGGAAGCCCAGCGGCCGCTTGAACGACGGCCAGATGCGGCCCTGGGGAAAGAAGACCACCGTGCCGTCCGGCCGCTCCTCCAGCCGCCTGCGCAGCTGCCGGATGCACGCGCGCAGCGACGCGCCGGAGCCGGGCTCGATGCCGTGCACGCCCATCCGCCGAAAGTACGGGCGCCGGGCCAGCTCGCGCTCCAGCATCACCACGAACACGGGGGACCGCGGGCGCAGCACCCGCTGCATCTCGCGCAGGGTGAACGGGTCCCACCAGCTCACGTGGTTGGAGGCCAGCAGCAGCGGGACGTCGGAGGGGAGATCGGCCGGGAGCCCGGCCATGAGCGTGCGCACGCGCCGGTCGCGCCACGGGCGAAAGAACGCCTCGAACGCGCGGACGGCCAGGGGGGAGAACCGGCTATCCACCGCCCAGTGATGCCTGCAGCGCCGCGCGCTGCGCGGAAGTGGGCTGGCCGTTCTTGAGCACGAAGTCCACGATGGCCTGGTACAGCTCCGGCGGATACTGCTCGCGGACCGACGGGAGCAGCCGCGAGAGCGCCGCGAAGTCGTCGCGGACGGACCAGCCGCGGCCCAGGATGCGCGGCAGGTAGTAGCAGCTCATGAGCCGAAGGTAGCGCGCCTCGGCGTGGTCGGGGTGCTCGGTGATGACGGAGTCCAGCACGGCCAGCCCGTCCCGCGTGTGGCGCAGGCGGTCCGGCGGCCAGGTGCCGTGCTTGGCGCGCAGCAGCGTGAACGCGCCCCGGTACGCCGCCAGCGTGGCATCCACGTTCCCGCCCCGGCCGGCGGCCCGCTGGCGGTCCACCTCCGCGATGCCGCGGGGGATGGCGCGCCCGGACTCCACCGCGTCCATGTACAGGTGCCGCACCAGCTCCAGCCCGGAGCGGGCGCCGGGGGGCGGGGCCTGGGCGGCGGCGTCATCCGCGAACGTGATCATCATCATCAGCAGCAGCGCGGAGAGGAGGAGGACGATCCGCTTCACGCGCCTGCCAGCCGGACGGGCCCGGCCTCGCGCCCGTCGCCGTCCACGCCGAAGGCGGATTCCGGCAGGCGCTCCAGCCGCCACAGCTGCCACAGGGCGCGCGCCGCCAGCAGCATCTTGGCCCCGCCGCCCGTTACGGCGCGGCGGCGCAGGTTGTCGTAGCCGGCGCGGCGCAGGGGCGCGTGGATGCCGCGGTACACGTGCGCGGCGACCGCGACGGGGCGCCGGAACCCCGCCGGCAGCGCGCGGATGGCCGGGAACGCGGCGTGGTACGAGGCCTCGGCGCTCCGCAGCAGCTCCTCCGTCATGCACCGGTACCCGCCGTCCACCGCCGCGCCGCCGCACATGCGGGCGATGGAATCTTCCGTCACCCCGTGGCGCTCCATCGCGTCCGCGGGCAGGTACAGGCGGCCCAGGCGCCAGTCGTCGCCCACGTCGCGCAGGATGTTCGTCAGCTGCATTGCGTGTCCCATCTCTCCCGCCCGGTCCAGCACGCGGGGCGCGCGGACGCCGGCCAGCTCCGTGATCCACAATCCCACGACCGAGGCCACGCGGTGCGTGTACACCCGCAGCTCGTCCATGGACGCGTACCGCTGCATGCGCAGGTCCATCCGCATCCCCTCGCCCAGTTCCGCGGCGTAGGTGAAGGGGACGGCGGCGGATGCGGTTTCCCGCATCACCCGGTCCAGCAGGTCGATGCCGGTTGCGTGCCCGTCATACGCGCGGCGGGCCAGATCGATCCACTCGTCCAGCATCTCCTCCGCGTCCGCCTGGCCGCCGGGCGCGTCCACGATGTCGTCCGTCACCCGGCAGAACGCGTAGACGCGGGCCACGCGCTCCCACTCGCCCGGGGGAAAGAAGCGCGCGGCAAAGCGGAACGAGCGGCTGTTCACGGCGAAGTAGCTGCCCCAGTCCCCCGCGCCCGGGACGCGCTCCAGCAGCCGGGCGGACGGGGTGCGGGCGATGCTCACGCCGATGGGCAGAACGTCCGGCGCGGGCGAGGGCCCCCTCCCCCCGGCCCCCTCCCCCGCTTCGCGGAGGGCGGGGGAGAACTGCGCTTCCGCGGACGAAACGGGCTGTCGCGCGGCTTCCTCCGCCGCGACGGCGTCGCGGGCGCCGGCGATCCACTGGGCCAGCAGGCCGGGGAGCACGTCGTCGCCCGGGAGCGCGGCGCGCAGCTCGGCGGCCAGGCCGTCCGCCTCCGCCTCCAGCCGCGCCAGGCAGCGGCGCAGCGGCGTCACGCCCTCGGCGGACGCGGCGTGCAGGCGCGCGGCCACGTCATCCGCCGAGCCGCCCAGGGCGATGCCGTCCACCTCGTCCAGCAGCCAGGTCCAGCGGCCCTGCGCGTAGTCGCCCAGGGCGGGCTTGCCCGTGTCCATGGCGGGGCAGTAGTCCAGCACGTCGTCCAGCATCTGGTAGACCAGGCCCATCCGCCGCCCCAGCTCGAAGAGCGCGTCCGCGTCCGCACGCCCGGCCAGCACGGCCGGCAGCGCCACGGCGCACCCCATCAGCTCCCCCGCCTTGCCCAGCGCGATCTCGCGGTACTCGTCCCACGACAGCCGCCGCCCCGCCGCGCGCCCCTGCGCTGCTTCCCCAGCGATCGTCCGTTCGACCGCGCGCGCAAAGAGCCGCGCGTAGGCCAGGCTCCCCGTCTCGGCCGCCATGCGGTACGCGGCGGAGAGCAGGTGGTCGCCCAGCACGAGCGCCGTGCCGATCCCCCTGGCGGCGGCCACCGTGGGCACGCCGCGGCGGGTGGCCGCCTGGTCGATGATGTCGTCGTGCACGAGCGACGCCTCGTGCGCCAGCTGCACGGCCAGCGCCCCGCACCAGAGCTCCGTGGAATGATTCTCATCCCCCAAGACCGCGCGGGCGGCGCCGTAGGCCAGCAGGGGGCGCAGCAGCTGGCCCCGGCACTCCGGGCGCGGCATCCCCTGCCCCGCCGCGCGCTCCGCCGCCCGCGTCAATCCGTCGCGAACCGTGTCCACGGCGGCGGGCGCCAGGGTCGCCGGGCTCACGCGCGCACCTCCGAGACGGCGGGACGGCCTGGAACGCGGCGGGCCTGCATCGACCTGCCCGCCAGCAGCCGCGCGGCGCCGTAGGAGGCGGCCAGGGCGACGAGCGTCCCCGCCACGGCGCCCCACAGCCCCGCGGCCATGCTCATCCCCAGGGGCAGCGACAGGTTGGCCAGGTAGTAGGCCGCCAGCCAGCGGTGCGGCAGGTCACGGATCCACACCTCGCTCCGCAGCGCCGCCAGGGCGCCCATCAGCACCAGCCCCGTGACGTACCAGCCCAGCAGGTTCAGCAGCGGCATCCCGTAGTACGGCCCCGCCTCGCCCCACTCCCAGTACTTGGTGGCGTAGCTCATGGCCGGGTCCAGGGCCAGGTCCCAGCTGACGAGGATGAGCGAGGCCAGCAGCACGCGCTTGCCCGTCTGCCCCGAATCCGGCAGGGCCCGCAGCGCCATGGCGTAGGACGGCAGCGCCATGAAGAACCAGCTGAGGGGGATCACCAGCGGCACCAGGTCGAACCACTTGGCCCCCAGAAGCGGCGTGTAGCTGTACTCGCCGAAGGGAATGCCCATGCTCGTCCCCATCAGCTCACTGCCCAGGCTGATGGCGTACAGCGTGGCGAACGCCGCCAGCCACCGCCGCCCGGCGTAGAGGGAGAGGAAGAGGAAGAGCACCGCGCCGGCGATGAGCACGTGGCCCACGGCAAAGAGGCGAAAGGCGATCCCGTAGATCCCCGCCACCTGCGGCGGCACCCGCGTGAGCAGCATGGGATGCAGGCCGAAGGTCGCGTAGCCAAGCAGCGTAAAGGCGGTGAATGCGCAGAGCGCCCAGAGGCCCGCGCGCGACCAGCGCTCGCGTGGCGTGAGGGTGGATCGCGGCATGCGTGGCATCAGCTCCATCGGCGGGGAAACAGGGTCGCACGGGCCGTAGCGGCGGAATAAAAATCCGTCGCAAGTACGATACCGCCGTGTTTAACGCTTGCACAAGGTTTGCAGCACCCGTACACTGGCATCCCTACACAACGCGGGCCGCGGTTGGCCCAGCGCACACCTGCTGAACAACGGAGAAGCGTGTGAAGGCTCAGCGCGCGGTGGTGATCGGGAGCGGATTCGGCGGGCTGGCGGCCGCCGTACGCCTGCGCATGATGGGATACGAGGTGACGGTGCTGGAGGCGCTGGACCAGCCCGGCGGCCGGGCGCGGGTCTTTCGCCGCGACGGATACACCTTCGACGCGGGGCCCACGGTCATCACCGCGCCGTATCTGCTGGAAGAATTGTTCGGGCTGGCGGGGCGGCGGATGGAGGACTACGTCCAGCTCGTCCCCGTGGACCCGTTCTACCGCATCCTCTTCCATGACGGCACCACCTTCGATTACGTGCAGGACGAGGAGCGGCTGCTGTCGCAGATCGCCGCCTTCAACCCGCGCGACGTGGAGGGCTATCGAAAGCTGGCCGCGCACGCCGAGCGCATCTTCGACGTGGGCTACACGCAGCTGGCCGACCAGCCGTTCGACCGCGCGCGCGACATGATGCGGGTGATCCCGCAGATGATCGCCCTGGAGAGCCACCGCACCGTCTACGGCCTCGTGGCCCGCTACATCAAGGACGACCGGCTGCGGCAGGCGTTCACCTTCGAGCCGCTGCTGGTGGGCGGAAACCCGTTCACGACGACCTCCATCTACCTGCTCATCCACTGGCTGGAGCGCAAGTGGGGCGTGCACTTTGCCCTGGGCGGCACGGGGCAGATCGTCCGCGGGCTGGTGACGCTGCTGGAGGAGCTGGGCGTGGAGGTGCGGATGAACGCCGCCGTGGACGAGATCGAGGTCACCGGCGGCCGCGCGTCCGCCGTGCGCCTGGCCGGCGGCGAGCGGATCGCGGCGGACGTCGTCGTGAGCAACGCCGACCCGTCGTACGTCTACACCAGGATGATTGCGCCGGAGCACCGGCGGCGCAACACGGACCGCGCCGTGGCCCGCAAGCGGCAGTCCATGAGCCTGTTCGTGGCCTACTTCGGCAGCACGAAGACCTTTCCGGACGTCGCGCATCACACCATCGTCCTGGGGGAGCGCTACAAGGGATTGCTGGATGACATCTTTACGCGCAAGCGCCTGGCGCCGGATGCATCGCTGTACCTGCACGTGCCCACGCGCACGGATCCGTCGCTCGCGCCCCCCGGGCACGAATCGATGTACGTCCTTTCCCCCGTGCCCAACAACCGCGCGGGGATCGACTGGTCGCGCGAGTCGGAGCCGTACTTCCAGCGCATCCTGGAGATGCTGGACCGGCGCGTGCTCCCGGGGATCACGTCCACGGTGACGTCGACGTCGTTCCTTACGCCGCACGAGTTCGAGCACGACCTGCGCTCCGTGGACGGCGCCGCGTTCGGGCTGGAGCCGCGGCTGACGCAGAGCGCGTACTTTCGCTACCACAACCGCTCGGACGACGTGGCGGGGCTGTACTTCGTGGGCGCGGGGACGCACCCGGGCGGGGGGGTGCCGGGGGTGCTGAGCTCGGCCAAGGTGCTGGACCGCGTGGTGCCGCGCCCCGCGCACCGCGCCCCCCTGCCGACCCCGGCCGGCGCGGTGCGATGACCGGGAATTTCGACGAGACGTTTTCCTTGGCACATCTCACGGCTGTCATTCCGAACGAGGAACGAGTGAGGAATCTACTCGGCCGCCGCGGGTGGATTGCATCCAGCCTGGATCTGGCCGAAGCACATCCTGACCATCATCCAAACGGGGCATGACCTATCTCCAGTTCCACCTGGTCTTCATCCTGCCGCCGCTGCTGCTGCTGGTCCTGACGTCGCGCGGCCCGCTGGCCCGGCTGGGGCCGCGGGCCATCCCGTCCCTCCTGGGCGTGCTGGTGATCGCTCTGGTCTACACGACGCCGTGGGACAGCGAGCTCATCCGCCGCGGCGTGTGGGGGTACGGCGCGGAGCGGGTGATCGGCACCATCGGGCTGATCCCCATCGAGGAGTACATGTTCTTCGTCCTCCAGCCGCTGCTGGCCGGCCTGTGGTTCTACCGCCTGGTGCCGCCGGGGCTGGCCGCCGCGCCGCCGCCGTCCGCCGCCTTCCGCTGGGGCGGCACGGCCGTGTACGCGGCGCTGGCCATCATCGGCGTCCTGCTGCTGCAGCGGCGCGAGGGGACGTACATGGGGATGATCCTGGCCTGGGCGGCGCCCGTGCTGGCCGCGCAGTGGGCGCTCACGGCGGGGCGCATCTCCGCGGCGCGCCGGGAGTTCGCCCTGGGGATCGCCGTGCCCACGCTGTACCTGTGGGTGGCGGACGCGATCGCCATCCGCCTGGGCATCTGGCACATCTCCGAGACCCAGACGCTGGGCGTGAAGCTCGGATGGCTGCCGCTGGAGGAGGCCACCTTCTTCCTGGCCACGACGCTCCTCTGCGTGCAGGGGCTGATGCTCTTCCTCTTCCCCGCGAAGAAAACCGTGCCGCACGCCGCCCCCGCCGCCGCCCGATCAGCCACTGCCCGATGAAGCGCACCACGGACTGCGACGTCGCCATCGTGGGCGCCGGGCACAACGCGCTGATCTCGGGCGCGTACCTGGCGCAGGCCGGCTACCGCGTGCGCGTCTTCGAGCGGCGGCACATCGCGGGGGGCGCGGTGGCCACGGAGGAGATCGTCCCCGGCTACCGCTTCGACTGGGGCGGCAGCGCGCACATCCTCATCCGCACGACGCCCATCGTGCAGGAACTGGGGCTGGAGCGGTACGGGCTGGAGTACCTGGAGCTGGATCCGCTCTTCTTCGCGCCGTACGAGGACGGCACCGCCCTCTTCTTTCACCGCGACGCAGACAAGACCGCGGACGGGATCGAGCGGCTGTGGCCCGGCGAGGGCGACGCGTACCGCCGCTTTTTGGACGACTGGACGCCGTTCGCGCGGGCCGTGAAGGACGCGTTCCTGAGCGTGCCCAGCCCGTGGGAGCTGGGGAAGAAGTTCGTCTTCGGCAAGGCCGTGCAGGGGGACTGGAAGCGGGCGCTGCGGACCATCCTGAGCCCGTACGGCGAGGTGGTGGACCACTACTTTCGCGAGGAAAAGCTCAAGACGCCCATGGTGTGGATGGCCGCGCAGAGCGGTCCCCCGCCCCACGAGCCGCTGACGGCCCCCTTTCTCCTCTGGCACCCGCTCTACCACGAGGGCGGCATCGCGCGTCCCCGCGGCGGCAGCGGGATGCTCACGCAGGCGCTGGCCCGCTGCATCGAGGCGCACGGCGGCTCCGTGCACGTGGGCTCGCCGGTGGAGCGCATCGTCATCGAGGGCGGCCGGGCGATCGGCGTGGAGACGCGGGACGGCGGATGCACGGCGCGGGCGGTGCTCAGCGGCGCGCACGTGCAGGAGACGCTGGGCCGCCTGCTGCCGGACGCGCACCGGCCGGAGGGCGTGGGGCGGATGCGCGTGGGCAACGGCTTCGGCGCCGTGCTGCGGCTGGCGCTGCGCGAGCCCGTCTCCTACACGGCGTCGCCGGGGCGGGAGGCGCGCGTGGGCCTGCAGCTGCTCTGCCGCGACCGCAAGCAGATCGGCGACGCGTACGCGGACTTTTTGCGCGGCGACCCGGCGAGCGATCCGCCCATCGTGGCCATGACCTTCAGCGCGGTGGATGATTCGCTGGCGCCGCCGGGGGGCGAGGTGCTGTGGCTGTGGGCGCAGTACTACCCGTACGAAATGTCGGGCGGCAAGGACTGGGATTCGATCTCGGACGCCGTGGCGGACCGCATCCTGGACACGTTCGAGAAGTACGCGCCGGGGACGCGCGACAAGGTGGTGGGGCGGATGTTCCAGCATCCGCTGGCGCTGGAGCGGGAGCTGGGGCTGCCGCGCGGAAACGTGATGCACCTGGAGATGAGCCTGGACCAGATGTTCGGGCTGCGGCCCATGGCGGGGATGGCCAACTACCGGTCGCACCTCAAGGGGCTGTACCTCACCGGCGCCAGCACGCACCCCGGCGGCGGCATCATGGGCGCGTCCGGGCGGAACGCCGCGCGCGTGCTGCTGAAGGACCTGGAGAAGCGGAAGGTGTAGGGCCCTCACCCGGCTCGTTCCTCGCCACCCTCTCCCACAAACTGCGTGGGAGAGGGTATAAACATCGAACGGACTCTGCGGCGCGGTACCGGCTTGGTGCGAAGGCGGGCCCCCGTCGGAATGGCGCCCTCCGCCCCGGCGAATGAATTCGCGGCTGTGACTTCGCGATGTCGGCCTGCGCCGACAGGTCCGCCGCACACCGCCCGGGTGCACCCCGGCGCAGTTGGAGCGGTTGAAGCCCTGTTCGCATCGCGCGTCAGCGCGAGACAGGGCTTATCGCAGTCCCAGCGGCGGGTTTACCCGCTCAGGACGGATCGCCGCCACTGGCGACGCAACCCGCTTGGCTGGATCTCCGCCACGGGCCGTGCAACCCGCTCAGGCCGCATCTCCGCTTTCCATCTCCCCGATCCGCCGCTCCAGGAACCGCCGCTCCGGCTCCTGCTTCGCCAGCTCCAGCGCGCGCTCGTAGGCGGCGCGGGCATCCGCCGTGCGGCCCAGGCGGCGGAGCAGGTCGGCGCGGGCGGAGTGCGCGAGGTGGTAGCCGGCCAGCTCGCCGCGCGCCAGCAGCGCATCCACCCGCGCCAATCCGGCGGCGGGCCCGTCCCGCATGGCCACCGCCGCCGCGCGGTTCAGCTCCACCACGGGCGAGGGATCGGCGCGCAGCAGCACGTCGTACAGGCCCACGATCTGCGCCCAGTCGGTCTCCTCCGCCGTCCCCGCTTCCGCGTGCACGGCGGCGATGGCGGCCTGCAGCGTGTACGGCCCAAAGCGCCGCGACCGCAGCGCGCGCTCCACGAGGGCGCATCCCTCCGCGATCATCGCTCCGTCCCACAACGCGCGGTCCTGGTCCGCCAGCAGCACCAGCTCGCCGTCCGGGGAGGTGCGGGCGGCGCGCCGGGACTCGTGCAGCAGCATCAGCGCCAGCAGCCCGAACACCTCCGGCTCCGGCAGCAGCTCCGCCAGCAGCCGCCCCAGCCGGATGGCCTCGCCGGACAGGTCCGCGCGGGTGAGCGACGCGCCGGACGAGGCGGAGTATCCCTCATTGAAGACGAGATAGACCACGTGCAGCACCGCGTCCAGCCGCGCCGGCAGGTCCGCCAGCGCGGGGACCTCGTACGGGATGCGCGCGGCGCGGATCTTGGCCTTGGCACGGACGATCCTCTGCGCCAGCGTGGGCGCGGGGGCCAGGAAGGCGCGCGCGATCTCCTCCGTCGTCAATCCGCACACCTCGCGCAGCGTCAGCGCGATCTGCGCGTCCGGCGAGAGCGCCGGGTGGCAGCAGGTAAAGACGAGCCGCAGCCGGTCATCCTCCACCCCGTCTCCGTCGAACTCCACGGGCTCGGTCGCCGCGGCGTACATCTGCTCCGCCACGTCCGCCTGGCGCGCATCGAAGCGGGCGCGCCGGCGGATGGCGTCGATGGCCTTGAAGCGCCCCGTGGAGACGAGCCACGAGCGCGGATTGGCCGGCACCCCGTCGCGCGGCCACTTTTCCAGCGCCGCCGCGAACGCATCGTGCAGCGCCTCCTCCGCCCGGTCGAAGTCGCCCAGCAGGCGAATGAGCGTCGCCAGCACGCGGCGCGACTCGGCGCGGTAGACGGCATCCACCGCCTGCCGCGCGTGCCCGGCCGCGTCGTCGTGCATCATCCCGCCTGCCCGAAGTCCACCACCGGCCGCACCTCCACGCACCCCGTACGCGCGGCGGGAATTCGGGCCGCCACCCGCACGGCCTCGTCCCGGTCGCGCGCCTCGACCAGGTAAAAGCCGCCCAACTGCTCCTTGGTCTCGGCGAACGGCCCGTCCGTGGTGGAAAGCTTGCCGTTGCGGATGCGCACCGTGACCGCCGACGCCACCGGCTGCAGCGCCTCGCTGGCGACGTGGTGGCCGCTGGCGACGATGCTCTCCGCAGCCGCCATGCACTCGGCCAGGTAGACACCGGATTCGGATCTGGGCATGGCGTCCCAGTCCCGCTCCTCGTCGTAGATCAGGCACAGGTACTTCATCGGATTGGTCCGGCTGGAGGAAATCGATCGAACGGGAACGTGGCGGGCCCGGCGCGGATGCACCGGGCCCGCGGCGCCGGCCGGCCTACATCATCTCGCTGAAGTCGACGATGGGCCGAACCTCCACGCTGCCGATGCGAACGGACGGGATCTTGGCCGCGATCTGGATGGCCTCGTTCAGGTCCCGCGCCTCCACCAGGTAGAAGCCGCCCAGCTGCTCCTTGGTCTCGGCGAACGGGCCGTCCGTCGTGGTCACCTTGCCGTCGCGGATGCGCACGGTGGTGGCCGTCGCGACCGGCTGCAGCGCCTCGCCCGCGACGTACTGCCCGGCGGCGCGGATGCCGTCCGTGAACTCCATGTATTCGGCCATCTCCGCGTCGGCCTCGGCCTTGGACATGGCTTCCCACAGCTTCTCGTCGCCGTAGATCAGGCACAGGTACTTCATGGGATTCTCCGTCGAAAAGGATGGATGAAGATCGGTTACGCAGATGGTCGAACGGGGGAAGCCGAAATCGACATCGGTACGCGCCGGATGCAGCCGGTGCGGAATCTTCACCCAAAAGCAACGGAGTCAACAGGCGGCGAAGAATTGCGTGAGTGCGGTAGTGCGTCAGTGCGGAAGTGAAGGGCGAAAGAGCGAAAAAGGCGGCTCATCCCAGATCCGCAAATAGAGTGGCTGTTGAAGTCTTACTGATTTACGGATTTCACGCAGAGCAGCAGAGGGGCAGAGCCGCAGAGGAGTTCTCTGTTCCTCTGCCTCTCTG
>JAESFL010000524.1_pt1 | contig 25591 bp, 30 predicted proteins | sample 9269401 | NCBI WGS metagenome assembly JAESFL01 (sample SAMN14506025, study PRJNA617098) | algae metagenome | isolation source: Gloeocapsa sp. UFS-A4-WI-NPMV-4B04 and co-occurring heterotrophs from desert... | place: USA: Utah | collected 2006-10-01 | reverse complement strand
GTCCCACCCTCACGAAGACCCATCGTGCAGCGGCCCCATACCGACTGCGAAGACGACCCTGAACCCGGCAAACGCCAGCCCGTCAAAGAAAGGCCTTGCACAATGAGCCGCGATTAGACGACCCATCATGCGTCCCCCTGAAAGGCCCACCGATCAGCAGCTTCCTTTTTGGAGGAGCACAGCGGGAACAGTACGAATCAGGATTACAAGATCGAGCACAAAGCTCCACTCTCTCGCATACTGAACATCAAGCGCGACGCGCTCCTCGTATGAACACGTGCTGCGCCCGCTGACCTGCCATAATCCTGTCAGTCCTGGCTTCACAGCCATGTACTCACGGATGTTCACCCTGTAACGACGCACCTCGCCCGGAACAATCGGGCGCGGACCGACAAGGCTCATCTCCCCTCTGAGCACATTGATGAGCTGAGGCAGCTCATCAAGACTGCTCTTGCGTAGAAAGCTCCCAAACGGTGTCACGCGTGGATCACGGGAGAGTTTCTGGTTCGCCTCCCACTCCCGTCGAGCTTTAGGATCGCGTGCAAGGTGCGCCTTTAGCGCAGTCTCACTGTCCATCACCATAGAGCGGAACTTGAGACAGCCGAAGGTGCGCCCGCTGTGCCCCACGCGGGTCTGCCTGAACAAGGCAGGTCCTCCATCTGTTGCCATGATCACCAGACCGATCAGCACCAGCAAGGGGGCGACAAGGATTAGCAGAGTACTTGCGACGACGATGTCGAACAGTTGTTTCAGCTGCCACTCACGGACAGCCGTAGCGGTCGAGCCTGCGGAGTCGGCAGGCGCGGTGGGCATCTGAGAGTCCATGGAAAGGCCCCAGCCTTTGCTGTTTTGACTGTGCTCCGGGCTACCCCACCAGCTCTGGGTCAACTCGATTAGGCCATTTGATATAATCTATTTGGATTAGTCAACCAAAAGTTAACATGCATTAGTCGTATGCGGTCTCCCGGACGCCCCTATCGCAAAGTCGCTCGCCAAAGCAGCAGGAACCTTAGGCTCAATGGCCACTAACGTGCGCTCCACCGTAGTACATCCAGAAGATCTGGAGATGTGCGATAGCTGGCCCCGGTGCATGCAGGAGATGGTCGCTGCCGAAGTCGAGACAGCCTATCTGGACCGCTTTCCCAGCCGGGGCGCCCAGAAATCGATACCGGAGCGTGTTCCGTAAATCGCCTTCTGCGAATGACAGCGGCGCATTCTCGCGGGCGGGAACAACTACCGGAGGGCGCCGGTAAGACTCTCAGATCAGGACAGGCCAAACGGTACCCGGTTTCGGTCCTACGCCTGCGTTAAGACACGGTGCACGCTCATGCGGCTGATCCCGAGGGCCTTGGCGATGGCACTGGAGCCATACCCTTCCGCGTGCATGGCTTTCACCTTTGCCACCGGCACTGAGGGTGTACGGCCTTTGTAGATGCCCTTTGCCTTCGCGAGTTCGATGCCCGCCTGCTGTCGCTCACGGACGAACTTGCGCTCCATCTCGGCCACCATGCCGAGCACCGTGACCAACACCGCCCCAGTAGCATCCCTGGTCGAGAAGGCAGGCTCCAGCACGGTCAGCGCTGCCCCTTTCGCCTCCAGCTCGTGAACGAGGTTGAGCACGTCGCGCGTCGAGCGCCCGAGCCGGTCCAGCTTCACGACCACCAGCTCGTCACCGGCCCGGATGAACTCCAGGATGGAGGCGAGTTCATCGCGACCCTCTCGGCCTTTGCCACTCGCTTTCTCGGCACGCACAATCTCACAGCCTGCCGCCCTAAGCCGGGCTTCCTGGGTGGCATGGTCCTGGTCCAGGGTCGAAACGCGCGCGTAGCCGATGCGGGGCATGAAAAGGGGCAACCTGTAACAATAGGCTCAACCCTTTGAAGCTAACGTAACAATAAGCCAATCTCAAGCCTAATGTTACGCTCGCAGGTGTCACATGCCGCTGTCACTCTGGGGTATACCCAAAATCAACTACATGAAGAGGGTCAATCCCTCATTCAAGGTTGCAGACGAAGAACAGGGAAAGCCCCGCCAACGGGCGGGGCTCCCCTCGTGCATTACCGGCTGTCGGATGGGTTGCCTGCAGCCTGCGCCGCCTCTCTGTTGTCTTGTGTGCCGTTCTTAGCTTCTACAGACGCATCCGTAGTGCCGTAGGCGGTCGCCGACCCCATGCCATCCCGATTGCTCTGGCCGTTGTCGACCAACCCTGCTGTTCCCTGACCAGCGGTTCCATTGCCGCCAACGCCTTGGCTATGCCCCTTGGCGAAGCTTGGCGAAGTACCAGCAAAGCCGAGGAGAAGTGCAGCGCCGAGAGCGAGTGTTGAGACTGTAAGTATGCGCATAGGGTTCCCTCCTAGTGGGATTGTCGACCCGGTGACTAGGATTGGATCGACAGAGGGCCTACACGCCGACATCGCTGCTGGATGCAGGAGTATCGGAGGTTTGTTCTCAAACACTAAGAATATAAGCTGAGCAGTGATGACATCTCTCTAGCTCACACGCTCGATAAACCAGTAAGCACCAATGAGTGCGATGGCGAGCGAGGCAGGGACAGTGATGCCGCTCCGGTACCAGCTCTTCGACTGGAACCAGAGCCCCACGGCGAGAAAGCAAAGGCCGACAACAGCGAGCTGCCCCAGCTCTACGCCAACGTTGAAGGCGATGAGGCCTGTCACAAAATGGGTGGGCGAGAGCCCAATCTCCTCCAGCACCCCGGCAAAGCCCAGGCCGTGCAGCAGGCCAAAGCAGAAGACGACAAGAGGCCGCCACCGCTGCAGCCGGTCCGTGAGAATGTTCTCCACCGCCACATAGACGATGGAGGCCGCGATCAGGGGCTCAACAATGGCTGGCGAGATCTGGATCAGACCAAGGGTCCCAAGAGCCAGCGTGACGGTGTGAGCCAAGGTGAAGCTCGTCACCTGCCACAGGAGCGGCTTGAGCCTGGGGCTTAAGAGGAACAGACCCACCACGAACAGGATGTGGTCGAGCCCCTTCGGCACGATGTGCTCGAAGCCAACCACCACGTAGTTCCGGAACACGGACCAGGCGCTCTGGGGCGAGATCTCGGAGACCGGGATCGGCTCGCTTGTGCTGCCGCTGAGCACATAACCTGAGTAGAACGACGCATCTGCACCAGCCTTGCGGGCGCGGATGGCGCTATGGCCGAAGAGCGGGTCGTACGACCACAGCATGACCTTGGCCCCTGGTGGAACGGAGCCGCTGAGGCTGATCTCGGCGATGCGAGCTTGAGCGATATCACCTGTGGCTGGGACGCGAACCTCTTTCAGCTCTAGAGGAGCAGGGCCCCCGTCAAAGGTGACACGAACCCCCTCCTGAAAGCGCCGCACCTGCTTGTCAAACTCAGCCCTGAGAGCTTCCGGTGGCAGGCTCCGGAGTCGGTTGTACTCGCTGGCAGAAGGTGCTTGTGAGGTGTCGACGTGGTCAGGTCCGATGCCCGCTAGCAGGGCTTCGAGGTTGAGGGAGACCGTCAGGTCAAATGTGCCACTCTCATCAAAGATGACCGTCGCAACGGCAGGGCGGACCTCGTGGGCCTTCGCAGATCCGGCCCCAAGGAGGCTGAGCAAGCACAGGACTGTGACCAGGAGCCACGCAAACCATAAACGGTTCAGCCCTTGAAGCGTTGGCCAAGGGGGAGATCTCACGAGCGTCCTCCTTGGAGCTGGTCCGATGCTGTCCCTGATCACGCTGCGCGTGGTTTCCGCCTGTTTAGGTCTTTTCGTGGGGCTCACACTTCCAGCTTCCGCCCACGAGTTCTGGATTGAGCCCAAGGCGTTCAGGGTCGAGCCCGGTGCTGCAATCATCGCAGACCTGAAGGTAGGGCAGAACTTCAGAGGCGACACGTACCCGTACCTGAAGAGCCAATTCGTCTCTTTCCGGGTCTCGGATCGTGCAGGCGCTCGCGACATCAAGGGCGACGAAGGGGATGCCCCTGCGGTGAACATCCGCTCAGCGGCGAAAGGACTGCACGTCATCTCGTACCTCGCGACGGCTCACCGCCTGGACTACGACAAGTGGGAGGACTTCGTCTCTTACCTTGAGTACGAGGGCCTTGGCTGGGTCGCGGAGGCGCACAAGCGGCGCGGTCTGCCAGAGAGTGGCTTTGCCGAGGAGTACGTCCGCTGTGCTAAGGCGCTGGTGCAGGTGGGCGAGCCTTCCGCTACGGACAAAGACTTGGCGACTGGCATGCCGCTTGAGCTGATCGCGGATCAGAACCCCTATGCGGCTCCTCCCCCTTCCGAGTTGCCGGTGACCCTGCTCTGGCGCGGTAAGCCTCTCGGCGACATCCAGATCAGGGTGTTTCAGGACAATGGAACGGTGACTGAAACAACCACCCGAACGGATCCGACTGGGAAGGCGGTCATCTCCCTGCAGGGCGGGGGCAGGTTCCTGCTGAATGCGGTTCATATGCAAGAGGCACCTCCCGAGCAGACCGCGAGGTGGGAGAGCTACTGGGCATCCCTCACCTTCGAGGTCCGACCCTAAGAAGCCCTAGCCCGTCCCGGTTTGTCCAAGGATCTACACGCGAGGAACTCGCGTGGATGCAGACTGCGCCAGGATTACTGCTCCTCAGGCAGGCTCGGATCCTGAGGGCATCTACTTACCTCCCGTCTACGTAGACAGCTTTAGTGGACTTCAACCTAGGCTGTCGCACCCATGAGGACGCCTCTGCCCTTGCCCATTAACGAGGCGCTGGGCCGCTGTGCGGCGGGTGATAAGGCCGCCCTGCGCGCAATCTACGACCAGGAAGCGCCGCGCATGCTCGGTGTCGCCCTCCGTCTCCTGCGCCGCCGTGCGCTCGCGGAAGAGGCCGTGAACGACACCTTCGTGGAGGTCTGGCAGCACGCCTCGACTTTCGACGCCAGCCGGGGCGATGCGAGAACCTGGCTCTATGCGGTGCTCCGCAACCGCGCCCTCAATATTCTGCGCGGCGAGACCCGAACCGATCTCGTGGAGGATTTCGAGCCCATGGGGCTCGTGAACGACGACGAGAGCCCGGAGAACGCGGCGCTGCGCCTCTCCGACACCGGCGCATTGAAGCGTTGCCTCGAACGCCTGGAGCCCGTCCGCAAACAGGCGATCCTTCTCGCCTATGTCCATGGCCTCACTCACAGCGAACTCGCCGGGCGGCTCGGCGTGCCGCTCGGTACTATGAAGTCCTGGATCCGGCGCTCCCTTCTCTCCCTGCGCGAGTGCATGGCATGAGCGATAGCGAAACGCCCGAGAAGGCCGCTCGCCGGGGGGTCTGACGGTCCACTGAAGCCATACCCTCCTGTGACGCTCTGACCTGGGCAGTCTAAGATCGGGACACGGACTTCTCGGTTTGAGGCTTCAGTGGATCAGCTTCCACTCGGCACAGACCTCCACGATGTGTCCTGGTCTCACTCGGCACGGACGGGTGCTGGCGCAGTACGATGAAGCCCTTGGCCGTGGCGCTCCCACACACATGGGAGAGGTCGTGGGGCTTAGCTCATGAAGCCGGTTCAGCCCGAACCTCTCGCGCATGTCTGACGCCCTTTGGAAGGGTTGCGCCTGCGCTGAAGCGGCTGAGGTCAGGGCAGCGCAGCCGAGGGTAAGGGCAACGAGCCCCGAGGAGACGATCTGACGAGCGAACATAGTATCCTCCGTGTTGACCAGGGGCCATGCCATCCGTGGCTCCGATATTCATTGGTCGTGGCAGGAGGTGATGCGGTTCAACGGAGCCTCAGTGTTGAGCCTCAGGAACCGCTCTTGATCAGATCCGTTGTTCGTCGTCAGTCGCCAATTTGATGCGTACCAGCGCCGTCGCTCGGTCGATCCCCGCCGGTGGTCCTGCCCCCTGGTGCTGGCATCGCGAAACCATGCGTCAACTTCAGAGGAGATCCGGTGTGAGCCTTTACCGCTTTCACGTGCGTGATGTGTTCGGTCTCATTGAGGATGACGAGGGTACTGAACTTCCCGATCTGCACGCTGCTCTCGCGGTAGCCCTCCGCAGCACCCGCGAGTTCCTTGCAGAAGCCCCGTCCACGCCTGGAATGCAGTTTGAGATCGCCGACGACACAGGCCGGGTGGTCCTCAAGGTACCCATCGCGACAGAAGCTCCTGAAGCGCAGGCTAAAGCCGCTTAGCGCACGTTAACATATCATGAACCATAGCTGCTCCAAGCTGATCTCCACAACCTGGAGCCGTCGCGATGAAGCCAACTGTTCTCGTCACCGCGACCAACGATGCGGTCCGCCGTGACGTCTGTGATGCGCTCGCTCGGTTCGACTATGAGGCCATCATCGCAAGCGACGGGGCCGAGGCGCTCGCCGTTCTTCGGGACAATCGCCGGATCGGTATCATCGTGGCGGCCATCGAGTTAGGCGGGATTACCCTTGCTCGCGAGGCCCGCGCGATCCGCCCAGATCTTCACGTCGTGTACACGTCCATGGCTCCGCAGCGCATTGCCGAGCACCTAAAGGTATCAGGCGCGCCCATCCTGCGGACGCCCTATGCGGCGCAGCAACTTGTTGGAGTGATCCGGGGTCTCGGCAGGCGCGTGCTCGATGACGCGCTCGCGGCGTGACGCCATTGTTATGCGACGACCGTCAGCGTGATTGACAAGCTGCCCCTGCGGCAGGAGCCTACATGCGGGGGCGTGCCACAGGAGTGGCTCCATGGACACCTTTGATCACCTGCTGAATTGGAAGCTGAAGACCGGCTCGCATCCATTCCCTGGTCCGGACGGCGGCACATGCATCAACGAAGCGGCGCTCGTTGCGGCTGGCTTTGCATACAAGAAAATCGTTTCCGTGGACGATATGCCGAAGTGCTTCTCCCGGCCGATCTGCCAACTCGCGATGCATCTCAACGACCGATCCAGTGATGAGGATCGGCAGCGCCTGCTCCCGTACGTGACGCGCCTGGCGTGTGCCGACACCAAGGAGGTCGAGAACGCACGAGCGACCTACATCCACATGCGCACGTATCACTACCGCGACCGTATCCCCATCAAAGTCGGCCTTGAGGTGCTGGAGCACGCGCTCACTCTGGGGCGGCAGGCCGATCCCTTCCCGGCCGAGGACGTGAAGGCCCGTATGGACGAGGCCAAGGCGAAGGCAGCACCCGTCACAGATCCTGATCCTGTCCCATCGGCCTCCACCACCCCTCTCCTCGCGAAGGTGAAAGCCTGGTTCAAGATGAAGGAGAGCGAGCCCGCTGCCTGAGTCAGCCTGACGCCTGGACGGGGCTGCGCGAAGCAGCCTATCCGGGCCTCAGGCGGCTGGTCGGCAGTCGCCTCCTTCACAAGGCCAACCGGAAGGGCCGGGATTGCTCCCAGCCCTTTTGCCTCCCCATCGCGTCTATTCCGACCCGCCACCAGCATGGAGTAACATCCCGCCTCCACAGGAGAGGGGGAGCCGTGAGCCTCGCGCCAGAGAGCATCCAGTCAGGCCAGTGCTACTTGACCACAAACGGCCAAGTCGCGCGTGTGCTGCGGCTCTCAGCAGAAGAACGGGTAAGCTATGAGTTCCGGGATGGCACTGTCGCTCGGGCGTTCGGCTGGACGGCAGGCGTGACAGACCTACGCTCCTTCACTCACCTGGTCGAGCGGCAAGTCCCCTGCGATTGGACACCCAAGACAGCCTAAGAACGGCTCAAAGTCTCGGGCTCAGGTCGCCCGGGTGCAGGGGCGTGACAACACCGTCTGGCGGCTATTCCGTCTCCCCGGTTTCCCCTTCTTCCTGTTCCGGAGCGGGCAGGATGTCGAGCGGCTCAATGAAAGCCAGTGCGAGGTAATGTTTAGAAAGCTGATCCGGGCTCTGGGCCAAGGCCATCACGCTTATCAGACCCTTCTCTGGGGCCTGAGCTTCCGGAAGCTGAAGGGCCTGGTGGCTGCCGCCGCTCGCTGCCGGTTCGAGGATCGGGAGCTGGCCTTTGGGGCTCGTCCGCTGTGGCTCAAGCGACAGGACCGCAGCTTGCCGGGCTTGTGGGCTGCCTTGGAAGGAGAGCTGGGTCCCACCTGTGTGGCTCTGATCGGCATCTCAGGGGCAAGCGAGCACTGGTGTGTAGTCCACCGGGTGACCGCTAAAACCCTCTGGCTCCTGGACTCGTCGGGCCGTACGCGGCTCCACCGCTCCTGGTGCACGGTTCGGGCGAGCCGGACCAGGTATTGTCTTGAGCTTCGCGAGATCCTCCTGATCGCACGAACCAGCCAGGAATAGCCAAGCGCCTCAGCCGTCGGCAGGTCTGGCGCTTAGCTGCACGCTTTCGCGCCCGCGCAAGGGCCGCAAAAAGCCGCCTGACCAGGGGCCAAGCGGCTCGCGTGACGAAGGACCGTGTGAGGTTGGTTTAGCAGAATGACGACTTATTGCGCCGCAACATTTCAATGTCCGCAACGGTAATCTTCCTTGAGAGGGCGAGGTGCAACAGGATCGCGACCGAAGCCAGGATCGGATCTGACCCGTTTTGCAACCCCTGGCTCTGGCGAGTTCGTCCCCACTCCCGATCCAGATCCAGCGTTTGGAGATGTTTCGCCGGTGCAAACGTCGCCTGGATGCGGTGGTCAGCGGCTTTCCCGCGTGCGCTCGGAGATAATACGCCTATGCCTTATCGAGCTATCCCGCCTATCCGCTCAAAACAGGGGGGCAGTCCAACTGGCGCCCGCACGGCTCAGTACGGACGCACAGGCGGTCCATCCCCGTGTGGGCGGGGGAGCCTGGACCCACACGTCTAAGCAGTCGGGGCATTGGGGTCCATCCCCGCGTGGGCGGGGGAGCCTCGTAGGTTGGAGGCACGATGAAGTGCAACTCGGGTCCATCCCCACGTGGGCGGGGGAGCCGTCGACCGTCTCGTGGCGGGGTACGGAACGCGGGGTCCATCCCCGCGTGGGCGGGGGAGCCAGGCAGTCGTAGAACCAGTAATTCCACGTGTAGGGTCCATCCCCGCGTGGGCGCTGGAGCCATCGCCGTGCACGGAAAAGCCCGCTGCGGCACGGCCGAGCGGGCTTTGAGATGGGGTGCAGATAGGAACGTCAGGCGACAGCAGCGGCCTTGCGCCGACGCGCCCACACAAAGCCACCCTGCGCCAGCAGAGCCGGAAACCCTGCGCTCGCAAAGGGGGCGGGCACGGTAATAGTACGGAAGTCGAACTTCACCTGAGCACTTTGGGCCACAAGAGTGCCTGCCGCTGTGGTGTACTGCCCGGTTCGGTAAGTGAATGATCCGCAACGAGACCCACGTCGGGAGGCCTCGCCTCACATGGGCGGTTTGACACCATCCTTCTCAACGGTAGCACGGGCTGCCCTTATCGTACCGTCAGGCTGCTTTAGCGCGTTTACGACCACCGCTGCTCCAGGTTTCACAAGGCTCAAGTCTCCAGGCACAAACGCCACAATGGGAGCGTCCGGCGGCACAGTGATTTCAGCTTCCGTTCCCTTGTACGTCACCTTCAACACGCGTCCCTGAGCGGCTACTGAGACGCCCGCGACAACAGCGTTGGTCATAAGGCTGTCGGGGGCCAGATCGTACGGAAACTGTCCCTCTGCCGCTGCTTGCGGCAGGTAGTGAACCTCAAGGGCCTTGAGCTTGCCGTCAGGGCCGCGCACAGACGTGGAGGCGACGTAGTCACCTTCCTTGATGTCAGCCAGATTGCGCCCAACTACTCCCGATACAGCAAAGTTTGGTGCGAGCGCCACTGAGACATCCTGGCCACCTCTGGTCTTGACCACGAGGGTCTGCCCCTCGAGCTTCTCGATCGTGCCGCGGATGCGGGTAGGAATACCCTCTGGGGCTTGTGCCACCAAGGAGGCACAGCTCACGAGCAAAAAAGCGGAAGCAGCAGCAAAGCGCATGGATGTCTCCCAGAGTTTGTACGAACTACACGGTAGAGGTATCGCCATTGGCCGCGGATCTTGATGTACGTCTCATCGACCCGCACGGATCCGCAGTGCGGTCCACGGAAGGATCGCAGCCTCCACTCGATGAGCGGGGCATAGGCCAGAACCCAGCGGTTGAGGGTGGAGTGATCCACCTCGAAGCCCCGCTCCAGAAATAGCTCCTCGATGTCGCAGTAGCTCAACGAGTAGCGTAGATACCAGGAGACCGCGACTGCAGCGCCAGACGCTCGCCAACTACCTGCTGCAGATCGCGATGCTCGGCGGTTATCTCGCCCGCAACCGCGATCCGCCGCCCGGCAACATGGTCGTGTGGCGCGGCCTAACCCGCCTACACGACATCGCCGCCGGCATCAGCATCGCCGCCAGTCGACAATGTGGGTAATTGGAAGCGTCGGCGGATGCTTACGATGTAACCGCACCCAGGCTTTTACTTTGCCGCTCTCACACCCTCGGCTTCATCGCTGTGTAGGCTCGCCCGCAGCATTTGCGGCAGTAGGGCTTGGGGAACTCGGCGGGCTTGCCGCAGAAGAACACAGCCGGATCTCTGAAGCCTCCCAGCGGAAAGCGGCAATGCCTGGCGCGGAGCTCGAAGATCGTCGGGTGCTGGCCGGCACGCGGGTCCTGCACAGCCCCTCGTTCAGCGACTGAGGATCGGGCGGGAGGCGTCTCCTGCTCTGGCACCTCCTCTGCATCAGAGGGGAGCGCCTGAAGGGTAGGTGTCCCCCGATGGCGCAGCAGGCCGAGCCGGTTGATCTTGCCCATCACAGTACTGCGGCTGATCCCCAGGCGCTGACCGATCTCGCTCGAGGACAGGGTCTCCTCCACCCAGAGCCGTCTCAGCTCTGCAAGCCGCTCCTCGGTCCAGCCTGAGGCCGCTTCTCTCACGATCAACTCAGCAGGTCTCTGCTCCCTCTCGAGGCTATGTGCCATCGTTTCTCATCCTCAGTCGGCCGGAGCCCGTTTCCCGTGTCGGCCGCAGAGCGTAAGTCACAGAGGTTTCCAAGATGGGCACTCATGGAGAGTATGGTCTGGGCATCTCTTTCGACAACAAACGCGGCGGTTTGGCCCTGCAGGCATCCACAAAGCGCCGCGCTTGTCGCGCTGTTCGGATGTCCGATAAGCTTCCCTTATCGGACATCGCTCAACGCCACCCGCGCAGCAGGTAGTTGGAGCTCAGCGCCTCCTTCGACAAAGGCACCGGCGGCGGTAAACGCGCCAGCTCCTGGAGGCGGTCCTCGAGCAGCGCCTTGTGGAGATCCTGGGGGCGAGGCGCCCGCCGCTTCACCGGTCGCCCAACGAGTGGTCGATCGCTGGTCGCCACAAAAAGAGGAATCTCAGATCTCTTCTGAGACTTTGTGGCGACTTGCCCTTGGGTGGCAGGGGTTTTCGGGAAGAGAAGCGCAAAATCCGGGCCAATCTCGAACACGCTCGGGGCATGCTTGGCATCCCCCTCCCCGCGCTCGCCCGCCTGGATGAGCGTCAGCAAACCGACCTCGACGAGAACGTCGCGAGCAGCTCGAATCTGAGATGCCGTCAGACCAACCTGATCCTGAAACCGCCAGCTCCGCGCCAACTCCAGCCGCGGCACCCAGAACCGGCGCCCGGCCCCATAGGGCCCATGCCGGCGCAGGAGCCACAGCCCCAGCGCGACGCACGCCTCCGCGTTCCGCCGCACCTTACCGGCAGCCGTCACCAACCGAGCGCGCAGCAGCGCCTCGGCTTGCTCATAAACATCCATGCCCAGCTCCTCAGAGCCGTGCAGATCAAGGCAAAGCAGGAATGTTGAGAGAAGCGATGTCCCTCTTGACTCCCTCCGGGAGCCGTGAGACCTTCGCGGTACTGGGCGCGAAGAGCTCCTATCTATTCCCAAGCCCCTGCAGATTGGCCTCTGCGGGGGCTTTGCTTTTCAGGCGCTACACGGCTGGTGATCTCCGTCGTGAATCGGTCTCCGGCGCAGTGCCGGATCGGTCATTAAGCCCCCTCCCCTGCCCCGTTTGTCAATGGCCCTGCCGGATCCGGTGTTTGCGATCCGTTAACCTTTCGGGCTCATTGCTGGCTAGTCAGCAAGCGGGCTGGCCCTTCAGCCAGCTTGCTATTCATCGAGCTAGCCAGCTGGCCTTTCAGGCAGTTGGCTGATCATCAGCTAGCGAGCAATCCCGCATGAAAACCGTCGCGTTCATCAGCCAGAAGGGCGGCTCCGGGAAAACCACGACCGCCCTTCACGCGGCCGTTGCAGCCCATGAGCAAGGCCTCTCCGTCGCAATTGTCGATGTCGATCCTCAGGCATCCGCCTTCAAGTGGCATCGTCGTCGTCGTCAGGACTCTGAGAAGTACGACCCAGAGGTCGTCTCGCTGCAGGCCGAGGCTGTTCCAGACCTGATTGAGAAAGCCAGGAGTGCAGGGGGCGATCTTGTCATCCTCGACACGGCACCGAACTCAGATCGAGACGTTCGCACAATCGCAAAGGTCTCCGATCTCATCATCATCCCCTCGCGTGTCACCGTCGTCGATATCGAGGCTGTTGAGAACACCTGGGAACTCTCACAGGTCACCAAGCGGCCTGCCTTCGTCCTCTTCAACCAGGTGATGGCGCAATCGCCGGCGAGTCTCGCCGATGCCAAGGCTTACATCACGGCCAAGGGCATACCGACCTGCCCCTTCGAGATCAGTCACCGGAAGATCTTCTCGGACGCTTTTGTCCCTGGCCTTACCGCTACCGAGGTTGAGCCGAAGGGTAAGGGTGCGGCCGAGGTCCGAAAGATGATGGCGTGGATCACCAACGAACTTGGGAAGCTGCAATGAGCAAGAAACTGAACCTCCGACTGACCTCCCTCCTTGGAGATCAAGCTAGCAATCCAGCAAGCCAGCAAGACATCCGTCCCCTCCCCGAACTTGCGGGCCCGCCAGTCGGCGAGCAAGCCAGCCAGCAAGCAAGCCAGCAGAAAGCTCAGCCAGCAATCCAGCAACCCTCACAGCCAGTAATCGCGCCATTCAGCAAGCCAGCTGATGGGTTATCCAGCAAGCTGGATGAACGGCTGACGAGCAAGCTGGATGCAAAGCAGTCCAGCAAGCCAGCCGATAAGCAAGCCATTCAGCTAGCAGGCCAGCAGGCCAGCAACTCCGCAAGCCAGCCAGCAAGCCAGCCAGATGACCAGCAGGCTTTTCAGCCAGCAAGCTTTCCAGCCAGCAGGCCAGCAGGTCCTCTAGCTGGCTTGCAAGCAATCTCGTCAAGCGGAAAGCCGAACCAGCGCGACCGGGTGAACAAAAAGGGCATAACGATCTGGCTGGAGCCCGATGTCCACACACAGCTGAAGGTCTCGGCCTCGTACAAGCAGAAGACCCTTCAGGAGATCATGGAGGAGGCGCTCGACGATTGGTTCCGCAAGAACCACGAACATCGCTTCCTTAAGACCGACGGGCTGAAAAGCAATCGTGCAAGCTAGCAAGCTGGCCAGCCAGCAGGCCAGGGGAGGGGAGGGAGTAACTCTCCCCTTGCGCCGCCAGACAAAGATCCTCCTCGTCCACCTTCGTCAGGATCTCGAGCGGCACAATGAAATGCATATGCAAGCCGGTTGGCACGCGAACGAGATCTGGAGGGCCCTGCAGCGTGTCCTCGACGGCGCGCCGCAGGAGCGTCATCCTGAAGTCCTCGCGGGTAGGCTCGGGTTAGGTATCGCGGGGCCCCGCAGTCGTGCAGGAGAGTGAGTGCCGACCAGCTGCTCAGTACTATGAAAAGCTGAGGACTTTGGTCGGAATTAAAAACATAGCCGTCCATGAGCCCCACCATCTATCGCTGTGGCCCCATCAGAGTGAAGGCGTGCTCAGCACAGAACACATGGCTGTGCAGGTTCGCGATCCACTGCCGCCCCGCGGCCGTGACGTTCAGATGGGCAACCGCCTCCGTCAGATGGGGTGAGACGCTGGTCCAGTAGAAGTCGGGAAAACGCTCAACGAGGTCGGCTGGTGAAGTGTAGCCAAGCTGCCGGTTAAGGCCGATCTCCTCGAACTCGTAGAAGAGCGCGTTCGCCTTCTTCAGGTAGAGAGGGTCGCCGAGCTGCCCAATGAGATCTGCGGCTTGCACCAACCGCCCCTCGCGATCTTCCGGAATGGTCTCTGATCCCGAGCACACTGGAAAGCGGGTGAGCTCGACCGCTCTCGCCACCCGTTCCGCGTCGATGGTCGGCGACGGTCCCAGCCGCTCCATGATAAAGATCTTGGAGCGGTCGACGTGATAGGGCGCAAGGCCAGCATCGGATGCACCCCGCTCCAAGGTGACGGTTCCCCCATTCGCGTCCACGACAAACCGGTCCTTGCTATCGCCTTTCAGAAGTCCGCGCACATAGCCGATGTCGTGCAGCAGGCAGGCGACGATGAGGTGCGAGTAATCATCCGGCTCGATGCGCTCAGTCAACATTCGCCCACGAAGGATGTCGCGCCCGACGAGGGTGACGAGGAAGGTATGCTCGACGTTGTGGTAGAGGGCGTCGCTCTTGCCCAGGCATTCGAGCGCGACCCGCGCAATACCGTCAATGCGCTCGGCCCTGTCCTGGTGCGAGGACCCAAAAAGCCGCCGGAAGTCGTCCGCGAGATGCTTCCCAAGCTCATCGGCCACAATGTCAGGCATCATTCTCATTGCGAGCCCCTCCCGACGGAGTTCGACGTTCGCCTGACCAGTATGCCTGGTTTTCTGCGAAAGTCTGCCGCCGGACCGCCCTGATGTTTATAGTACGCGACACTCAGCGCCGATTGCTCTTTGAATAGGTGCGCGCTTGCAAAGTGTCAGAGCCAGAGGGTGGTGGCAGCGATGTGGAGCATAGCAGGGTAGTTCCGGTACGCTTCTCATACCGAGTGGCGATGCGGCGAAACTGCTTCAAGCGGTTGAAGAGCCGCTCCACCCGATTGCACCCTCGATACGCCTCCCAGTCAAAACCGCGGGGGCTGATTGCTCTTGCTGAGGATCACTGCCCCGGTGTGGCGTCGGCGCAGATGCTCGCAGGAGGGCTGGCCCGCGAAGGCCTTGTCTCCACCACCCGCCGAGGCCGCAGACGCGGGCGACGCCGACCGCAACGGATCACACGCGTGTCGAGCAGGGCAGGGAGGGCCGTGCTGTCGTGGCGAGCGCCGGCAGCCAGAGGAAAGGTCCCGGGCCTGCCATGCCCCTCGACTCGCACTGTCACGCTGCGACCCAATGCACAGCAGCTATCCAAGCTACCCGCTGTGCCGTAGTCTCACCGAACCCGGTACAAAATCTCATGTTGGTCAGATCCGGTCCTCGAAACGAATGGAGGCTCACAATGGCTGAATTGATAGCAATCAGCTTCGATAACGTCGAGGAAGCGGACCGCGTCCTGACTGAACTCGCACGCCTTCAGAAGGAGTACCTGATCGACCTCGAAGATGCCGTTGTTGCCATCCGTCAGCCCGACGGGAATGTGAACTTGAAGCAGAGTATGAACCTCGTTGGTCTTGGAGCCGCCTCGGGTGGCCTGTCCGGCGCGATGTCACTCCGGGAGATTGCTGGCGGCTTAAACGCCAGGGGCATCAAGACGGCCCGCGGAGGCGAGTGGAGTGCCGTTCAGGTCAAGAGGGTGTTGGAACGAGCGGGCGCCTGATCATCATTGAACAGTTCTGAGAATAGCGGGATGGAGAACACTGAGGACCGCCTAAGCCCCTCCGAGAGGCGGACCCTGCAGCATCTGGCAGGGGGCGACCACCACGCCAGCGAGCTCGATTGGGTTGCCCTCCAGCGCCTCAAGCGTCTGGGCCTTGTGGAGGTGCAGGGTACAGGCATCGCCATCACACAGGAAGGTCTCCGCCTCCTGCAGCGCCTCCAATCCTGAGCCTGAACTTCTGCATGCGTCGGGAGCCTCACCCTTAGATTTCCTTAAAGGCGCGAGCGATCTGATCCTGGAGCGGCTTGAGGAAGTATTGCAAGGGAGTGCGCTCGAGCGTCTGCACGAACACCTCGGCCTGCATGCCGGGCACCAGCCGCACAGTGCCGAGCCGCTGCACTTCCTCGACGGGCAATGCCACCCGAATGGTGTAATAGGTCAGGCCGGACTGCTGCTCGCGCGTGACATCCGCCGAGATCCGGGTCACCGTCCCGGCAAGCTCCGGGGTCGTGCGCTGGTTTGAGGCATGAACCCGCACGATCGCATGCTGGCCCAACGATAGCTGATCGATGTCCTGCGGCATCACCCTGGCTTCGAGGTTCAACGCCTCGTCAAGGGGCACGATCAGCAGCACGGGCTCTGCTGGCGTGATTACCCCGCCTACCGTGTGAACAGCGAGCTGATGCACATAGCCGGCGCTGGGCGCCCGCACGTCCACGCGCTTGAGCTGATCTTCAGCGGCCACCCGCCGCTCCATGAACTCGGCAATGCGGCCCTGGATCTCGCGCAACTCCTTCATCACGTCGGCCCGCATCTGCTCGTCGACCTGGATGATCTGCAGGGACGTCTCGGCGATGCGGCCCTCCGCCTGCGCCGCACTAGCGACGAGCTGGCCGCGTTGACCCTCGAGGCTTGCTCCCTCGCGCTCGAGCGCTGATAGACGAGTGATCTGGACCAGCTGCTTTTGATAGAGGTCCCGTACGCCTTTCAGCTCCTCTGCAATGAACCCAGCCTCTCTGACCTTGGCGGCTTGCTGCGCCTTGACGCCGACGATCTCGTCCTGGAGCTGGTCGATGCGCTTCTGGAGCTGGCTCTTCTGGCCCTCGCGGGCGGTGCGGCGCGCCTCGAACAGAGTCCGCTCTGCATCCATCAGCTTTACAAGCGAGGGATCGGGACCGCGGCTCGCGAACTCAGCCGGTCGTTCCAGAGCGGTCCGGCCATCCCGTTCAGCCTCGAGCCGTGCCTGACGCGCTGCCATCTCATCGAGCTGCTTGGTTACCACCTGGAGATTGGCCCGGGTGACGGTCTCGTCGAGGCGGATGAGCAGATCGCCCGCCGCTACACGCTGGCCCTCCCGCACCCGTAACTCGCCCACCACACCGCCGGTCGGGTGCTGAACCTTCTTGACGTTGGTATCGACCATGAATTGGCCAGGCGCCATCACCGCTCCGGAGAGGCTAGAGGTCGCGGCCCACAACCCAATCGTGCCACCGAAGAGGGTGATCATCGCAACCCCGGTCAGAGCCGAGCGCCGGATAGCGTTCTGATAGACTGAAGCCTTTAGTGTCTGGGTCACGAGCGGACCTCCCTGAGATGAGGCCCTTGCTTTGCCACAGCCGGTACAGGCATGTGGCCGGGCAACACAAGCGGCCGCTTCATTACGGACTTCATGATCTCGTCGCGTGGCCCGAGCGCTTTGATGCGGCCAGCCTCCATGATGCCGACAAGGTCGACATTGCCGAGGGCCACGGGACGATGCGTGATCACCACCACGATGCCGCCGCGCTCGCGCACGCCGAGGATCGCCTGGTTGAGGGCGTCGTCGCCGGCGCCGTCGAGGCTGGCATTGGGCTCGTCGAGCACCACCAGGAAAGGATCGCCATAAAGAGCGCGGGCCAGCGCCACCCGCTGGCGCTGGCCCCCGGAGAGCACTGCTCCGCTCTCTCCGATGCGGGTATCGTAGCCGTTTGGGAGCTGCAGGATCATGTCGTGGGCCCCCGCTGCGCGGGCCGCCGCGATGATGCTCTCCGCCGAGGCGTCCGGACGGAAGCGGGCGATGTTCTCGGCAATGGTGCCCTCGAACAGCTCCACGTCCTGCGGCAGGTAGCCGATATGGGGGCCGAGCGCGTCAGGCTCCCATTGATCGAGGCTCGCCCCGTCGAGGCGCACCTCGCCGCGCAAGGCCGGCCACACGCCGACGAGGGCGCGGGCGAGCGTTGACTTGCCCGACGCGCTCGGGCCGATGAGGCCAAGCCCCTGACCTGCCTTCAGCTGAAGCGAGGCTCCGAGGACGATGGGCTGATTGGTACCGGGTGCGCCGACGACCACGTCCTCGACGGTGAAGTTTGCGCGTGGAGCCGGGAGGCCGAGGCGCTCGACCCGCGGCGGACCAATGAGCGCAAGGGTCTGCTGCAGGCGGTGGTAGCCCTGGCGGGCTCCGATGAAGCCCCGCCAGTTGGCCACTGCGATCTCGATGGGGGCAAGCGCCCGTGACAGAAGGATCGAGGCCGCGATCATGGCGCCGCCGGTCAGCTCGCCCCGGATGACAAGATAGGCGCCGAGCCCCAGCGCGGCCGATTGCAGGATCATGCGGAAGATCTTGGCGGCGGCACCAATCCCGGCGGCGGCATCTGTCGCGCGCAGGCCGTCATCCACATGGCGGGTGTTCATATTCGCATAGCGGGTGGCCAGGACACCGCGCATGCCGAGGGCATGCAGCGCCTCGGCGTTGCGCCGGCTCACATCAGCGAGGGCATGCCGCTCCGTCCCGCTCTGCGTCATGTTCTTGATCGGCGTGCGGCTGCGGATCTCCGTCAGAAAGGTGAGGCCGAGGATCACGAGGCCGCCAAACACCGCCAGCCAGCCGAGCCAAGGATGGATGATGAAGCAGCCAAGGAAGAAGATTGGCATGAACGGCATGTCAAACAGCGCCGTTGGACCAAGCCCGGAGAGAAAGCCCCGGATCTGGTCAAGATCGCGGACAGGCTGCAGGTCCACGGCTGAGCGTGGCCGCTTGAGGGGGAGAAGGGTGACGAGCTCAAAGATCCGGGCGGAGAGAAGCTCACCAAAGCGTGCGCCAATACGGGCCAGCATCCTGGAGCGGATCGCATCGAGGGTGCCTTGGAGGAGGTAAGCCGCGAGCACAATGAGCGAGAGACCCACGAGAGTTGAGACGCTGCGGCTCGCCAGCACCCGATCATAGATCTGGAGCATGTAGATCGAGCCGGTCAGCATCAGGATGTTGATGACCGCTGAGAAGAGCGCGACGCCCGTGAAAGCCGGTTGGCAGCTTCTGAACGCCGCGCGGACCTCGGATGGCTTATCCCGCATCGGTGTCGTGCCTGCGGGTTGATTTGCCATGGTTCTCGAACTCCCGTGCCTAATCGAACGATTGTTTGTAATCCACCGCGCGGGTCTCGCTTACGGTCGACAGAACTAAGGAGCGGCGCTCAAAGGGCCGCTCCTTCGCCAATTCAACCCGTTTCTCCGTTTCTTAGCCGATGACATGCGGCGGGACGACCGAGAACGCGATCAGCCCGTCCTTCGAACCATCGACGTCGACGGCGAACTGCGCCGTATCGCCGTCGCCATCGTGGTTCTTGGCAATGATGCCGAACGTGAACACTTAGTCTGGATCCAGATTAGCCACGAGCGTCTCGAAGTGGGCCTATCGTGTAGTTGTCCAGGCACGGTTTGCCACGGCATTGCTGTCAAAAGTTTCCGACAGGGCCCCGCGTGACCCGCCTCCGATCCCACACAGCGGGAGGTGTGGGATCAGCAGTTACTTCATAACCGGAGGGCGGGGGCACCCTCCGGGAATTCGTCAGGTGATCACATCCGGCGAGAGGCTCGGCGAGAGGTGGACCGAGAACGTGTCGGTTGCGAAGTCGGTGTCCTTGTCGGTTTCCGTCGCCGTGAAGTTCAGGTCGAGCGCCTCTGGATCGAACGCCGTCTCGATGGTCCATTGGATGACCGGAACCTTGATCGTCCCGCGCTGCATCGTCAGTTGGACGGCATCGATCTTATTATCTCCGCCATCGATCGTGAAGGAGACTTGGCCGCCCGCCTCCGGGGTGACTGAATTGACCTCCGTGGCATCGCCGACCGTCCCATCCGTGTAGTACACGGTATAGAACAAATCCTCAGTGGCCATGTTATAGCCGCCCACCGCGTTGTCGATGAAGACCTTGACACTATCGACGACCTCCTCGGGGTTGAAGACGAAGCTTTCATCCGCCGCTTGAAGCCCGACACCAGAGCCGTCGAGATTGTTGTTGTTGATGCCGATACCAGCGTTCGAGACGTTCATCGCCGTGTTTTCATTGACCAACGGCGAATTCAGCGCCTCGATATCGGCCTCCGTCAGGTCCGGTACCCCGTTCCCGGCCAGATCGCGAATCCCCGCCGTAGACGCGTTCGCGACCACACCGAAGAAGACCACATCGTCGGCGTTTGACTCGCTGCCTCCGAACAGCAGCGTCCGCACCCCGTCAGGACCCCCGGCCTTGAGCGTGCCTTGTGAGGTGTCCTTGGTGACGCTGCCAGTGGGTGGCGTATCCACGGTAACAGTATAGGTATCATTCGTCGGGTCGAGGGTCAGGGTGAACCCCACCGTATCGTCGGTGCCATCGCCGTTGAAGTCGTCCTTGATCGTCCCGGTGTAGGTGAGGTCGTTCACCTTCACGAAGGTGCTGTTGGTAGGGGTGGTATCAGTCGCAGCGCCCCCGATCGCATAGCTGTTGAACGCCACATTGATGGACTGGAGCAAGTCGTTGCCAGCAGCATCAGTGAAAACGCCAGTGGCACCCGCGTCGTAGTCCCCGCTGGCGTCCTCGACCGTGATGGACGGCCCGTCGTCAAGGAAGGTGAGCCTGTTGGCAATGTTGACCGTCGTGTTGACCGCGTCGGTGTCCCCGTCGTCCGCTGAGCCCTGCACCTTGAGGAGCCCGGCAAGGTCCGCCGCGATGCTGATCGGCTCGTTGGCATCGGTCGTCGGGTGCCGGATCGCGAGCTTCTGATCGAGCTTCAACGTGTCACCGTCGATGCTCACCTCGAAGATCACGTTCCCAGAACCATCCACGCCATTCACCTGGGTCGTTGAGAACTGTTCCAGGACGATTTCGGTGTTGGTCTCCGTGGCAAAGAGGCCGGTGCCGGTGGCGGTGTTCGCGACAAGCGTGAAGTTGGTTGAGGCCAGCCCGTCCGCGCCACCTACCGCCTCGAACAGCGCGGAGAGCGACGTGGTGTCATCTTGGTCGAAGTCGGTCTCGTCCACCGACATGGCCACGAGATCGGCCACGACGGTGATGGTTGGGCCATCGTCGCGGATGCGGAAGCTGTCCCCGATATTGGCGGTCGCCGAGGCGGGATCGGTGTCGCCGTCCGTAACGTTGGCCGTCAGTGTGATGAGGTCCGCCTCCATGGCGGTCGAAAGGTCGTCCGGGTCGTCCCCGACAAGAGAATGCACCACCGAGCGCAACTGGGTGAAGGTGACCTCGCCAGTATCTTCATCAACCGAGATCGTGAACACGGTGTCGCCGCCGACGCCTGCCGTGCCGATCACCTCCCCATCGACGAGGTTGAGCACCACCGCCTGCTGCGTGATGGTATCGACAAGGCCGCTCACCGCATTGGCGCTGGAGACGCCGAGAGTGAAGCCGCTAACCGTGCCGGGACCGTCATTGCCGGTCTCGGAGGTGAAGGTTCCAGCGAAGCTCTCCGTGACGGCCGTGGACCCGTCAGGCCCCTGCTGCGAACCAGAGCTGAGGAAGCTCTCGTCGGTTTCGAGCGTGGGTTTCTCGCCATCCGCCGCCGCCACCGGGACATCGTCGGTGATGTTCAAAAGCGACCCGAGATCAATGGATGCCTCCGCAGGATCGTTATCACCGTCCTCGGCGGTGTTGACGAGGTTGATCAGGCCCGCGCCGATATTCAGGGTATCGGTGCCGGAACCGGGATGCACGACCGCCCGGCTCTGGTTCAAGGTCACGGAGCCGTCCGCATCGACGCTGACGCGGAACACCTCGCCACCGGTCTCGCTCATACCGAGCACGGTGGTCGGGCTTTGCTGGACGAGGACAACGGGTTCCCCGGTGAGGGTGTCGAACAGGGAGGTCGCCGTCCCGGCCAGTTCCAGGCTGAAGGTGCCGGTGCCATCGTCGGACCCGAGATCGCGCGAGAAGGCGACCGAGAAATCACCGATGGTATCAGTCGCGAAGTCGGCCTCGTCCACGGTGAGGGACTCTGGCACTTCGCCGGTCAGGGTAACGCTGGGGCCGTCATCGTAGATGTTGACCTTCGAACCGACCTCCGTGTTGTCAGTCCCAACCGTCGTGGAGGTTGAGGAGAACTGAATCTCACCCACGTCGAAGCTGGCATTATTGTTGTTGTCGGTGTTGGTAATCCTGATCTGATCCATCTCGGTCGAGAAGACCTTGACGGTGTAATCGACCCGAAGGTTAGTCAACACGGCGTCGCCATTCACGATGGTGGCCGTCACTGCATTCCTACCCGTGGCATTCGGTGTGCCGTCCGAGTCCTCGATCAGATTCCCTGCGGCGTCGAACACCTGCACCTGGGTGATATTGACGTTCGTTCCGACAAAATCACGGAACGTGACGCCCTTAACATTGCCTTGCTCGTTACCCGCACCGACCGTGAGATTGATCAACTCGTTGTTCGGGTTGACCTGGGTGAGCGAGAATTGCGCCTCGGTGACGTTCTCGATATGAGACGTATACTGAATGCCCGCTTCGCCGCCAGCAGTATTGGCCGCGCCGCCGTTGATGAAGTCGATTTGGAGAGTGGAATTCTTACCGACCGCCTGCGAGCCCGAGCCAAGGCCCTGGGTGCTGACGTTGACCGTGCCATCACCAACGGGACCGTTCACGTTGCCCTTGGGCGTGTCGCCGGTCACGAGAAGGTTCGAGCCCGCTGCCCCGGAAGTCGGGCCGATGATCGCGTAATCGTTGTTGCCAGGAGGCACGAGCGCGAAGTTTTCGAAGATCGCCGTGGTGGTCGTGGTCGTGGCCGAGGAGACAAAAAGCTGGTTCGTCAGATCGATGACATCGTTCGGGTTGGGGTTAAGGGGATGCTGCATCGCCTCATAGAGCACGATGTAGGCCCCGGCGCTCAGATGGTTCGCGGCTTCGTCCAGAACGATCGCCATAGCGAGCGGCGACGAAGCAGTCGGCGTAACGGCGGGGTCATCCGAGGTCGAGACGCGACCGAGAAGCACGTTTGCGTTCGTCGGGTCAAGGAAGAGATAAACGGTTCTGCCATCCACGTCCTTCAACGTGGTCTCAAAACCGTCCGTTTCGCTGAATTGGACGAAGGTGCCGTTCGGACCGGCATGCGTGAAGACAAGATCACTGACCGTCGTCCCGTTGGGTACGTTGGTGAGTTTCAGGAAGTCTGCATCATAAGAAACCTGGGGGAAATCGGCGTCGTCACCCGCAGTTCCCTGCGGAGCGATAGTCAGGAGGTAGGTGTACGGAGCAGGAAGGGACGCGACTTCGTCAAGTTGTACGCCAGCGGTCTCGTCGATGTTGAGGTCTTGGGAAGTAAAGGTGATAGCCATGGGAGTCTCCCGAATTGGCACGCATGTCGGCGTGCCCTGAGCACAAAAGTGCAGGCATTGGTTGGTGGACTCGCAGCGAAAAGTGCGGCTGACTAGGACAGCACGCGACATGACACGCTGAAAGCTTGATGACGCCTGGAAGGAGCCGCTTACGCTGGAGCTAGACTGCTCGCCTTAGCGATGATCGCGGCCACGTATGTCACGCATGGAAGTCCTCCCCAGTGCATGGAGGCCGCGACTGGTTCCCGTTCGTCCGACCACGCGGACACGTTTGACTGACAGCAAAGCAGACGATTTGCCGCAAGTGATGACGTCCAGTTTTTAGGAGAAGGCTGTTCCGGCAAGAGATTTGAGGGCGGTTATGCGCCTCTAAAGCGACGACAAAGCTGTCGCTCAGCTTGAGGAGCAACTGCCGGGGCTGCAGCGATGACTGTTCCCAGCTCCAAGCTCAAGCAAATATCGTCTTTGATCACGAGCTCACGTTACCTCACAACAACACATGTGCTGTTGTGAACCTTTCATCTCACATGGGAGCAAAATATATAGGTCAACTGGCCTATGTCTTCGCTCGAAGGGCGACGCTGCGCTCCTTATCAAATTTTGTCAACAGCAATCGGTGAGCTGAATAATATTTCTCAGAATTCTCAAAATCGTTGGTGTTTTTCAGTTCTCAACATGGATCTGCTGGGATCAACCCGGGGGTAGGGTCTAGGGCAACAGATCCTCCGTGGCAGCACTGCCTCTAGAGCGACACGTGCTGGACGGCGTTCGCGAACCCACCTTCGGTCTCAGCTTGGGCTCTCGAGGTCGTCTGCAGCAAGCGAATAGCGATCAATGACCTGGGTCCATCAACACAAGCGCGCGTCCTTGGTAACGTGCGCGCCAGATTGTGTTCGCTGTGACTGCCGCCAACGATCTCTCTGAGCGCCTCGGCGTACAGTTACGGTCCATAACGGAGCCGATCAACACCGCCACCCCGATGGGTCGCACGGTCCTTGCCATCCTGGCTGGCATGGCCGAGCAGGAGCGCCAGGTGATCACAGAGCGCACGTTCCTGGGCCGACGTGAGAAGGCGACGCGCGGCGACTTCGCTGGTGGAGCGGCACCTCTTGGCCACCGGCGGGACAGACAGAGCGAGCTTGAGGCGGATGAGTGGAGCGCCGAAATCGTGCGCCGGATCTTCGTTGCCAAGGGCTTACGACCTTTCCATCGAGGTCACCATACGATCCAAGGTCCGTACCTCGGCCTTGACCCATTCAAGCTCCTCCGGTGCAAGCCCAGCCGGCTCGAGCAATTCCCATTCGTACTCGAAGGGCGCCAATCCGCGCAGCTTGCATGCGAGCTTGAGCACGATGATCCGCAGCTCTCGCTCGCGTTCTGACTGGTTGTCGTTTGTGGGGTTCATCCAAACCACCAATGCCAGAGGGCTGTGGCCAGGCCCGTCTCAGGGGTCGCGCTTCATGCGGCTAAAGCTCCGCCATCCACAGAAACGGTAGTTTCTGCCTTGACTGCGAGTCGGCGATAGTCGGCTGAAGTCAGAGGGGACACGGACGGCGCCCTGGCTGTGAGTTGGTCCGGATATAGGGGGCTAGCCGCCTCCGGCTCACGGATGGCTCAGGACCAGGAGCCCTCGCTGGCCCATACAGGGCCGTCCGCGAATAGCCGCCCCTCACAGCTGGGCCTCTACTCTCTCCTCAACCGAGCGTGCGGGGCCTCTGAAAAAGAGGCCCCGCTGCTAGGACTGCCGAACACTACCTGTTGGAATTACCAGGGCCCGTGGACGTCGTTTCGCAGTTGTTGCAGTCGGTGGCACCCTTGTCGATCTGGTCCTTTGGCCCTGTCGTCTCCGTCGTCACCTGACCACTGTTATCCGGGTTTGCCGTATCGTTCGTCTTGCCGCTGTTCCCCTGCGTGGTCGAGGGGCCAGTACTACCGAAACCCGTTTGGTTGCCCTGTGCCCAGGCCGCACTACCCATCGCTAGCATGGCAGTAAGCGCGATTGTCGTTGCGAGGGTCTTTGTCATGGGATGTTCTCCTGTCGTTGTACGATTTCGCACAACCGACAGTGACATAAGACCCACCGAAGATTATCGTCGCAATAAGCAAATATATTTCTGCTGCCTAGCTTTTAATTACATAGAATACAGTGTTAATGTCTATTGTATTAAATTGATATTTATCGATAATGAACATACTCAAGATTATAGTTTTGCGTTCAGATTACGTTCGAGGCCGGCCATGTTGAGCCGGGCAGAAGGCGTCACATAGAGGCTGTCGTCAGTTCTGTCGTAGGCCCCTGACACAGAGCGAAGAGGAAGAGAACGGGTTCGCAAAGGCACGTCCGCGAATGACGGCGGCACGCGCTGCGGACAGTGCTCGCGAGATCGCAGGACCTCCCTTGGAAATCCTGCGATCCAGAATTGCACGCATGATGACCCTAGGCCGGATGGACGGGTACCGCAGTCTAGGGTTTCCGGTACGCTCCCAAAGCGAAGGGCCCCGCGTGGGGTTGCGGAGCCCTTCTCC
>JAESFL010000523.1_pt1 | contig 25621 bp, 25 predicted proteins | sample 9269401 | NCBI WGS metagenome assembly JAESFL01 (sample SAMN14506025, study PRJNA617098) | algae metagenome | isolation source: Gloeocapsa sp. UFS-A4-WI-NPMV-4B04 and co-occurring heterotrophs from desert... | place: USA: Utah | collected 2006-10-01 | reverse complement strand
GCTCGCAGAACAATTTGTTTTTCTAAAACAGTACTTATGCATGATGTAGTAATTGGATTATTTATCAATCGCTATGAATTTGGTGTGTTAGTCTAAAGCTCTATCAACAGAATTGCGACATCTCCCTATTCACTTCTCAATCCAGCTTTATGTCAGCTAAGTAATTTATAATCGCGAGGTGACGCTCTCTATACATCTCTATTGATTGCTATTTATCCTGGTAGTTTCGACCCAATCACACTAGGCCACCTTGACATCATTAAGCGTGGCTGTCGGCTCTTTGAGCGGGTAATTGTTGCTGTATTGCGGAATCCTCACAAAACGCCATTGTTTACTGTACAAGAGCGCCTAGACCAAATTCAGCAATCTACGCAACATCTACCCAACATAGAAGTAGACAGTTTTGAGGGTCTTACAGTTAATTATGCCCAAATGCGGCAGGCACAAGTCCTGCTAAGGGGTTTAAGGGTGCTGTCAGACTTTGAAGCTGAACTACAAATGGCCCACACTAATAAAACGCTTTCTACTCAAATTGAAACTATTTTTTTAGCAACTTCAAACGAGTACAGTTTTTTAAGTAGTAGTCTGGTGAAAGAGATTGCCAGGTTTGGTGGCTCCGTTGATCATCTTGTTCCTCAGCACGTTGCTCTAGATATTTACCGATGTTACGCTCAGAATCATCCAACATCGACCCTAACCAGAACAAACCCAGTACCCCCGTTGAACCAGTCCCCACTGGATCAAGAGGTATAGATATTCAGCAAGAATTGAACCGACTAGAAGAGATGGTTCTTGCTAGTCCACATATTCCGCTTACTCGGCGAACACTTGTAGATGAAGAACAATTGCTTGATCAGCTCGATTTAGTCCGGGTGCATCTACCAAGCGTCTTTCAAGAGGCTCAAGCCATTGTTCAGCAAAAAAAGGAAATTATCTTGCAAGCAGAACAACACGCTGAAAGAATCGTTCAAGCAGCACAAGTTAGAGCAGCGCAAATCTTGAATGAAATGGACATTATTCAGCTAGCAGAACTTGAGGCAAAGCAGATTCGGCAACAAGTACAGCACGAGTTTGAAGTACAAAAGGAACAAAATTCTGCTGAAATTGACCAGATACGCTTTCAAGCTCAACAGGAGTTGGAACAAATGCGGCTAGCTGCTTTAGCTGAGGCTGACGAAATTCAAAAAGGAGCCGACGAATACGCTGATCACGTTCTCCAAAATATTGAGCAGCAACTTAATGATATGTTGCGAATCATTAGTAACGGACGGCAACAACTACAACAAGAACCGCCACCCAACCACAACTTCTCTTAAATAAGTATCATCCGCTTAAAGTTGAATACATTGCCTACATTGCTTTTATCAGCTGCTTTTACTGGGTAAAATGCTAATGACAGGCTATATTTTCTTTGGCTAAGTTAACTTTAATTTATCTAAGGAATATGCAATCCAATTTTATCAATACTACACACAGTTCGGTTTTACAAGTAAAATTAATATAATTAAACCTTTGGTACGATGTCTGTAGGCGCTACTTGCTTTTGTCCAAATCAAGGACTTGAAGTTAGCGGTATTAGGCTTTTCGTAGCAATGTACTAGAGCTAGTAAATGAACGTATATTCGTTCAGAGGCGGTTATGGCTGTTAATTTTGCCCAAATTTCTGCTTCACCTCAGCGTTTGCAGCAGGTCTTTCAGACTATTAATGCAGAAAGTTGTCCCAGGTGTTTCAACTTCCATATGCACACTGTCCACTCGGATGGCAGGTTGCAGCCGGAGGCGTTAATAGAGCAGGCGATCGCTATTGGTCTTCAAGGACTGGCGATCACAGATCACCACACCGTTAGTGGTTACAAAGCTGCTTACCAGTGGTTAGAACGCTGGAAATTGAGCAACTCGCACTTAAAAAACAGCGCACCTTGCCTTTGGAGTGGTGTTGAAATTAACGCTAACTTGTTAGGTAGTGAAGTTCACATTTTAGGTTATGCCTTTGATCCAGCACACCCAAGCCTAGCGCCTTATATCCAAAGAAAAGCTACTCAAGGTGAAAATTATCAGGCTGCTAACGTAATTGCCGCGATTCATCAAGCTGGCGGACTCGCGGTACTTGCTCATCCGGCTCGTTACAAGCGATCGCATTTCGATTTGATTCCAGCTGCTGCTGCTTTGGGCATTGACGGTGTTGAAGCCTTTTACGCCTATAATAACCCCAATCCCTGGAAACCCAGCCCAAAAGAAACGCAACAAGTGCAACAGCTAGCTGCGATCTACAATTTGTTAAATACCTGTGGTAGTGATACTCACGGTCTTAACTTACTCCAGCGTCTTTAAAGCAAAATTGAAATTATCAGCCACAGCCTTTGATTCGGAGGCGTAAGGTATTTTCGTGCGCCTAACAACGGAAAATGACCCCTTTAAAGGAGCGGGATTAAAATATCTCGTCAAATTTCTTAACTATTGTGCAACAACTACTAATCTTAAAATAAATCTGCCCCACTTTTCTAAGCAGGGCAATGTAAAGCAATATTAAAAAGATTAGAATAGCTTACTTAAAAAGCTGCCATTATGGTGATGATGCTAGCGCTCGTTAATACCATCAAAACTCCCATAGCTATTGAATTGCCTAGATGTCTTGTAACGTTCATGGCTATTTTTTATTTATCTTGGATGTTTTTAACATTATCATGATAGTTGCATCTGGCAACGAATTCTGAAAATAACTTAAACATTTGTAAACTATCTTAAGAAAACTAATAGTAGTTACTTTAACTCCTGAATTAGGTATTTTATTTGTCAATAATCCTCCCAAGTATTACGACCCACTAATTAAAGATTAATGTATAAAAAAATACAGCACAGCTAAAATCAGACTCATCCCGCCGCTAGAAGCTAGGTGGAATAGGAACATTTACATTGTTCTGAAAATAGAGGATTAAAATGAAGAAATTGATTTCTGTTATAAAAAAAATTCGACCAAGTCTAATCTTTATAGGTTCTCTAGTAGGAGTTATATTTTCAGTCAGCGCTGCTTTTGGTTTTACAGATATCAAATGGAGCACTGTAGAACCATCGCCACTTCCGCGTGGGGAAGCTCAGAGTGCCGTTGTGAACGGGAAGCTTTATGTGTTCGGCGGTTATCTCAAAGGGGACCCGATCAGATTTGTCTCTACAATAGACGTTTATAACCCTACTGCCACTAACAATAAGTGGACAAGGATAAGCAAAAATATGCCCAAACCGCTCACACATTCTGGGACGGCGGCGGAGGGAAAAAATGTTTATCTAGCTGGCGGGTACGTAGGTCAGCCAAATGGAGGTACACTTTTCGCCACAACAGATGTCTGGAAATATAACGTGGAAACAAACACCTGGAGTTCTCTGCCTCCACTACCTCAGGCACGTGGAGGAGGAGCGTTAGATGTTCTGGATAGGAAACTTCACTTTTTTGGTGGCTCGGATATAAAACGTGCGGATAAAGGCGATCACTGGGTTTTGTCGCTCGATGGTGGGCAGAGGTGGACTCAAGCTGCCCCGCTACCCAATTCCCGGAATCATCTAGGCGACGCGGTACTTGACGGCAAGCTCTACGCTATAGGTGGTCAGCATGGTCAGGACAGCCGCTCAGTCACCCAGACATCTGTTCATATGTGGAATCCAGCTACAAACACTTGGAAGCCAGTTGCTCCTCTGCCTCGTCCGCGATCGCATATTGCAGGGGCAACATTTGTAATGGACGGTAGAATTATTGTAGTCGGAGGCGAGGTTAGGCACGACCATGACATTCATGACGTAACAGCGTACAATCCCCGGTCTAATTCCTGGCAAGCACTTACCCCCCTGCCCGCACCAAGACGTTCAGGTGTCGCCGGGGAAATTGGGAATCGAATCTTTTTCACAACAGGTTACAACATAACCACCTACAGAGGTGAGCCTCGCCTGGTTTCTCCTTAACTTTTGCGGCTAATTATTCTAGGGCTTCGAGGGTTTTAATACGGTTAAGCCAAGATTAACCCTACTTTACAAGACCGTTTTCGAGGGCGAAGCGAACTAACTCGGTACGGCTATTTGTGCCCGTTTTGCTAAACAAGCGACTAACGTACTTTTCTACGTTGCGGACGCTAGTTTCTAAGCGACGGGCAATTTCTTTATTCATCAACCCTTCAGTAACTAAATTTAAGACACTTTGCTCTCTAGGCGTAAAGTCAATTTTAATTTGGGTAGGATTTTGAGCAATCACATTACGCTGAGTTAATAACGCCTTAATTTGAGCAATTTGATTTGCTAGATCAGCAATATCAGGAGTTTCACCGTTTTCAGTTGTTGGTTGACTTGTAGCTGCACGACGTTCTAGCAAGTTTTCCACAATTGCGATCAACTCGTCTGGATCAAACGGCTTAGGGAGATAAGCATCAACACCAGCATGATATCCCTGGATGCGATCAGTAGTCATGCCTTTAGCAGTTAAAAACACTACTGGCAACGCCTTAAAACGGGGATCTTCCCGCATCTGCTTGAGGAACTGATAGCCATCTACCTGCGGCATCATAATGTCTGAAATCACTAAGTCAGGGGTGTCTCGCTGCACCAACTCCCAGCCTTCACGGGCGTTACTGGCAACTTGAACGGTAAAACCACTATCTTGGAGATAGTCTTTAACGGCTTCCCGTAATCCCGGTTCATCGTCAACCAGTAATAGTTGTGCTGCCATCTAAATTTCCTTTCCGCTTTCTCTCAATTTAGCCAACCCCACCCGTTTCAAGTATCCAAGATAGTAGCCGTTTTCACGACATACCTTAGTTTATCAAGCTTTTAGTAAATATTCCCTGGTGTCACAAAAAGAGTGTTCGAGACACCGACGATATTGATAGGGACTGCTTTTAGAAGAAGCGCCTCGCTTCGCTCATCGTAGGTGCGGTCTTTAACAACCTTCTAACTCACCCAAACTGGAGTAATTCAACAGTACAAAAGTTTCAAGAGACCACTGTATTACTAATAGCAAACATTTCTAAAAGTACAGAATAACGTACCAAGCGATGAGGAATATATCGTGCAATTCGGGATCAAGTTCTCGTAATAGGTTTAGTATCCTGTTGAGTCTTACTCCAGTCTTCATAAGTCCATGCTCTTCAACGCTCTTTTCCAGGAAAATAACAGCATCTCTCACTTTCATTGGAAGACAAACTCACCCCCTGCTAACATATTCCTGGTGTTAAAAAATAACTTAAGGTCATTTCAAAAGGTCTTTGGGCTTGTGTAGGGATGCCGTTATGCGGCAGCACAAACAAGCATTACCTAACCACCGCCAACAACCAACCAATGACATCCAAACCACCCTGCATTTCTTGACACCAGGTAAAATTGGTTATACAATTAGCGCCTCATTATGCTGCCTTCATGGCACGTTCAACCTGTGCCTTATGGAAACCCTTGCCAAAGTCTATCACCGCTCCTACCACCCTTTTTGTGGCACTGCTGGCATACTTGATACCATCTTCCAAATTTCTTGCAGCTTGTTTCTCCACATCTCCAAGTGACTTGGAATATTTAGCTGCTTTGGCAGTGTCAATGAAGTAGGGTGACGCAGGTTCCTTGCTGTACTCACACTTGACTTTGGGTAATTCCTGGGAGACGTTGACAATTGGTGCTGTGACTGGTCTTGCCTTGCTAACCCTATCCTTACGCGCTTGCTGTTGGAGACGTGGTGGTAAGTTAGCTGCTAGCTTCCTTTCATTAGCGGCAGCAGGTAATTCACAGGTTTGACCTTGTAGTTGTGCCTCTAACTCATGTTCCAAGTAGTCAACTCCATCAATGATGTAGACCGTGTATGGCTTGCACAACCAGGATGGAGCGTACTTGCTATTCATGGCAGGTATCACACGGGTTGTAAAAAGCTTGTCATTGACCGTTGTCTCACTGCGTTCAAATGTTGGCTTGTTCTCAACCTTGACAGTATTGGAACAAAAAGGATAATTGCTGGCGGTGGCGCTGTTGGTCACTGGCTGCTCATCCTTGACGGTGGCATTGGTAATGCGGTCAAACTCTTCTTGAAGTACGGGCTGCTTACCGTTTAATTTGATACTGGTAAGTCCTTGGTCTTTGTAAGACTTGAGTGCGGCTTGGAGTTGTTTATAAGACAGTTGGTTTGTGGTTGCTGCTGCGTTCATTGTTCTTTCTCCCGTGTAGAGGTTGGGTTGAAGTTACTGTGGAGTGGAGCTTGTAGCGCTTCCTGCTCTTCATACCCTCATTATGTTTGGGAACTGGGAGTGTGACAACTTCACCAACCAAAGCAACAACCAACCCACCAAGAAATAAATATACCTGCCCTTCTTGAGGTAATTAAAGTTACCGTGACGGGGGGAACAGTGGCGGCGCTATATATCCTATCAACCTAAAAAACTTATGCTAGAAACCCGTCTTTGCTGGCTGTTGACGGGTCTTTTGCTTGCTGCACTTACTTTTGAGCTTCAACCTGCTGCAAGAGGTTTGCTATCCAGGGGAATTTGCCACTGGAGCCTAGAGACACCAACCAAGATGAATTGTAGGAACCAAGGAACTCCAAGAACCAGCGCTTCTCCTGCTCATCCCTACAATAGACCTGTTGGGAAATAGGGAGCAAAATCGCTGAAAGGCTTGCCATAAATAGGTTTCAAGGATTTTGATCTAAAGTTGCTAAAAAGCTTGTCAGGGCTGGGTTTCAAGGATTTTTGAGCTTATTACCCGACAACTCTAATGCTCAAAGAGGTTTACTAAGTCCCTGCTGTTCTTTTGTTCATCTAGGATGGGTATAAGTGCTTGCTCAATTACGGTGCTGTAGAACGTCTCAAAAGCTGTGGTAGTTGGTGGAGCGGCTGCGGCAATGGTTGTGCTTGGTGCTTCTTTGGAGGGTGGGCTAACGATACCCTGCGATGACCCCCGCCCACTGCTTGAATTTTTGGGTACACCAGCAATTACCGTTGGTGTTTCTTTGGCAGCAGTAAGTGTAGCGGTGGCAAGGTTTAGCAGTGTCCAGTCCTTAGACAGCTTAAGAACATCAATGAAATGCTGCTCACGCGCTAGTAATGCTTTCTTAGTTGCTGCATTCTTCTTTGCCTCACACTTCTCCAAGATGACAACCACAACATCATCTAGAACCCAACTGTTAATTGCAGCGTTCTTGTGCGTACTGGTTTTTATAGAGAATTTGTGGTGGGTTAGCCGCGCTGTTAGTTCGGTAGAGCTACCTACATATAATTCCCGTGTGTCGGGATGAACCAACAAATAAACCCCTCCAGCGTTGCCGAAGGACAGTGAAGATGTTAAATGACAAGCGCTATTAAATATATCGTTGGTGTCAATACCTAATGAAGAAGCTAGAGAAACAGCCGCCTCAAGTGACAACGGGTGGATGTGGCGCTGCTCCTTCTCAATGAACTCTCTAACTGCTGTACGCAGTAATGCCCCTACTGTTTGGTCATGAAAGACCGCTAGCATTTCCAGTTTCTCTACAACAGCCGTATCCATCCTAGTCGCTACTACCTTCTCATTCTCTCTACCTTGACTAACAGGGTTAGCAATGTTGGCAAGTTGGAAAGCATCACACTTCCGCAGAGTATCTATCCAGTGCTGCTCACGCTGGAATAACGCTTCTGCCTTACAATGCTCAAGTTCCGTAACAAAGACATCATCAACCAGCCAGTTGTTTAGCGCATCATTATGGTGGTTTTTGTTTGCTATGTCTCTGCTGTGAGCTTTTATCCTTTTTGATAGGCAGGAGGATGAGCCAACGTACAGTGACCGTGTAGCCTCATTGAATAGCGCGTAAATACCAGAAGCTATTGACCACTTATTAGCACCCTCTACCAGCCTTGTTGTTGCGCCTGCTAATACGGAAAGCTCAACACCTCCAGCCTCACTAATAGAGGTTAGGAACTCCAGCCTTACTATCTCTCTGTTGGCTGTCTGCTCCGTAAAGTCTCTTACAAGACTGGCAACGCTAACCTTATTGACTGTTGATATTGTTTGTAGCTTCTCAAGCGTTGGGTCATTGAGGCGGTGGGAGATGACATTGGTATCTTTACGGGCTGGCATGGTACGTTTCTGTTCTGGTACGCATTCTTAATTAACTGGTTGTGACTTTCCACAACCGCTAAACCGCCACTGGAAACAACAGGTGTCTACGGTAAGTATTCTTTGAGTCGCTCTAACAATTCCTGTGCGCGTTGCCAACGTGGGCTAGTCTTGTCTTTTGACTCTTCTAACCATATTTCTAGGATACGTCTAGGTATCGCTACCAGTTCCCCATCCGGTCGGGCTAGGTGTTCAACGACATCGGCACGGCTGCTTATTCCATGCAGGTTTGCTAGCTTCTTTAGGTGGTCATGCGCTCCATTCGTAAGCCTAAAATTTCGTTGGTGTTTCATCTCATCAAAACCGCTCATCGGTTGCCCCTTTACTCTTGGCATTGCCCGTTCCCTTACTTTGTGTCTAACTTTAAAGTGTATATACATTTTGAAAGGTTGGCAATTGAGGAACAGTGACCAACGAAAGGGCAACGAGGGAATGAGGGTTACAGCGTTCCTGTTTTTACAGTAGAAACTGCACCAGGACGGCATTACAGCAGTTGGTGATAGCAGGGCTAAGAAGGCTTGTAGAAATTGTTTGTGATGGGAATAGGGTATTTGAGGGGGTAACGTGCCTTAATGAGCCTGCTATTGACCGCAAATTGGATGCTTTTGTACGCCAATGAAAACTGCCTACAGTACGGGTTGTAGAGTTTTGAAAGGGGTTGATAATGGTTCTCATTCTTGAGGAGGTGTATGGTCAAAAACCTACACTGCCAATACGTAGTTACTTCGCGTTATAATACGACACTTTTAAACCCCTTGAGGCTGTGACTACTAGCAGTGGTATACACCTTTATGTTGCTCGAATACTCTCGTATCTACGTAGACTTACTATACTTTCCCGCGCCCTTTTTAGTTGGTTACGTACCCGTTGAGAGTGTCAATATCACTACCTGCGACACTAAATATACTGTCGCCCTCGTTGTCAATGAACCGTATTGCTGTTGGTATTGTACTGTCACCCCTGTAGTTGTGTTCGTTGTCTATTACGTAGCATGAGTCAACTTCAACGATGTAGGATGTACCTCCTAATGTTTCACAAGACGAGGCGTGCTGTGCTTGCACTGGTGTTAGTAAGAATGTAGCTGCTGCAAATACTACTGTGAATGGCATTTTTCTTTCTCCCTTAATTTACCCTGGTGTTTCTCTCGTCGCACAATTCCCTTGTGCAATAAACGAGGAGTGAAAAACAAGATACCGAACACCGCCTTCACCAAAACTTTAGGTACGGATGAAGAACGAGTGAAGGAAAGGCATCACGAGTGCAGTGTTTTTTATATTGGTTAGTGAAGCGCGAGTAAAAACAGCAAGAAATGACGAAGTTTGATGAGGTGGTTGAGGGTATCTTAAGTATTGCTCAAGCAACGCTTCCTTTTTTCGACCCAGGCTTGGGAGCAGTAACGAGTGTTGTTTCATGGGCATGGGAAAAGAGCAATGCAAAAGACTACGAAAATATCGTTGAAGAGAAGTTTCGGCATATTGACCGCAATAAATTGGACAATACTTTATCGTTCGATGAGTTCAATGCACTTGTAGTACAGACTGTAGAGGTAGCCTCACAGACTGCATCCAAGTTCAAACGAAAGGTTCTAGCTAATGCGTTGGTAAACTCTGTTGTGCTACCAACAAGCAAATTTCCTGGAAAACAGGCTCTCCTTCGGGTCGTCTCACAAATGTCGGACGAGGAAATAATAGCGTTAACTGTTTTGTTTGAGTGCGAAACTGTAGGAAAAGATGAGTTCCAGCTTGCAAATGACGGGAAACCTATTATCCCCTTGGAGGATGTATTCAAGAAAGTGAAACCCAAAATGGGGCAGGAGTGGAGTGAAGAGGATAACTTGGTTGCTTACGACGGTCTAGCTCAACTAGGACTAGTGAAGGCTCCACAACACATTTTTTGGAATAGTGAACTAGTGAGGACAACAGCACTAGGGAACAGACTAATACAATGGTGTAGTGACGAGTATGAAAAAGAGCAAGGTAGTGGAGAGGTATCGGTTTAAGTGATGCCGTGCCACCAGCGTCGGCTCGACAGGCTCACAGAAAACTTGAGAGCAAAAAAGGGCGGTTCATGACCACCCCCAACCAGTACATTTACTCATCAAGTCCTTAAAGAACGACTTTGTTTTGCTGCGGCTTCCTCTTGTGCCTGCTTAAAACCTATTGCCTTGCCGACCCGTTCTACTGCTTCCAGCGCTCTACTCTTCTCTTGTGGTGTTGTTGCTGGTGTCCAGGTAAGCTCCCCTGTTGCCAGTTGGTTCTCGACAGTCTTTAACCAAGCCAGTGTGTAGTCATCGGGGTTAAGTAGGCCAATGATGAGTGCATTACAGTAGCCCTCAAATGTGCGGCTGTACTGTGGTATCGTGCTGCTTATCTTTCTTGCTGCCTTGACCATAATTTCTCGGTGTCCCTTCTCACAAAAAGCTTAATTGTATCTATAGCGCCACTTTAACCAACAAACTTTGAGTCATCCCCTTGAGTCATCCCCTTGAGTCATCTCTTTTGAGAGGATGTCTCACCCCAATGGCTAGAATGCCCATCGTTTCGTTAGCTTGAGTCATCCTTGAGTCATCCCTTTTTTGAGGATGTCTCACCTCAAAAGCATTACCACACAAGGGATACAGGCTCTACACCAGTTCGTTGAGTCATCCTATAGCACTTAAACTTTATTGCAGTATATCCAGTCTCAAGAACTGCCTAATAGTTTAGAGTATTTTGGATGACTCGGATGTCTCACAAAGGCTACACCACCTACTGGATAAGAGTTTGAGGGTGAGTCATCCCCTTGCATTAGGATGTCTCGGTATTTCTACTTACCAAAAGCTACAAGTCTTATTGGATAAGAGTTTGAGGGTGAGTCATCCCTTTTGGGAGGATGACTCGGTATACTCAAGTTTGTTTTTACACACTAAAAGTATTCATACGCAGGAGACAAGCTGGACACAGCAGGAGTATCGTCGTTAGCATCACTAACCCAGTATCTACTTTGACACTTACCTCCCAACCGCAGGCGTTTTTGTTCGTACCCTAGACGCTTCATTACCCTACCTACTTCATTTTCATCTTTCCTATTCCATTGTCCAGCAGGCTTACCGATGGCGTTGGTTAGTATATCGGCAGTTGTAAAGGGGTTGCCGTCGTATCGAATGCCATCATTAGCTGTGTAGCTTCTTGATAGCCAGCGTGATACTAAAGTCTCCCAAGGCGACTCGGCTTCATACGCCGCGTTAGTGTCGTTGCTAATGGTTTGCTCGGTATCGGTTAGCCACCACCGCTCACCAGCTTTGTAGAGTGCCACTGCCGCCGACCAAATTTCATCACGGTGCTGTTCGACCCAGTGGGTATCAATGGGGCGCGGTATGTGTGTTACCCAAAAGCGTCTATTTCCTGTTTCGTCGTAAAGGAATTCTTGCTTGTTTGTGCTGCCACAAAGGACGAAGTGACGCTGGTACTCGCTAACCGTCGCTGCGTATGGTGCGCGGAACTCATCACGCTGTCGGCTCATAAAGTTTTTCATTTCGCTTATTCCTTTACGCCCTGCTGCTACCTCGAACTCACCCCACTCTACCGCCCAGTTTTTGTACATGGTCATGAGGTCATCGCGCTCGTTCGCGTTTTCCCCAAGAGTCATGAAGTAGTCATCACCAAATAGCGTTTGAAAGAAAGTTGTTTTCCTGTAGCCTTGACTTCCCTGTAAAATAAGCGCTGTGTCATTCTTACAACCTGGTTTCATAGCCCTTGCAACTGCCCCAACCAGCCAGCGAGTTACGTAACGACATTCAAGAGGGTCGGTTAGACCCATTGCTTCACGAGTGAGTCTATCCAGTACATCGACTGCTGGTGTTACTCTTTCGCTAACCTGTTCTAAGTAAGCTGTGACTGGGTTATAAGGTTTCTCTTTCGACAACTTGAACACAAGACGGGTTAGCTTTTGGAAGTCGACATCTATATCATGCTCGTTGACTATCTCGTACTCAATATCGCTCATCTCGACGGTGACACCATCAAGCATGGGCTGTAGTTTCATCACATCCCACTGGAGACGGTCGGCGTATCTTTCGCTCACCAACGTTAACAGCTTCTTGTGCTTTGACTTTGGTACACCAGCCCTTGTGGGGTCAACTGGTTTAAGTTTTCCTGCTCCAATACCACTATTAAGTGTGGCGCTTATCTCAACGTCACCTAGACCTCTTAATGTAGCTGCTGCTTGTAGCTTTCGTCGTGCCTCGCTTTCATCAAGACCGTATGGTACAAGCTGCCCCACAACGTATGCTGCTTCATTTAGCGTGGTGTTTCGACTGCCCTGTTTTGCGTCCATAACCCGCGTTACTTGTTCCTGTAGCCTTGACACCAGGTCGATAGAATTTACACCAGCCGAACCAGCTAAGTGTGAGACACCAGCACAGACTTTACGTGAATTAGAAGTAGAGGCAGCCGCAGCAACAGGAGACGGTAATGAAGATACCACGTCATCAATGCTGTATCGTTTGCCGTTAAGGTCTAACACCGTGACTTGGAATTGCTCATCCTTCATGTGAAAAAAGCCTGGAATACGCATTACACGGCTTAGGTTATGAATACATTTGTCGGTGTTGTAGTGCTTGATGAGTGCCTTTTGCGCTGGCTCAAAGTTTTGTGTTCTTTTACAGTTTCATCAAGCAACCAATAAACATGACCCTTACCACTGGAACTGGACTGCACAATAATACTGGGTTGGAGGCGAAAGCTCGTTGGTAGTCTCTCATCACAGTCTATGAACAGCGCACGAACGCCTGTAATATTTTGCTTCTCTCTTCCTGTTAGGTCGGTCTGGCATACGTTGACAAATACCCCAGCCCCCTTACTATTTAGTTGTGTTAGTTCTTCCTGGTGTTCTTCTAATGTCCCGTTGAACACCCGCGCTAAAGAAGAGTTGCGGCGCTCCTGGTTGTCGTCGAAGGTTTGAAAGGTGAAGCGTGTTTCACCGTTACCTAGCACTGTTAAAAAGTCGTGGGTAATTTGGTAATTTGGTCTGGTTACAATAGTCATGGATAGTATCTCTAAAATAGCCGTTCCTTCACGGCATTGTTTTGGTGGGCAGAGAGCGGGTGTTGATACCACTGCGCTCTCATTGTTTTTCGTGGCTACAGGCACTGGGCATTTTGTTTGATGAACTCACGGACAGCTACACGAACCAAGGCACACACGCTCCTGTCTTGTACCTTGGCTATTTTCTTTAGAGCATTCATCTCTTCGTCATCCAGTCTCGTTCGTAGTGTTGTCGTTGAAGTTGCCATTTCACTTTCCTCGTTGGTGTTAAGTGGTTTATTTCCCCGCTCACTTATTTAGTAACTGGTGGTGTCGTTGACCACGAAGCAAAACCAACCGTACAGGAAGGTAGAAATAACCGAACCTAAAGCGACAAACAAAGCACCAACGACAAAAGAGACACCAGCAATTTGCTAATGCCCCTCTCTTTATTTCTTTTTAAAGACCTAACAATGCAAGTACCGCACCGTCACTTACAAGGTCTTCATCTATTTTCTCTAACAGTCCTAGCCTTTGTGCTGGTGTTACCTCATCGGCAACACACACCAGCGTTTCAAGGACAATTTCTTTCGGCATAGTTGACAGTTGTTTGACAACCTGTTGGTACTTAGCCTGCTGCCAGTTCTTTGTGAGTTTTTCAACAGTCATGAAAGCTGCCCTCCAAGTTTCGCTACCAATGAAGCAAAAGAACGAAAGCAAGAAGCATCTGCCCAGTACACAGTGTCTGTCTTCCATTTGTTTGTTTGGTGTTTCATTTCCCACTGGTCGCGGGTGCTATCGGGTATAAATAGAACACCGCCAGTAATGCTGTGGACTTTTACGACTCCTATAAGTGGTGCATCGTTACGGGTACAGGTCTTGCGTTTCTGGTCATACGCTTTAACGCTGTCAACACGAATACGACTTGGAAAGGTATTTGGGTCATCATTGTACTTTTCGTATTCGAGCGTTGTCGTCTTTACTTCAAGGCTGTACCATTGGTAGTCACCATTCTCGTTGGGCTTTGCTGCTCTTACTGTGATGTCGGGTGCTTTCTTGCTGGTGTCGCCATCAAGTATCAATGGCTCTAAGTTCGCTACAACGCCAGCCTTGGCTAACCAATAATAGACAACCCGCTCGGTATGTCGTCCAACCTTTGCCCGTTCACCAAATTCAACGAAGCTTTTACCGTAGCGCTCGTACTCATGTATCTTATAACCTCCTAATTCCTCGGTGTCCGTGTTTGCTCGAACCGTAGCGAATGGAAGGATGACTCGTTTTTGTGGTGGTGAGAATTCGTCGAAGTCGTCCCACTTGGCAGCATCGTAAGCCACCTTGTAAGCAGCATGATAAGCCGCCTTTGCTTCGTCACTCGCAGTTGCACCGTATTGTCTATCTACTACGGCTTTGTCTTCTTTTGCAACAGCGTCTCGTACCTCATGTTCACTCATATCCTGTAGTTTGTAGAGTTGCGTTGTCACTAAGTCGTTTGCTGCAAGTTTGATGAAGTTGGGGTCAAGCGCCCGTTGTTGTTGCTTGCTTAAGTTGGTTACGTTATTGTTGGTCATGATAAATGTCTCCAGTAAAGTGATAGTTGTTGTGACCGTTTTTGATACATCCCTGGTGTTTGCAGCACTGTAGGGTTTTTTTGTTTTCACTCTTTCTCTCGTTAGTCATCGTCGTTGTCGTAGCCTGCGTAACTTGGTATTGGTTCAAGTCTTTCAACGACAGCGACCTTAGCAATTACCGCGTCTTCACTCACTTTTTGTTGCAGTTCGTTCACCGCGTCTCGCAGCATCTCACTCAAGTTGGTATATCCAAGTTCGTTGGCGCAGGCTTTCCACATTTCTAGCTCGGTGTTACTTAGTCTCATGTGGAACTGTCTGTCTCTCATGTGCTTCACCGTCTCTCGCTGGTGTGTACACATATTTATTAACTGCGAGTGACCCGAAGACACCGAACGTAATAAAGTCGTGTTTACCGAACCTTAGAAAATAGGAACTGTAACTTGAGATAGACAGCCTGCGTAGTGACGAAGAATAATTGTTGGTGAGTTACCAACGAGTGAGGCTACTTGAGGTACTGTAAGACCTGCTTCGAGTGCCATTGAAATAAAGGTATGCCTGGTGTTGTATTGGGGTCGGTATCGTCGTACTTTGCCCTCATTGACTAAATGTGCCACGATGCCTTTGTAATTTTGCCTCGTGGTGCTGCTGCCCTTCCAAACCTCGTTAATGAAGCGTATGTTGTTGATAGGTTTTCCTGTTGGGCTGGTGAACACCAACGCTGTTGGCTGGCAGGTTAAGGGTCTAACACCAAGCAGTAATTCTTGTAGTGGTGTATTACACGGGAAATTCCTTGAGTGTCCCGTCTTAGTAGTCTTCCTTATTCTTAGAGTGCTGTTGTAGGACTCACAAAAAATAATGCTTGTAGCCTCGGTGTTTATGTGCCTCTACTGCAAACCAATAGCCTCTCCAGTCCTGCACCCAGTAAGAAAAAGAAAGCGTACAAACGGCGCGTAATGGTTGAAGGTAGGGTGAGCAATGAAAGCGTTTATGATAGCGTCTCGTTCGTCAACTGTGAAAGGGTCAATGTCCCGTACACTGTCTTTCGATAGTCGTATCTCACTTGTCATGCCCAAGAAAGGGTTAGTTTTGATAAGACCACTCTTGACCGCCCAAGAACAGCAAGCCGACAGGTACATCAAGGCTCGTTTGACAACAAGTGGCGACCGCGTTGACAGCAAGAAGTCTCGTATTAGCGTTGCTTTTCTTAGGCCGTGCGCTGGTAATGACTCAATGTGCTTGGTGTAATTCTTGTACTCACTCGTGAAGGTCGTAACACAAACCTGGTTGCGTTTAAACTCGCAGTATCGACACCACAACTCTTTTAAATTTGGTTCTTTGACAACCTTAACTAATTTCTTTTGCTGTGAGAATTGGTACTTGGATAGGGTCAGGTCAAAATTACCCGTCGTAACGTCTTCCTCAATTTCCCAAGCTCTTATTTGTACCTTCCTTAAATTCGTTGGTGTCGCATCCAACCGAGTGCTAATGTACCTAGCGCTGTCTTTAGCAATTGAACGTGGCAGTCGTAACCGCCACTTACCGTCTTTGTTTTCTATTCCTACTGTACCTTTCATCCCCATAACCCCAATGAGTAGCCAATGAGTAGCCAAACGTGGTTCTTAGGGGTGGGTGTAGTCTACGAAAGAGTAAGGTTTCTAGGGTTCATCGTCAACCAGTAATAGTTGTGCTGACATCTAAAATTTTCCTTTCCGCTTTCTCTCAATTTAGCCAAAGTTTGACACTTATGGGTCAGAAGGCAGAGGGTAAAGCATCATTAAGACGCTTTGAGTAGTGTAAATTACCTCTTTTCCCTAGCCTCTGACTTGTTCTTTAGCGAATGCTTACCGACTTTGGTGTTTGATTTAGAGGAGTTCCAGCGAATTGGTTAGTTCCTAGAACTGCGATCGCTCGTGCATATTGTGGATCGTTCTGAGTTGCTACTAATGTTGGGTTAGTAGCTAATTTTTGCTCTTGTGCCTCTGTCAAGTCAATTTTAACGTCAGGCGTAATTCCCTTGTGGCTAATGTCTGTGCCTTTAGGGGTGTAGTAATGGGCAATTGTCACTGCCACGCCGGAACCGTCTGAAAGTGAATGAACTGACTGCACTAATGCTTTTCCAAAAGTTTGGCTGCCAACTACTACAGCTCTGTGATTGTCTTGAAGCGCACCCGAAAGAATTTCACTCGCACTTGCCGAATTCCCATCTACTAGCACTGCCAGGGGCAATTTGGTGAGCGAAGTACGATTTGCTTTTGCCTCTTCAGTTCCACCGTCACGATCTACCGTGCGGACAATTGCTCCTGTTTCCATCCACATCCGGGCAATTTCAATACTCGATTGTAACAAACCACCAGGATTACCACGCAAATCTAGCACAAATCCATCAACTTTTTGGCGATTTAGATCCTGGATTGCCCGTTGCATTTGTTCTGCGGCATGGGAACTAAACTCTTTCAAAGTGATATAACCAACGCGCTTCTTGCCTTCCTGCTTAAGAGTGTAATGAACTGTTGGCAGTTCAATATTAGCTCGTGTTAGTTTTAGATCAAAATTACTCTGATTTTGCCGTTCAATTTGCAGAGTAACAACTGTACCTGCCTTGCCACGAATCATTTTCGAGGCATCTTGAACTTCTAGATTTTTTGTTAATTTGCCATCAATTGCTAAAATCTTGTCTCCAGATTTAATTCCAGCTTTAGAAGCAGGGGAATTTTCGATCGCTTCTACAACTGTCAGATGCTTTGTTTTTTCATCCAGTTCCATCCGAATACCAACCCCTGAAAGTTCCCCAGACGTTTGGTTAGTCAGCGCCTCGTACTGTTGCGGGTCAAGAAAGCGAGTGTAGGGATCTCCAAGCTTTTCTAAAGCTTTCTGAATAGCAGTATAAGCTTGTTCGCTGGATGTATAGTTTTGGCTCAAGAGGCTTTGTCTTGTTGCTTGCCAGTTAACTTTGTTAAATGTGCCATCAACATATTCGCGGTTAACAAGTTGCCAAACTTCATCAACTAGGGCTTTTGGACTATCCTGAAGTGCGGCGTGGGCAGAGCGACACCAGCCAGAACCGAACAAAGATAAACTAGCAGTTGTGGCGATCGCTCCACTGAATAAAGCAACTTGGAGCAACGAGAAGCGTCTTGAAGATTGCAGCATTGAGATTGGCACTCATTAAGTTGGGAAGTTTGACTGATTGAGTCACAGCCTTGCTCACCGTGCTAAGTGATAGTTGCTATCGACCATACACGCGGCACTCTATTGGCGAGAGTGAAGACAATCGGATTTCAGTTTAGCCCTGAAACCATTAATTTCACCATATTCATATTTCAACCAGTTAACAGAGATTTTGTGACACTTTTACCCAGTGTCCTGATTTTTTCTCGGTTAGTATTGACTCTAGCATTTTGGAAGTTGAGTTGCTAGTATCCAACTATACCTGCCAAAGTAAATTATTTGGTAATGCAGCTTAAATAATCGTAGTTATGGCACAAGCGTTAACTAAGCTAGCCTAATACAAGCCCCACTCAATAAGATAGGCAGAATCTTGTTTCTAGGAATTAATAGTTTGCCAAAAGTGTAAAACCTTCAAGATTATGATAGCTGATTGTTTTATTAAAATTCATCAAGCTGATGCCAAGTTTGTTCAGCATTTGCTTGAATAGTAGACAAGGGAACTTTAGAGAAATAGTGACGCTGGAATTGTTCTTCTTGCACAGCTGCCATAAATTTTTCAATTGCTGACAAACAATCGCTGTTGAAAATTGATTCTTCGATCGAGTTCGCGCTAATTTTAAAATATCGCTCTTGGAAAGTAATTTTGAAGCCTAAACGAGTAAGGGCTTCAAACCCAAGTTTCAATGGTTGATCGCTAATACCTAGCTTTTTGCAAAGTTGGATACGAGTAACAGTTTGACCAGTACGATTAAGATATTTAGCAATTCCTACTAACTTTTGCCAGATTTGATCAGATGAAATTAATTGTGGTTCTGACCAAGCGATCGCTAGCTGTTTTTTTTCAAAGTGCGATCGCCATAACCAAGCTCGTAAATCATCCCAGCTAGTTGGACAAGTTTCAAGCAGTAAAATTGATTCTGGTATGGGCAATTCTTGATGTGTGTCCTGCCGTAAATCTAAAATCCAGTCTAGATCAGTTGGGGTAGTAAATTCAGTTGTAGTAGTAGAGGGACGCACAGCCAGTAGTCGTACCTCATATTGAGGCTTTTGCGCCTTTCTGGGATTTTCATAACTGTTGTAATCTAATTCCACAATTACATCACACTTACCTTGGGGAATTTCATCACGGTAATGTCCCCACCAAACACCAGGAAACCCAAGTTTCGAGGAGTCATCTTTTATTTTGAAATCGGTTTTAATATACTGAACTTTTTTACCTTGAGAGTCTTGAATATTCCGATTCCAGGTATTTTCAAACCAGCAGTTTTGCAGGAGCAGTTTTGGTGTAGGATTGCCCATACCGCATGGTTCTAATAGTTTTAGTTCCCAAAACAAATCTTTGCCCAACTGAGCTACTGTCACCACTAAATCTGCCTGTATTGTTGGTAATGTCCGGCTACCTCCAAATGATTGTCGTAGTCGCTGGTTAATTGCATCTGAGAACAAAGGAATATTCTCAACTGGTAGACTTAACCCTGCTGCAAACGGATGTCCACCAAAGCGATGCAATAGATGTGCTTGGTCTTTTACTAGCTGGTACAGGTCAATATTATTAACAGAACGGGCTGAACCACGAGCTAAAGAAGAGGGGCTAGGGGCTAGAGACTGGGGGCTAGGGGAAGAATCTATCTCACCTGCTTTAGAACCCTCTGTACTCAACAAAATAGTTGGTCGTCCGGTCTCTTGGGCTACTTGTCCTGCTACTAAGCCTAATACACCGACGGGCCACTGGAAATCTTCTAAGACGATGACGCTGGTTGTAGATAAATCGAGTTGCTTCAGTTTTTGGGTTACTTGGTAGGAAACATCTTTCTGTAAAGATTTGCGACGGGTGTTTGCCAATTCTGTATCTTCAGCTAGCTGATTACACCGTTGGACCTTGCGGCTGGTGAGTAACTGAACGCAAAAAGAAGCATCGCCTTGAATGCGACTAACAGCATTGATACGCGGGCCAAGACCAAAAGAAATATCTGTTGGGCGATCGCCACTTTTGCGACACAATTCTAGCAAACGCCCTACCCCTGGTCGTCGCCGTTGTTCTGGTGACTGTTTTAAATACTGTTGTAGTTTTTCAATTCCTCGTTGTGCTAAATAGCGACAATCTCCTTTTAGTTGTACTAAGTCAGCAATTAACCCGATCGCCACTAGATCCAACAAATCTTCTACAGGCTGTTGAGGAACGTTGGGCAGTTTTTGATAAAGAGCTTCCACCAGCTTATAAGCAACAGCTACTCCTGAAAGATGAAATAATTGGTGTTCTGTAGGTAAATAGCGGGGATTAATAATAGCTGTTACAGGTGGACGTTCAGTAGGTAATGTATGGTGATCAGTAACAATTACATCTATGCCTAGTGAGTTTGCATAGTTAATTTCATCAATATTTGTACTGCCAGTATCACAAGTAACAATTAAATGAAAACCTTGTTTGACTAAATTATCAATCCCTTGGCAGTTAAGACCGTGAGATTCTGTCAGCCGATTTGGGATGTAGTAAAAAAGCTGACTATTTTGGGTAAAAAACTGTCCTAATCCATCCCAAAGAACCGATGTGGCTGTGATGCCGTCAGCATCGAAGTCTCCCCAGATGGCGACAATTTCGTTGCGATCGCGTGCCACTTGCAATCGTTCGACCGCCCACTGCATTTCCTGACCAAATTCAAATGGACTTGCTGGTTTATAAAGTTCAGGATTGACAAACCCACTTAATTGTGTACTGTCATTAATTCCTCGTTGCCACAGCAACTTGGCGGCATAATGTCCAGGTACTCCACATATAGATGTGACTTGCTCAACAAACCACTCTGGCGGCTGAATATCTGATGGAAGAACCCATTGTTGCTCAGGCATTATGTCAGCTGCGTTAGATCGCTACTTCTTGAATAGTAGCGATATTTAGTATGTCTGTACTGGCGGCGGCTGAATCTTGGAATAAATCTGAGTTATTGTCGCGATCACACCGAGTGGCAAATTGACACGAATCACACAGCTTGTTAGCTGCGGCTACTTGCGGGAATGGTTCTCCCTGTTCGTAACGTTCTAGCCAATAAGTAAGTTGATTTAACAGCTTATGCAGTTTTTGTCCAGTTTTCTGATGCTGAGTATTGTTATAAGTAAATTTCAGACTTTGGGGCTGTTCAGATTGGACAAACCAGTAAGTCATTGAAATCTGTTCTGGCAAATAATCGCTGGTTTCAGCTAATACATAGGGATATAAAAGTGTCTGCCAATTTTGTTCTACCCAACGGCGGTTTTGAGGTTTGGGGTAAGTTTTCCAGTCGAGGATTTGAGCAAGATCATCTGCAATCAATAAATCATAGATAACTGTCAGTAAATAATCTTGAACTTGCAATGTACGGCAATGTTCACTTTCACGGAATTGACTATTTGTGTCAGGTGTCAAAATTTCTGGTGCTGCACTAGCAAAAGCATTCATCCAGCATTGCAACTGGGTATCTTCTTGGACTAGGGAGGCAATGGGTAAGCCTAGTTCTCGTTGTTGCATCAGCAGGTGAAAGTGACTTCCCCAAGTCTGGCGTTCTTGTTGTTCTGGATTACCAGGGGAACTGATTTGCTCTAAATAAGTGTGTTGAAACAGACGTGGGCAACGTTCTAGTAAGTTTAGCTGCCCTTGGGATAATCGCATACAGCTAGTAGCTTGAGGCTTTTATCCATTTTAGGTTCAATATAGATAATGATGCTAGTTTAGGATGCCGCACCTGTAGGCGATCGCCTTTCCACTTGTTATAATTCACCCCTCAAGACTCGTAACTCTGCTTCTAAACGATCTGCTCGTTGTCGTTCTTGTTCAGCCCGTTGTCGCTCTTGTTCTACTTCTGTAGCTACCCAATTACCATTAGCATCATACCAACGTAACCACAGCCGTTCTATTCCTTGGAAAGTTCCCTGCCATAGCCCTAAGCCTAAGCTGACTTCAGATAGCCACAACTTATCTTCTGCAATTAGTTCTCGATAGCTACCGTCTTCGAGTCGAAAAGCTCGAAAATTATTTATATAGCGGTCAAATACAACGTAGTACGGAATACCCAAGATGCGCTCGTAAACTTCCCATTTAGTCGGAGGTTGATTGACTCCGCGCTCAGTTTCCCCCAAATCTTCTTTCTCTGTGCCAGGGGAAAGTAACTCTACAATAATTAGCGGTTTTACTTGTTCTTGCCACATTACGTAGCTCAAGCGCAAGTCCCACCCTTGATATAAACGCGGTACACCTACAACTGCAAACCAGTCTGGGCACTTGTACCAGTTCAGATGACGGGCATCGTAATAAAGGTTTAAATCAGTAGCAACAAAAATTTGCTCTGGTGGGTAGTTGGGCGGATTAAAGCTTTCTCGCAACAGTTGGGGTTGGAAATCGTGAAACTCATCAGGCAAACCAGGTTCCTCTGGATCTTCGCTCGGTAAGTCATACATTGTTGGTAAGACTTCCTGGGGTGGACGCGGTGGATCTGTCTGAATCATGATCGAGCCTATAATGACTGCCTAGCTTTAGGTTAATTGAGTTGGAATGGTATATGGCAGGGTATTGTGTCTTGCTTAACAGCTAAAATCACACTTTAGTTAGCACGAAGACACTGCCTTCGTTGCCGCGTCCAATTCGCAGATCCTGATCAAGATAGGTAATATCTAGCCAGCCTTGTTGATTGCGGCTATCTAGACCAAAATCAATTGCCGTAAATTTTGCTCCCGACTCAATTTGTTGAATAAAATCATCTGGCGATTGATAGCTCATTAAGCGTTGCAAACCCAGAATAGACCGCTCAAATTTAACTTGAACTCGACGCTCTGAAAGTGGCTCAAACGAAGCAGCAACGCTGACTAATCCTTCAAGGTAGGGTAAGCCATAAACTTCGGCAATGTTGTATACACTCTGCGTTTTGACGCGGATATACTGATATATTTGACCGAGTTTGAGTAATGGTAGTTGGTCAATATTTAATAGCCCCTTACTGGTGGTGTAGATTAATCTCCAGTTGCCATCAAGTAGTTCTCCAGCTTCGATCGGGCGCGGTGTGGGGTTGCGGTCTTCTAATTGAGCGATCGCCATTAAAATAGCTTGCTTATCTTGCTCTGTTGCCATTAAACCGCGATTTGTACCCGCGATCGCCTCTAGTAGTTCTGCTTTGCCTATCATCCCTCACCTCTATATTGATGCTAGTAAAAATTTAGATAATTTTTGTTGCTCAGATTCGCTGAGGCACATTACTTTTGCCTCTTACCTATCTGCATCAATCTTATAGCTTGATAATTTTTTTGACAGTTATCTTGACATTAACTGAAATTAATCTACCAATCCCTATTTTTTAAGTGATAAACTCTATATGTCTCAGTAGATTCATTTATTCGATCTAAATTTTTATATGCAAAAATCTGCTCTACGTGAAGAACCCCGCGAACAAAGAGCGGCTGTGATTCGCTCAAACCATGAGGCTTCTTTATTGGACTGGTTAGAAACAAACGGACGCTTGATAGCGCGTGATGTGCAAGAACCTGAGTATCCAGAAGCAGAAGAAGAAATCTCAGGCTTGATCGATGTTGATGATGTCACTTACGATGATATCGACGATGACGACGAAGTTCTAGATTTAGAAGAATAGCTGCCTCTATTGGAGAGGTTGTTAATATCTTTCAGGTGACATACGCGGTGTGTTGGCAAAAAAGAAAGCCGCACCGCGTTTAGTAGCTAATGGTTTTGTACACTGAGTGTGTGGTGTGTTGAAGAAATTTCGTGGACGCTAAATCATCTTCTCAATCGTCATTCAATCTCTCTGGAACTCTTCTGTTTGTAATACTTAGTGTCGTACTAAGTTTAGCAGCACTGATTTTTGACTGGGCAGCGAATCAACTACCTTGGCAACCAATATCGCTGACATTTCCTCTGTTAATTTCTGCTCTAGCAACGGCTAGTTTAGGGTATTGGGTAGTACCGCTTCTCCAAAAGCTAAAAACTGGCCAAGTTATTCGAGAAGATGGCCCTCAAAGTCATTTAAAAAAAGCAGGCACTCCGACAATGGGCGGGGTGTTTTTTGTACCTGTGGCGGTGGGAGTTGCCTTAGTATTATCTGGCTTTGCTGCTCCTGTTATTGCCGTATGTATACTCACACTAAGCTATGCTGCAATCGGCTGGCTGGACGATTGGCAAATTCTACGCCGTAAGTCGAATAAGGGCATTTCTCCTCGGATGAAACTTGCTTTACAGATTGGATTTGGAGCGCTGTTTTGTCTATGGCTGGCTTGGTTTCAATCGGGCAGTATAACAGCGATCTCTTTACCATTTGGTTTTGTTTTACCATTAGGGTTACTATTTTGGCCTTTGGCTGTGTTTGTGCTTGTGGCAGAAAGTAACGCTACCAATTTGACAGATGGTGTTGATGGTTTGGCAGGTGGAACAGTTGCGATCGCTTTTTTAGGATTAGGTGCTTTAGTTGCTCCCAGTTCAACTAGCTTAATGATTTTCTGTGCTTGTATGAGTGGCAGTTGCTTAGGCTTTTTAATTTATAACCGCAACCCTGCTCGTGTTTTCATGGGGGATACAGGTTCTTTGGCACTAGGAGGAGCTTTAGCGGGTGTAGCTTTGTTGACTAATACCCTTTGGGCGCTATTCATCCTAAGTGGGATCTTTTTTGTGGAAACTCTCTCAGTAATGGCGCAGGTAAGCTATTACAAAGCAACCAAAAACCCAGACGGTGTAGGAAAGCGCTTATTCAAAATGGCTCCTTTACATCATCATCTCGAACTTTCTGGTTGGTCAGAATTACAAGTAGTTGCTGTTTTTTATACAATCAACACTATTTTGGCTGTTTTATGTCTGTGGCTAGGTTAAGCGATTGGTAGTTTAACAAAGCCTTCTTACATAGATAATGCCTGCACCCAACCTGAAGGCTAAATTCATCGACGGTAGATAAAATTTGCATCTTAGCCAATGTCTGAACCAGCCGTCCAATGTAGTTTGAGACTGTGTAAAAAATACCCGCTCTGGGTTATCAAACCGCCAGACATTAGGTACTCAAACTCTTTAATTGACTATATATGTGTTTCTCTTTTTACTAACCTGAGTTTTTACACAATCTTGTATTGTATTTGAACCCCACTTGCTCAACTCCCCAAACTCTCTGCACACAACCAGTACATCACAATGCCTAATTAAGCAAAGCTACATCTTAAATTCAATTAATATTTTCAACATTCGCTTGCGAACCATGATCAGCTTTTTGGGTTGAAGTTTGAGAAGGCTCTAAAGATGGAGCTTCAAATACTTTTGATTTCAACTGTTCTAGAATTATGCAAATTTCACTTGGTACTTCAGAAGACTTAATATTGTCATTATTAATACAGCGGTTCTCAATCGGGTGAAATATAGCAACAGCAGTGAGTGAACCAGCCAATAATGTCTTTTGTCGTTACGGCAGCGAGAGCATCCGTGATCGCTTGGTCTAACTCTGCATAAGTTCGTGCGGTCCGTGCACGCAGAAACTCTTTGACCTTAGACCAACAGTTCTCAATTGGGGAAAAATAGCCGCGAGTAGGGAGACAAGTAGACGACTGTTGCTCCAACCGCAACAATTGCCTCACGGATACCAGTAACTTTGTGTGCAGGGAGGTTATCCATGACCACACATGCGCCAAGCCAGAGATCAGGGATAATTCACTTAAAAAATAAAAAACAATAGAACAATGATGAGGTAAACCAGTTGAGGGCAAGAGATGAGAGCGAGTTTGATCCAATCACTGGAAAATGTTAAAGATTTCCGCGCAGTTCAC
>JAESFL010000522.1_pt1 | contig 25627 bp, 27 predicted proteins | sample 9269401 | NCBI WGS metagenome assembly JAESFL01 (sample SAMN14506025, study PRJNA617098) | algae metagenome | isolation source: Gloeocapsa sp. UFS-A4-WI-NPMV-4B04 and co-occurring heterotrophs from desert... | place: USA: Utah | collected 2006-10-01 | reverse complement strand
GCTGATGTCGAACGCTTGCTTGAAATGAGATGCTTGGGCCACGGACATAATCGCCTCCTCGCGAAACTTCTCCGTTGCGACAAGCGACTCTGCCGGTGGGGCTGTTTTGCGGCACAAAGCCGACATTTCCCGACCGTGTTCCTCAGCCAGCATCGCTGCGCGACCAGCCAGACATCTCGGCTATGCAACTTGCGAGGGCTTGAGTTCGTCGCGTCGCAGCAACTCATTGCCGCTCTGGACGAAGGCAGGCGGCCGTCCGTCTTGGGTGGCACTGACGAACTTATCCGGATGCTGAGAGGGGTCCAAGATCTCCGTCGCGGTGAACCAAGCGACGTCTCAGAGTTTTTCGGATTTTCCAACTGGAACGAAATCATCGAACTTTCGAAATCGGCAGAGGGCGATCATTTTCGAACACTCGTCCGGTTGGTGGAAGCTCATGGGGAGAAGAAGCTGATCTTCATGCTGGGTCAGACCAGCCAATCTGAAGAGGCGTCTGACCTCACGATTTCAACCGCCCACAAGGCCAAGGGGCGAGAATGGCGAACGGTGCGGTTGATCGACGATTTCGTGAAATCAAAGCCCGAAGACCCCAATCGTCTCTCGGATGAACCACCCCCGTTGGATCCCGCAGAGGTCCGCCTCTTCTATGTGGCAATGACGCGAGCGAAGGAAGCTGTTGAAATACCGAACAGCGCGTTGTCGCTCTTTGGAATTCCTGCTGGGCCGCGACGCCCGCTCGAGATCCCTGAAGAAACAAAAAAACCTCACCTCGGAACTCAGTTTCCAAGATCGCCGCCCAGGCGACCGGAACCGGTGCTTACGGCAACGAGGGAGCCGCAGAGACAGCCGAAGCCGGAGTTTTCATTTTCGCGCTGGTGGTGGCTGATCCCGGCGGGTGGTATTCTGATTTACTGGCTCCAATGATGCCACGCATTCGGAACTTAAGCTCACGCTGGGCAAAAGAAAGCCCAAGCCGACCAAGGCGGTGTGAGTCGGCCCAAGATGTGAGTGTGCTGCCTTTGCGTGGGCAGCGCTTCTAAAAAACAGACTACCAGCGGTTGGTCGCCTCTACGAATGGGTTTTTCCAGGCAGCGGAACGGCTCTCGTCCATTCGCATTCCGGCTTCGCTTGATAGCCGTTTAAGACTCATATTCTCTGATCCCTAGCGCCTCTCGCCTTAATCAGCTTGGTTGCGGGCCGGGGCGGATGGCACCGGCCAATAGGCTGTCGCCCGCTGAGCTATTGTCGGAGTCGTTTCTGCCCTTCGTATGCGTGATCGATCCTAAATTCCCGACCCATGGCAGGAGTGAATAGGTTGAACATAAGGCAGGCAGGGCCCTCGGCGCCCGAGACCGTTAGCCAGGGACTGCTGGACGAATTCCAGACCCGCTTCATCCAGTCGCCTGCCGGAAATCTTCGGCTGCTCGCGCCAGCCGGCAGCGGCAAGACCCAATCGCTGCTCTGGCGTTGCGCGGAGCTTCACAAACGGCTCGACGGCAAAGCGAAATTCCTTGTCGTGACATTCACTCGTGCAGCGCGCGACGAGCTGCGTGCACGGAGCGCCAGCAGCAACTTCGCGGCAATTTCGGACAGTGTCGACGTCGTGACGCTGAACGGCTGGGGGTTCAAACGGGTCCGCACTAATCATCATCGCCCGCAACTCATTGCAACAGAAGGCGAGCGAAGTCGCTGCGTCCATAATACGTTGCAGCCGATTTGGAGGAAACATCCCTCCATTGCGGCAGCGATGGCGTCGCGGCCCTATGTCGTCGACAAAGTGCTGATGAATCTGATCGACCTTTTGAAGTCTCTGGGCTTCAACCACGAATCAGACGCGGAGGCGCAGGCCAACGATCAGCTCGACAGGCTCGCGGCGCTGGGATCCCTCTGGCATATCGAAGGCGTAATTGACCGACTTAGGGAACTTGAGATCCTGGCGGACCGGCGCCTGGAGACTTTTGTCGAAACAATTGTGCCGTTCTGGGCCGAAGCGACCTCGAGCCTTATCGAGCAGGCGACATTCACGCTGGAAGACCAGAAATACGTGGCCTTCCTCGACGTGCGCAGGCAGATCGCCGAAGCGCGATTTCCCGCCGGCGGAGCTCGAACTACCCATATCCTGGTTGACGAGTTTCAAGACATCAATCCACTCGACCTCGCGCTGATCAAGCAAATCGCTGACCTGCATCGGGCGGAGCTAACGCTTGTGGGCGATGATGACCAGGCCGTGTTCGAATGGCGGGGCGCGACGCCGAACTACATCTTGCACCCGGAACGGCACTTCGATCGGCCGTTCGCCACTTATATTCTTGAGAAGAACTATCGCTGCCCAAGAAACCTAGTGCGGGCGTCGCAGAAACTGATCGTCCACAACAGGCGACGCGAACCGAAGAACGTCGTCCCGATGCGAGCGGAAGACGCGGAAGTCGAGGTGATCCGAAAGCCGAACTTCACCCAATCGATAGATGCGGTGATGGACGAGGTCCGCGCTTTCCTTCGGCGGAACGCGCATGGCGCGAAATTGGCTATCCTGTCGCGCAAACGTGCCCAGATTATCCCCTACCAGATCATCATGGCGAGCGAGGATCTGCCGTTCTGCGCAGCCGAAGATCTCAGTGTGTTCCTCAGCGGCGCCTTCGACAAGGTCCGCCAAGCCGTTCAAGTATGCGCCATGGCTCGGGCCGGAATTCGCGTTCCAACAATTGTCGACGACATTGTCAGGCTCTGCGATCTGGTGAAGCGCTTTCCGCTGAAGAAGATCGAACGCGACGCGCTTGCCGCTCATCTGCGGGCGGCGCGGCCCAAGAGCTACGCAGAAGGTCTCGAATCGCTGGAGGGATTCCGCCGCCCGTTGAAGGGACCTAATGAAGACGGAGCCCTGAGCCGTCAGTTTGCCTCGGCAATCCGCAAGCTTATTGAAGCGGATACTGTGCGAACTGCCGTTGAGGCGCTGGATTCAGCCTTCGAAGGGCTCGACCAAGATTACGGCCGGTCGCAGGAAGATATCTTCTTCGCCGATCCACCGTTCCTTTACCTGGCGGCTTTCGCCGAGCGCTACACCGACGATTTCCAGCGCTTCCTCGATGATCTCGAACGGGCGCGGGATACGCTGGTCAGGCTGCCCGGCGAGGACGACGAGTCGGCCGCCGACGAGTTGTGGCGTCGGCCGGTCCATCTGATGACGGCGTTGCGCGCCAAGGGCAAGGAATTCGATACGGTTATCATCCTCGACGCCAATGACGGCATCTGGCCGCTGCGCAGAGCGGAATCTGCCGAGGCAAAAGAGGGAGAGAGGCGCCTCTTCTACGTCGCGATCACGCGGGCGAAGCGGCGCCTGGTGGTGACGTTAAGCGGCCGCATTGGGGACCAGCCTGGCATCGCATCGCCCTATCTCGCCGAAGCTGACCTAGTATGACCTTCTTAAATCTGCGCTCACGCTGCCCGCACCGTCCGACCGAAGAGATCCCCGACGTCGCCGCCGCTCACCGGGGGGGCGAGCATTTCACGTGACAGCCTCCGCTTTCGCTCTAGAAGTTCGTTCAGCGTAACGTCAAACGAGGAATCGCCAAAATCGGGATGCGTGGCGATGGGCACGTGGATTGTCACCGGCCTCGTCTGGCCAATCCGGTAGACGCGATCGTTGCACTGGTCCTCGACCGCCGGATTCCACCAGCGGCTCAGGTGGATAACGTGATTGGCGGCCGTGATGGTCAGGCCGATACCCGCCGCCTTCGGCGAGAGGATGAGCACGTCGAAGCCCGGGGGCGCCGACTGAAAGGCGTCGACCATGCCCTGCCGCTTCGGTCCAGGCACCTCGCCGTTGATTATTACGGGCTTAGATCTCATGTCCAGAAGAGTCGTCAGAACCTGCGCGAACACCTCCTGCACGACACGGTCTTCAATGAAGACCAGTCCCTTCTCGCCGTGCCGCTTGATGTCGCGCAGTGTGTCAATGACGTTTGAGACTCGCGCGGAGCGCGCCACCCAGTCGCTGGCGGAACGCGGATCGTAGCCATCGACTCCGTTGCCCCCATCGGGATGCAGGGAGATACCGCGCAGGGCGTGGATCGCCTTTAGCATCGCGCCCATGGTTCGCTCGCCGGCATGTGCTTCTCGGACCGCGCGCGCATAAGCCTCAGCCTGGGCATCCGGCATGACGACTGGATAGGATCGAGGCGTTTTTGCTGGCAGGCCTTCCAGAATATCCTCCTTCATCCGCCGCAGCATGATGGCCGGCGCGGCGCCGCGGGGCTTGTCGAGCTTCGCCTTCAACTCCGTCAAAGCGGAGGTATTCTCTTCCCTGTGCGCGGCGGAGAAGGTTTTCAGATCGCCAAGGTATCCCGGAGCGATCCGATCCATGATACACCAGAGATCCTCCAACCGATTTTCGATCGGTGTGCCGGTGAGCCCGACCACGAAATCGGCGTTCATTGCTTTGGCCGCATGGGTGTTGATTGTGCCCGGTGCCTTGACCTTCTGCATCTCGTCGAAGATCGCGACGGCGAAGGCGACACGGGCGAAGGCGCGATGATTGTCGGCCAGCGTCTCGTAGGTAGTCAGGATCCAGCCGGCCTTTCGCAAGCTGTCGACATCGAGGGCGTCCTCGGGCGTCCAGTCGTCGGATCGGTGGCGCTTCAGCTGCGTTAGCCCGTATCCGAATGCGTCGATGCGCTCGCCAAGCGCGTCGGGCGCCAGATGCAGGTCGGCTTCGGCCGCCCATGTGCGCAACAAAGCGGTCGGCGCGACAACCAGGATCGGTCCGTTATGCGCACCGCGTCGCAGAGCCTGGTTGGATCTAATCCAGGCGAGAAAGGCCAGCGCCTGGAACGTCTTCCCTAATCCCATATCGTCTGCGAGGAGCACGCCGGGCCAACCGGAGGTCCATGCGTTCACGAGCCAGTTGAAGCCCTCGAGCTGATGCGGCTTCGGCTGGGTCGAGCCAAGCCTGTCCTGGGGCATCGCTGAACCGATGCTGTTTGGCCTGGCGTGATGGGCCATCTCAAACTCAACATCGAACAGGTTTGTCCGCACTTGCAGGACGAGGCCATCGGCGACCGGTTCCGCAGGGTCAGTTTCAAGCTCTACGCTCTCTACAGCCGGATCATCGCTGGCCGTCTCGGCCGCGGCATCGACTGCCTGCGGCCAATCCCGCCGAACCTCGGCGATCGCGGCTTCGATTTCTGGCCGCGCATAGGCGACGCCGTTGATCTCAACAGTCGGCAAGTCATCAGCGGCGGTCCCCTCGACACGATCGACGACTGCCTCAAACTGTTCCGGCGTGAACTGGATCAGGCGGTCGCCGATTCTCACCGGAAAACTCTCCGGCAGCCATTGACCGGCCTTCTTGCGAAGCCAAGGGAGCTTTGGCGGATCCCACTTCGCCAGTCCGTCAACCCGTTCGGAGTATTGTTTCGTCTCGATAAAGAGCAGAGCGGCAGTTCCTTCGCCGCCGTCGCGGTGCAACGCGTCGGAAATGGCGGGTCGGGGGTTGCGGACAAAAGCCTTTCGCTCTTCCGGGGGCGCGCCGCGCTTCTGGCGCACAACATCGAGCGCCGTCTTCAGATCCGGATCAAGCACAAGGAATGTGTTGCGCCCGAGCACATACGCGTCGCGGCTAACAGCGGCTGCCGCAAACTGACGCTCGACGAACTGGCGTTGCAAGTCCGGCGGCAGCAACGCATCCGACTGCTCGTCGCGGAATTCGACAGAAACTTGCCCCTCCTCATCGAATTCGCCCTCAGGCGCCGGCGCGTCGTCATCCAGCGACAAGGCTTTCGATCGCGACATGAGGACCGGGACGAAATCCGGGCCACCGACGCCCTGCCGGACATCCAGCGCAAAGGACCCAGCTTGGTAGATATTCAGGCTCCGCAGATACTCGTCCTTGACCTCGAGCCCCGTCATGTCGCGCAGAGCGGTCTGGACCGGCTGCCACAACGCGATTCGAGCTTCAGGCGGCGAGCCGATGGAGCCGTTGAAGGCGTCGATCGCTTTCAACAAGTTGAACAGACCGCTAGTAAGCCGCCCCTTTTCGCCGCCCCATTCCAGGAAGGCTCCCGTCCGTTTTGGAAGGACGACGCGCAGGTTGGGGTCATACCAGCGAGTGCGGATGCTGCCCTCCGCACTGTCGACACGGCCATTGAAGGACAGCGTCACCGACAGAGTCGCGAGTTGCGGCAATCCGAGCGCGTCGGCAATGGAGGAGGGGAGCCGGGCGGCCGCATCGTGGCTGAGGGCGACGCCATCGGCATGAACCGTCACGTCTCCGCTCTTGGCAAGGCCGAGCAGCACACGTGCCGCCCGCCCCTGCATATCCGGGAGGGACGGCCAATCAAAAGGAAGCAGCATTTTTCGGGAGAGGAGGCCTCGCTTTTGGGCGGAGATACGGAGAGCTACGGGCTCGATATGGGAATGGAATATAGCTGTCACCACACAACCCTATAACAGCTCTCCGGTAGATGCACACCAGTCAAGCTCTTTATCTTCGCGGCGACCCTCCTCTGCCAAGTGTAATTTTGTGGATTATTATGCGAAATACTAAAGTAAGGGCCGTGCGTTACATTTATTCCCAAAGATGGATGCTGCACTTCGTCCGAAGAATATTCCGTTTTGTTGAGCTTCGGAGCCGTTTTTGCCTCCGCGTCATCCCAGATATTGCAACGACCATCGTGACTCCAGTCCGCGATCAAGCTCCGGCCAACGCGCATGAGAATCACGGCGTGGCCATTTTGGACGGTCTTGCTGCCGCGCGAATTGAATCTTGCAAACGAAACCGTGGAACCGAAGACGCGCCGAGCCTCACCAGCGCAGGCATGTTCGAACACCACCCATGCTTCGTCGATGATGCCGCTGTTGTAAGCGCACTCCCAAAAGGCTCGCCGATACTTCCACTTTTGGACGGGCGCGACCCGATCCACAACGTCCAGGAACTGGCGCAGCGACTGCTCCGTCAGCCACTTTCGCACAATCGCCTCCGATTCTGCCATGCGGGTCCAACTGCCTGGCTTGAGGCGCGGATCGCCGAAGAGGCCGATGAGAAGCTCCAGATAGCTGTCCTTTGTTGCCTTGTCGGGCATCGTCGCGCCGAAGGGCCGTGTAAGAGCCTCAGCCACTAGCGGCGCCTGATCCTGGAACTGTAGGGTGCGGTTATTCTTTAGGCCGATCTTGCGGACCAATTCGAGGCGCTCGTCGTGGCCGATGCTGTGGCCCGACGCGATCTGTCGCAGCGCCTCTGCCGACGCGGCGCGGGCGAAACCGGACTGGGCGTCGAATTGGCCGAGGCCAGAATGCCGCAAAATGTCGGACGGTAATACCCGGTTTTCCAATGCGTGCCGGGCCACGTTGGCTGGGCCTTCAATGAGGTTGAAAACCGAGTAGGCATTGTGCAGGTCGGTCCACGGCCTGCCCATCCGCGGCGCAACACGCATCAGCGTGCGAGCAACGACCTCGATACCCGGCCGGTCGCGTCCGAAGCTCGCCATGTAGGAGGCGGCTAAGGCGCGGGCTGGCTGCCGGCGCTCGCACACTTCAGCGCTGCGAACTACAGCGTGAAGAGAGGCAGTCCCTGAGGCCAGCGCAGGTTCGGTCGTCCAAAGGCACCAGGCAGCGTCGCGCAACTCGCGCCAGGTCAGCGCGCCGCTGCTGCTGGCCCGGCTCATTTTGGCCAACAGCGCGCCGGCAATAGCGTCATAATCCTTGTCGGCACGCGGGCTTTCGGTTTTTTCCGCAGCGGCGGAGTGCGCGGCAGCTGCCTGCGCGGTTCTCGGCGTCTCGGGCAGGCGGATTCGCATCGTCGAAAACCGGAGAACCGCCGCCGTCGCCTCCTTGAACCGCGGCATGTCAGTTGTCGCTGGCCTGTTCTATGCGCCGAATCTGTCGCTGCATTTCGTCGGTCAGGCCTAGTATTTCCTCAAGGCCGCCGCGACTGTCGACATCCATGACGAAGCGTAGGTCGATGCGCCGGTTCGCCGCCCAAGCCTCCCGGTTCTCCGCGACGTCAATGGCGCGAGTCGATGAGTAGCCCGATACGGAAATGATCTCCTTCGCGTCACGATTGCGAAAGCTGCGGAGCAACGGGGCGACGGCTACCATTTGGCGGTATGTGTTGATCGCGCGCTCGCTCGAGAGCTGCCAATTCCGGCGGTCGCGCTCTTCCGGGTCGGGAACCCCGGTGGAATCAGTGTGCCCTTCGATGAAGACCGTCTCGACTGTGCTGCGGGCTTTCTCTCCACACGCGGTCTGAGCCTCGATGATCCGGCATTCGACATAGGCCGGAAGGACGTGTTCAAGAACCTTTGCGATCTTCGCTACATTCCTCTGTGCGTTTTCATCAAGCACCGGATTTGAAGCGCCAAAGCGCACCGCGTCCTCCGTGAGGCGCAGAACGCCGCTGGCCTGATCGATTTCCACGTTCAGCCCCTCCGCCTGCAGCTGATCCTTGATGTCCTCCAGAAGCTGACGTTTCGTGCGGTCTGCCTGATCGAGCGCGGCGATCTCGTCATGAACTTGTCCCCGCAGGTCATCCAACTTTCGTGCGACCTCGCGGGCAACCCGAAGCGCATCTTCCTGGTCGTCCGTGCTGGTCCGGAAGTTCATGGCGAAGACCATGAGCATGATGATGAAGATGAACAGGATGCCGATCATCATGTCGGTCATCGACACGAAGTAGTTTTCGCCCTCCTCGGCGCTCCCGGGGGCGGCGTCTTCGGCGACAATCATTGCGGGCCTTCCCTCACTCAGCCGCTTGCTGCGTTGGCTGGAGCGCCTCGCGCAACCTTATGACGTTCTCGCCCAGATCCTCCGTGTTCTCCTGCAGGCCATTGAGGAAGGGGTTGAGGGTGTCGATTGCCTTGGCAAACCCCTCGTCCACCTTGATCGCGAAGTCCGACAGAAGCTGAACCTGCCGCTGTGTCGCTTCCCCCAGCGCCGCCACACCTTTCGCCAGATCCTCATCAACCTTGTCGAACTGCGCGGCATAGCCGGCCCAAATGCCGGAGAGCTTTTCGGAATGTCTGACCAGCGCTTCTGCCAGCTCCTTTGACGAGGCCTGGCTCGCCTCCAGAGCTGCCACCGAACCCGCTATGGACGCGCTCATTCGGTCCGCGGCTCCGGCGATGCGCTCGCCCGACTGGATAAGGGGCGCGGAAGCGCCCCGAACCTGCTCGGCCGTCTGACGGAACGCGTCGGCAACGCCGCGCGACTGAGACGCGACATCGCGCGCGGATTCCGCCTGCGAGGAGAGTGCGGTCTCACCTGACCGCATAGCAACGGTGAAACGGTCCATCTGGTCGCTGATCTTCGCCAATGCATCTGCGAGCCCCGACTTCAAAGCCTCGGCTGCCGCAAGTGAGATACTGCCGATCGACTCCGCGGCTCCTGCCTGCGCGGCCGCGATCCTCTGACCCGTCTCGTCCAGGTGACGCGCCATTCCCTCCTGAAAGCCGCTAATTCCAGCGCGGAACCCTTCGACCTGGCTTTCGAGACGTCCGAGCAAGCTGCTCATTTGCGTAGCGATCTGATCCGCCGCATGGCTCGCCGCATTGCCGAGGTCTGCTTCGACCCGCTGATTAGCTCGATCAAATGTGGATTGCAGCGTTGTCACAATGTCGGCCATCGCCGTTCGGCTAATCTCCGATCCTTCGCCCAGCTTTGCTCCGGCCTCCGAGACGAGGCGGTTCAAGTTTTCTGCTGCCTCCGACATCCGCCGGCCGAAGTCCTCGCCGCTGCCCCGCATCCCTTGCTGTGCCTGCACCAGCGCATCATGGGTCGCGCGCAGCGCGCCAGCCAGTTCGCGAAGCTCCGCCCCGGCGCCGCCCTCCATCCCAGCCTTGAAGCGGTCAATCATGTCCGACATACCCGACTGGCTGCTGTCCGCGAGACGGTTCACCGCCGTGTCGATGCCCGCCGTCACCGGTGCGAAGGCGGTCGCGAAAGCTGACTGAACGTGGGGCGCGATCTGCTCGCCCATTCGGGCGAAGAACTGGGCGCTGTTGATCTCTTTTAGCTCAGTAAGTTGCCCATGCAGAGCCTCGTTCATATCGAAAGTGACCGACTGGGGCGCGGTATAGAGCAGACGCTTTTCGACTGCGTGGCAGAACTGGTTGAACGCGCCTTCAATCCAGATCGTGTAGATGCGAAAGAGGAGGGACAGCACAATCGATGCCCCCAGACCCGCGATCGACGTGGAGAACTTGAACGTCGCTACATTCAGCAACTCGCGGGTGGCGTTCTGCATCTCTCCTGCATCGGCGGCCCCGGCAGCCTGGCCGGCTTCGCCGAGCGCCAGCACGAGTCCGAAGAAGGTCAGGAGCAGCCCGGTCCCGACGAAATAGCTTGGGATGCTGCCCATCATCTTTAGGCCGAACAGCTGCTCCCGCACCACGGCGAAATTGATGAAGGCCTGCGGCCTGACAGTATTGCGGAGTGCCGTCGAATGATCAGCGCGTTTGACCAGCGTTTCGTCGAACTCCCTCCAGGAGTGACCGATCAGAGGATGACGCTCCAGCTTTTGGTAGATGAGATCGTAGTCCGTGACGAAAGCACTTCGGTTTGCGGACTTTTCGACCCACCGCCTTGCGGAGCCGATAGCAATTGAGATCATGAACGCGTGCAGCACAAGGAAAGCGACGGCAAGACCCAAAGCCAGCGCCGCGAGACTGCCAGCGAGCGCATAGGCGAAACTCCGGTCGCTTAATCCACTGGCGTCGCCAGCGCGGAGCTGATCGAAAGCCGCGATGATTGGAGACAGATCCAGATATGGTAGTGAGTAACCAAGCGACGCGACGACGCCGACCACGATTGCCCAGAATGCGATCGAGCGAAACCAACGGTTCCATACGAAACCTGATGAGAGCATCGGCCTACTTCTCCAAACCGCAGCTGAGTATGGCTAGCATCAGGCGATTCGCAACTTTCCAGCGAACACCAGTCTAGTCGTGCACGCGTAGTGAAACTGTAAATCCAATCGTTTTCACTCGAATCGGCATGCTCGAAAGGCGAACCATCTCTCGCAAGGTAGGTTCGGAGTGCCAACCCTTCCGAACGCCGAGAGGCAGCATGCGATGAGATCAGGTCACACAGGCGGTGGGAAACACTTTTGGGTATTGTTTTCCGAAAGCTTGGCGGCGAGAGGCGGGCCTGCGCTCGACGATGCCGCTAAGCCCATCGCTTCCTGGTCAGCTCGTTACCCCTAAAGTCGACAAGGAGATGCACGGTTAGGAGAAGGCCAGCGACCGCACCTGTCTGCATCCACTCGGCAGAAAAGACCAGCAACGGTCGGTCCCCTTTTAGGTGATCGTGAACTGGGCTGGGTCCCAATCAGGCGCGGGATAGGTTGGCTTCATACCGACCAGCGTGTCGCGGACGATCTGGGCAATCGCGGCACTGCGGACCCACTTGCGATCGGATGGGATCACGAACCAGGCGCCCATTCCGTGGAGCAGCGTGAGAGCGCGACCTCGTAGGCGCTCATGAAATCATCCCACAACAGCCGGTCGGCAAGATCGCCTTCGCGGAACTTCCACCGCTTCTTCGGATCGTCCAATCTCGCCTGAAGGCGGGCCTGCTGCTCATCCTTGGAGATGTGCAGCATAAACTTGAGAACCGTGGTGCCGTTTTCGACCAGCATCCTCTCGAACGCATTGATCTGGTCATAGCGGTGCTCGATGTCTGTAGCGGGCGCAAAGCCGCGAACTTTGGCCACCAGCACGTCTTCGTAGTGGGAACGGTTGAAGATCCCGATCGCGCCGCGTGCCGGGCAGGCGCGGTGCACACGCCAGAGGTAGTCGTGCTTCAACTCCTCCTCGCTCGGCTGGCCGAATGCGGTGACGTGCACCCCAAGCGGTCCAGTTGCGCGGAACACGTCCTTGATGGTCCCGTCTTTGCCGCTTGTGTCCATTCCTTGCAGGATGACCAGCACCGCCCGTCGCCCCTCGGCGAACAGGATGTCCTGCAAGCGGTCGATCTCGGTAGCCAGCTCTGCCGTGCTCGCCTTGGCCAACTCCTTGCTTTCCAAGCCAAGCGTGCTGCCCGGATTGCGTTCCGAGAGACTAAAAGCTGTCCCATGTTGCACCGCGAAGCTCTGAAAACCGACCATCTGAATCGCTCCAGTGTCTAGGGCTAGGGCCTTCGTTTCTCGTCAGGGTTCCCGCGCCAATAATGGCTTGGCTGATCGCACTCTCGTCGCCTCAGTTCGACCTCTGTGCCTGGTTGATGGGGCCGAGTTGCTGAGGCAAGACGGCTCAGCGCAACATGCGTCATCGGCGCAGGCCAAGGAAGCTAGCAATGAATGGTGAGCAGGCTGTTTTGGTTACCGGTGCCGCAGGGCTGATCGGCAACGCCGTCTGTGAGCTACTGGAGCGTAGGGGCACTAGGGTTGTCGCCATTGACCGCATCGGCAGCACAGCTGAGCAGACCCCCATCGTGCAATGCGATCTCACCGACATCCACAGGCTGCATTCCATTGTTCGCGGGGAGAACATCAGCGGTATCGTTCACTGTGGTGCCTATTCCGGCCCAATGGTGTCGCGGGATAACCCCTACGCCATCGTTCAGGTGAACATCTTGGGCACCGCTAATGTGCTCGAGGTGGCCCGTATCTATGGGATCAAACGCTTCGTGTTCTGCTCCTCGACCAGCGCCTACGGAAACACGCCAAAGGGCCCGGTCAGGGAGGACGTGCCGCTAGCACCGACCAGCGTTTATGGTGCTAGCAAGGCAGCCGGCGAGCAGCTTGTCTCTTCCTATTCCATTCAGCACGGCATCGACGGGGTTTCGCTCCGGCTGTCCTGGGTTTATGGCCCGCGCCGGACGACAGACTGCACGATCCGAACGATGATTGAGGACGCGCTAGCTCACCGCCCGACCCGAATCCCTTGGGGGCGGGACTTCCATCGGCAATACATTCACGTCGAGGACGCTGCCGAGGCACTAGTAACAGCGCTCGATGTCCCCTCCGTGCAGCGGCGGGTCTACACAGTCACAGGGGGCACTTACGCTACGCTTCATCGGATCGGAGAGCTCGTTCGGCACGTCATTCCCTCCGCCGACATCCAGCTCGGACCGGGTCCTGATCCGGGCGACGATGTCCAGGAAGAGTTTGATATAACTGCCGCCAGGCAGGATCTGGACTTCCGGCCCAAACGTAGTCTTGAGGATGGGATCCGCAGCTACGCCGGATGGCTGAGCCAGAAAACGGGTTAAGCTCCTGTTGCAAGCGACCCGGGCACACCAACAATGGGATTGAGCACACCGGGGACGCTTTGAAAGGATGATGTCCTTCCCGATCGTTGTTTACGGTGTAATCTGCATTTTCCTTGCTGCAATCGTGCGCGGCTACTCGGGGTTCGGTTTTTCCCTACTTTCCATCACCGCTCTGTCCCTCGCTCTGCCTCCAACTGGAATCGTTCCTTCGATCTTCATGCTGGAGATCGCCGCAAGCGTTCATCTGCTACCGGGGATATGGAAAGACGTTCACTGGCGCTCGCTGGCGCCGCTCACGCTGGGCTGTCTGATCGCAACGCCGGCTGGCGTTTACCTCCTGGCCAACGTCCCTGCCCCACCAATGCAGATCGCCCTATCGATATTCGTGTTGGCCGCGACGCTTCTTCTGTGGCGCGGCTTTGTTCTCAGGAACATGCCAGGACCGCTAGCCTCAACGGCGGTCGGAGCAGCGTCGGGATTTGCTAACGGCGCCTTTGGAATGGGCGGTCCGCCCGTCGTGCTTTTCTACTTTGCATCACCTGCGGGCAACGTCGCAGGCCGAGCGTCCCTCGTTGCCTTCTTCTTAGCAACAGACCTCATCGGGCTTGCCTTCCAGTCGGCTGAAGGCCTTGTGACACGCGCGGCGTTGTTTCGGGCGCTGATATTTCTTCCTGCGTTAGTGGCAGGCGTATGGGTTGGTGCAAGGAGCTTCAAAGGCACCGCTCCCGCCAAATACCGCAATTGGGTTCTGCTCATCCTCGCCCTTCTCGCCGTGCTAACGGCGGCAAAGGGCATCCTCACGCTTAGTTTGTAAGCGTCCATGTCCAGGTGCGGGTCAGGATACTTGCTAAGCGCCGTCGCGGTCAGCGGTCGCTCGCTGGCCAACTCGCACCCTTGATCAGCTCTGGGCACATCACTCCTTCGGCACGCACATCTCCACGATGGCTACCCGCGTGCCCAATACTCCGCCGAGCGTCACGCTGACTTCCCGTCCGTCCTCCAAGGTGATGGCCGCGCTGCGCGAAAACTGTGCGTCAACCACACTGTCCCACATAGGCTCAACGGCGAGGATGAACTCGCCCCGCGCTTCCTGGACCCGCCGCACAGGATGATAGCTGACATCGATGTGATATCGCCCCGGCAGAGCATCGCCGGAAGCAAGCTTCAGCTTTCCTGAGCCGTTGAACGACTTCACCACGCGGCTCATGAAATTGTTCGCCCCGCCCGCAGCGTAGGGATCAACTTCAACGCACCGTGGGGCATCAGGTTTTCGTGAAGCAGAGTAGTGCTGATTACCACCGGCTCAGTGTGGCGCAGTCGTGCCGCCGCCACGGCTAATTAAGAGCCAAGCAAGTTCGGCACAGCGAAACTACACGCACCAAACAGGGCGCCACGCTCCCTTCGGAGGGCAGCACTCTATCCAGCTGAGCTACGGGTGCATTCGGCGCGGACAGGGACGTCCGCGCCGGTCTGCTGTTACCTTATCCGGCCGAATGCCGCAACAACGGCGTGTCGGCGATGAGGGATTCTGTGCGGACTAGAGCCAACCCCGGTCCAGAAACGGTAAAGGCCTTGTTGAAGGATTTCGGGATAGTCGATCCGTTCTCGTCGCTCCATAGCCGCTTCATTCGGCACCACAAGGCGCCAGTTCCGAACGACTTCGTCGCAAGCACGTTGCAAAACGTTGTTGATAACAGGAACAGAGTTGCTCACGGCGGTGCATCGCTTTCTATATCTCGAGCGGACTTAGGATCGTGGGTTCGGTTTCTAAGAAGCTTCGGACGGGCTGCAGATAACGTCTTACGAGACCACACGTTGTCGCTAATCAGGGCGCTGCAGTAGCAGGCAATCGGAAGCAGCGAGATGTCCTGGCCCGCGCTGCCGCGCTTTGCTGCTCCTATCCGAGCCGCTCCCCCCTCCCCTTCAACCTGATGAGACCAACGACCAAAGGGAGGCAGCCAACATGATGGCCGCTGTTGGTCCCTTGTTACGGCAGTGCTCCCCCAGGGCGACCTGGGTCGGGCCGCGTGCCGCCGCTTCGGCGAGACTTCTGTGGGTTTGCCCGACACGCCCTTGCCACAAGCATGAGTTCCCCTGGGGTGTCGGACCCCAGCATGTGACGGGCGAGGAATGAAGAGCTACATCGCTTTGGTGCGCACGACCGGTCTGGAGGCCCGGATCACAATTCCAGATCTCCCCGGTCTGGAAGGAACCGGCCCCAACATCGAGGACGCCCGGAAGAACGTCTCACGAGCGCTGGGCGGCCACCTGCAGAAACTGATCGAGTACGGTGGTTCGGTGCCCGTGCCGTCCTCGCTAATGGAGATCATCTCGGATCCTCAATGGAATCCAGGGAGCGTGGACGCCATCATCTTGGCAGTCCGACCCACGGCTCGCTGACGCCTTGCAGTCTCCCCTAGCGGATAAGCGTTAGCTCCGCTTCCATGAAAACAAGGTGGTCCCTAATCTCTTCTGGGGGGTCATAATATGGCCCTATCACCCGAAATCCGACGGTCCGGTAGAGCGCAAGCGCCTCATCGTGGTTTACCCCCGTGTCGAGACGCATGCGGCTGTAGCCACGCTCACTGGCGATAGACATGATCCGCTCGCAAAGCCTGCGGCCAACTTTGTGGCCCTGCGCTTCTGACCTCACGAACATGCGCTTCATCTCGCAGGTTTGATCGTCAATTCGCTGCATCATCACGCAGCCGGCTGGTCGCCCATCTAAGCGGGCAAGCAGCATCTCGCCGTCTGGAGGGGCATGCGCCTTCGGCAGTGAGGAAAGGACGGCGGCCCACTTCTCCGGGGCATAGTAGCGGTCGACGATCCACCTCTTATCGCCGTAGCGGTCGCGAGCCCAAGCGAGAAAGCCGTTGCAGAGGTCAATTACGGCGGCAAGATCGTTCGAGCCCCGAACCTCGTTGATGAGAACCGAGCCTGTCTGCATCTCGTCCCCCAGAATGAGGGACCAAGATACCACGAGCGGCAGGCTTGGACCCACTTGAACAGTAATGGCGTGTCCAGGAGCCTCGTCGAGCGGCTGACCCGGCTGACGAAGGCCAACACACTACACCGTCACGATTTGGTCCTGCTGTCCCGGCTTGCGCACCGATGATTTCGATTACGGCTCAAGAGCGCTCTTATCCTTTGTCTCCGGGCCCTCGGTAATTAATCGACGACGCCTTCCCCAGCGCCTCAAGCGTCTCCTCAACGCTCAGCAGCACAGTGGTCTGGACGGAACTCAACGCACCGCCAGCACCTATCGCTAGAGCCGTGGCTGCCATGGAAACGTTGTCGGGCGCCTCCCACAAATTATAGCCGTCGTGTTCCCCGAAGGCATACCAGAATCCGTGAAGCTTACCCCCGACAGATTCAATATACTGTTTAGCTGCCTCTCGGCGATCCTCGGGGTTCTTGATCAGCTTGGCCCAGGTAGCCGGTGTGTAGCTGAACCGAGTTAGGTATAGGGGCATAGTCTTTCCCTCCTGCTTCGCCAGAATACGGCGTCAGTGATCTTCCTGCCTAAACCTTTGATGGCAGCTGTTACAGGCGCGCTCCACCTCATGCGCCGAAATATTCAAGGCACTTTCATTCTGTGACTTAGCTGCTTCCAGCAAAGCGTCAGAGGCATCGTGGAGACGGCTTACCTCGGCTGCAAACGCCTCAGGGTCCTCCCAGATGGCTGGCTTTGCGTGGCTCACATGATCCAGGCTTCCTGCCGGGAATAGAAGGTCGATCTTGTGACACACGTCGTGCAGCGCTGTGGCGTGTTTCTCCGCCAAGTCTGGATCGAATGGTGTTGACCCAGCGAGCATGTCGGCAATGGCCTTCAGCTCGCGGCCCATGTTCTTCATCGCTTTCATGCGTTCGGCGACAATCCCGGTCGCGTGCTCATGACCCGAAGACAGCTGGGCATGGCCTACGGTCAAGAGAGCACATGTCAGCAGTAAGCGTCATCGTGGGGCTTCCATCACTCGTGCAAGCGGCCGCAGGTGTGAGCTGCGACCACCATGCTCCTAGCGAGCGGACTGGAGTTCGAGGACTAACTCACCGGACACCGGATCGGTGACACCCAGGCCACTTCCAAGGTCCTCCAGCATGTCTCTGAAGGTGTCCAGGATGGAGATCATTCCGCTCCGGGCAGCAGCGATCTTGTCGAAGCTGGCCCATTCACCGATGAAGCAGAAGTTGCGATCTCCCGTCTTGACCAGAACCGCCCGGAGAAGCCCGTCAAACTGGGCGTCCGCGCGTCGGTGCGCCTCGACGAAATCTTGCTCGCGACCGGGCTTGGTTCTCAAGCGCACGATGTTGAAGGCCGTCATGCCCTACTCCACCGGCAGCATCAGGTGCTCGTAAGGCGTCCCAGCCCACATCACGTAGGGTGACTTGGTGTCTGGGCTATCACCCTGCTGCGGCTAGCTCTTGATGGACTCACCCATGTTGAAGACCATGATGTGCGGGCCGGTATCCACCCACTTGCCAGCTTGCGGCGGCTCCGTTGCGTGGGGATCTATATTGCTGGCATCAGAGCCCCCGGCGAGCATGTATCCGAGCCCGACTACGCCTTTCGGCGTCCATTCCGCCCTTGTCCAGGCACATAGGATCGGTTCCGGGTGACTGCGGATTGTCGGCCATGCAAGTGAAGCCGTTGCTTCCCTCCCGCACAGTTCGCGCCTGCATCTTTTCATCCATAGCAACGATCGTGGCGTTCTTGGCCACGGAGGCAGGAGCGGCCTTCTCCGCGCTCGCTATGATCTCCTCATCGCTCATAGGGTCCATGGCAAGTGAAGCAGTTGGGGCACAAATAAGAGCTGCGCCCGCGGTAAATGCTTTTGCAGACAAGCACATGGTGTCCTCCCTCGAAGTGCGGCTGATTGCGCATTCGAGCGGGTCCAGATGCCGCTCTCTTCTAGCCCGCCCTGATGTGAGAAACGCGCCGCGAGTGATATAGCACCAGCTCCCTACGTAATTCAACAACGCTTTACCTGCATTGCGCGTGCTTTGAATTCAGCGCTCACGTCCGATCGTTAGGATACGTCCGTAACGCTGTCCATTCTTTGGCTTACAAGCAATCGGATCGTTGTTGCGGGATATTCCAATTGCGCGTAACTTGTCTGTGCCATCATAGCTAGATTGCAGGAGGGTGTTGAAATGCAATCGCTTCCACCTTTGCCACCGCTTGGACGATTTCTCGTGGTCGGAAAACCTGTGCGCTGGTGCACTGGCTGGGTCGCTGCTCGCGTTGCCATTCAGCGCCGCTGCTGAGGACGCGGCCGAGATCGCTCAGATCCGAGCCGCCACAGAGCGGTTCCAAGATGTTAAGGTGGCACTCGCTGAAGGATACATGCCTGATCCCACGAACATGTGCGTAACGGCAGAGATGGAAGGCCAGCCCGCAGAGCGGGGCGTGATGGGCATTCACTATTTCAGACCCGATCTCCTCGGCATCACTGGAACCACGCCGCGCGTTGCCGGGACTGGAACCCACACCGACTTCAAAAACCCTGGGGTGCTTGTCTACGAGCCACAGGCGGACGGCTCCCTTGAGCTGGTCGCGGTCGAGAACCTCGTCTTTGAGAAAGGGTGGAAGGGGGCCGGAAAGACGGAGCCGCCGGCGTTTGCGGGTCACCCCTACGTCCACATGGTGGATGATCCAGGCACTCCTGCTGATGAGGCGCACGGATTTGAGCCCCACTATGAACTGCACGCCTGGGTCTTTCGCGAAAACCCGAACGGTCCCTTTGAGCCGTTCAATCCCGCAGGAACCTGCGAGCATCACCAGCACGCTGCGCACACGACCAAGTAGCCCGAGAGGCGACCTCAGGCCTCCTAGATCCTTAGGCGCGGCAGAGAGAAACCTCCTTATGGGCAAGGTCTCCCGCCACGACGCTTGGAATGCCGGCACCAGCTACGACCGCTACATGGGTCGCTGGAGCCGGCAGATTGCGCCAAAGTTCCTCGACTGGTTAGATGTCCAAGATCGCAAAGAATGGCTCGAGGTCGGTTGCGGAACAGGCGCGTTGTCAGCCGCAATCTTGCACCGAGGCAATCCGACGAGCCTCATAGCCGTCGACCCATCTGAAGGCTTCCTCAGACAAGCTCGACAGAACGTCCCTGACAGGCGTGTTGAGTTCCAGGTCGGAGACGCATAAGAACTTCCGATGCCGACGGCAAGCGGTGACCTTGCCGTATCCGGCCTTGTCCTGAACTTTGTCCCTGACCGTCACAAGGCACTCGCTGAGATGAAGCGGGTCACCCGGCCCGGGGGAGCTAAGCCGCCGCTTTAGCGCGCCGCGCCCGCTTCGACCCTTGAGCAGAAGCATTTTCGTTCGCGGCGGCGGTAGATTGCTCCTTATCAACAGCCACTGCCGGTTGCTCCTGCGCACTAGCCTTGCGACCAAGTCCGAGACTCCTGGCGAGATCGGAGCGCGTCTTTGCGTAATTTGGGGCGACCATCGGATAGTCGCTAGGTAGACCCCACTTGGCCCGATATTCGGCTGGCGTCATCCCATAGGTGGTTCGAAGATGGCGCTTGAGCGACTTGAACTTCTGACCGTCTTCCAGCGAAACGATGTAATCCGGAGTGACAGATTTCTTGATCGGCACCGCCGGCTTCTGCGGTTCCGGTGCTGCATCCGCTTTTCCGTTTGGAGCTTGCTGAAGCGCTGAATGAACGCTGGTGATCAATGCTCCGAGATCCTCTGGCCGCACGGTGTGGTTGCTGACGTAGGCTGAAACAATGTCGGCGGTGATTTCAGAGAAGTTACTGCTGCTACCGATGTCCATTGGGTTATCCTGTTGTGACCCCTCCGACGTAGACGCTCGTGTTCGAAATGCAAGAGCCACTGATCAAAATTTTTATCGTCTCCCCAGCATATACTTTGTCTTGAGCACATTCAGCTGGCGTTGCGGGCTTTACGCGTCAGTTCACGCGAAGATAAATCAGCTGACTTGTACGATGGCGTCCTGACCTGCCGACTTTTCCGGAGCCGCAGCAAAGCTGGACAATTGTAAAAGGGGCGTATCGTGGTGGATTGACGGACCTGCGCAGTTGCCCGAGACTGGTTGAGCCGATTGTGGTCGGCCTATCCCGGAGTGAGGCATGACCCCACCCAAGCACATCGCCGTGATGACCGCTGCGGCATTCTGGGCCTCAGCGTAGCGGTTCACCACAGACGGCGCGTCGGAAGCGGTCTCTCGGGCTGCATAGTGAGATATGGCCCTCCCTGACCCTTTCCGGCGTTCTTAGCGGTGGCAAACCTGGTTGCTGAAGCCGGTTTTGCTGAACGCGCGTAAGCCGATGCAGGGACTGGCTTGCGGTAGGCAGCCTTCCTGGGAGAGAGCAAAATGAAGCACATCGCATGTGGGGACGTGGTCCCTGGCTGCAGCTTCACTGCGGAGGCGGAGACCGAAGACAAGCTTCTGGAGAAAGTCGCCGCTCACGCAAAAGAAGCTCACGGTATTACCGAGATCACCCCGGAGCTGGTTGAGCAGGTAAGGTCACAGATCACCGAGACAGCCGGCTAGCTAGATCGGCTTAGCAAGCTTACCGGGACCGCTCCGCCGGAGTCACCTCGGCGCCAGCCGATGTCCCGGCTGTGTATTGGCTACCGTCCGGAAGCTCTGAGCTTGAAGCACCAGACCGTGAAAGCCCTGATTAGAAGGGCCACGGCGATGGCGCCGAGCCACCAGCTGAGGGACAGGGCGACGGGTTCGAGTTCTCCGCGCAGGACCGCAAGCCAGTAGATTGCCCCGACTAGCAACAGGGCATCGATAAGGTCACTGTTGCGCAAGGATGATCTGACTAAGTCTCGCACGGCCGGTCTCGGGAGCAAGTGACGAATCACTGTCTCACCCTTACCATTGCCGCCACCCAATGACCGGGGCGTGTCCACAGAATACCGGCATTAACCAGCTCGAATGTGGACCAGGCAAATTCACGGACAGGCAGGTCAGAGGGACCCGGGGTTGCCTCCGTTCGCGGGGCTGAGGCTATTAAGCTTGGCCAGAATACCTTTGAGGACTCTCAGTTCCGCTTCAAGAGCCGCAGCTCGGATAAGGAGCTCCGGGTTCTGAGGCTGCTCGGTGCCGGCAGGGTGTCGCCCGGCTGCACCAGCTGTGGTGGTTCTGCCTACAGCTGGATAGGCTCGGAAAAGATCGTCGGGATGTATGCGGTAGCTCCTGCCGTCCAGCTGCGCTGCCGGAAGCCGGCCGGCCTTCACCGCCCGAGTTAACGTGGCCTTGCTCACTCCAGCTTGTTCGGCCGCCTCTCTCAACGTCAGCCCACTCATCGCGATTTGTCCCTTGCTGTGACAAGGGCAGATGGTGGTGGCTTGTGGTTTCTAGAACGTTAAGGTCAGCGTCAGGCCGAGGCGCTCGCGACCGAGCGGATCAAGTCCGAGCTTTGGTTTTCAAACCGACCGGGTAAGGCCGCCATCCACTCGAAGGTTCTGGCCCGTGATGTAACCGGCGGCCTCTGAGGCAAGGAAAGCGACTGTCGCAGCAATCTCCTCAGTTCTCCCATAACGACCCATCGGCACACCTGCGCGGCGCTCCTCGACCTCCGGCAAGCTGTCAATCCAGCCGGGCAGGACGTTGTTCATGGGCGAAAGTGTCGGCGAAGATCTTGGTATAAGCCGCCAGGCCCGCACGGGCCACGGCCGACGTCGGAAACATGGCCGAGGGCTCGAAAGCCCAGGCGGTAGAGATGTTCACGATCGCCCCGCCCTTCTGAGCCCTCATGATTGGGGCTACGAGCCGCACGCTGCGGACGACGTTCAGGAAATAAACCTCGATCCCCTGGTGCCAGTCCTCATCTGAGATCTCGAGGATGGGCGCCCGGGGTCCGTGGCCAGCGCTGTTCACCAGCACGTCCACCCGGCCCCAGGATTCCATGGTGCCGTCCACGAGCCGCTTAAGGTCTTCAGTCGATTGGTTCGACCCTGTGACACCGAAGCCACCCAGCTCCTGCGCCAAAGCCTCACCCTTACCGGAAGTTGACAGGACCGCTACCTTGTAGCCGTCAGCGCGAAACGCCGCGCGACGGCCGCGCGCATGCCGCTGCCGCCTCCTGTGATTATCGCCACTCTGTCGCTCATAGCGCGCACTCCTGAACTCGAAGCACCGCCGGGTGCCCATCCGGGCCGAACCTGCGGCATCCCACGAAAAAGGTCATCACCAGGGAAGTCGTGCGCCTCCCCTATCGAAGAAGCCGCCGGTGCTGTCTGCCTTCAGGCCATCAAGGCAAGCCAGGATGGCGCCAGCAGACTCGGCAGGTGACTGGATCGGGCCGGACCTGGAGAACGGTGCCGACAATGGCGTGTCCACAGTGCCGGGATGGATCGCGACGCAGATGGCCTCCGGTCGGCTGCGTTTCAGCTCGATGGCAGCCGTGCGGACAAGGTGGTTGAGCGCCGCCTTTGAGGCACGATAGCTATACCAGCCGCCCAGATGATTGTCGGAGATGCTTCCCACCTTGGCTGATAGCGTGGCGAAGACCGACTTCCCTGTGCGCGGGAGTAAAGGCAGCAGGTGTTTCATCAGAAGCGCTGGGCCGATCGCATTCAGTGCGAACGATCTCGCCATGTGTGCCGGGTTCATGCTGCGCCAGCTCTTTTCCGGTTGAAGGTTTCCGTCGTGTAGAAGCCCGGTCGCATCAACAATGAGCCTAATCTCGCCGTGCGAGGCCGCGAAGCTTGCTGCCTCGCGGAGAGAGTCTTCGTCCTTTAAGTCGATCGGGGGTTGGCTGGTCCTCGACAGCGCAAGGACTGCCCTGAACTCAGCTGAGGCTTCCAGGGCCGAAACGAGCGGACGACCAATGCCGCCGGTCGCGCCGATGACGATCGCCACACCATCCATCGGAAAGCTGGACATCATCGGTCGCCTTTATGACTGACCTCACCCGAGCCGAGATGGACCAGCCGAAAGTCGGCGAATTCTGTCAGCGGATGTCATTGTGGTCATTTGCGATCTCCTCTTCGAGGTCCGGCAATCGCCACGGCACCGCGTGCACGATTGCAATCGAGAGTGGTGGGGCAACCGACCCTTGACGGACACATCCCGCAGAGATGCGCGCCCCTCATAGGCAGGCAATCGGAACGGCCGCCCTGTGCCGAGTGCGGGCGCTACCTATCAGGCCGGGTTTTTTGAATAAATGCAGCAATCTTCTGCTGCCGAGACATGTATCTCGGCAGCTTGTCTGTCCGTTGGCGTAAGCTCCTCTACTCGCAACTAATTTCGATGAAGTTTGGTCGGTTATGATCCGCCGGCGGTGTATAGCCCGAGCACCCTTTTCGGGTGGCAGCGACAGTCGCGCTAAAGACGGGAATAATGACCCCGCCTTCTTCGGCGATCATCCGCTGAGCCTCCTGATAAAGCTTTCGCCTCTCTGTGGCGTCCACCGTGCGCGCCGCTTTCTCCATCAGTGCATCGTAATCATCCCGGAAGAAGTGCGTTTCATTCCACTTCGCATCCTTCCGGTAAGCGACGGACAGCGCGATGGCCGTCGGGCGCATTCCCCAGTTGGAGATGGCAAATGGCTGCTTCAGCCAGATGCTGTCCCAGTACTCTGATGCCGGGGTAGGTATGAGCTCGACCTTGACGCCGGCCTCAGCCGCCATCTGCTGAAACACCTGAGTCACCACCATCTGGCCCGGGTAGAGCTCCGATGTGTGCAGCGAGAGCGACAAGCCGTTCGGGTAGCCGGCTTCCGCCAGCAACGCTTTGGCTTTTCCGACGTCGCGCTGGACGATGTCGGTGCGGTAGGCATCAGGAGAGGTCGGCAGGATGGGATTATCGTTACCTGGCTGGCCAAAACCCAGCAGCGCAGTGTCAACCATCGCTTGCCGGTCGATCACCAGCTTCAGAGCCTGTCGCACTTTCGGATTATCGAATGGCGGTGTGTCCATGAACATGCCGATGGTCAGCGCCGACCCACCACTGGCTTGAGTAAGGGTGATGTCCGGGTTGGCCTTGAGCGTGCTGACGGTGGATGGGTCGATTACCGTCGCGATATCGATGGTGCTGGAAAGAATTGCGGCGACCCGTGCTACCGGCTCAACCACGCCAGACAACTCGATGCAGCTCGCCTTGGGCAGACCCTCGCGCCAATAGTTTTCGTTTCGCTTGAAAGTGGTCTTCAGTTGGCCGGGCTTCAGCTCCTCAAGTGCAAAGGCACCGGTGCCAACGGGGCGAAAACGGATGTCCTCAACCGACGCGCCAGCTTTGACGATCAGTCCATGCTTGGTCGCCAAGAGCGATGGGAGCTCGACGACAGGAGAATCAAGAGTGACCTTAACTGTGGCAGGGTCGATCACCTGCATGTTCTCAGGCTTCAGCCCGGTAAGCTCCCCAGCTCCCGCAGATCCGATCGCCGGGTCGAACAACCGCTTGAACGAATACACGACATCTTCAGCGGTTAGCGGAGAACCGTCATGGAATCTCACGCCCTGTCGAATATGGAAGATCCACTCCGACCCGTCGGCATTTGATTTCCACGACTCGGCGAGCACGGGAATGGGCTGCATGAAAGTGTCCGCATCGACCAGCGGCTCATAAACCATGCGCGCGTGATAGGCGTCCGCAAGCGACAGTAGGCTTGCGGGATCTGCGCTGAGCGTTTGTGCGTTCCATTCCGATACCGCTACCCGGATGCAGTCCTGCGCGTGACCTGGTCCCGCCATAACCGCGAAGAATAAAGCCGCTCCCGCGGCAACTCTTACAACGCGCATATCGTTTTTCCCCCCTCAAACCCGGCCCGAGCCATGGCGCCTCTCAGCAGTTGGCTGCCCGAGAGAGGAGATCACACGCGGGTCCGTGGTGTTGTGGTCAGATCACACTGTTGCTTGACAAGCGTCAAGCGAGCCTGTCTGGGCCGCTTCCTCGCGGCAATTGCAATGTGCCCGTGCGCCCTGGACAACTATGCTGAGTGCTACGACGTCTTAAGTCCCGGGCACGAGTCCATTCGCCACTACTACGTCCTGAGCGGCCGCTCTAAAATGTGGCCGGGCTCGGGGTTTTCTCGGCAGGGTCCTAATAGTTGTTCTGTTGCTTCTGTAGCACTTTTTCGACGTCCCCTGCCTCCACTCAAAAGCTGAGTGGTGCGGGCGGTAAAAGTCATGACTCCCAACTGATCCAACATAGACGGTGTTGCGCTTAAACCAGCAAGAGCCGCCAGGCCCTGCAGCATCCACATTGATATAATATCGTGCCTGCGTCAGATGACACAGGACCTCTGGCCTCACCTCTCGAGCATGTTTTGCGGCTTTCCATGCCGCAACAACGGCCCGGAGATCGCGCGGCCGCGTAGGCCGTTCCCACCAGGAGAATTCAGCTGTCCATCGACCATCCTCGCGCAGGTTTTCTTTGAAAATCACGCTCCTCAGCGTTGGGCCACCGAAGACCGGATTGTCATCGCCTGCTCGCGCGA
>JAESFL010000519.1_pt1 | contig 25672 bp, 25 predicted proteins | sample 9269401 | NCBI WGS metagenome assembly JAESFL01 (sample SAMN14506025, study PRJNA617098) | algae metagenome | isolation source: Gloeocapsa sp. UFS-A4-WI-NPMV-4B04 and co-occurring heterotrophs from desert... | place: USA: Utah | collected 2006-10-01 | reverse complement strand
TTGCCTATGCTGTGATTAATGGGGTTCAAAAAAGAGGAGAAAAGGGAAACCACAGTACAAAACGTATAAGATTTAACTCTACTTCTTCTGCTTAATTGTTTGTTACATACTTATAAAATTCCCCCCAAACTTACTTATTACTCACGATTACGTTTGTATCTTACGCAAGATATCAGCAATTTGTAATGTTTCTTCATGAAATTGAATTTGCAGATACGCCCTAAAGTTTCACGATAAATACAAAGCTACAATCCTAGCTTTGAGGCATTTAACCTGGTAGCAAACTAGGGAATGAAGTTTTTTCTAAAAAGCTTGAGGATACTAAAAAAGTACGTTTACTTCGACTAGATCGATGTCAATATATTTTTAGAAGAGTTACAAAGTATATTTTTATTTTTAATCTTTAACTTTAAATACAGTTAATTAAGATGTATTTAGGTTTCTGATATTGAATAAGTCAACAAAAAACTCCTTCTATTAATAAACAGAAGGAGTTAAAAACTGAAAATTAACTGTACTGAAATTTTAGGCTTGGAGCATTCCACCAGCAGCTTGAAAGCGGGCGCGGGCTCTTTTAAGAGCAAGAGTAGCCTGAATTTGTTCTTGACGAGTAGCGTTTTGAGATTGATTAACTCTGGCTTCCGCTTCTCTATAAGCAGTACGAGCAGCATCTAAGTTAATCGTATCGCCGCGTTCTGCACCGTTGACGAGAATTGTTACTTCATCGTTTTCAACTTCGGCAAATCCACCCATTAAGGCGATCGCTACCCAAGGCTGATTTTGGCTAGGGCGAACTCGCATTACGGCGGTATCTAAGGCTGTTAATAGCGGCGCGTGTCCACTTAAAATACCTAATTGACCAGTTGTACTGGGCAAGATTACTTCTTGGGCAGTAGCATCCCAAACAATTTTGTCTGGCGAAACTACACGAACGGTTAGAGCCATAGGGGTTAGGAGGGGTCAGGGATTAGGGGTTAGGGAGCGGAGGAGCTTTCTTAGCAGGGGAGCAGGGGAGCGGGGGAAAATCTATCTTGTACTTTCTCTAGCCTTTTGCCTCTTGCCCCTTGCCTCTTGCCTTTAATTTCTAGCTTTTCATTTTGTCGGCTTTGGCGATCGCTTCATCAATGTTGCCGACCATGTAGAAAGCTTGCTCTGGCAGATCGTCGAGCTGACCAGATAAAATCATTTGGAAGCCCTTAATTGTTTCTTCCAGCTTCACATATTTGCCAGGAGAACCAGTGAAGATTTCCGCCACAAAGAACGGTTGAGATAAGAAGCGCTCTAGCTTGCGCGCTCTAGCTACTACAACGCGATCGTCTTCAGACAATTCATCTAAACCAAGAATGGCGATGATGTCTTGAAGTTCTTTGTAGCGCTGTAGAGTTGACTGAACTTCACGCGCAGTGTTGTAGTGTTCTTCACCCACTACGCTAGCTTGTAACATGGTGGAAGTTGAATCTAGGGGGTCAACAGCTGGGTAAATTCCTTTGGATGCCAAGCCGCGAGACAGCACTGTTGTAGCATCCAAGTGAGCAAACGTGGTTGCTGGTGCTGGATCGGTCAAGTCGTCGGCGGGGACATAGACCGCCTGAATTGAGGTGATTGACCCTTCGTTGGTAGAAGTGATCCGCTCTTGCAGTTCACCCATCTCTGTTGCCAGAGTTGGTTGGTATCCTACGGCTGAAGGCATCCGACCGAGTAGCGCCGATACTTCGGAACCAGCTTGCACGAACCGGAAGATATTATCGATAAACAGTAGTACGTCCTGCTTACTTACATCCCGGAAATACTCAGCCATCGTCAAGGCTGCTAGTCCTACGCGCATTCTTGCTCCTGGTGGCTCGTTCATCTGACCATAGACCAGCGCCACCTTGGAGTCACCGAGATTTTCTTCGTTAATAACCCCGGATTCTTTAAATTCGTTGTAAAGGTCATTACCTTCTCTGGTGCGTTCGCCCACACCGCCAAATACGGAGACACCGCCGTGAGCTTTGGCAATGTTGTTGATCAGTTCTTGAATGATGACGGTCTTACCTACACCAGCACCACCAAATAGACCAATCTTGCCGCCACGACGATAAGGAGCTAGCAAGTCAACGACTTTGATGCCTGTTTCAAACACCGATGGTTTTGTTTCCAAGTCGGTAAACTTGGGGGCGGAGCGGTGGATGGGGAAGGTTTCCTCATTATTCACAGGCCCCATGTTGTCTATGGGTTCACCTAGTACGTTGAAAATCCGACCTAGAGTCGCAGGCCCAACTGGTACACTGATCGGAGCGCCAGTATCTGCCACTTCCATGCCACGAATCAAGCCATCGGTCGTACTCATAGAAACAGCCCGCACCTGGTTATCGCCCAGTAGCTGCTGCACTTCGCAGGTAACAGAAACTTCCTGTCCGGCTTCGTTTGTGCCTTTAATTGTCAATGCGTTGTAGATCTGGGGCATTTTACCCTGAGGAAATTTAGCGTCTACAACTGGGCCAATGATTTGCGTAATGTAGCCAATATTTGCTTTTTCTGCGGTGGTGACCATGCTCTCGCCTATATATGTAATTCAGCTATCTGGTATATGCAGATAAAATACCGTCCTTAAGATTATCACTGAAAGGGCCGTGAAAGCATTTCATAAGGGTATTTGATCTAAAAATAGCTCCACTTCATTTTAAAAGGCATAGCAGCCGAAAAATTAGCTCAGAGTTAGTAGAGTACATCTCGGTTAGTAATGTTGAGTCCTCGCAGATCCCCCCTAGCCCCCCAAAAGATGTGGGGAATATAGCCCCCTTAAAAAGGGGGTTGGGGGATCTCAAGTCTTAACCGAAAAGTATTGCCGAGTTAATAGAATACAGTTTCCCTTGCTACTGCTATAGCTAAAAATAGAGACTTGGGGCAAGATAAGTGATCGCAATTGTAAACGCTGTTTTAGCCAATTCTTTTAATGAGCGCCACTGTTGGCGATCGCTCTATTACAACAAATAATCACTAGGGTGACGCTACAATACATGACGCTTGTAAAACAACAAAATTGCCAGTATTAAAAACAGCACAGCGTTCTTTAAGGTTGACTAACGCTGGTATATTTCCCTGTTGTAACTGATTTATAGCTTCGCTAGCGGCGGGTTGATATTGACTAATCCAGCCACTTTCAGCTAGATAATTTGGCGCAAATGCTGAGTGTTCCACTAGCCAGAAATCTACCCCATACTTTTGAATAAAGCTCTGTACTTGGTTTAAATTAGAACTGTACTGAGCCTCTATTAAATCAATTGTCCGCTTCCGAATCTCAGCATAATAGCCTTTGTGGTAAGGCACAGGAAAGCCTGTTCCTCCTACCAATATTGAGCGCTTGGTAAATGACGGTAGATTTACTGTCTCTTCGGTTAAAGATGCAATTAAAATATCTTTTGGTTGTTGAGCAAAGAATTTATATAAAGCTGGTGCTTGTCCTACAGCATAATCAGTTTTGGGAAACTCTTTAAAGAAAACTGGATGGATTACAAGTGCAGTTAATAATAAAGTAGCTAACCCTAACGCTAACCTCTGTCGCTCTTTTAAAGTTTTATCTTTTGCTTTTTGCCTTCTTGCTCTTGCCCAAAGAAATAGTGAATCTAACATTACAGTTAAGGCAATTCCACCAGCTAAAGCTGTAACAATTCTCAGGCTATGCTCTGTATAACGGCTGGGAAGATGCAGTTTAAATAACAGTGCATGGGCCATAAAAAACATTACCAATGAAGCAAGCGTGATTTGAAGTAATATCCTCACTTTTGTCAATTGCTTAAGCAGAGGAAATAGTAAGGGAAATAGTAGCAATAACAAAGGTAATGCTAATGCTAACAAGAGTGGCACTACAGTACCAAACTTGGGCATTATGCCGCTACGCTGTCCAGTAAACCAATAATCCCCCAAATTAGGAATAAAAAACTTGCTTAATCCATTTGGGCCAAACTCTAGTAATGTTTTTGCCTCAGCTGCTGTAATTACTGGCCCATATTTAGAGGATTTCAAGGCATAGATAGACAGCACTAGAATGGCAACAAAAAGAGAAATACCGCAGAACAAATAATCACGCTTGTTTTGCGAAAGATAAGGACGTTTATTTTTCCAGTGTAGGAGTTGCAAAATTAGGATGCCAGCACAGATAAATACAGCCTGGGGATAGAATAATCCTAAAAGTGCGATCGCAACACAAATTCCTAATAAAGACCGTCGCAACAAATAGTACAGAAATGCTGTAAAAAATGGATATATAAAAGCTACAGCCGTACCTGAAACTAAATCATCTCGCAGCCATAAATATTGATTTAGCAGCAAAGAAGCAATAAATCCTGCCATTGGTACTGGTAGCAGTTGCAAGCAAATACCAAAACAGTAAGCAGTTGTAATTAAACCCAGCACTATTGGTAAGAATTTACTTAACAGAATGGGATCAATTCCTACTGTTGCAAATAAGCGATATAAGGTGCTGTAGCCTAACGGTGCAACTGATTGAAAATAATCGGCAATCCAATCATTAGGAAACAACGAAGGATCTAAAAACCGCCGCATCCAAAATACGTGCTGTCGTGCATCATCTTGGACAACGTACTCGCTACTAAAAGCTATTTGCAGCCCCAATAATCCATAAATTGCGGCAAATGTCAAGCTTAAACTAAACCAAAATACGATGTGATTGAATGTTTTAGTTCCTGGGGCAGTTAACAATTTGTGTAGGTACATATATCTCTAAAATTGAGGTGGCAGTTATTTGCGGATCACAATCCAGCCTGCCTTGATGACAATAATGCGATCGCTTATTTTTAGCATTGCTAGCTAGACTTTTTACTTTTCTTCCTTAGTGGGTTTTAATTACATAGTTCATATTTTTTAAGACAAGTCATATAGATAAACAAATGAACCTTCTTGCTTAAATACATCAATTTGTTTACCGAACTGATCGAGGTATTCTGTAATTCTTTCACTTTCTTTATCCCAACTACGGACATGAGAAAATATTATCCACACTCTTCTATTACCACGTAACTTATCTAAATCGCTTTTATATCGCTGCCATTCTGCTTCTGAAGTACCTTGTCCATCTATTTTATCCAAATCATCTATTCCTAATATATAATCTCCTTTTTGATAACCAAACTTATTTGTATAATACTTAAATTGATATTCGGCGCGTTGATAAACGTAGATAATATCTTCAGCTTGTTGATGATTTTTAATATAACTAATAACAGGTCTAAGTTCTTGTTTTTGATATGGTTTAAATATTAAATAGCTAGCAGTTCCTATAGGTGGAACCACTAATAATATCAAAACAATAGTACCTATTTTTGCAAAAAATGTATGACGAGTTTTATGTTGAATTACAGCTATTCCTTCTCCAATTAGCAGAGTGAAAAACGGAACTAAAAATAGTACTAATCTGCCATCAAAAGGGTACTTCTGTAAATACGCAGCTAAATAAGTAATAAATAATGGAGATAGTAATATAAGTAGAAATTTTTTGTTCTTTAAAAATAGTGAAATACAACCAACTAGAAAAGCAAGGATAGCAAGCCAAAGAAAAACATCAGGAAATCCTAATGGTTTGTGAAAAAACTCAATAAACCTTGTAAGTAACCAAGTGAAATCTAAAACAGACGCTGGAAAAGTGCCGCGACTTGCCCAGGATTTGTATAAATCTTCTTGACTTGCTAAATTTTTCAATGAAACAAAATAAAAACAAACAAAACTAAGCGTCCAAATTGTATAAATTCCTAAAAGCTTTATAGTTTTTAATAACTTATTTTCAAATAAACTTATTAATAAATAGCTAATTCCTATACCTGCTAAAATAAAAATAGCGGGATAAGAAAACCAAATAGCAATAGCGCCGACAATTCCAAAAGTTAGGATTTGAACAAAGTTTAGTTTTTTACCGTTTATTTGCATTAATACTAGGCATAAAAGCACTGCGACCGCGACATCACTTGAATATTGTTTTACTTCTGTTGCATACCCAAGCCAAATATGTAAAGTAGAAAAAAGAGTTAGCGCTATTATGGCAGCTTGTGGCTGTAGACATTGTTTTGCTAATTTATAAAAAAGAAACAAAGAAATAATTGCAGAGAATAAAGGAAATAGTCTCAGTGCATATTCATTATCTCCAAATATTTTGATTGCTAATTTTTCTATAAATAAAAACCCAATCGGCGCTCCTTGGTCGTAATCTAAAGGTTGTAGCAGTTCTAAATACGAACGATTAACAATATTTAGTGCTAATGCTGCTTCGTCATTCCATAGAGAACGATTAGATAAATATTGAACAACACGAACTAAAATACCAAAATAAATAATTGTCCAAGGCAGTCTTGGCGGAGAGAATAAATAATGGCTGACTTTTTGATTAAATTTATTTTTTTTAAAGCGTTTAAATACATCTTGCATAAAAATTAAGTTTTAGAAGCGTAGAGACTGTTTTTTATTACCATGAATAGTTTGCAGTGTTGCTAGATATTGCCTTAAGAAAGGCAAACCTGCGATCGCAGGTATTATATATCGTGAAGTACAAAGCAAGCCCAAAGCAGCAGCCGTTGGCGCATTGAAGTACGGTTGGTAAAGCGCAATTAAGGCAGCGTCACGAGTACCAACACCAGCAAACGTCAGTGGTAGTAACCCAGCTAAAATTGCTAGCGGAGATAAGGCAAGATTAGTAATAAAAGGTGTCCACGCTTTCAAGGCAAGGATAAAGAACCAAATCTGCACCAAATGGAGAAACCAAATAAACACAGAAGTAGTAGCAATCTTGAATAACTGGCTTTTGTCTTGCCAAAAGTAATTGTGCATTTCATTCCAAGAAGCGCGCAAGTTTTCTATTTTAGGGCGAAATTTTTTAGGGGCGATCGCACGTCCTAGAATAAAAAATATCTGAGTAAATTTCCGCGAACTCAATAGTAGCAGTCCAATAACAAGCCCCAAAGTAACACTACTCGTCATTACCAAAAAAAACCAATCTTTTTGCTGATAAAGTATCAGCCCAAATACACACCATAGTAATAGCGACAGGAGATCACAAGCTTTTTCAAAAACTACCAAAGAAAGAGACAAAGCGCCATTTAAATGTCCTCGTTCTTTCATAAAATAAGCTTTGGCAATATCTCCCATCTTTGATGGCAGCACCATATTTAGCACACTTGCTGCCAAAATTAAGCGATTCGCTTCACCAAACTTTAGGGAATTTGCCTCTCGCCTCTTGTTAGGCATTAGCTGTTGCAGTCGCCAAGCGGTAAGCATTGTAATCGGTACAACCATACCCAAGCTGACAGCCATCCACCAGCGATCGCAATTTTGAAATACCTGTATTAGCCTGGGAAAATCAATTTTCGAGTAGATAATCGCCAAAATAATCAAACTTACAGCGATCGAAATTAGTCGTTTCATTGCTTAAAAACGGCGCTTTAACTTCAGTGGTTGATTTGGAGTCAGTATTCGTACTTCCTCCGTCAAATCCAGCCAAGGTTGTAATTGCCCTGACTGAAAAGTACGACTCATAACTACATAAATTGAAGTCTGATCGCAGCCAATACCAGCAGTGATAACCTTATCCCAAGACTCGGCTTGCAGTTCATCACTAATACACCACCCATTCTCCCACCGCAACTGTCGCTTGAAGCGAAAAGGGGCATCATTCTTGCCCGTAATCAACATCTTTTGCAGTAACTTCCTAACCAAATTGGGAAAGAAGCGCCCAACTGTAAGCATGACAATTCGCAGGATAAGTAAATTGATTGGTGTCATCTGCTTTTGCTTCGCCCAGCCTAACTGCCCTGCGATCGCAATTTCGTCGTCACTGATATTAACTTGATATCCAGCAATCAGATGAGCTACGCAATTTTTTACCTTACCTTTATCCCGCACCTGTAGCGAAATTTGTGTATCAGCAGTAATTAACTGATTGTCACGAAATAATTTAAATACGCCACCCTTATTTAACGCCAGATAAAGTTCTGTATTTTGACGGCGATCAATCAAGATTTTCGCTTCTTTCAGCCACAAACGTCCGTTAGGGCGAGGTAGGGGTGCGGGTCGATTTGGCACAAAATCACGCCATGCTAGTAAATAATTCCAGGTATGATGTCCAATAATGTGGTCATCAGCGTAGCAAGGTGCAAGATTATTTGCTAGTCCAGCCAAAAATCCGTCATTAATTCTTAGTGCTTCAGGCATCCAGCGCCCGACTAACTCGAAACCGTGCGGAAAGAAATTATAAGTGTTGCGACTGGTGTACTCGCCGCCGTAAGATCCATCGGGATGCAGAAAGTAAGCGGCTAACTCAACTGCTTTAATCAGCGCTTCTTTGATCCGAACATCTGGTTTAAGTTGGTAAATTGAGGCTAAACAGGAAATCGTTAGCGTGTGGTAGCCAGGATCGCAGCCTTCGTATTCCTGAAACCAGCCTTCAGGATTCTGCCAAGATAGCACCCGTTCTAGACGTTGGGCGATCGCGCGATCCCACTTTGAATGCAATAATCTAGACAAAAGTTCTAGACACAGCACAATCAAAGCTTGATGGTTTGTTAATTGCCCGCTTTCGTGATGATCTGCCAGCCAGTCTGCCCGCTTGCTAAAAAAGCGCAGCATGGTTGTATTGTCTAGCCCTAGCAAGGTATAACTTTCAATGCAAGCTAGCAGTGAAAAAGCTGCTGCCCCACTAGCACGTTCATAGGGAAAATAATCATCACAGGAACCATCCTTGTGAGAACTGCGGGCAGCGTAAAGAATCCCCGCCTCAACCCAATCTTTAATTACTTGCTGTTGATAGAAGGGATTGTCTGGTACATCAGTATCATAAGCCAAGGCAAGCGGCCAGACAAATTCTTGCGCCATCCCACTAGGAAAATCAATAATCTTGTAGTGCCAAAAATTGCGGTCAAAGCAACCATAAGTAGGACTATGAGGGTTGCGATCTAGGAGTGTCAACAGTTTAGGGATATGCGCCAGCGCTTCACGGGCAAATAGTTCTTTAGTCATAAGAAAATAGGAGTCAGGGATCCGGGAAAATCAAACCCTAGCCTCTCGCCTCCGGCCTCTCGCCTCTTGCCTCTCGCCTCTCGCCTCTACTTGAATCTGCATCCGATCGCCGCATCCGTAACTGCACTTCCTCCACCAATTTACGATTTGCTGACATTAAATCTGCTACTAGCCCAAACATCCACAACTGAAAACCAATCAAAATTAAAATCGCCGCCAAAATTAAGCTAGGTATCCTCGTGCGTTCAGAACCAGCCACAAAGAATATTAGCCAGCGTACACCAATTATTACCCCTAAACTGAACGGCACACTTCCTGCCAGTAGGAAAAAGCGCAACGGCTTGTAAAGCATGAAAATGCGCAGGATCGTGAATAGCGATCGCACAACATAGGAAGGAATGCTTTTAACTAAGCGTGAAGGGCGTAAAACAGAGTTAGTTCTAATTGGTACAGACGTAATCGCCATCCCCTTTTGCCCAGCTTGAATAATTGTTTCCAAGGTGTAGGTGTAATTGTTAAATACATTTAGTTGTAAGGCTGCTTCACGGCTAAAGGCACGAAAGCCACTAGGCGCATCAGGAATATTTGTTTTGCTGGCAAGCCGCACTACCCAACTACCGAGATTTTGCAGCAGCTTTTTCGTCGGGGAAAACTGTTTCGTTTTCCAAATCGGTCTTGCGCCAACGACAATTTCAGCTTGACCTAATAAAATTGGCTTAATTAGTTGAGGAATGTCATCAGCACAATATTGATTGTCTGCATCGGTATTGACAATAATATCTGCCCCTGCTTTGAGACTAGCTTGCAACCCAGCCATAAATGCTTTTGCCAAGCCTTGATTGGTCGTAAATTGAATAATATGATCAACACCATTTGCCTTGGCAACCTCGACAGTTCGATCTTTGCTGCCGTCATTAATTACTAGCCACTCTATAGTGTCAATACCAGGCAAGTGACGCGGTAGTGCTGCTAGGGTAGTTCCTAGTGTGCGCTCCTCGTTATAACAAGGAATTTGGATAATAAGTTTGGTCATCGTAGAATGAGTACAGCTTTACCCAGCCAAAGAGTAACGATTCGATTACCGCGCCTTTACTTGCATGGGGATCGATTCAATGGCATTGAAGCTTTATTTAGTTCAATAGTCTTCAGACTATGAATAGCTGTCACTCTCGTCAAGTAGTCGAGATTGTTCTATATTTTCAAAAAAGTTAAATGATGGCGATCGCATTGGGTTGCATATATCTTCGTTCGGCTTAATTCATTCAACCCGCAACTAAACATCGGCAGGATTAAGCCGCATTATTTCCCAAGTTGTGTAGGTTCCAATCGGACTCCAAATCACATACGGCAGAAGTAACGCCGCAGCCCAACCAGAAATTGGTAATACTGTCAATGCCAAAATAATCCCTAAAATCGCCCCAATTCCCCCAATAATTGTACCTACTTTAACACTGCGAAGCCTCAGCATTCCTGGGTTATAAGCGACTGTAACAATTTCTACGAGTAAGTAGAACCCCATCAATAGCCAGTTTCTAGTATTTTCCCAAACAATATACGCTGACCAAGCACCACAAATAAAAACAGTAATCCAAATTAGCGGAATCGCCTTCTCAAAAGTTAGCCAGCTAGGGCGACGCAAGCGTTTAAACCACTGAATATCTTTAGGCGTAATTAAGTTGGCAAAAAGCGCAACTAAGAAAGTTACACCCCCAATCACCATCCAGGATCTAATCATCGCCCGTTACCCTTCACTACGCCACGCTGTCAATACTTATACAGGAATTGTGTCAGGTTACAACATTAAGAGTAATCAACCGTTAGTTTGAACCTCAGCTGAGTTAAAAGTGCATAGATGCGTCGCGGCTTGTCGTCAGACATCGCTTGCTATCCAGTTTTTGCAGACGGCTCTTAGTGCTAAAGTTTAATTTCTACTTAGCTCTACCAGTTCGCTGTTTTGCCTTTTCATAGGCTGCGTCATGTTCATCAAAACTTACCACAAATACCCGTTTAGGTGCTGAAGATTCGTAGACACGGTACACTAGACGATAGGAAATTCCAGCCCATTCTATTTCTAAAGTACGGTAGTCCTTCAACTTTCCGGTTAAAGTGTGATTAGGGAAACCGCCACAAAGGTAAGGATCAGTCATCAGGATAGGTTTGTAGATATCTCTGAAATCTTCTTGTAATTCAGCTGTCAAGGCTGGTAAGTCTTCACTTTCAATCTTTGGGTGTTTCTGGAAAAGATAGTTGGATTTCATATCCACGTTCTTTTAATCGCTTGTTCATTGCCTCTACGTCGATTTCTTCTCCAATTTCACCCTCGGCTATCCACTCTGTACTTTCCAGAAATTCCAGTTCTTCCTTAGTTGGTTCTTGTGTCTTCCTGTCAGTAAAGTTTACAGTACGAAACCAATCTTCATCTGGTATTTGTAGAGCTGCTGCTGAAACTTGGTTGATGCGACGCAATAAATCTTGATGTGCTTTTCGATCAGTTGGCGCGACATCAATTTCCATTTCTAGACTTTTTATTAGGTAGTCTAATTCCTTAAGCACACTCTCTAAGGGATGTAATTTGCTTCCTTTTGACATGGTATGCCTACTACTATTGCGTTCATCTTAACTGAGCAGTGATTTCCTGCACTAATCTCCGCTTAAAGATACTATTTTATTTCTCATCCAAGCGCGAAATAATTTTAGTAAAGCAATTTCTCCGATAGTTTTACTCTGTTCAATAAATGAGCTTATTTCAGTCACCGATACTAGGGAAAGGCAATACTAAACTCGCACTCAATATATTTATCTTCTTCCAGGTAATAAAATTTTAAATCTTGTCCGTTATATCTCCAAAGTTCATTCACACCTAGCGCTGCATAAATCCCAAATTTATTAATATAGCTGCTAGTAATGTCAATTTCAATTGCTAAGTCAGGCGGTGGATCAGTTGCTAAATCGAGCGTTTGATTACTTCTAACAACTGCCTCATTCTGAATATAGTAGCAACTATCTGGTTCTATTCCTGTATTTGCTATTTTTCGCTTCAGGGTTGTGGAACCAGCGCTTTTAATTTCTATTTCTAGTTCTTCAACTAAGGCAAAAATCAAACGAGCAAACTGAATTTTAGGGTTCTCATGTTCAAAAAGCGGAGTCATAATTTCTAAAGTGCCACAGTCATAAGCAAATCGAGAACCTCTGTCTTCGCCTGTTTCTTTCAGTAAAGTTTCAAAGGTTTCCCAGCTAATGTTCCGTAGCACCGTTCTTTGCTCGGCTGGAGTTGAGGTAGTAATCATCTCAAATTACAATCAGCAAATAAGGTGGGCATTATCCACCCTACAAATTTAACCAAAAATACTACCAAAGAACTCTACAGCTTCCTTCAAAGTTGTAATAAAAACATCAATTTCTTGACGGGTGTTGTAGAAAGATAAACTTGCCCTTGCAGTAGATTGAGCTACTAGGTAGCGATGTAATGGCTGTGTACAATGATGTCCAGCACGGATAGCAACTCCGGCTTGATCTAGAATTGTCGATAAGTCGTGCGGGTGAACATCTCCAGCAGTAAAGGACGCAAGGGCGGCTCTACCTAATCCTGCTACTTTAGGTAATGGCCCATAAGTGCGGATTTCAGGAATTTGTGCCAATTGCTCGAATAAATAGCCTGTTAATTGAGCTTCGTAGGTATAGATTTTATCCATTCCTATATTGCTAAGGTAGTCAACAGCTGCGCCTAAGGCGATCGCTTCTGCAATTGCTGGTGTCCCCGCTTCAAATTTATGCGGCAAATCTGCATAAGTGGCATGATCTAGGAATACATCGGCAATCATCTCACCACCGCCCAAAAATGGCGGCATAGAGCGCAGTAAATCCAACTTGCCATACAAAAACCCGATCCCAGTTGGAGCGCACATTTTATGCCCAGAAGCGACTAGCCAGTCACAGTCCATCAATTGCACATTGATAGGCATATGAGGGACACTTTGGCAAGCATCTATTAAAACTTTCGCGCCATATTTGTGAGCGATCGCAATAATTTCTTGTACTGGATTAATACAACCCAAAGTGTTAGAAACGTGAACAGTAGAAACAAGCTTAGTCTTATCTGAAATTAGGGACTTAAACTGTTCTAAATCAAATTCTTCAGTATCTGTTAATTCCACAAACTTCAGCACTGCACCTGTTTTTTGTGCGAGTAACTGCCAAGGAATTAAATTACTGTGGTGTTCCATTACAGAAAGGATAATTTCATCGCCTTGCTGTAAATTACTTGTACCCCAACTGTAGGCAACTAAATTAATCGCTTCAGTCGCATTTCGAGTGAAAACAATTTCTTGTCGTGAAGCAGCATTTACAAAAGCAGCAACTTTATCTCGCGATCCCTCATAAGCATCTGTAGCTTTGGCACTTAGGGTATGCACACCGCGATGTACGTTGGAATTGTATTGTTCGTAGTAGTCCCGCAGTGTGTTTAAAACTAATAGGGGTTTTTGAGAAGTAGCGGCGTTGTCTAGGTAGACTAATGGTTTGCCGTTGACTTCTTGGTGCAAAATTGGGAAGTCAGCACGGACTTGATCGGCGAGGGTTTTTTCTTTAGTAAAGGTCATTTTGAATTAAGTAATAAAGAGTTATCTAACCGCCTTCACGAAGTGTAGCGCCAGCGTTTAGACGCAGAGGACGCAAAGGATTTTTTAAGTAACTGCTAGACGTTGATGGTTAACAGCTACTGAGAGTGTTTCTCGTAGTGAGGCTAGGGGGAGTTGATTGATGATTTCTGTGGCGAAAGCGGTAATTAATAAGTTACGAGCATCATTTTCGTCAAGTCCACGACTTTGCAGGTAAAATATTTCTTCGTCTTCTAACTGACTAACAGTTGCCCCGTGACTACACTTAACATTATCTGCCGTAATTTCTAGTTGGGGTTTTGTATCAACTCTGGCTTTAGGTGATAACAGTAAGTTACGGTTTAATTGGTTAGCATTTGTTAATTGTGCAGGTTTCGGAACAAAGATTTTGCCGTTAAATACTACATGAGCTTTATCAGCCACAATACATTTGTGTAACTGGTTGCTAGTACCGTAAGGATAGTTAAGAGCGATCGCACTATGAGTATCTGCCACTTGTTGACCAGCTATCATAGTTAAACCATTCAAGGTAGTTTCTGTTTGTTCGCCAGTCTGGAATACCTCTAAATTGTGCCGCGACAGTTTGCCACCTAAAGTAATTGCACTACAGGTATAGTGACTATCACGCGCCTGAGTTACAGCCGTTTTCCCAATATGAAATGCCTCTACACTCTCTCGCTCAACTCTAGTGTGACTAACTTGGGCATTCTCCGCTAGTACGATTTCCGTAACACTATTAGTGAAATAAGGGGTTAGGGATTGCGAATTAGAGGTTGGGGAAGAAATGTAGTCCTCAATCAGCGTTACAGAACTACCCAATTCCGCCACTATTAGACAACGAGGTTGAGAAATTATTGGTGTATTGCCAGAAGTCGAAATAAACAGTAGATGAATTGGTGTTTCAACTACAACATTTTTCTCTACCCATACTACAGCTATATCTGTAATTCCAGCTGTATTGAGGCTAGTAAACACCTCTTGTACACCTTGATGCTGTGCTAAATAGTCTTTTACACGAGAGCGATGAGTTATTGGCAATCCAGCTAAATTGCTGACTACAACACCATCCGGCAAATCTGCAACGGATGACAAATCAGCTGCATAAACACCATTTACAAATACCAAACGGCTGTTAACTGCTTCTGGTAAGGTGAGAGATTTTATGTCCGATAAACTGATTGCTGATTGCTCACTAACAGCTTGAAATGTAACCTGACGCAGCGTAGACAAATCAGTAAATCGCCATTCCTCGTCATTTCTACTGGGTATAGTGTATTGACGTGCTAAACTTGCAGCGCGATCGCGTAATTCTTGCACCCAAGCCACTGTTTCTGGTTCAATTACCTGTATTAGCCCTTGGCACTGTTTTACCAACTCAGTTAGATAAGGATCGCGATCTGCTAAAACAGATGTTACGAACTCATCCGGGTTAGGAATTGTACTAGGCGAAACTTGGATACTCATCGTGTCCCCACCTCCATGATTGCAGCATCTTCTAGCAACCAGTCATAACCACGCGACTCTAGTTCTAACGCCAATTCCTTACCACCACTGGTAATAATCCGTCCTTGTGCCATTACATGAACAAAGTCCGGCACAATATAGTTGAGTAGCCGTTGGTAATGAGTAATTAGGATCGTCGCATTTTCAGGGCTAGTTAGCTGATTTACGCCATCAGCAACAATCTTCAGAGCATCAATATCTAACCCCGAATCCGTCTCATCCAGAATTGCCACCTTTGGTTCTAGCAACGCCATTTGCAGAATTTCATTCCGCTTCTTCTCGCCACCAGAAAACCCCTCATTTAAACTGCGGCTAAGAAAAGCAGGATTCATCTTCACTATTTCCAGCTTTTCCTGCACCAATTCATCAAAATCAAACGAGTCTAATTCCTCCAATCCCTGCTGCTTCCGCCGAGAATTGTAAGCAACACGCAAAAAATCTAAATTACTGACACCCGGAATTTCCAACGGATACTGAAACGCTAGAAAAACCCCCGCCCTAGCTCTTTCCTCTGGTTCCATTTCCAGCAGATTTTCTCCCTGAAAAATCACCTCACCGCCAGTCACATCATAAGCTGGGTGTCCCGCCAAAACCTTAGAAAACGTACTTTTACCAGAGCCATTTGGCCCCATAATCGCATGAATTTCTCCCGCCTTAACCTCAAGGTTTATTCCCTTAAGAATCGGCGTACCATTAACCTCAGCCGTCAGATTCCGTACTGACAGTATAACTTCACTATTCTCAACAATCATCCTTCTCTCTCTTCTTTCTTTGCATCCTCTGTCTTGAAAAGTCTGATCTAAGGAAACCTCTGATCAGACTTTTCGCTCTTGGCGGTAGCCTGCGGCAAGCAGCTAAATGCTAAACGCTACACTACCCCTTCGGGATCGCTGTGCTACGTAACGCATCTACGTTAAAAAAGGCAGGTATCACTCACCCTACTGTTTAACCAACGCTTCCTTCCAACTTCAGACTCAACAACCTATCTGCTTCTACAGCAAATTCCATCGGTAATTGATTAAACACATCCTTACAGAAGCCGCTAATCATCATCGAGATTGCATCTTCCGCCGAAATACCCCGTTGCGAGAAGTAAAACAACTGATCTTCGCCAATCTTAGAAGTAGAGGCTTCGTGTTCTACCTTAGAAGTGTTATTCTGCACCTGAATATAGGGGAAAGTATTGGCATGAGCATTATCTCCGATTAGCATTGAGTCACACTGCGAGTAATTTCTTGCTCCCTCTGCTTTCGGATTTACCTTAACTAAACCTCGGTAACTGTTCGAGGAGTTGCCAGCAGAAATACCCTTAGAAATAATCGTACTGCGAGTATTTTTGCCAACGTGAATCATTTTGGTTCCAGTGTCGGCTTGCTGTTTGTGATTTGTCAGCGCTACTGAGTAAAACTCACCCACTGAGTTATCACCCACCAAAACACAACTAGGATACTTCCAGGTAATCGCAGAACCTGTTTCTACCTGTGTCCAAGAAATCTTAGAATTTACTCCCTGACACAAACCGCGCTTGGTAACAAAGTTGTAAATCCCGCCTTTGCCGTTTTCATCTCCCGCGTACCAGTTTTGCACCGTAGAGTATTTAATCTCGGCATTGTCGAGGGCAACTAATTCCACAACAGCCGCGTGTAACTGGTTCGTATCATACATTGGCGCTGTGCAGCCTTCGAGGTAGGATACAGAACTACCCTCTTCAGCTACAATCAGAGTCCGCTCAAATTGTCCTGTATCTCCACTATTAATACGGAAATACGTTGATAATTCCATTGGACATTTTGTGCCTTTGGGAATATAGACAAATGAGCCATCACTGAAAACAGCACCGTTAAGAGCAGCAAAATAGTTATCTGCTGCTGGTACAACGCTACCAAGATACTTTTGGACTAAATCTGGATGTTCTCGTAAAGCTTCGGAAATTGAGCAGAAGATTACGCCGTCTTTTGCTAGCTTTTCCTTAAAGGTAGTGGCGACAGAAACGCTATCAAAAATCGCATCGACAGCAACGTTGGAAAGCCGCTTTTGTTCAGATAGGGAAATTCCCAGCTTTTCAAAGGTTTCCAACAGAGTTGGATCAACTTCGTCTAGGCTATTTAGCTTCGCCTTCTGTTGCTTCGGTGCAGAATAGTAGATGATGTTTTGGTAATCAATTTTCGGATATTTAACACTAGGCCAAGTGGGTTCTGTCATCTTTAGCCACTGGCGATAGGCTTTGAGGCGAAACTCTAGCATGAATTCCGGCTCGTTTTTCTTAGCTGAGATCAGACGAACTACGTCTTCACTCAAGCCACGCGGAATTGTGTCTGCCTCAATATCTGTGATAAAGCCGTACTTGTATGGCTGGTTAACTAAGGTTTTGACAGTTGCACTCATCGGTAGTGTTCTCTCGTGTTCAAATGAATCTCTCTCAAGGCTGGCAGACGGGCGGTTGTTTGACCGTTGGCAACGCTGCTTTACACTGTTGTTAAACGGCTGTTACAATAAAACCAACTAAAACAACACTGTTATTGTTTAATGTATCTCCATTTTAAGCTACATTAACAACATATATGTTGTCAAAGTAAATTTTTAAGTTGTAATTTTTGGAAAGAAAATGGCGACGACGCAGCAGCCCTCGACTAAGCAAGATATCTTGCAACATCTGTTAAAGCAAGGGCAAGCAACCGCGCAGGAGTTAGCCACAGATTTAGATATCAGTCCACAGGCGATTCGACGGCATCTAAAGGATCTAGAGGCGGAGAATTTAATTATCTACCAAACGGTGCAAGTCGGGATGGGTCGTCCACAGCACGTTTATCAGCTGAGTCGTGAAGGACGCGATCGCTACAGCAATTCTGACAGTTATGGAAAATTCACTGTTTCTCTATTAGATACTTTGGCAGAAACAGTAGGTCAAGAGCAAATGAAATTCATTTTGCGGAAACAGTGGGAACGCAAAGCGCTGTTATACCGCGATCGCGTGGGTAATGGTTCTTTGCAAGAGCGAGTGACAAATTTGGTAGAACTGCGAAAAGCTGAAGGCTTTATGGCTGAGTGTCACCCAACAGAAACCACCAATGAGCGTAATTCCCGTTTTATTTTAACTGAGCATAACTGCGCGATTTCGAGTGTCGCCGAGTCTTTCCCCAGTGTGTGTGAACATGAATTAGAAATGTTTGCAACAGTTCTGCCAGATTGTATTGTAGAGCGTACCCATTGGCTAATCGATGGCGAACATCGCTGCGGCTATATAGTGCGATCGCGAGAATGAAAAGTAACTTACACTAACTGTATTTAATCCTTTCTATCCACTACTCACTACTCACTTCTTCACTGTATTTAATCTTTTCTATCTACTCTCCACTACTCACTACTCATTTTTTCACTACTCACTTCCTTATGGATGCACAACAGCAACCATCACAGTTTTTATCCCTCGAAGAATCAGCCAAAGTGGACGCAGCGTTACTAGCTTCAAATGAAAAGTTTTTAACGAGACTAACGATTTCATCGCTGAAGCTTTTACAGCACATCGCCCTTGAATACGGCGTGAAAATTGAAGATTTGACAACTCAACAGATAGTTGGATGGTTTGAGAAGGATGGAAAGATTAGAAGAGAGCAAGGAATTGAGGCGGCATATTTAAAGTGGTGAGCATTCTAATAATTTCACAGTGCGATCGCTTTCCTCACCTTCATCGCTAAGATTTACAGAAGTGCGATCGCCAAAACATCTTTATTCCAAATGTGGTTGTATCCTTAATTCATAGCATCGGAGAACAACTAATTTGGGCTTAACGCTTTATTTTCTGCGTCATGGACAGACTGCCTTTAGTCGAGAAAATGCCTATTGCGGTTCACTAGATCCAGAGTTAACGCCGTCTGGTGTAGAAATGGCACAAGCTTTTGCTACTGCTTACAGTTCTATACCTTGGAATGCGATTTATTGTAGTCCGATGCAACGCACCAAAGCGACAGCTAAACCGTTGTGTGAAGCATTGGGGATGCAATCTCAATTGCGCGACGGATTTAAAGAAATTAACTACGGCAAATGGGAAGGACAATCAGTAGAAACAGTCAGCCGCGGCTACCACGACGACTACATTCGCTGGCTAGCTGATCCAGCGTGGTATCCTCCTACTGGCGGAGAATTAGCAGTTGCGATCGCGGCTCGTGCCATGCTTGTAATCGAAGAAATTAAGCAAACTTACAACAGTGGCAATATTTTGATTGTTTCCCACAAAGCAACGATCAGAATTATGCTGTGTAGCTTATTAGGTATTGATGTCGGACGCTTCCGCTATCGTTTAGGGTGTCCTGTGGGGTCAATCAGCAAGGTAGAATTTGGCTCACATGGGCCATTACTTCATGCCTTAGCTGATCGGACTCATTTAGATGAGAGCTTGCGTTCTTTACCAGGAACTTGAGTAGATACTGCTCCTTTAATTTTCTACTCCGCTTCACCAATAAGCGTAAATGCTGCCCAATTTCTGTTGTTTCATAGTTGTTAGCATAGCGGTTCGTAACGCAACAGCTTTATCAAGATTCTGCTGCATATTTTGATAATCAACTTGGACAAACATGATTCCGGTTATTGCCACGCTTGGGCTGCTGCAACTTGCAAGGGCTATGATCGCAATTACGTGAAGGTGGAAGGCGATCGCTTCCCAAACATTCCTCAACAAAAAATGCCAAAGTTAGGATCTAATTTAATTACAACGATCTGGAAGTGGAGATGAAGCACGTAGAAGCGCGGGAATTCAAAGAGCGATCGCTTGATTATTTGACTAGCAACGAACCGCTAGCGATCGAGCATGAGGGCGAGATCATAGGATTCTATTACCCAAAGAAGCGGGCAAAGCAAGAAGAACTGGAACGCAAACTTGATCGCTTAGGCCAGTTGGTTAATCAGGCATTAGCTGAAACTGGTATGACTGAAGACGAATTTGCCGATCTTTTCGACCTAAGTAAGCCGTTTCCTTATGATGCTGATAGTTGACACTAACATTTTGGTAGGGGAACTACTGCGACAAAGAGGACGGCAATTAATGCGAAATCCTGCCCTCACCCTCTATGTAACTGAACGTATTGTGGATGAAACTCAGTACGAGTTAAGACAAAGGGTGACATCAATGGTGAGCCGGGGTAGGCTCAGTGAGGCGATAGGGCAGGGTATTTTAGAGGAGGCAATGAGCATAATTGAGACTGATCTTATGCTGGTTGCCCAATCGAACTACAGTCACTTGGAAACCACAGCTAGAAATCGCATTCCCAGAGATCCCGATGATTGGTATACAGTGGCTTTGGCATTGGTAATGAATGCGGCAATTTGGACTTCTGATTGTGATTTTTTAGGCTGCGGTTGTCCGACTTGGACGACAGAAACTTTACTGATTCAGTTGAGGATATCTGAAGGCTAAAGGCTTTCAATTGAAATCTGCACTGGCGGTTTTTGTTTGGATAGTGGATTTCAGTCGCCAGCGCATTTTTTAGTCTCCTAAGCAAATACCCAAACCACGCGCAGTTTTAACCAAAGTACCATTGGGGTCAACTGCTCGGTATTGGGCGATCGCATCTGCAATTGGTACACTTACAACTTGGCGATTTTGCCATGTCACCATTTGGTCATACTTCTCCTCGGCAATTAAATCAACTGCGGCTACTCCAAAAGCGGCTGCAATCAATCTTTCTAGTGGTGAAGGTGTCCCACCACGTTGAATATGTCCTAACACGGTGACGCGGGTTTCAGCGCCGCTACAGCTACAAATTTCATCAGCTAGATATTGCCCGATTCCCCCATATCGAGACTGTCCTAATCTATTGGTGCTAACAACTGATTCACCTATTTGGGTACGCACTGCCTCGGAGACAATTACTAATGAATAGTTTTTACCTTGGTCTTGACGTTCTTTGATTTTCTGGCAGATATTGGCAATTGTGTAGGGCATTTCTGGAATCAGAATCACATCTGCACCGCCAGCAATCCCCGCACTAATAGCAATGTGTCCAGCATCACGCCCCATTACTTCTAAAATCATCACGCGGCTATGACTAGCAGCAGTGAAATGTAAGCGATCTAGTGCTTCTGTAGCAATATTAACCGCCGTATCAAAGCCAATAGAGTGTTCAGTAATTCCTACGTCATTATCAATGGTTTTAGGAATCGCTACTAAGTTCATATCACCTTGTTGAGCCAATCGGCGGAGAATTGCAGCACTACCATCACCACCAATACCGATAACAGCTTCTAAACCTAATTCACGGTAGCCAGCGATAATTTCTTCAGAGCGATCGCATAAACTACCATCAGGCATCGGAAAGGCGAATGGATCTCCTTTATTTGTCGTGCCTAACAATGTACCGCCTGCGGTTAACAACGGATCGACTTTTTCAATTTCTAAAGGTATAACTTGCGGCGGCTGAGTCATCAAACCTTGAGTTGCTTGACGAATTCCCAACACTTCCCAGCCATAAGTTCCCGTCGCCCGATACACTACAGCCCGAATTACAGCATTCAAACCAGCGCAATCACCACCACTGGTAAGAATTCCAATACGTTTACGTTCGCCCATCTTCAGTTGAGTTGTTAGTTAGCTCAACCAGTAGATTAAACTGAAGCAAAGCCAATTATTAAGAATTTGAGTTGGAATTTATTTTTCGTTATGTTTGCTAAAAAATGAGCTTACGTAGCGTAACAATTATTAGGATGAAATTATGCAAATGAGTAGTATTGATGACATTTTAAATTCGTCAGGGGAAGCACTTATTCCCCAAGCGCCTGCTGGATTCAAATCAGGCTTTATTGGAATTATCGGTCGTCCTAACGTTGGTAAATCAACGCTAATGAATCAATTAGTAGGAGAAAAAATTGCGATTACTTCGCCAGTAGCACAAACAACCCGCAATCGTTTACGGGGTATCCTAACAACACCAGAAGCACAGGTGATTTTTGTGGATACGCCAGGAATTCATAAGCCGCATCATCAATTAGGAAAAGTGCTGGTACAAAATGCCCGAATAGCGATTGATTCGGTAGATGTAGTGCTGTTTGTGGTAGATGCGTCGGTTGAGGCGGGAGGAGGCGATCGCTATATTATCGATCTTCTCAGCCACAGCAAAACTCCAGTTATTTTAGGGCTAAACAAAATAGATCAACAGCCCCCTGATGCTGAATATCTTAACAACACTTATAGGCAACTAATTGAACCTTACGGCTGGCAGAACGTAAAATTTTCTGCACTTAACAGCGAGGGATTACCAACGCTACAGCAGCTACTAATTGAACACCTAGAACCAGGGCCATACTATTATCCACCCGATTTGGTAACTGACCAGCCAGAACGCTTTATTATGGGCGAATTAATCCGAGAACAGATTTTGTTATTAACGCGGGAAGAAGTGCCGCATTCAGTAGCGATCGCAATTGAAAAAGTAGAAGAAGAACCAACAATTACTCGCGTATTCGCCACCATTAATGTAGAGCGCGATTCTCAAAAAGGTATTTTGATTGGCAAGAGCGGCGGTATGCTGAAAACAATTGGTAGTGCTGCGCGTGAACAAATCCAAAAATTGATTGCGGGTAAGGTATATTTGGAGTTATTTGTCAAGGTGCAACCAAAATGGCGACAATCCCGCTTACGTTTGGCGGAGTTAGGCTACCGCGTGGAAGAATAAGTAAAGTAGGGGCTAGGGAAAGAAAAATTCAGATGCAATTGAATTGAAAAGAAGCGATCGCCTTGTGTCAAGCAATAATCGCTTCTCTACTGATGCTCAAACACCTGCATGACCTAATGCTAAACCAGCAACAAGCATTCCCAAAACCAGAAAAGGTTGAGCGCTTGCTTGATACTTAACATCGTTTTTTAGCGGATCGCGCAGGAAGTACATATCCTGAAAAGTGATTTGCGGAATAATCAGCAACAGCAAAATTGAGCCGTACAAATTTTGGTGCAAACTGATTAAATAAGCAGCGATTCCTGCTTGAAATAAATCAATCATTACTACACAAATCCAGGCGGCGGTGTTAACGCCAAACATCACAGGTAGAGATTTTAATCCTAACTGGCGATCGCCTTCGACACTTTTGAAATCGTTAACTACGGCAATTCCTAAGCCAGCCATACTGTAAATCAGCGTAATAATCGCAATCTTCCAATTGAGATCGCCAAACAAAGCATGACCTGTCCACCAAGGTAAAGCAATGTAGCTAGCACCAAGGGCATAGTTACCTAACCAGCCATTTTGCTTGAGTTTCAAAGGTGGCGCGGAATAAATGTAGGCTAAGAAACAACCGCCGATTGCGATCGCAGTGATTGTGGGAAATTCATGGCCAACCCAACGGTCAAGCGTAAAGGCGAGTGCAATTCCAGCTACAAGCAATACAATAATTTGGGTTACTACCTGGGGAATTGAAATTGCGCCAGAGGGAATCGGGCGATAAGGTTCGTTAATCGCATCAATTTCGCGATCGTAGAAATCATTTAGCGTTTGAGTATAACCCACTAGTATTGGGCCTGACAGCAACATACAGGTCGCTGCTTTTAACACATTTTCCAACGTCCAAGTGTATTCCCCAGAAGAAGCCGCGCCGCATACAACGCCCCAAATTAAGGGAATCCAGGTAATCGGCTTCGTTAGCTGGAGGCGAATTTTCCAGAGCGAAGTTTCTCCAGATGCTGCGCCTTTCATGCCCAGCATTTGCCTTGTGATTACACTGCGTTTGTTAGTTAGAGGAGCTGCGGTATCGGGGTTAATATTCACTTGCGAGGCGGGTGTCTGTTCAGCCTCAACCGAGTTAGCGTCTGGAAAAGGAGAGGAAGTTGGCTCAGACATAGGCTTTAGTAATGAGGGGTCAGGGATCGGGGGTCAGGGTTCAGGGAAAGATAAATTTATAGCCTCTCGCTCCTCGCCTCTCACCCCTTCTATTAAAACGAAATTATCAAGTAACCGTTTTGAAACTTCGCGCCTTTGACAGTGCTGCCACTGAGGGCCGGAGGTAGGAAAATATTACGCCGTTGGTCGCCAGCTTCTATAGTAACTTCTGGCCCAGATTGGGTAAGTTTCACCTGCTTTTTGTCAAATCCAGGCAAGAATAGACGCACCTCACGAGATGAAATATCTATCTCAATCGGTTTAGGAGCCTGTGTTGCTTGCGTGAAATCGGGCAGAGCATCCATTAGCAGTTGCCAATCACCAATTGGAGATTTGGGAATAGCGCTGACGGGTAGGGGAGAAAACTCACTTACCATTTCAGTCATTGCGCCATTGAAAATAACTCCGCCAACGCTTAGGCCTACTTGTTGAGCATTGCCCCATAAGTAACGGGCAGTCGCAATAGCAGTTGGATCGTCAGTGGTTACTAGGTAGGCAGCAAGACGTTTTGGGTCAGCAAGAGCGGCTTTACCCTGCTCCAAAATATTAGTAACTTCCTTGGGAGGTTGGGCGAAGTTATCGCCACCCCAATTGACGTTAAGGACACTGCTAATAATTCCTTGGATCAAAGGCAGAGAAGGTGAAATTGTTTTGAAGAGTTCAGAATCAGCAATTAATTTGCTGAATCGACGACTGTACCAGCTAAGACTTTCCGGCATTCCTAGTGTCCGCAGTGTGGAAACATCTCCGCTACTGTCATAGACAATGACATCATATTTACCACTCGCATCGTACTCTCGGAGGGCATTAAGTTCTAAGGCTCTGTCCATTCCTGGTAATACGATTAATTCTTGACCATACACATCTTTGATAATCGGTGTGCGGAGGTATTGAGCTTCGAGTTTTTTCACTTCCTCCCAGTTCCGTTCCAAAAGCGTAGATGTTTTGAACTGGACAACTTGGAGGTTTTGAGACAATTCTTGGGGGTCGGGAGCAAGGGGGGCGTTTAACAGTAAACTGAGCGCTGGGCCGGTGTCTTGTGCCGCCAGAAGTACGCGCTTTCCCTGGGTTGCCAATCGCTTTGCTGCGGCGATCGCAACTGTAGTGCGACCAGTGCCGCCTTTGCCCAAAAAAGTTAATATCAGGGACATTGCTAAATTTCCTGAGCGGTGCTAATAAAAAGCGCGGGTTTTTGATTAAATTTCCACGCGCCAAGGGATCATATTTCAAACATAGCCTTTACTACACGGCTTTGAGTTCATCTTCAAAAAACCAAGTCGCAAATTTGTCTTCAAACTGTACAACTATGCCAACGTTACTACCATCTAGCATTTTGTACCCTTGGATAGTACCTATTTGCCCCAACCGTTTCACAATTGGGGGAGACACCCGATCTCTTAACCGAAAAACTTTAACTTGTTGTCCAATTTCCATTGCAATTCTTAACGCAACCAACCATGACTCAGTGTAGCGGAATCAGGCACAAAGACTATGCTGTTTATCTCAGTTGCTTGTAGCGGCGAGGAATAAGGAGTCAAGAATTAGGTGCGAACGCTTGCCCGCGTCCATTCCTAACAAGTTAGAGTTATGGGTGAATAGTCAATAGGCAAAAATACAGAATTTACTGGGCAAACCGGCAATGAGAGGGTAGGGGAAGTAGCTTTGCTGTACAACTCTCCTATGGCGAAATCA
>JAESFL010000518.1_pt1 | contig 25676 bp, 30 predicted proteins | sample 9269401 | NCBI WGS metagenome assembly JAESFL01 (sample SAMN14506025, study PRJNA617098) | algae metagenome | isolation source: Gloeocapsa sp. UFS-A4-WI-NPMV-4B04 and co-occurring heterotrophs from desert... | place: USA: Utah | collected 2006-10-01 | reverse complement strand
CAGGTTGACAGTTTTGACTCGCAGCAACGCAATCAAAAAGGCGGCTACAAAGCTCAACCTTGCACCATGCCAACTTAGATGAGGGCGCAAAGCATCTCGAAGTAGAGTAACCTGATTCATAGGGTTTGATGATCCAAGAATGTGGTAATTCTTATGAAACCCTTTTCCCTTCATTGTTTGCAAGCTTTTGTCCTGTAATTAGGAACGCACGTAAGCATCTTCATCTTTATCTTTAAGTAGCGCTACTAGAGCTTGCTGCAATTGCTCTGACACCTTTCCTAATTTGCCCAACACCTTGATAGCGTAGGAACGCACATCAGCATCTTCATCTTTATCTTTAAGTAGCGCTAGTAGGATGGCGATCGCGTCTTCTTCTTCTCCCAGCGCCGCACGATATTTTTGCAATCGCACCTTATTGATAAGATTTGCTCTATCTTGCAGCAGTTGCAAGACTTGAGCCTTAAAATCAGTCTCATTCAGACTGCAAAGAATTTGAAATACGCGATCGCGAATTTTGTAAATGACCTGCCACGAGTTGCTTACTTCTAGCTTAACTAACGACTCTAAAATTTCTGTTGGCAGGCTGTTATCTGCAACCTTCAAGTCTCTGGGATTTTCTGCTAGGCAACTACCAGCAAAGAACAAATCACGGTGCAGCCATTGTTCATAGTCGCTGTGGTTATCGAGAATTGCCCGAATTGCTCTGGCAGCTTTTTTAGGTTTTTGTTGGGCAATCAGCAGTAGCAAAACCTCCCGCCAATGGGGATCATGCAGATGGTCTGCAATATGATTCAGAACGATGTCGAAATCACCTTCGTTGTCAGCTTGGTAGTTGATTTCTTGAGCGCATAGATATTCCTGAAATGTCTTATGCACAAAGGCGTAGCAGTCCTGCCCTTGTTCATTCAGTAACCCTGTGCGATCGCGCATGAAGTCAACAAAGCGTTTCGCTTCTTTCCTGGCACAGTGCAGTTCAATTTGTTTTTGCGTCTTAATTGTTTGGCTTAACTGCTTTAGAAGTTCATCTCGGTCAATCAGTGTGCCACCCTCTCGCTCCCCCGTACCTCCCTGCTTATGAATCCAGTAGGCTAAATTTTCCATCAGCCGCCGCAAGTCATCCAGCCCCAGATATTCCAACACTTCATGATTACTGAGTTCTTTATTCTTATCCCAGTTCGTTATTAGCGTCTCCACTGCTTTGTCATAAAGTTTGTAACGCTCTTTGGGTAAAAAGGCTTGATAGCGGTGAATCAGAGCAATAATTGTTAACAGCAACGGGTTTCGCGCCAGTAGCTTAATCCGGTCATGCTGCGAGAGCGCCTTTTTCAAGCTGTCTTTGCGCCGTTGCGCTTCTGCTTTGTCTGGGACGCGGCTGTCATACCAGCGATTGATAAACTCCTCAATTTTGGCATCGTCAAACGCCTGAAGCTGATAGTGGGGAAACTCTTCCGTGCGAAAAAAGTCCCGCTTATAACCCGCAGGACGTGAAGATATAATTGCCCGATTTTTATCAAATTACCGAGAAAATTCTCAATCCGTTTCACTGCGTCATAGCGTTTAGCTTCTTCTGCGACTTCATCTAGCCCATCAAGTAAAATCAGCGCCCGTCCATCCTCCAGCCAATACTCAAAGAATCCCGCAGGTAACGATTTTACCGTTAGGGTTTTCTCAGCAAACTGCCGTGCATAGTCTAAAAGTCCGATATCCGATTGCGTTGTTAAATCCCGAATCCGAATCAAAATAGGCAGCCAATCTTCTGCCGCTAACCCTAATTTCTCAGGCTGCTGCTGCGCTAGCATCACAGCAAAGTAACTCATCAATGTCGTTTTACCCGACCCCGGCGCACCCAGCAGCACCACTTTCTGCGATTGACTCTGACTTAACAATTGCACAGCCAAAAATTTTCTCCCCGTTCGGCTTTCTAACTGCGCCTGTTGCTGTTGTTCGCGGAGCAATTCTGCCTGACGATTACTTGAAACCTGTATAACAGCATCTGGCTCAAAAGCTACAACCTGACGAGTCTGCACATCCTCCACTACATCCGGCATGACAAAGATTTGGGCGAGTTTTTCCGATTTCTCAATCTCCTGCCCTTCCACCGCAATTCCAGCAAACTTGACATCATCGAACCAATCTGCCAGCTGCTTTAAATAATCTTTTTTAGTAATCTGAAAATCTAAATAGGTGTTTGTCCTTTCAAAATAAGTTCTTGCAAATACTTCTAGCCAAGGTTCAATTAGAGATTCATTAATGTCTTGCTTTACCTTCGGATGATCTTGTAATGCTACTTTAAAAGCTTCAACTAAATAGGCGATTCGAGGAGTTCCTTCCTTCTAAGAGGTCTTTGTAATTCCTCAAAAGCCAAATTCTTGAATATCTGATCGAGAAGTGCAGGAACGAATCGTGGATAACAAGAATCAAATAGCCTTACCTGCTGATTGGCAGCTTCAGCAGAAATCTTCAAAGCTTTATCTAAGTCTCCAGCCTTTAACTGACTGCTAGCGCTGCCAAGCACTACCTCAGCAATTTTGACAGTTGCCCATTCCCCCAACCATAGAGCTGCTGCTTCAATCATGCTGCCCTCTCTGACCCGCTTTGAGCTGCTTTGCTTTGTATTATCGCTTTATTGCAGTAATTAGTTACTAAGATTGCCTAGCCAGAAGAGGGACAATCTGCCTTTACTTCAGTGTTACTGAGTGGAGTTAGTAGGAAGAAGCGTTTCCGCAAGTCCATAAATTTGGCAGTAAAGTGCGATCGCTGCTGTTATGCGATCGCGTTGTAGTAATTATCAGCACAAAGGCGCGATCGCTTCAATCCAAACTATCAGGATCAACACCAAGCACCCTCAACCTTTCCGCCAGTCGTTCAGCGCGTAATCGTTCTTGTTCCGCCTGTAGTTGAGCAATTTCTTTCTGCTGTTGTTCTTGCTCTGCTGCTTCTTCTGGTAAAGGTACTAAAATACCCTCAGACGTAAAGTAGCGCAATTTCCCTGCTACTACACCCAGATATAAACCTAAAACCTCACTCCATCTCCAACCCCTAGCATCGGGTGTAACTTCTTGATACTGATTACCTAATAGCCTAAAACCGATAAACTCCAAATCATCCGGTGAAAACCAAAAATATTCTGGTGTACGGAACTGATTTTGATACAATTCTTTTTTCAACGTCCGATCAACATTAGCAGTCAAAGTCGAAAGTAATTCAATAATTAAATCAGGATTTTTGCCTGCTTCTTCCCACACTACCCAAGACTTGCGATCGCGTTTTTCTGTATCTTTTACTAAGAAAAAGTCAGACCCCCGAAAGTCACGGTTCCGCAGTTGTTGGCGACTAAAATATATCGTCAAATTAGCCCCAATAAAAAAATCATTTCGCTCCCGCCACAGCCATTCTACGCAACTAACAAGGATGAGCAACTGAGTATAATGTAAAGAACTTTCCATTTCTGGCTCATCGCTCAAAAGTTGGGTAGCATCTGGCATTTGATCTGCTAACTCTTGCGCTGTTAGATACATATTGCAACTAGGAATAATTCAAGTTTAAAAGAGTGAGTAGTGAGTAGAAAGTAAGTGAAATACAATATTTTCATGTCTACTCACTCTTCACTTTTCACTCTTCACTACCCAAGGTTATACTTTCGAGCGATCCGTCAAAATCTCATAGCCAGTGTCTGTTACCAACACTGTATGCTCAAACTGAGCCGACAGCGAATTATCAACTGTTACGGCTGTCCAGCGATCGGATAGCGTGCGTGTGAACCTAGAACCTGCATTCAAAATTGGCTCTATTGCTAGTGTCATTCCCGCCCGCAGTTTAACATTAGGCATCTCACGAGTACGGAAGTTAAATACTGACGGTTCTTCGTGCAAATTGCGACCGACACCGTGACCTGTAAAGTCTTCAACTATGCAAAAACCATTTGCTTCTACATGGTCTTGAATTGCACCAGCAAGGTCAAGTAGGTAGTTACCCGCTTTAACTTGTTCAATTCCTTTATACAGAGCTTCTTCTGCTACACGAATCAATTTAGCTGCTTCTTTTGTAACTTCACCAACTGCGATCGTAATACAAGAGTCGCCATGAAAGCCTTGTTGATAAGCGCCAGTATCTACTTTTAAGACATCTCCCGCCCGAATTACTTTTTTGGGACTAGGGATGCCATGCACAACTTCATTATTAATACTTGAGCAAATGGAACCCGGAAAACCATGATAACCCTTAAAGCTTGGAGTTGCACCCATCTCGCGGATGCGTTTTTCGGCATGAGCATCCAAGTCAGCAGTCGTCATTCCTGGCTGTACCATTTCTGAAATTTCTTTCAGCACCGTTGCTACTATTATTGCCGATTGCCGCATGATTTCAATTTCACGCGCAGATTTAATTTCAATACCTCTACGTTGTTTTTTTTGACGGGGAGCTTGAGTCGGTTGAGAGAGCAGATTACTAAAAATATTCATGGAAATTCAGAGGTAGTTAAGCGTGTTACATCAATAGGACTAAGCAATTCTAGTGTCCACTTGAAGCAAGCAGTTATTCACAACTGCCTAAATGACTACTGCTACGTGAGTATGTACGCTTTGCACAAGCTCCGATTGTAGCGCTAGTCTTTTGCCCAGATTAATGAGAATTAGTCTATCTCTTAAGTTAACTGATTTTGGCATATGCGGTATTCCTATGCACACACTAAGACAATATCAACACAGTGATATTGTTTTGGACAGTTCATTTTTGGATATATCTTAAAAAGGCGGTAAGAGCAATATTTACGTTGCAATGAAAGGGGTAACGCCTTGCTGTGCAGGAACTTAAGGGAAGCACACAAAAATTAAGCCCATTACATTTATTTAAAGTTTACTCCTCTATGACACAATATGAAAACACAAGTAATTAACTCAAAATTCAATATTTTCAATTTTAATTAATAAATATAACTTAATTATTATGTATTTAAAAAATAAGAAAAGCTTGTTTAAATAGCTTTAAATCTTTTTATTTATGTTTGGAAAATTAATTATATTTATCCTCCAAAAACCTATTAATATTGGCATAAATAACTACCTTGACTAGAGCTAGTTATATTATAATTCTTTCTTAAGATGCAGGCTTAGAGAAGGCGACAAGTATAATATACTTAAAGACCCTAAATAATTGTCTATCTTTAGTCTCGGTATTTAACGTAATAGTTTTTACTTTGGAACTTAGGTAAATAATGGTTGCAAAGTTTAATAGAAGAGGAGAATCTGCGTGTTTTTTCACAAAAAAGAAACAATCCATACTGTAAATATCAATGAAGCAAATCCACGTTTTGCCCAGTTACTTTTAGAGCAATTTGGTGGCGCAACCGGAGAACTTACTGCCGCTTTGCAATACTGGGTACAGTCATTCCATGTTGAAAATGCGGGCATTAAAGATATGCTCCAAGATATTGCGCTCGAAGAGTTTGGCCACTTGGAAATGGTGGGCAAAATGATTGAAGGTCATACCAAAAATGTTGACCAAACCGAAGCTTATAAAAGCTCACTGTTTGCAGTACGTGGCATGGGACCGCATTTTCTAGATAGCCAGGGTAGCGCTTGGACAGCAACCTATATTAATGAAGGCGGTGACGTAGTACGCGACTTACGCGCCAATATTGCTGCTGAAGCTGGAGCGCGTCAAACTTATGAAGCTTTAATTAAGTTGGCTCCCGATGAAGGCACCAAAAAAACGCTAGTGCATTTGCTAACACGCGAGATTTCCCATACTCAGATGTTTATGAAGGCACTGGATTCGCTGGGTAAACTAACAGATCCTTTGTTTGGAAATATCCAGCCTGATGAGACTGTTGATATTTACTATAATTTGTCTTCTAACGGCAAACAAGATGAACGGGGAGCGTGGAACTCTGAGCCGACTTTCCGCTATGTCGCTGATCCAGTTGCTGAAACTCAATCATAGTTGTCTGAAATTGAATATAAGATAGCAATAGGATAATGTAAGTCAGTAGGTAGTTTATCTACTGATTTATTTATTATTAAAATATTGAATAATATCTTTGATACTCTACTGCTAAGATCGATATTAATAATATTAGATAATAGTAGAAATAAGCTGAGATAAAATCCATTACTTAGCTAGTAGTTGTAAAATAGAAGTATTTGATACAGAAATGATTTAAAAAATAGTATCCAATACAATAATCATATATTCAAAGCTAAAGCGCTCAGTTATACATTTGTAAATGTCATCTGCTTATCTGCTGGTATCTCACGGAAGTCGCGATCCACGCCCTGAAGTTGCTATGCAACAGCTAGCAAAACTGTGTCAACGGCAGTCTGCAGGAAGAATTAATCTCAAAATACCTGAGTCTAAGGCACTGGTTGAAGTTGGAGACTGGGCGCAGACAGAAAGTAATATTAGTTGGCGCACGCTTAAGTCTTCAAATGCTGGGTTGGTAGTATCTCAGAAAGAAAAATCCCTGGTAGGTACAGCTTGTTTAGAACTGAGTCCTGAACCTTTGCATGAGCAAATTAGACAATTTGGCGATCACGCCATGGCTTGTGGCTACAACCGCGTTCAGGTATTACCACTATTTCTACTACCTGGAATGCACGTCATGGAAGACATACCAGCAGAAGTTGCGATCGCCCAGCAAGCTTTAGAGCAAGTTAAGATTGATTTGCGGCCTCATTTGGGAACTCACCCAGGTTTGAGTCATTTATTGGCAACCTCGATGGCTGCGATAGAAGCAGACGCATGGATTTTATTAGCTCATGGTAGCCGTCGCCCTGGCTCTAAACAAACGGTAGAAGCGATCGCAACGCAGTTGAACACGGTATCTGCATATTGGGCTATATCACCAAAATTGGCAACGCAAGTAAAAGCATTAGTTGATACGGGTTATCAGCAGATCGGAATTTTGCCATACTTTCTGTTTGCGGGCGGAATTACAGATGCGATCGCATCTACTGTTGAACTCCTTGAAGTACAGTTTCCATCTGTGAATCTGGCGCTGGCTGAACCTATAGGAGCAAGTGTGGAGTTAGCTGATTTAATTTGGGATTTGATCGAGAAATGAGCCGCCAAGACATCAACGAAGTAGAGAAATGTTTGGGTAAGGTTTACCTGGTAGGCGCGGGGCCAGGAGATCCGGGATTGTTCACCCTCAAGGGGAAGGCGTTGTTGGAATGCGCGGATGTGGTAATTTATGATGCCTTGGTTAGTCCAGCAATTCTAGCAATGATTAATCCGCACTCAGAAAAAATAGATGCTGGAAAGCGCCGAGGGCGACATTCTTTAGGACAAGATGAAATTACCCAACTATTAATTGCCAAGGCTCATACTGCTGCGATTGTAGTCCGACTCAAAGGGGGCGATCCATTTGTGTTTGGTCGCGGCGGCGAGGAGATGCAAGACTTGATAAAGCAGGGAATTTCTGTTGAAGTTGTTCCTGGTGTGACTTCTGGAATTGCGGCTCCGGCTTATGCGGGAATTCCTTTAACACATCGAGACTACAGTTCTTCGGTTACATTTGTAACAGGGCATGAAGCAGCCGGGAAATATCGACCGATTGTCAAATGGCAGGCGATCGCTCACGGTTCAGAAACAATTGTGATTTACATGGGAATTCACAATTTGCCTTACATTGTGGAACAATTACACACTGCGGGATTAAGTTTAGATACTCCACTTGCTTTAATACGTTGGGGTACGCGACCAGAACAGGAAGAATTGATTGGTACATTGGAAACAATTGTAGATCAAATGCAGACAGCCCAATTTGGAGCGCCGGCGATCGCGATCGTTGGTGCAGTAGTTAATATGCACAAAATTTTATCAAGCTGTCGCCCATTACAGATCCAAGACAAGGGACTTTAGCTGTTTATAACTTAAACTAGGACAGCTACTCAATTTATCCAAAGATGTAGTGTTGAAATTACTCAGCCGTAATAATCGCGCTCATTACATCTTTTTAAACAATGCGATCGCCCAGTTGATGCTTTTGCACACTACCGAATCAAAGCATCAAATCAGGAATACTTATTGAGGCTCTCGTCCTTTATTTTCTTTTCCTCAAAGGCTAGCAACACATCTTTAGCTAGACTTGATATGTATTTCTTTGCAGGTTTGTAAAATTAATAAAGCTAGCTACTAATTTAAAATTAACAGATTGAGAGCACAACTGCAATTTCCTACATAAAAAATATCATCTACACTAACTAATGATAGACAGCTTTAAAATACTCTCTGTCAATATTTTAGGAGAATTCATCTAAAGAAATTGTGACCGAAATTAATTTAGAAATCGAAGAAAAAAGCGATCGCCTAGACCGTTATCTTGCCCAACATTTATCTGACTTATCTCGCTCTCGTATTCAACAACTGATTGAACAAGGCAATGTCTTGCTTAACGGTAAAATTTGCACTTCTAAAAAAGAAACAGTAAAGCTAGGCGATCGCGTCTTCCTAGAAATTCCAGCAGCCCAACCCTTGGATCTCCAGCCAGAAAATATCCCGCTAGATATCCTCTACGAAGATGACTCACTGCTAATCATCAACAAGCCAGCTGGCTTAGTAGTTCATCCCGCGCCTGGTCATCCACAAGGCACTTTAGTAAATGCCATTTTAGCCCACTGCCCGACTTTACCAGGAATTGGCGGTGTGCAGCGCCCTGGAATTGTCCATCGGCTGGATAAAGATACGACAGGTGCAATCGCAATCGCCAAAACAGACCAAGCCCATCAGCATCTCCAAGCCCAACTGAAGACCAAAACAGCACGACGAGATTATTTAGGCGTAGTTCACGGTTCTCCCCAAACCGAAAGCGGTACAATTGACGTTCCCATCGGTCGTCATCCCATAGACCGTAAGAAAATGGCTGTCGTACCTGTCGATAGCGGACGTGCCGCCCGTACTTTGTGGCAAGTACAAGAACGATTGGGCAACTACACTCTCATCCACTTCCAGTTGGAAACAGGTCGTACCCATCAAATTCGCGTTCATAGCGCCCATATAGGGCATCCCATTGTCGGCGACCCCGTTTATAGTTCTGGTCGTTCTGTAGGCGTGAACCTCCCTGGACAGGCACTCCACGCCCTGCGACTCAGGTTGCAGCATCCTGTAACCGAAGAGTTGATCGATGTCATTGCTCCTCTTCCTACTGCTTTTACTAAGCTTTTAGAAGCGCTGCGGCGAAAAATTCCAGTAACTGACAGTAATATTTAGAGATTAAACCTTAATATTTCTTTATAAAACTACTTAATTTTTCCTAGACAGTAAAATCTAAATCTCTACCTATATCTATATCGCAGAATATCTTAAGAAAATATAAAATTTTCTTTATAGTTTGTTTTAAGTATAAATACTGTAAAGTTTTGCTATAAAAACTTTAGCAAAACAATGAATAAAATTCTTACGCAGAGAAGCTTTAGGGATAATTTGCTCCCCTCAATTAAGCGTTAATAATTTGTAACAAATAAAGCAGCGACGGCATTGTATAAAGATTACCTGGAGGGTATAAATGACAGGCAAAAGTTAGATAGAACACGCTCATTAGTCAATTTTGCTTGCTTCTCATAAAAGCAGTAAACATTCTCAGATTTCTTGCTTATGCCGTTTGACCACTGAGTCACGGAAAGAAGGGTTTGGGAGCAAATTGAAAAAGTGTTTTGGCTTGTGTCTGTTGTTATCCGTTCCAGGTTCATACAAAATTGCCGCTTTTAATTAAAACTGCACTTCGTTTAAGCAAGTAGGAGATTGAGTTCATGTTAGACGCATTCGCTAAGGCTGTTGCCCAAGCTGACTCTAGAGGTGAATTCCTAAGTGGCGGTCAGTTTGATGCGCTGCAAAATATGGTCAAAGAAGGTAACAAGCGGATAGACGCAGTTAACCGGATCAGCACCAATGCTTCCAGTATTGTTGCCGATGCTGCTCGCTCATTGTTTGAGGATCAGCCACAACTAATCCAACCAGGCGGTAATGCATATACCAACCGTCGGATGGCTGCTTGTCTACGTGACATGGAAATTATCCTACGTTACGTTACCTATGCTGTGATGGCTGGCGACGCTAGTGTTCTAGACGATCGCTGCTTAAATGGTCTACGCGAAACATATCAAGCACTTGGCGTACCCGGTGGTTCTACAGCTGCTGGCGTACAAAAAATGAAGGATATCGCGATCGCAATTGCCAACGATGCTAACGCTCCTGGGATCGTTCAAGGTGATTGCAGCGCCATTATGTCAGAACTAGCAAGCTACTTTGATCGCGCAGCATCTGCGGTTGCTTAATTCATTCGTTTGAAAAACGTTGTAAAAGACAAAATTTAGGGAGATATCTAGACTATGAAGACACCCATTACAGAGGCGATCGCAACAGCAGATACCCAAGGTCGTTTCTTGGGTAACACCGAATTACAATCCGCTAATGGTCGGTTTGCCCAAGCTAACGCAGGTTTGAATGCTGCGCGTTCGCTAACCCAAAATTCCCAGAAGCTGATTGATGGTGCAGCCAACGCAGTATATCAAAAGTTTCCCTACACAACCCAAATGCAGGGTCCTCAGTACGCTGCTGACTCTCGCGGTAAATCAAAGTGCGCCCGTGACATCGGCCACTACCTCCGCATGGTTACTTACTGCTTGATTGCAGGCGGAACTGGTCCAATGGACGAGTTCCTAATTGCTGGTTTGGATGAAATCAATCGTACATTCGAGCTATCTAACAGCTGGTACATTGAAGCTCTAAATAACATCAAGGCCAATCATGGTTTGAGTGGTCAAGAAGCAAACCAAACCAACACCTACATCGATTACGCAATTAGCGCCCTGAGCTAGTTCTCAGACGCTGTGCCCGGAAGAATTAGTAAGTGTTGGCATAGTGGCTAGCAGTTACTAATTTTTCCGGGCATTGTTTTTCTCATTTTCAGTATAAAAATCTTAAAAATTGTGGCATTGGGGAACTTGCATGAGCGCTTTAATGGTAAACAATTTAGCAGCAGCAGGGCCACTCGGTCTTTCTGCGTTCGATGCCTCATCCAGATTTGAACTGCGGCCTGACTGGACAGAAAGTGAACTGCAAACAGTAATTAAAGCTGTTTACCGTCAGGTGTTGGGCAACGACTACATCATGAAATCTGAACGCCTCACCTCTGCTGAATCTCTGCTACGGCAAGGAAGCCTTACTATACGCGAGTTTGTCCGCGCCGTTGCTAAGTCGGATCTATACAAAAACAAGTTTTTCTATCGAAATCCAAATCAACGCTTTTGCGAACTCAATTTTAAGCATTTATTAGGTCGGCCTCCTTATGATGAAGCCGAACTTGCTTACCATACTGAACTTTGCGAAGATAATGGCTACGATGTTGAGATTGATTCCTACATCGATAGCGTTGAATATGAACAAAAATTCGGGAATAGTGTTGTACCTTACTACACCGGATTTCAGGTTGGCACAGGATCGAGAACTGTAGGCTTTAGCCGGATGTTCCGCTTGTATCGGGGTTATGCTAGCAGCGATCGCGGCTCTGTTGGCGGTAATTCTCCCCGACTTATGGGTGAAATCGGTCGCAATCAAGCTTCTACAATTGTCAAACCATCTGGTGGTGGAACAACTTGGAGACACGGAGCCGCCATCCCCAAAGATGCCACTTCAATAAAAGCTCTGGGTGGTGGTACTCCAGAAGCCAGTGGGCGAATGTATCGCATCGAGGTAACTGGAATTCTCCAACCTGGCTATCCAAAAGTTCGTCGCAGTGCAACTGCCTTTTTAGTACCCTACGAGCGGTTATCCCAAAAATACCAGGAAATCGTTAAGAAAGGTGGCAGGATTGTCAGCGTTACCCCAGCTTAGGTGAAGGACAAAGGACAAGGGTTAAAGGGGAATAGCTTTCCTCTTTAACTTTTTGCCTTTCCCATATCTCATCTTATGCACCCTTGCAATTTATTTAATTACAGGAGTTGTTTAATTATGTTTGGTCAAACCGCACTTGGTAGTAGCAGACTTAGTAATGCCGAAAATCGGATGTTTCGCTACGAAGTCGAGGGAATGCGTCAGACTTACGAAAATGATCAACTCAGCTATCCGATTCGCTCTAGTGGCAGCTTTATGATCTCAGTGCCATATAGCCGCATGAATGAAGAAATGCAGCGGATTAACCGGATGGGTGGCAGAATTGTTAGCATTCAACCTTTAACTCTTGAAGGTGATAGTAACGCAAAAACCCAAGCCACAACAGCTAATCAAAACCTAGAAGCTGAAGGGAAAGGTAAAGCTACAGGAGCGCAGCAAAGCGAAACACCAACAGCTAAACAAAGCTCGGAAGCTAAAGGCGGAAGCAAAGCTACAGCACCCCAAAAAGCAGAAAAATAACAAACAACTACAGCTTTAATCCTGTAGCGTAAATAGTCAATAGCTAATCAATTACACAAAATATAGCAGCCATGTTTGGTCAAACAACAGTTGGTGTCGGTGGTATCTCCTCAAATGCTAGCCGTGTATATCGTTACGAAGTTGTAGGCTTACATCAAAACGCAGAAAACGACAAAAATAACTACAAAATTCGGCGTAGTGGCAGTGTTTTTGTGACAGTGCCATACAACCGGATGAATGAAGAAATGCAGCGAATTACGCGCATGGGCGGCAAAATTATCAATATTGAGCCATTAACCGCAGCGAACAGTTAAGCGAATCAAGCTATGCTGGAGTCAACCGAGGAAAACCCCGAAGTAGTAGCACTTACTGTAGAACAGGCGATCGCCAACCTAAAGCATGAAGACTTAAGTCTCCGCTACTATGCCGCTTGGTGGTTGGGGAGATTCCGCGTTTCTGAACCAGCCGCCATAGAAGCTCTAATAGTAGCTTTGGAGGATGAAGATTACCGAACCCAACTAGGAGACTACCCCTTGCGCCGTAATGCTGCTAGGGCGCTAGGGAAACTAGGAAATAGGCAAGCCGTACCAGGATTGCTTAAGTGTTTGAACTGCTCAGACTTTTATGTCCGCGAAGCAGCAGCCCAATCATTGGGAATGCTTGGCGATCCAATAGCAGTTCCCGCTTTAATCCCACTGCTCGCTGGCGGTGTAGCAGCGGCTGTGCAAGTACCAGGACGACCACATTTAACCCAACCATATACGGCTGTGCTGGAAGCTTTGGGTTCTCTGGGAGCTTCTGATGTACTTGAGTTGATTCAACCCTTCCTTGAGCATCCAGTAGCACGGGTGCAGTACGCCGCCTTGCGCGCCCTGTACCAGCTAACTGGAGATGATGTCTATGGACAGCGCTTGATGCAAGGATTGGAAAGTAGCGATCTAAATTTGCGTCGAGTAGTTTTAGGAAACTTGGGTGCAATTGGCTATTTACCAGCGAGTAACGCGATCGCTCGTGCCTCTACTGAAAGTAGCTTCAAAATCTTCGCCCTCAAAGGACTACTAGAACATCAACTGAATCCAACTCAACTTGATCTGTCTGACGCTGCCATCCAAGTGATGAACCTGATGGATTCATTGTTATAGGCACAGGAGATAAGATACTTGATTCTCCCTAATCCCTAATTCCTCTCATGACTGACCCTGCCCAAACTCAAAAACTAATTCATGCTGTTGAACAGGCAGACTCTCCCGCTAGATTGGTAGCGGCAGTGCAGGCAATAGTAGCGGCTGAAGTAGAGGCGGGGATTTCTACTTTAATTGCTGTGTTGGGCTACAACAACCCAACAGCCGCAGTTGTAGCAGTTGAAGGACTGATCCACTTCGGTGAAGTAGCCGTTCAGCCATTGATAGAACAACTGGATGAATATAACTATGGGGCGAGAGCTTATGCAATTCGGGCATTAGCCGCGATCGCTGATCCTCGTGCAATAGATGTATTACTCACAGCAGCAGCGACAGACTTCGCGCCCAGTGTGCGCCGCGCTGCTACTAAAGGACTCGGAGGTCTCCATTGGAGCAAGCTAAGTGTAGAACAGCGCTCTGCTGCGGTAGAGCAAGCCCTCCAGACCCTAATATCAGTCTCCCAAGATCCTGACTGGTCGATTCGTTATGCTGCCGTTGTAGGCTTGCAAGCCCTTGCTACAACATCTCATTTAAAAACACAAATTGAGTCACAGTTGCAGCAAATAATTCAAACAGAGCCTGACCAAGCTGTTCGGGCGCGGGTTCGTTTGGCACAACAACTTTTATCTGCATACCTAAAAATAGGTCACTAAAATGTCAATACCATTACTTGAAGTTACGCCCACCACCCAGAATCAGCGCGTTGAAGGTTACGAAATACCAGACGAGGACGATCCTAAAATTTACCGCTTAAGGGATGTTACCTCTGATACTGAGATTAATGACTTAATTTGGGCTGGCTATCGGCAAATCTTCAGCGAACATTTGATTCTCGAAAGCTACCGCCAACAGTACCTCGAATCCCAAATGCGGAATCGCGCCATTACAGTGCGGGACTTTATTCGCGGCTTAGGCAAGTCGGATGTCTATCGGCGGCTAGTAGGAGAAACAAACTCTAACTATCGCTTAGTTGACATCAGCTTTAAGCGGTTTCTAGGACGTGCTACTTATAACAAAGACGAGCAGATTGCCTGGTCAATTGTGATTGCCACGCGCGGCTTACCAGGCTTCATTGATGCCATTGTTGATAGCGACGAGTACCGCGAGAACTTTGGCGATAACATCATACCCTACCAACGCCGTCGCTACAACGAACGCCCCTTTAATTTAGTTAATCCGCGCTACGGTTATGACTGGCGCGATCGCCAAAGCCTACGCTCCCTACAAGGTCGTTCCTTCTATCAAACCCGCAAAACAGGCGATGTAACGAAAGAAGTGGTACGTAAAGCTATTCCAGTCAATTTTCTCTCAATGGCTGCAAGTATCTCTCCAGCCGAAGTCAACTACCAGCGATCGCGCGATCGGGTACTCTCTCAAATCAAAAATATCGAGATTCCTGACATGACTCAGGGGCAAAATTCTAGCCAAAACACTGTCAAACCAAAAGAAGTAGCTTTGCCCTACCGTTACCTTCCTTCAGCAAATCGCCCAGCTTAGTACACTGCCAGGGAGCAGGGGAGCCGGGGAGATGGGGAGCCGGGGAGAGAACTACTGACATAAATATCTTGTTTGAATGTAAATTCTCCTCTGCTCCTCTGCTCCTCCGCTCCTCTGCTCCCCTGCTCCTCTACCCCACCAAAAAATCATCCCAAAGGATTTTACCAATGCCAGTTCCTCTACTCGAATATCAGCCTAGTTCCCAAAACCAGCGTGTACCCGGCTACGAAGTACCTAACGAAGACACACCCTGGATTTATCGCCTAGAAGACTGTGCCTCAGCTGATGAAATTCAAGACTTAATTTGGGCTGCATACCGCCAAGTTTTAAGCGAACACCAAATTCTGCAATTTAACCGCCAAGTTCAATTAGAGTCTCAACTGAAAAACCGTTCGATAACAGTGCGTGACTTTATTCGGGGTTTGGCGAAATCCGAGGTATTCCGTCGCTTGATAGTTGACACAAATTCCAACTATCGGCTCGTTGAAGTCTGCCTCAAACGGCTACTAGGTCGCGCTCCTTATAACAAAGAGGAAGAAATTGCTTGGTCTATTAAAGTCGCCACACTCGGTTGGGGAGGTTTTGTTGATGCCTTGGTAGATAGTGAGGAGTATCAGAGCAATTTTGGCGACACTACAGTGCCTTATCAGCGCCGTCGCTTCAAAGATCGACCGATCAACTTAGTAACGCCTCGTTATGGGGATTCTTGGCGCGACAAGCTGGAAACTGAGCGTTACAAGTGGGGCGATATTAACAATTACATGGATATGGCGCGATCGCTCAACATAACTCTAGTTATTCCTAAGCCAGTTCAGACAGCTAACATTCAAATTCCCGACATGACACGGGATAATAAACAAGGAGCTTCTGCTTCTATCAATCCTTCTGCTACCTTTCCTGTCCGGTTGTAAAGGTATTAGGGATCAGGGGTCAGGGATCAGGAGAATTGCCTATTACCCCAACACCCAACACCCAATACCCAACATTTAGTAACATTTTTTAACCTTCTTAAAGGGAGATTCCAGCATGGCAATACCGTTGCTTCAATACAAACCAACAACACAAAACCATCGCGTCCAAAGCTTTGGATTCGCGGAGCGAAACGAGGAGTCACCATTCATTTACCGTCGAGAAGATGCAAATTCTCCCCTGGAAATTGACGCTCTGATTAAGGCTGCTTATCGCCAAGTCTTCAGTGAGCATGAAACCCTCAAAGCAAACCGTCAGCCTCAATTAGAATCTCAACTGAAAAATAATTCGATTACAGTGCGCGACTTTATGCGTGGACTGGCGAAGTCAGAGAGATTTTATGAACTGGTTGTTTCAGTTAATAATAACTATCGTCTTGTGGATATCTGTCTCAAGCGCTTGTTAGGTCGAGCAGCCTACAACAAAGAAGAAGAAATTGCTTGGTCAATTAAAACTGCGACATTGGGCTTTCATGGCTTTGTTGATGCCCTAATAGACAGTGAAGAGTATAATGAAGAGTTTGGGGATTACACTGTACCTTTCCAGCGCAAGCGGATGGAAGGTCGCCCCTTCAATTTAGTGACTCCTCGCTATAACGAAGACTTCCGCGAACAAGCTGGTACAGTTCAGACCGATTGGCGCTTTGCCCTAGAAAGAGCCTACAGCCGCAAGTACCAAGAACGGCAACTGCGCGAAGGCGACCCCCGCAAGTACAGCGATATGGCAGCTGCTGTCACACCTCAGCGAAGCTACGCTCAAACTGTGTCTGCTTTTGACATTGACTACTTGAGCAAAGTACCTGTTCGTGAGCGCAAGCGTTAAGGCAAAAATAGCGATTTTAGCCCTCACGTTGGTTTAATTATTTAACTGGGTTTAGTTTCCGCTTTGATCCGACAATTTGCTTGCAGGTTCTCTGTTAGCTATTAGTTGAATCTAGTGGTAGCTAGACCCAGTAATTTTTTAGCGAATTTATCTAGTTGTAATGTGTCAGATACTATAAATATTTTTGTTTATGGAACCCTAACGCCAGGGGAATCCAATTATCAACACTACTGTGCTGGTAAGGTGTTAGAAGCAAAAAGAGCGATCGCCTTTGGTCAACTCTTTGCCTTACCCTTCGGTTATCCTGCCATAACTGAGGGAGAATACCCAGTTCAAGGGTTTTTACTTTCTTTTCCCGATGCCGCTATTTTACGTCAGCTTGATCTACTAGAGAATTTCAATCCTTACAAACCAGCCCACCACAATCACTACCATCTGCAAACGATTGAGACTGTATAATACATCTCTCGTTTCTCTTGGTTTAGCTTGGGTTTACTTCATGACTCCAAAGCAAGTTTATTTTCTTGATGGTGTCTTTCTTCCCGATGGCTACTGGAGTGGCACTGGATTAGAGCCAGCTGAGTCTACTAAGATTGACACATTGAGTTAATTCACGTTGTCTTGGCGATATTGTCTCAACTCAGTCTGCCTAATTGCATTTTCTGGAGTTGCTACTGCTGCTTTAGGAATTTCTACAACTGGCGCATTTAAGGCAACCATCAAGGTTTCATTTGGTGCGACCAACGGTTCCGGTGCTTGAGCGATTTGAGCGGATTGTGGATTTAGCAGACCGCCTGACATAGTACCAATAAATAAAGCAGCGATCGCAGTTCCCCCACCAATTATAGCCAAATGAACGCGGCGGTTAACTCGTGTAAATACTTGCTCGATTGTTTCTTCAACCGATTGTTGTGCTGGTGGTACTGGTAAGGAGCGCACTTCTTGACGTAGCTTCAACAATCGCCTATACAAGCATTGAACTTCCGGCTCATTTGCTAGCCATTCTTCTACTTGCCGCCGTTCCGCCGCCGTCACTTCCCCATCAAGGTAAGCACTTAGTAACTCGAAGCGATCGCGCTTCAGCATATCTATAATACCAATTGGTTGATTAACATGACTAGCGTTCGTTGATAAATGTTCTTGAAAAATAGGTTTATTATCGTTTTGAGACTCAAACTTAAGCGTCATATAAACAAATAGCTACCAAGTCTTACATGGGAAGATACACCAGGCAACTAACGCGCCTTAGTCACTTTCTTTATTAATCATAAAATTACTGGCGTTGGTTTAATCTTCTTTTAGGCATAATCTCGCCTTAAATTCTTTCCCATGCAACAAAATCACCACTTTAGTGGCCGTCTAAATAATTTTGCAGCTGAGATTGTAGTCTCGCTCTTGCTCTGGCGATTCTCGACTTGACAGTTCCCAAGGAAACACCCGTGATTTCGGCAATATCCTCATAAGCCATGCCTTCGATTTCTCTCAAGACAATTGTTGTGCGGAATACTTCTGGTAAATCCGCAATTGCTTCCTGCAATTGCTCGTAAAACTCGCGGGTTGTCAATTCTTCATCTGGACTAGGATTATCTCCAGCAATTTCCCAATCCATTTCACCATCTGCAAGGGTGCGGGGAGCATCGAGGGACAACGGGCTAGAAACCCGTTTACGTTTGCGTAATTCATCGTAAAACAGGTTTGTCGCAATCCGGCTCAACCAGCCCCGAAACTTAACTGGCTCGTTTAAGCGCTTAATATTTCGGTAAACCCGAATCCACACTTCTTGCGCTAAATCTGCCCGGTCTTGCCAGTCAGGAGCTAGGTGGTATAAAACTTTATCAACATGGGATTGATAACGACGAAGTAGCTCCGCAAAGGCAGTGCGTTCTGGACGCACCCCAGCTTGACAAAGCGAGATTAAATCGTAATTAGGCAGTTTGTCTATTTGCACTGGCGCTTGAGGAATATTTGCCTCAACCGTTGACCAGGATACAGGAATTGATTGACTCATAGAAGCTACTAACTATGTTAACATTCCTTCTTTATTAGACACTTCTTAAAAGAGGAAGTTCCCACCCTGAGTGCCAGATTTATCACTGGCTCACATCTGAGCTGTAATTTCTATTCCTGGATTAACGCTAATCTTGCCCTAGCCGTAATAAAGAAAAAAAAGTTGTTTCTGCTACATGGTAGATAGAATCATCAGTAGCGGTATTGGGTAAACGGACTCCTAAAAACAAATTGAGGCAAAACGTCAGGATTACGGCTAACAATAGTTTCTCAAGCATCGCTTTTTCCCTCACAATCACGATGTCCGCCTGGAACTACACCTCACATGGTCTAAAACTCAGGACAGTATTTTTATAGACGCTTTGCTCAATCTTGTGTTCCTATTCTGCCTAATCCTATCTTCAGAGAGATGAAAAAATTGATAAAACTTTGTGTTAAGTTTTAATGTTTATTAAATGCAATGTCATGCGTCTTGGATAGGGCAGTGAGTAGTGTTAAGTGAGTAGTGAGTAGAAAAGAACAAAGTGAAGAGTGAGTAGTAAGTAGATCTGATCGGCTCTTTACTGTTCACTGTTCACTACTCACTTTTTTAAGTGATTAACTAGACTTGGAATCAGGGTCCGAACCAGAGCTTTGTTCAAAGTCAGGCGCGTAAGCTTGAAGTAAGGTACTAACATTTTTGAGCAATTCATTGCCACTGGTTTTACTGATTGCTTGCCGTTCTGGGAAAAATTCGGGTCGATCTAAGTTGCGGGCAATCGCTTGCTCAATTTGCTCAGAAATCAACTGTTGAAGTTCAAGGCTTGCTCTTTGACTTTGGTAGTTTGCCCCTTCTTCTGTAGTGGCATATAAGGGAGGCAGACGATTTAGGGCATAAGCGGCAATATCGCCAACATCTAATTTAAGACCGCTAGTAACTTCAATTTCTGCCACCCGCGCGATCGCTTCTGTCAGTACCAACTCCTCCATGACATTAATAAATTGCTTGCGCGGTAGCGCCACTACTTGCCCCGTTAACAGCGCCCCCATCAACTTGTCCAGCGCCATATACTCTTCAACTGAAAGTGCAGAGGCAGTGTCACAGATCCGGCTCACCTCTGCTTCCATAACTGGCGTAAGATGTCCATCAAGGAGAGCTTGTTCAACAATTTTTTGGATACTCATAACGCCTTTAAACTCTACGGCACTCGTTTTTATGGATACAATTACTACTCACCTGATTTTTCCCTAATTTCGGAGGAAAGTAATCACAAAAGATTTGCATAAAATCAAACTATCTAAAAACACCTTTTAGATAAACCTTAAATATATCTAAATTTTTGAATTGGCTGCTTTTAAATATTTAGCGTAACTTCTAGTACCAATTGTTAACTTCAATTAGCATTAGACTAGGTTTGAATTATTACAACTGATTTAGCAATACATTAAACCTAGTGTAGCTCTAAGATAATAGCCTTTTAAAAATAAAATATGTTTTATAAGTTAGTAAAATAGGACAAATTTTTATCTGTCTCGCTAAGATTAGTAACTTTAAAGCCGCGATTATCGCTTATTTTCGACTATATAGCTAATTTGCAGGGTTCCTTTACTTAGTTTTAAAATTCACAGGAATTAGGGGCTAAAGAATACAAATATACTCTCTATTTCCCCTCACCCTTGCTTTCCAACTGGTATTCTTTAGCTGAAAAGCAAGTATATAGCTACTTAAAGTAAATATTTCGCCAGGGTACTGGATCAACCGATTGACCCTGAACGTAGAGTCCCCAGTGCAAGTGAGGACCAGTTGTAGCACCCGTTGAACCCACCGCACCAATTAGTTGGCCAGCTTGGACAACATCTCCTTCTTTAACATTAATCCGGCTAAGGTGTAAATAAGTGCTAGTAACACCTTGACCATGATCGATGCCAACTATATTGCCGTGAATGCGGAATCCTTGCGATACTCTTCCTACTAACGCAACTCGTCCAGCAGCAGGAGCCATTACGGGTGAACCTACAGCACCAGCATAGTCAACGCCGCGATGGTAGTAGTCATTGGCAAATTTACCGTTATAGTAGCGCCGCACTCCATAAATTGTTGTAATAGCGCCTTTGTTCGGTTTGAGGAAAGGGCCATTCCAGAATTTTTTTGGTGTTACTAGCTGTTTGAAAGCTGCTACGCGCTCAAGTTCATATTTTGTCGCATCCAGTCCTGCCTTACCAGGAGGTAAATTAATGCGTTGGATGGGAAAATTGCGATCACGCACCGATACTGACAAGTTCTTTACCTCACCTCCGCCTTTGACCTGAATTTGCCTTGTTCCAGCTTTTTCTAAAGGCGTTGTCGGTACAAAAGTGCGAAACGTATTTGGTGCAATTAAAAATGTCGCGTAAGTCTTTTGGTTCAACGTGACAGACGGACTGCTAGTAATTGCCGGATTATCGTATTGCACTACTAAAGACAGTGTATCTCCCAACTGGGGCTTCGTTGGCGTTACCTGTACTTGTAAAGCGCGGACAGGAGTTGCCAAGGCGACAGGCAAAGCAAGTATTCCCAGCGCCAATGTAGCTGTCAAGCGCACGTCAAACGAAGGGAGATTTTGCTTCAGGTTTCTCTTGTCTTTTTGTCCCCTGCTCCCCTGCTCCCCTGCTCCTCTGCTCCCCTGCTCCTTGTCTCCTTTTATCAGCATTGCTACTAACGAATTTTTCTCAGAATAGCGATCGCGTTTTAAAGTCATAAGCTAATACCCTAACGTCTTGTTGGTAGTGTTTCTCACCTCTATTTGCTGCTTTTAGCACCCAAATCTCTGAAAACACCTTTCCTGAGAAACTGAAAAATCTGTATGCTGAAGTTCATATACCTTAATACTTCTTTTTAAGAATTGTGCAAGAAGATTTTAGGCTAATTGTTGACTTAGTGTTAGTTCTTGCTGTTGCAGCAGGTGGGGGACTTTTGGCGGCTCTATGTCGTCAACCAGTTCTACTTGGCTACTTGGTTGGGGGCATGGTCATTGGCCCAGCTGGACTAGGACTTATAAAAGAATTAATTCAGGTAGAAACATTAGCACAGTTTGGTGTTGCTTTCTTATTATTTGCCTTGGGAGTTGAATTTTCCTTTAGTGAACTTAAAAAAGTACAAGTAATCAGTTTAGGCGGTGGCGGACTGCAAATCGTCCTCACAATCTTAGTAACAACCCTAGTATCACTGAGCGTAGGTTGGGTAAGTTCCCCCGCACAAGGCGTGTTTTTGGGAGCGATTTTGTCTTTGTCCTCAACAGCAGTTGTACTCAAATGCTTAATGGAGCGTAACGAAACCCAAACACCGCAGGGACAAGTAATGTTAGGAATTCTGGTAGTTCAGGATCTGGCATTGGGACTAATGCTAGCTGTATTACCAGCGCTCAACCAACCAGCCGAATCGCTTGGAATAGCAGTAGCTACAGCACTTTTAAGAATTGGGTTATTTGCTGCGGGGGCGATAGTAGTGGGAATTTGGGTGATTCCCACATTGTTAAGACTCTTAGCACGAACCGAGAGCCGAGAGCTATTTTTACTTGGAGTTGTGGCTCTGTGTTTGGGTATTGCGCTTTTGACAGAACATTTAGGGCTTTCAATTGAGATGGGCGCATTTGTCGCCGGATTGATGATTTCAGAGGTAGAGTATGCCGACCAAACTTTAACTTATGTAGAGCCGCTACGAGATATTTTTGCTACTTTATTTTTTGTCTCAATTGGGATGCTGATTGACCCAGTGTTTTTGTGGAATAACCTGGAGTTAATTCTAGGACTGGTGGCGCTGGTATTGGTAGGCAAGTTCTTAATTATCACACCTTTGGTAAAAGGCTTTGGCTACCCATTAAAAACTGCCATAGTTACTGGTTTAGGGCTAGCTCAGATTGGGGAATTCTCATTTGTTTTAGCCAGTGAGGGGCAATCACTAGGGCTAGTTTCCCGCCGCGTGTATTTGTTGATTTTGGGAACAACAGCAGTAACTCTAGTGCTTACTCCTTTTGTGCTGCGGCTGGTTCCTCATTTATTAGATTTACCTTGGCTGAAGCGGTTTTTAGACTCCTCTAGTGAACCGTTAGAAGTAGCTAAGGAATTACCAATGCAAGATCATGTGGTGATTTGTGGCTATGGGGGAGTAGGGCGTAATTTGGTGCGATTGGTACAGCAACACGGGCTACCTGTAGTAGTAATTGATCAGTCTGAAAGTAGAATTCAGCAGTTGCGGGAAGCTGGAGTGCCGTATGTATATGGAAATGCCGCGAGTTTGCACGTATTAGAAACAGCTGGCGTAGACAAAGCACGATCGCTTGCGATCGCACTTCCTGACCCGATGAGTATCCGCCTTTGTCTCAAACGTGCCTTAGAATTGTCTCCAGAATTGGATTTGGTTGTCCGCGCTAACCAAGACAAAGATATTGAATTGCTGTACCAATTGGGCGCAAGAGAAGTGGTGCAACCAGAGTTTGAAGCTAGCTTAGAACTAGCAACGCATTTATTAACTGGTATGGGTGTGTCGCTGTCTTCTATTCAAGAAGAAGTGCAGCAAATCCGCAATCACCATTATCTGGAATTACGACCAACGCGATCGGCATTCCAAATCTCGCGTGAACTCAAACTAGCAGCTGGAGATATGAATAGTCGCTGGTATCGCCTACCAAAAGAATCTCCGCTTACTGGAATGACATTAGAAGAAGTGGATTTGCGCTATCTAACTGGGGTGAGTTTAATCGCGATTCGGCGGTCTAAAGGCGAGGAAATTGCTTATCCTGATGCTCAAACAATCTTAGAAGAAGGCGATCGCTTGCTAGTTATTGGCACATCTGAGGAACTGGCGGCTTTTAATGAACTGGCTAAGGGGAAAACTGCTGTTCCAGATGAAAATATGCTTTGCCACTGGCTAATGTTAAACGCCGATAGTCCAGTAATTGGTCAAAGTATCTCAAACTTGGATAGCCACCCCTTGTGTAAGGTACAGGTGCAAGCAATTCGCCGCGATGGGAAGTTTTTTTGGTTTCCCAACGGTAGTATGGACTTACAATCTGGCGATCTGCTGCTGTTGTGCGGTAGCTACTCAAATATAAATCAACTGCAACAGTGGCTAATGCCAACGCAAAATAAAGTAGTTCCCCCTGTACCAGTTGTGATTGAAACTGAACGGTTGATTTGAGGAGGTTAAGTTTTTGGCTTTAAGTAAGCGATCGCGTGTCGCCAGATAATCATCGGTTGATTGTTGTCATCAAGCAGACAAAGGCAATTTTGATCCTGCCAGCTAATTCTCCCTGTTAGTATATCCCCAGTCAAAACTTTCAATTCCACGATGCTTACTTGTTTAATTAATGTTTGAACGTGCCGAATACTGGGTAATGCAGTATCAAATTCATCCTTCATAATTAATTTTTGAGAGTTACAGCTATTTCTACGCTTTTCAGCTTACCTTTGTGAATTGCATTTAGGAGAAATTAAGTGTCTATTGAGTTTGCTAAATATCACGGACTAGGAAATGATTTTATTCTGATTGATAATCGCGCGTCGTCAGAACCCTTGGTAACGCCAGAACAGGCAGTTAAAATGTGCGATCGCAATTTTGGCATTGGTGCAGATGGTGTTATCTCAGTTTTCCCTGGACAAGATGGTACTGACTATACAATGCGGATTATTAACTCCGATGGCTCTGAACCGGAAATGTGCGGTAACGGGATTCGCTGTTTAGCAGGGTTTATCGCACAATTAGAAGGTAATAAAAGCAATACTGCTCAATATCGCATTCATACTTTAGCTGGCGTTATGTCACCTCAGCTAACTACTGATAGTCAAGTAAGAGTCGATATGGGTTTACCCAAGTTACTTGCTGCTGAAATTCCTACTACATTATGCCCAAGTGACGACAAAGTAATTGCTCAACCTCTAGAAGTAGCGGGGCAATCTTGGTCTGTTACTTGTGTAAGCATGGGTAATCCTCACTGTATTACGTTTGTGGAAGACGTAGCAGCTGTTCCCCTAGAAATCATTGGCCCTCAGTTTGAGCATCACTCGGTTTTCCCCCAACGTACAAATACAGAATTTATCCAAGTGGTAGGGCGAGATTATTTAAAAATGCGCGTATGGGAACGCGGCGCAGGAGCAACGTTAGCTTGTGGTACAGGGGCTTGTGCTGCGTTGGTTGCTGGTGTGTTGGCGGGTAAGTGCGATCGCATTGCTACTGTTGAACTTCCTGGTGGTTGCTTGCAAATTGAATGGGCATTAGACCAACGGCTTTACATGACAGGGCCAGCCGAACGAGTTTTCACTGGTAAATTTTAGTGAGCACTATGCAGCAGTATTCAGAGGAACAAGCTTTTCGCCTGATAACTATTCCAATCAGTCATTACTGTGAGAAAGCACGATGGGCCCTGGAACGATTGGAGATTAATTATATCCAAGAATCTCATCCGCCACTATTCCACCGACTAGCTACCAGTCAAAGCGGTGGCGGAACAAGCGTTCCCGTTCTCGTAACAGAGGTAGGTACGTTTAGCGACTCGACAGACATTTTGCAGTATCTCGATCAAATAACGCCTGTCAGTCAAAAGCTTTACCCCAGTGAACCTAAACAGCGCTATAAAGTAGAAAAACTTGAAAACTTATTCAACACGCAACTCGGTCCTAGCACACGGCTGTGGTTCTACTCTTATCTGCTAGATAACCGTGAACTGATACTGAAGTTGTTCTGCGCAGGAGTGAAACCTGTAGAACAAGAGATTTTGGCTCAATAGGTGTTTCGGGGAGGTAAAGCGAGAAGGAACAGGTTGGTAGAATACTAATAGGGAAACCGACCGCCTGCCACTATGCTCAACCTCAACTTAACTCACTTGATTGATGATGCTA
>JAESFL010000517.1_pt1 | contig 25684 bp, 22 predicted proteins | sample 9269401 | NCBI WGS metagenome assembly JAESFL01 (sample SAMN14506025, study PRJNA617098) | algae metagenome | isolation source: Gloeocapsa sp. UFS-A4-WI-NPMV-4B04 and co-occurring heterotrophs from desert... | place: USA: Utah | collected 2006-10-01 | reverse complement strand
CGTTCTCCAGTTAATTGCTTTGTCAATATTCTGGGCGGATTGATTGGTTACTGCCATCAGCCGAAGAAGCCCTCAATCGCGCTTGACCACAATTTGATTCTTCCGGCTTAACCCGAACTGACGTTAATCTAGCTAAACAGGGGTTACGAGTTTTAGCTTTTGCTAAGAAGCCTGTAGCGACTTACCAGGACTCGTTAGATCATCCAGATATCGAAACAGGCTTAATTTTCTTAGGTTTGCAGGGCATGATCGATCCACCGCGTCCAGCAGCGATCAAAGCAGTACAAGCCTGCCAGTCTGCGGGTATTCAAGTGAAGATGATTACTGGCGATCATGTGGTGACTGCACAGGCGATCGCGCGTCGAATTGGTTTGAAAAAGAATAAGCAAGTTCTGGCATTCACTGGCAGTGAACTTGCGAAAATGAACCAGCAGGAACTAGCGACTGCCGTAGAAGATGGCGTTGTTTTTGCGCGTGTTGCCCCCGAACAAAAACTCCGCTTAGTTGAAGCCTTGCAATCTCGAGGTGAGATTGTGGCAATGACAGGAGATGGAGTCAACGATGCCCCAGCACTCAAGCAAGCTGACATTGGCATTGCGATGGGGATAACTGGTACTGAAGTCGCTAAGGAAGCGGCTGATATGTTACTTACAGATGATAACTTTGCCTCGATCGCGGCTGCTGTTGAGGAAGGTCGGAATGTCTACAAAAATTTACTTAATGCGATGCGCTTTATTTTGCCCGTGAATGATGGCGAATCGATGACGATTTTGATTAGCGTTCTTTTAGAAAGACAACTGCCGATCTTATCTCTACAAGTTCTGTGGCTGAATATGCTCAATTCAATCACGATGACAGTACCGCTTGCTTTCGAGCCTAAGTCTCAAGAGGTGATGAAACAACCGCCCCGCCCTGTCAATGAAGCTTTGTTGAGCGGCGATCGCATTAAGCGAATTTTAGCAATTTCTCTATATAACTGGACTGTGATCTTTGGCGTATTTGAATGGGCGCGTCAAACAACAGGAAACATCGATCTAGCGCGGACAATGGCAATTCAGGCTTTAGTGGCAGGCAGAATTTTTTATCTATTAAGCATTAGTCAATTACTGCCCTCGATTGCGGCTAAATTCCGCAATCAAACTAGCTCAATTAGTAGCGCTCCCGCGATCGCTGCTGGTATTGTTGGCGCTGTAATTTTACAGATAATTTTTAGTCAGACTAGTTTTATCAATAACATCTTCTCCACAGCACCACTGAACTTAAATCAATGGCTGATCTGTCTTGGCACAGGTCTACCGATGATTGCGATCGCCGCTTCAGTTAATCGTTTTGATCCCCCTAACTAGCTGTATAATTCTTGCAGAGATACGTGCTTCAACATCAATTTCTCATGAAATTGAAGCATAGATAAAATCTATCGTTGTTATTTAACACTATAGCTTTTATCTATGCAAGTTTAGAAGTACGATCAGGTCAATAATTAAAGAATACAGAAAGTAAATACTTATGGCTGGTTTCTTTATCCAGAGTATTTGGTTAATACCTTGCTATGCCTTAATCGGTGCGCTTTTAGCCCTTCCTTGGTCTCCGGCAGTGATTCGGAAGACGGGACCAAGGCCATCTGGCTATGTAAATTTGTTGATGACATTTTTGGCTTTTCTGCATGGCGTGTTTGCTCTGCCCGGCACTTGGAATCAGCCAGCACAAGAGGTGATAATTCCCTGGCTCCAAGTAGCTAATTTAGATTTATCCATTCCTTTGCAAATATCTTCAGTCACAGTCGGAGCCACAATTCTAGTGACTGGGTTGAATTTGCTAGCACAGATTTATGCAGTGGGCTACCTAGAAATGGACTGGGGATGGGCGCGTTTTTACTCCCTGTTAGCGTTGTTTGAAGCGGGGATGTGCGCCTTAGTTCTCTGTAACTCTTTGTTTTTTAGCTACATGATTCTGGAAGTCCTCACCCTGGGTACTTATCTATTGGTAGGACTGTGGTTTAGTCAGCCTTTGGTGGTAACAGGTGCGAGAGATGCTTTTTTAACAAAGCGGGTAGGAGACTTATTCCTACTGATGGGGGTACTCGCTTTGTACCCGATCGCCGGAACTTGGAACTTTACAGAGCTAGCACAGTGGGCAACTACGGCTAATATAGACCCTAAAGTAGCGGCTCTAGTAGGTTTGGCTTTACTAGCGGGGCCGATGGGCAAGTGTGCTCAGTTTCCTTTGCATCTGTGGCTAGATGAGGCAATGGAAGGGCCAGTTCCTAGCACGATTTTACGTAACTCAGTTGTAGTTGCAACAGGAGCTTGGGTGCTAGTGAAGCTAGAACCAGTTTTAGCGCTTTCACCCCTAGTTATGTCAGCGACAGTGTACATCGGGGCTGTGACGGCGGTGGGTGGTAGTTTGATTGCGATCGCTCAAATTGATGCAAAACGCGCTCTATCCTACTCTGTCAGTGCCTACATGGGATTGGTGTTTATCGCCGTAGGAACACATCAAACTGATGCGGCTTTATTGTTGGTATTGACTCATGCTTTGGCAATGGCCCTTTTAGTCATGAGCAGTGGCGCAGTTATTTGGAACAATATCACCCAGGACTTAACTCAATTAGGCGGTTTGTGGTCACGTCGCCCTGTATCTGGGTTAGCGTTTGTAGTTGGTGCGGCTGGCTTACTAGCTTTTCCGCCTCTAGGTAGCTTTTGGGCGTTGCTGAAATTGGCAGATGCGCTATGGGCTACCCAACCTGTAATTGTGGGCATCGTGGTAGTAGTCAACGCTTTAACCGCCTTTAGCTTAACTAGAGAGTTCAGTCTAATTTTTGGCGGTAAACCAAAACAAATGAGCGTGCGATCGCCCGAAGTTCACTGGCCAATGGCATTACCAATGATGATCTTGATGGGCTTCAATCTCCATGTGCCGCTAGTATTACAAAGCTTGTCCCTACTGCCAGACTGGGCAGATGTGAATAAAAATGTTGCTTCATTGCTGATTTTGTCTAGTGTCTTTGGTTGCAGCCTCGCCGGAGTAATTTATCTGGGTGGGATTGTGTCTAAACCCGTCCGGCTGCCCTCGAAAGCTTTGCAAGACTTTTTCGCCTATGACTTTTACACAGCAAAGCTTTACCGTCTGACCGTTGTTTTTAGCGTTGGTCTAGTTTCCCGCTTGATCTCGCTGATTGACCGCTACCTAGTGGATGGTTTAGTCAATCTTGTCGGCTTGGCTTCCATTTTCGGTGGCGAAAGCCTGAAATATAGCACTTCAGGACAAATGCAGTTTTATGCCTTCACTATCCTCTTGGGAGTAGGTGTGCTGGGCATGATGGTAGGCTGGCCATTCTTGTCTCATCTGGCACTTAATATTTCTCTCTAAAGTTTTGCAAGACTCATTTTTAAACATTCGCTAAAAAGTATTTATGCTTAGTGCGTTGATCTGGATACCTATTTTAGGTGCTGCTCTGATCGGGTTATGGCCTGCTGCAATACCTGCTAGTCGGGCGCGTTTAGCAGCCTTGGTTATTGCTAGCAGCCTGATCGTGTGGACAATTGTGCTGTTAAGCCAGTTTGATATTAGCAATGCAGGGATGCAGTTTTCTGAACTCGTCCCCTGGATTGACACCCTTGGCTTGAACTACAGTCTCGGTGTTGATGGTCTATCTTTGCCTTTAATGGCTTTAACTGCCCTGCTAACTTGGATTGCTATCTACAGCACTAATGAGTCTGTGGAGCGTCCTCGGCTTTACTATTCTTTGATATTGCTGGTAAATGCCGGAGTTATCGGTGGCTTCCTAGCTCAAAACTTGCTGCTGTTTGTTTTGTTCTATGAGGTGGAGTTGATTCCCTTCTATCTATTAATTGCCATTTGGGGAGGAACAACCCGGCGTGGCTACGCAGCAATGAAGTTTCTCATTTATACCGCAGTTTCGGGAATCTTAATTCTGGCAGCATTCTTAGGCTTGACCTGGCTGAGTGGTTCCTCTACATTTGATTACGAAGCGATCATTACCGCCGGATTACCCTTAACAACGCAGTTGATTTTGCTGACACTGCTGCTACTTGGCTTCGGGATCAAAATTCCCTTAGTCCCTTTACATACATGGTTGCCAGACGCTTACGTTGAAGCTTCACCACCTGTAGCGATTCTTTTAGGTGGTGTAATGGCAAAATTAGGAACTTACGGCCTGGTGCGGTTTGGTTTGGGATTGTTCCCCGAAACATGGGCGCTTGTGGCTCCAGGATTGGCGATTTTGGGGGCGGTTAGTGCTGTGTATGGAGCATTGACAGCGATCGCCCAAAAAGATATTAAACGCATGGTTGCCTATAGTTCGATTGGACACATGGGCTATGTGCTATTAGGTGCTGCTGCTGCTACTCAGCTGAGTCTTGTGGGAGCAGTTGCCCAAATGGTTGCTCACGGTCTAATCTTAGCGATCCTGTTTCATCTAGTGGGCGTGATCGAAACCAAAGTTGGCACAAGGGAATTAGATATCCTCAATGGTTTGATGAGTCCCGTTCGAGGTTTGCCCCTGACAAGCGCTCTTTTAGTTTTGGGAGGAATGGCTAGTGCTGGTATCCCTGGTATGGCAGGCTTTATCGCCGAAATTTTAGTGCTGCAAGGTTCCTATGCCATTTTTCCCATACCAACACTGATTTGCGTTGTTTGTACTGGTCTAACAGCAGTGTACTTCGTGATTCTGCTCAACCGTACTTGTTTTGGCAAGCTGGACAATGACACAGCGTACTATCCTCAAGTCAAATTTTCTGAGCAAGTCCCAGCTTTAGTTTTAGCAGCCACTATTTTCTTCTTAGGAATCCAGCCTACTTGGTTAGTGCGTTGGAGTGAGACTACTACCAATGCGATGGTTGCGGCAGTGCAAATTAATGTTGATCGCCAATTAGCCAACGAGATTTTTGACGGCAATCAGGCGGGAAAATCTCCACCAGTTTTTGCTGCCGTAAAGCAAAAGTTATGAAGTAAAGCTCAGTAAATACCCCCAATTCCAGGTAGAACTTCCCCTTCCCTTGTATTCGCTAATCTTTTTTGAATCGTTGCCTGATCAACTGAAATTATGACTATCGCAACTGAAACTAAAGCTAAATTACCGCCTTCCAAGCATGAATTCGCCGATGTCATTCACCGCTTGGAAGCAGGCGGGGCAATGCTACCTGACACGCCAGAAAATCTCATGCAAATCATTGGCATATACAAAGCTTATGCTGTACCAATGGATTTTTACTGGCGTGACCTCCTCTATATTGCCGAGCGTGTTTTTCTAGATCCGTTTCCTTTCTTCAAATACTTCATCCCCAAAGAGTATTTAGAACTGCATAATCATTACGCTGGAGACGATGCGGATTTGCGGATCTGGCGTGGGGAAGCTACCGCCCATCCAGAACTTCTGGAATTTATGGAGAAGGGCGAAACTCTCAAAATGCCCAAGTTGTTGCACCACTGGTTGCACGATCGCGTAAACATGGAGTTTGCCGAAGAATGTATGCGGGCTATGCTGTGGCATGGTAAGGATATGGGCTGGGGGCAATTTGACCCTTACCTCGACTCTGAGGAATACATTGCCAACGCCGACAAAGCAATTAAGGCTTACTTTAAGTACAATCCAGTGATGATGGCGCTATATAAGGCTTTCCCCGACCTGTTTTTAGAACAGTGCCGCCAGATGTCTTACTACAGTAATCTGGGTCTATTCTGGGAAATTATGGCTCCAGTTTTCTTTGAAATGTCAGACATTTATGATGAAGGGGGATTCAAAGGCGTTCCAGATGCGATGAATTTCTTGGTAAATGGCATCTTTGCGATCGCAGGTCGTCCTATCTACCACCACGTCTATATTCGGGGCGAATGCTACGAAATTATCCCAAAATCAAAGGGTTTCATGTGGCTGTATGAAGCAGCATTACCTTATGTAGAAGCCGTTTTCTATCGCACGTCGCCGTTCCGGGGTACAAAGTCTTACAACGCTCAAGCAAAACAAGTCCCTGACCATCAAAAAGACTTTCACTACGGAATTCTCTATGCCGATGTGTTCCCAGTCGGTACAGCTGGCATTCCGCCCACACTGCTGATGCAGGATATGTTGCACTTCCTCCCACCATATCTAGTAGATTACTATCACCAACACTGCCGAGGTGAAGACGATATGCTGATCCAGCTAGGTATTACTTTCCAACGCTCGATGTACTGTGTCACTTCTGCCGTAATTCAAGCGTTGCGAACCGCACTCCTTTATCCATTAGATGACCCTAACCCCAAGCATCTCCAGGCGAACCGTGCTTTCTTTGAAGCTCAAATCGACCGCTTTAAGCGCCCTGAAGCTCGGCTACGGAATATTCAATCACACAATTACAGGTAAGTTCAAATACTCGCCTTTGAACACAGTCTGTTTCCCAAATTAAGTATAAATAAATGGCTGACATTGTTGATATAGCAGTAAGCGCGGGTTCTTTCCAAACTTTAGTAACGGCTGTCAAAGCTGCTGGTTTAGTAGATACCCTCAAAAGCCCTGGCCCTTTTACTGTCTTTGCCCCAACTGATGATGCTTTTGCCAAGCTACCACCAGGGACAATCCAAACCCTGGTACAAAATATTCCTCAGCTAGCTAGAATCCTGACTTTTCATGTTGTTTCTGGCAAGTTAATGAAAGCTGATTTAGCAAAACTGAGTTCAGTTATCTCTGTGGAAGGCTCACCAATCAAGATTGACTGCTCTGATGGCTTTGAAGTCAAAAATGCTACTGTTGTTGCACCTGATATTGAAGCTGATAACGGTGTCATTCACGTTATTGATACAGTGATTTTGATGGGATGAATAGGATAAGTGGGTAGCAGTCAAGCGCCCTCTGGGCGCAGTGAGTAGTGACTAGTGTAAGACCCTATAGATGAATCGTGTGATTGAGTAAGGGACGTTTTGTCAGCTTAAACGCGGGATCTTCCCTCCCACCATGCTGCCATTCCTATCGGGCTACACCTATGCTAGACAATGCTTCCTCTTTTACTTGCTTCTAATAGTTGGTCTTCTTAAAACCATTATCTTCGGGCGCGAGTTTTGCGGTAAGAATCCTCTTACCGCATTCCCCCGCTTGGCAGTTTTTTTACTACTTACTACTACGCAGCTAATATCGGCGAAGACGCTTCGCCGCTCGCTGCTTCACTACTCACTATTGCACTGCCCCTTCGGAGCTTAGTCAAAGCTAGCTTATTTAGCTGGTGGTTTTTTGTCTCGCAACAACTCAGTTGCTGCTTGCAGTAGCTCACCCAAAATCTTGCGTAACTTTTGTCCTCCCTCTTTGGTTATATTTTCTTTAGTTTCACGTAATCTTTCTTCTAATTTTTGTTCTGCTTGTTCAACTGCTGCTTCAGTCTTAGTATGATTCCTGTTGTACCAAGCTTTAGCTTCATCTAGATACTCTTTAACTTCCTCATATCGCCCGCCATAACGCGCAGCTAAGTTAGCTCTTAAAATTGCTGCTTGACCTTGAAGTTGAGCGTACCGCTTTTGCAATAATGCTGCTTCTTCACTATTTCTAAGTGTATTAATTGCAGCTTCAATTGATTCTTTAAGTTTAGGAGAAGTATCTTTAACATCCTCTTCTACGTCACTTAAAAGTCTAGTAATTTCTTGCTGGAGTTCTTCTTCTTGGGTGTCTACTTTATCTTGTAGCTGTTTGACATCTGCTTGAGTTTTGGCAATAGATTTGCGGCGCAAACTACTAATGCCCTCAATTGCACCTTCAATAGTGGCTGTAACTTCTTCTTTAATTTCGCCACCTCTTTCTTTCAAACTTTCGCTAACTGCGGAAACAGCATCTTTAACAATTACGCGAATATCACTTGAACCCGCCTTAAATTCTGAAGTTACTTGGGATACGGCAGATTGGACAATTTCTCTAATTCTACTAGAGCGTAATTGTCCTGTAGCTTTAGCTTCCTCAAGTTCAGTTGTAATTTGCTCTTTGATGCGGTTAAGCGTTGCTGCGTCAAGAGGATTTAGGGGAGAAGTTTTGCTAAATTGCAGTTCTGCGTTGCCATAACGTTGAGCAAAATCATCAAAATTTTGGTAATTCTCTGGATCAAGGCTTTCATTTTGTGAAGACTGGCTCGGTGGCTCCTGATTAACTAATCCAGGCTTACCTTGAGCCAACTTATCCATAATTTGGCGTTTATCTTCTTCGCTAAGAGTCATTTTCTAATTCTCCTGGTATTAAATCAAAGTTTTGAAAACTTGAGCTATCTAAACTGTCGACTTCATTTTCTATAAATAGCTAATGTAATCAACAGTTTTAAGTTCTTTTGTTTAACTGATATTGACTAAACTTGCTATTTTTAAATTCCATTGAAATGAATTATTATGAGTATGCAATTTGCTATTCACTCTTTAGAGATAGAGGACAAGCTTATTTACATATTCATTTCTAAAAACTTCCCGATAGTTTAGATGAAAGCAGTCTAAGTTGAAAAATTAGTCTTGTATCAATTACTTACGCTGTATATTTAAATGCTAGAAATCTATTTGCCCAACTTCATCTTCCTGCCGACTGAATTCATCCAGTTTATTTACATTTGACGTAAAAAACTTTGAGTAGACTTATAGAACCAATGAACCCCATAATATCAACAGAGTTAAATGTATTTTTCAAAGATTTGCTACTAGGAGATATAAAACACAATGCAATGCTCTATTTCAAGTCGTGCTGGCCAAGTTTTAGCCAAAGGTAATTTACTCATTCAAAAAGAGGAGAATGGTGAACTGAGATTAAGCTTTCAAACCAATGGGGGAAAGTTAATTCAAGGAGGAATTATTGCTCCTGATGGCGACTTAACTGAGGCTAGTGAAGTGTTGTTTCGCGAGTTCTATGAGACTTGGAGAATGAGCAATATCACACTTACCGCGATCGCCTAATAAGCTATTACAAATCTAATTTGCTGGTTTTGAGCGCAGGGAAGCATTCTGAGTAGGGGAAAGAAACTAACGTTTCCTCATAATTAAAAAATGCAGCTTAAATGTATATTGGTTGATCTAAATGAATTTACCTAGCGATGAATTGTACCATCAGGCATAATTGCCCCAGACAAGTTAGCTCCGGTTAGTTTTACCATGATTCGATCTTTTGATCCAACTTTGGCTCCACGCAAATCGGCTCCACGCAAGTCTGCTCCACTAAAGTCAGCACCAATTAAGTTTGCTTCCTGCAAATTAGCTTGATTTAGATTTGATTGCAGCAAGTTAGCTCTAGATAAATTCGCTCCCTTTAGATTTGCTCCCGTCAGATTGACATTATGCAGAAAGGCATCGCTTAAGTCAGCATCACTTAAGTTGGCATTACTCAGGTTTCTTCCTGACAAGTCTCTCTCCTTCAAAGAAGCTCCACTCAAGTTAGCTCCACTCATATTTGAAGATGAAGATGGTCGCTTTGGTTGATAGGAAGATTGCCAAGCTGATTGATAGGAAGATTGGGGTTGGGGTTGCTTTTGGTAGGAAGATTGGGGCGGCTTTTGATAGGAAGATTGGGAAGCTGATTGATAAGAAGATTGGGGTGGCTTTTGGTAGTAACGAGAAGGTGCGGGTGAGTGCGCGGGAGGTGATTGTGGCTTTTTTGTATAAGCACTCGATTTTACTGACCTTAATTGATCGCGAGCCTGATTAATCTCCTTAAGTTTTTCCTGAGCCTTTTGCTGTAACCTTTCATTATCTTTAGGGACGCGATCGGGATGCCAAATAAAAGCTAAGTCTTTATAAGCTTGGTTTACCTCATCAAGTGAGGCTCCAGGCTCTAGTCCAAGCGCTCTGTAGTATTTCTCCAAATGATTCATCAACGTCACCCTACCATTCTTGATTTAGTACTACTTCGGGATATGGTTTTGTATAGATACTTGCGTGGGCAAGAAACAACTGTTTGTTACAAAGGTTATTGTCAAGGAATCGCTCTTGTGCTGAGGAATAAACAGTTGTTACCCATTAAATCTCCAACTTCAGACATTGAGTTTTCCTAACTCGGTTCACCTAACATTTTCCATCCAAGCAATACCTTGAATGAGCTTTTGCTGCATTGTATCTAGATCAGCGTGATAGCGGCGACCGTGACCCGGTAGCACCCATTCAAATGAGTAATTAGCTAGCTTTTGGGTTGATTTAATTACCTCACTCCAAGAATACCAGCAGGCACTAGGGAAACCTGCTAACTGATTAGCTGAGTTAGACCAAGCGAGATGATCGCCTGTGAACAGAAACTTATTCTTGTATAGTAAAGCTGTGTGACCTTTGGTGTGTCCGGGGACTGGAATAATTAGCAAATCAGGTTCTAGTTGGTACGGTTGAAATCCAGTTAGCTGAATTTCAACATTCCGAGTCCCCGCAGATATTTCGTCTTTGTGCAGGATGCGATCGCACCCAAAATGGTCTTTGTACTTTTGATGGTCCGCAACATCATCTCTATGAGTCAGGTACAAATAACGAATTCCCCCCATTTCCTCTAGCTGCTTAACTAGCGGTTGCGCCCATCGGGGAGAATCAACCAATATATTGCCTTTAGGTCGCACAATCAGGTAACTAGCAGCACCGTAGGAATTTTCTGCATGATAGCCGCAGTGATACACATTTTCGGCTACTAAGATCGGAAAACTGAGTTGGGCTGATTTGATGTCCTTTGGCTTCTCTACAGTGCCAATCGAAGCCGTAGGGCAAGCTAAAAGTGCTTGTAGCGATCGCAATCTTTGAACTTCATTTTCTGGTTGATGATAAACCACCGACTGTTCACCAGTCCGATTAAATACCTCTGGAGTCATCCAACGGCAAGTATCACAATCAATACAAGAACTGTCTACATAAAAATCACCGTTAACATTCTGGGGACGACGCAGATTTAAATTAGCCATGTGTCAAACCTCTTTACCCCTAAGCAGTTGCTTGACTCAAATCTTGCATCAGTCCGATCATCCGCCAGGAAATTCATTTCCGTAGCTTTTAGCTAAAGTAAGCTACAGCTTACTGAATATAAATTGTAGTCCGTTTTAACGGACTTAGGCTTTGAGCCTGAACTTTAGCTCAAGGCGCTTATGCAAGAAGTGAGTTGGAAAAATTAACCGTCTATCAATACGCTAGCGCAGCAAGCAAGGAAGAAAAGCCTTTTGCCTTATTACTTCTCGCCTTTGCTCCTAATTAACTAAATCTGGAAATACCTCTTGGACGGCGGGATGAATTAAACGATGGTTCTGCACATTCACGCCGCTAGCTAAGGCTGGGTTAACTTCCAGCGCCTTCATTCCCAGATTAGCTAGCTGAAGTACATAAGGAAGTGTACTGTTGTTCAGCGCTTGTGTTGCTGTCCAAGGCACAGCGCCTGGCATATTCGGAACTCCATAATGCACCACGCCTTCTTCTATATAAGTGGGATGAGTATGGGATGTTGGCTGCAAAGTCTCTATACAACCGCCTTGATCAACGGCAACATCAATAATTACAGAACCAGGACACATTTTTTTTACCAAGTTCCGAGTTACAAGAACGGGGGCAATGCGTCCTAAAACTAAAACTGCACCGATCAACAAGTCTGCTTCTGGAACAATAGTTTCAACCTGGGCAGAGTTACTGTAAAGTAGTTCAACTCTAGAACCAAATAAAGTTTCTAGATAAGCTAAACGCTCAACATTCACATCCAAAATTTGCACAGCAGCACCCATACCTACAGCAATTCTGGCGGCTTCTGTGCCAACTACACCGCCACCTAAAATCACGACTTTACCAGGTCTAACCCCAGGTACACCGCCCAGTAATACGCCACGCCCTCCTTGTTGGCGTTCTAGAAACCGCGCCCCAAATTGCACTGCAAGACGACCCGCAATAATGCTCATCGGAGTCAGTAGAGGTAGTTTATTACTGCCACTTTGTTCAACTGTTTCGTAGGCGATCGCAGTTACACCACAATCAATTAAATGTTCCGTCAAACTCCGATTGGCTGCTAGATGCAAATAGGTAAACAATAGCTGCTCTTTTTGTAAAAATTGATACTCTGATGGCAGTGGCTCTTTAACTTTGACAATTAACTCACGATTCCAGGCATCAACTGGAGTAGAAACAATTTGCGCTCCAGCCTGTTGATAATCATCATCGCTAAAGCCAGCACCAGTACCAGAGCCTGTTTCCACAAAGATCGTATGACTCTTTTCACTCAATACTCGAACGCTACTCGGACTCAGCCCAACGCGAAACTCCTGATCCTTCGTTTCTTTGGGAACACCAATTTCCATTTGCCACTATCTCTATTGATTCCTGTTCTTAGCTTAAGCCTGTTAACGTTATCCTTGCTGGATTGAGTATATTGGCTAAATAAAAGCTCAGGGAACGTCCCTACGAGGTTCTGTTGTGGCGCGATCTGCGCTATGCTCTATGCTCTTCGACCATGCAACGCATTCGACCATGCTGACGCAAGGCAACGCCTTTGGCGTTTCCCCTTGGGAAAAGACTCGCTACAGCTAAACGCTGCGCTACACTTCGCGATCGCGTCTTGCAACAAATTCTTAACTTTAACGAGCAATGAAGATTAGCTCTTGTTTTAAGCAGCTACTCTTGTTACTTCTTACCCTATCTACTTTCTACAACCAACAGGCAACAACAATGTATTTTTAACTACAACTCAGAAGTATGTTTTTTTAGTTCAGATAATTATAGTTGACAAACGTATTTTTATTTTACAATAAAGAAGGAATAGTAAAGAAATGTAACTAAGCGTGAAGCTTTGTGAGAACAAGGTATCTATTCGTTAAATGACTTCAGTTGATTGCTTCACTCTTTGATTCAATTTCCGTTTACTAAAAAGAGGTTTCTAGAATGATGACACAACCACAACCGACCACTTTACCCAGGTTAGAGGAGCCAAAGTTTGGCTTTAATGAATATGCTGAACGTTTGAATGGTCGAGCTGCAATGATTGGCTTTATGTTGATGATGATCATTGAGTATTTTAATGGTCAAGGGGTACTTGCTTGGCTGGGTCTTAAGTAGAGCTAAAAGTAAGTGATTTCCCGTAGAAGTTGGTAGTGTTTGAACCTATAAAGCACTAAAATACAAAAAAGCTATCAGCTTTACTGAATGAGGCTTAAGTTTTAGACTTGACTCCTTAATCAAGGAAATTGGGTTTTCTCAGGGAATAATGAGGAAACCCCTACATAAGACAGGCTTAACCTTACCTTAAAATAGCTGCGGCTTTGGATAGTAGGTCTTAAGATCGTAAGTAAGTTGAAATAATATCCAAACTAGAGAAATTACAACCTGTGATGAACGCCGCATTACCAAGATTTTTGAAGTCAGCATACCGTAAAGAACCTCTACCTAGCTTTTTAATTACGATAGGAGTGGTTGATGCAGTAATTGGTGGATTGGACGATCGCTGGTCATTATTCACGTTTGGATTAGGATCTGTAGGCGTAGCGATCGCTTTGCGGTGGTGGTTAGTTCAGCAGCATCGCCCTATAGTACAAAAGCAAGTTCCACAGCGTTACCTACCACCAAGTTCGTCACATTCACCCTTACCTCCGCTAGCAACTTCTACTAAGAAAAATTCTCAAAAATAAGTTTTAGGAAATTTATTCATTTGATGTTTTCTAACAATGAATTTTTAATGCCATGTCTATTTAAATAGCATAAATAGATAAAGTTAAGCCTTTTTAATTAATAGATTATTTAACTAATTTCTGGGAACACATATATGCCTATTGTGGTGTTAGCGCTTCCTTTGCATTAGATAGTATTGTCTGCTATCTAGATAATGTACTACAAAACTTGGAATTCGCTCAAAGTGATAGCTTTTTTACCAAGATTTTAAACTTAAATGTATCCCAAGATTAGTATTTTATGAGGACACATTACTAATTATCATTGCTGAATTTTATAATAATATACTCAGTTTTAGTGAATTCAAATGAAGGAAATAAGAGTTGTAATATAATTAGCGATCGCTAGTTTCTCCAAGGGGTATATCTTCATCAATATAAGTTTCTTTTTATTTTTCCTCAATTTCTACAAACGCTTAACCTTAGTTAAAGCCTATTTGGTAGTAATGATATCTCCGATTTTTAAAGCATAAACGTAGGCAAATTTTGAGCAAATTATAGCAGCTTGGTATCAAAAACTAGATATGCTGCTTTAAACTGACTAAAATACTTAATTATGATAGATAAATTTGGCTTTTTTACCACTATTAAGATTATTTAGTTTCTAATTTTTAGTTTGGTTAAAATGTAGTATTATTTTATTATTCTTTAATAAAGATCTATTTTTAAAACGGAAATTAACTACTTTTCGGCAACGTAAATTAAAAAATGTAAAAGCAGTATTAACAATACTAATAAAATTTTATTTAGTTGTAATTCCGAACTGATAATGCTTGCTCAAATATGCTAGTAATAGATTATTGTAACTACAGAAAAAAGAAACTGCTACTGCTTTACTCAACTTCTAGCGAGAGGATGTGGGTAAAGTAAAGATGAATTGTTAACTTAGATACAAAACCCTATAATAGAGTTTACTAACGGTTCTAAGGTTGCTGAATAATTCTTAGATACACAGATTAATTTAGTTACAAAAGCTACACTTTGTAAGTTATTTTGTTACTCAGCAGTGCTGCGAGGATAGAGAAATGTCTATCCTTTAGTTCATTAGGGTGAATTTTGGAGGTTTTACAGCATGAATGTGGATATGTTTAGCCAACAAATAGAGGGTGTGAATAGGCGTTTAAATGAACTGTACCAAAACGCCAACACAACGGTAAAGTTGCAACCAGAATTGCTACCTATAGCTTTCAAGGAACTTGGTATTGTTTCTGAAGAACTACAGGTGGCGGTGGAGGAGTTGCAACAGCAGAATGAAGCACTTGCAGCTGCAAAACTAGAAGTCGAGATTCAACGCCAGCGTTACCAAGACTTATTTGATTTTGCACCACACGGCTATTTAGTAACTGATCCTAATGGGATAATTCAGGAAGCAAACCGCGCTGCTGCTAATTTACTTAACATTTCGCAGCAATTTTTAATTGGTAAGCCATTAATTATCTTTGTCATTGAGGAACAGCATCCACTATTTCAGGAAAAACTGACTCAGTTCCAACAAACGGAACAAGTGCAAGAGTGGGTAGTAAGGCTTTGTCCACGCAAAGGCGAGCCTTTTGAAGCGGCTTTGACGACGATTAGCTTTACAGACAGCAAAGGTAATGTACTGGGAATGCGTATATCTATACGTGACATTAGTAATGCTGGTAAGATCAGTTTACCTATGCAAACCGAGGTACTAGGGAAAAATAATGATGCGCTTCAAGACAGCCAAAAGCATATTTTTTTAAAAGGAGAGATTATTCCTCTCAACCCCCAAGTTATTTGGCAAGTCTGTAAAGGCGTTGTGAAGCTAAATACGATGGGTGAAAATGGAGAAGAAGTGCTTGTAGGATTAGCAGGGCCATCAATGCCTTTTGGTACTGATTTGACATCGCTGCCAACTTATCAAGCTACAGCACTTTCCGAAGTCGAGCTAGTATGTTTTTCCGTAACAGATATAGCAGCTTCTCCTTATCTTGCCCAAAGGATTTTACCTCAAATTAACCAGCGTTTAAGGCAGACAGAAGCCTTGTTAGCGATTTCGGGACAGCGAAGAGTTAAAGCTCGTTTTCTCCAGCTATTACAGTTGTTAAAAACTGAAATTGGTCAACAAATGGATCAAGGAACTCGTCTTAGTGTGCGTTTCACGCATCAAGATTTTGCAGATGCTTGTTCTACTACTAGAGTAACGATTACAAGAGTGCTAGGAAAACTCCAAGAACAAGGCGACATTTTGATAGACTCTAAAAACCACATTATCCTAAAAGATTAGTGTTTTTGTAGTGGTTTTAAAGATTAAAATTTCAGCAAGTTTTTTAAAATTCTAGATTTTGATTAGTAGTTGCAAAAGTTAGCATCAAGCCCCTTTATAGTGGACAAAAAGCCCCCAAGTGGGGGCCTTTCTAAGCAAAAAAGTGTTGCGGGGATTAAAGGATATACAACAATCCAAATAAGATGATCCACACGACATCAACGAAGTGCCAGTAAATTTCCGCAGCTTCTACACCAAAGTGTTTTTCATTGGAGTAGTGGCCTGAAGTACGCGATCGCCATAATACGGCAAGAATCGCTGTAACCCCAATAAAAACGTGCAGCCCGTGAAATCCAGTCAGCACATAAAAGGAACTCGCAAACAAGTTTGTAGTCAGTCCAAATTCTAGATTGCTGTATTCATACAGCTGTCCACATAGGAAAATTATCCCCATAGCGGCAGTGATCCCCAGCCAAGTTCGCATACCAGATACATCATTCTTTTTGATTGCTGTATCGGCGTTGTGCATCACAAAGCTACTAGAAATTAGGAGCGTAGTATTAACACTGGGGAGCAATAGTTCTAACTCTGGTGTTCCTGCTGGAGGCCAAACGGGTAATAAAGCTCGGAACGCCAGATACGCTCCAAACATACCCATAAAAATCATGCCTTCAGCCACTAGAAACAAAATCAGCCCGAAGATACGATGATCTGGATGCTCTTCGTGATGACTAGCAGTTTCCTCGGCTGTGTGGTGATGATTTAGGTCAGTCTTAGCTGGGTCAATGATTTGACTTTGCATGAATTTTTAATAAAAAGGGGTTAGGGGTTAGGGGTTAGGGATTAGGGGCGAGGAATAGTTATTAATTCTCAATTCTAAGTATTGAGTTAAAAGAAGTAATGAACCGAGTTGATTACTCCTTCAATTTCATTACTTAAACCTCAAAACTATTCCTTGTTCCCCATCTCCCACTCAAGTTTATTTGCGATCCTCTGGATTAGCAGCCACATTTGGATCAGGCTCAGCGCGTAATACCGAGCTAGGGCCAGCAGCTAGCACAGGCTCTCTCTCGTCAGCTAACGGCACATCAACCTCAGTGTTACGATTGCTCATGCCATAGTCATAAGGTCCCGTTGCTAGAACAGGCAGTTCGTCAAAATTCTCAATCGCTGGCGGTGAGGTAGTCATCCACTCTAGAGTTAGTGCATCCCAAGGATTATTCCCGGCTTTAGGTCCGTACATCCAACTCCAAATCGCATTAATAATGAAGGGAAACGTAGAAACTGCTAGCAGATACGATCCCATCGTGCAGAGGAAATTCAGTGACTCAAATTTCGGGTCATACTCAGAGATGCGCCGATTCATCCCCATCATTCCTAAGGCGTGCATCGGCATGAAGGTTAAATTCAGACCGACAAATGTCAAGGCACAGTGAACCTTACCCCAAAATTCGTTTAGCATCCGTCCCGTCATTTTAGGGAACCAGTGGTAGATTGCAGCATAAATGCCTAACACGCTACCGCCAAACAAAACGTAGTGGATATGAGCCACAATGAAATATGTGTCATGAACGTGAATATCAAATGGCACAGCAGCTACCATTACGCCAGTAATACCGCCGATTACAAACATTCCGACAAAACTCATTGCAAACAGCAAGGCACTATTTAAGCGCAGTTTGCCGCCCCAGAGGGTTGCTAGCCAACTGAAAATCTTAATTCCTGTTGGCACGGAAATGATCATCGTCGTAATCATGAAGAACATCCGCAGCCAACCAGGAGTGCCACTGGTAAACATATGGTGCGCCCAGACAATCGTACCCAAAAAGCTGATTGCCAAACTTGAGTAAGCGACCGCTTTATAACCGAAAAGTGGTTTACGGGAGTGAACCGAGATAATATCGGAGATCGCGCCAAAGAAAGGCAAGATCATGATGTAAACAGCCGGGTGGGAATAGAACCAGAACATATGCTGGTACACAACTGGGTTTCCACCGCCTGTGGGGTTGAAAAACATTGTTCCTGCTAGTAAGTCAAAAGCTAGCAGAATCAGCACACCTGCTAATACTGGCGTTGTTAGCAGTACCAATGCCGAGGTCGCAAACATTGACCAGCAGAACAAAGGCATTTGATGTACAGTCATGCCTGGGGTACGCATCTTTAAGATCGTCACCATAAAATTTAGTGCGCCCAGAATCGAGGACGTACCAAGCAATAGCAGGCAGAAAATCCAAGCTGACTGACCAATTTGACCTGTTGTTAGGCTCAGAGGAGGATATGATGTCCAACCTGCGTCTGGCGCATCAACGAGTAAACTAGCAATTAGCAACAAACCAGCTGGCGGAATTATCCAAAAGGCAAGCGCATTCAGTCGCGGGAAAGCCATATCCCGCGCTCCAATCATCAAGGGAATTAGGTAGTTACCAAATCCTACGCCCGCAGGGACAACCCACAGAAAAATCATGATTGTCCCATGCAGGGTGAATAGGCTGTTGTAAACCTCGCGGCTGACAAAATCAACTTCTGGCGTTTTTAGTTCTGTGCGAACTAAGTCTGCCAAAACGCCGCCAATACAGTAGAAAACAAATGTGGTAACTAGGTATTGAATCCCAATTACCTTATGATCGGTGTTAAAGGTAAAGTAGTCTCGCCAATTCCTGACTCCCGGTTCCTCAATTAGAGCAGGTTGATTGGCTGTTTCTTGCAGCTGTGCTTGTGTCATAGAAGATAGGTATGGGTTGCAGAGGAGCGGGGGAGCAGAGGAGCGGGGGAGCAGGGGAGCAGAGGAGCAGGGGAGATCTATTTATACTCGCTAGCCTCTTACTTCTTGCCTTTCGCCTCTTGCCTCTCGCAAGAGCGCCTCTTGCCTAGTGATGGTTAGTGTGAATTTGTTTTAGTATTTCTGGCTGAATTCCCAAGTTGCTGGTGTAGGGAGCTAGAAATTCGGTTGGAGATAAATCAGCAGGTTTAACGGCAACGGCTTGATTTAGCTCTTCAATGCTGGCAACTTGCTGCTCTTGAATCCACTGATTATATGCTTCCGGTGTTTCGACAATAACTTTCGTGTTCATTGCTCCGTGATAGGGGCCGCACAGTTCAGCGCAGATGAGGGGATAAGTACCCATAATTCTAGGTGTGAAGCGGATTTCACTTTGCATACCCGGAATTGCATCTTGCTTGAGGCGGAACTCTGGAACCCAGAAGGCATGGATTACATCATTGGCTGTCATATTCACCATAACCTCACGCCCGACGGGAACGTGCAGTTCACTTGAAACAACACCAGTGTCTGGGTAGGTAAAAATCCAGGCGAACTGCATAGCTGTGACGTTGACGGCTAATCCCGGCGGTTTGCCTTGTTTGTCAGGACTTGAGCCAATGGTGGGGGCAACTACTCCCACTCCGGGCGCATTTCGTTGTTGGGGAATTTGATCGTCGTTGCGGACTGATGCAGTGGCGGGATCAAGTCTTGCCTCTTCCGATTTCTGCTGGTTGAGGTTGGGTGCGGTACTTGGTGGTGTATCGCTTAGAGTTGCCGCGATCGCACTTCCTGGCATTTTCATCGGTTTTTGAGCTACAGGCGGCTCATGCACGTCATGGGGATTGAAACCACCCATCTCGTTGTAAACGTCGAAACTGTAAACAGAAATTCCGATGACAATAATCGCCGGAATCAGCGTCCACAATGCTTCTAGCGGTACGTTACCAAAAACTGGCGGCCCGTCTGAATTGTCACCCGGACGACGACGATATTTAAAGGCACAGTAAATCAAAATACCCTCGACGAGCAGAAATATCCCCACCGAGACAGTCATCATCGCGTTAAACAGACCGTCCACTAAGACTGCTTCATCTGTGGCGGCTGTTGGTAACAAATGATTATTTTGACCGTACCAAAGGCTGACCAGGGTCAGCGCAATGCCGATGAGTAATGTCCAAATAGAACTTGGGATGTTCACAGGTTAATTAGTTGATGATGTCTAGTATTTTTAGTGCTTACTTACCAAGGTAATCTAGCCTTCACTACATGGTGGCTAAGAAACGCGATTTTTTCCTTATTTTTTTGGGATCGTACTTTTCTACGCCTAAAGGCATATACCACGTCTTGCTTCCGCTAGATATAACTGAATGTAAAACTTCGTAACGATAGAAATAGTGAAAATGATCACAAAAGTGGAAAAATTCGGAAAGTTCGCTTCGCGCCAGCAACCAGTGTAGTTCACATCAAAAATTAGAGCTAGCTTACGTACTAGAGACAATGCGTTAGGGTGGAAATGAGCATATACTCACAAATTGATTAACTTTGATAGCTCTAAGATGGGCAGAAGGTATCGTCGATGACCGAATCCGTCCTGCATAGAAAAACTGTAGCGGGTGTTGAGCAGTCCCAGCCAAAAGAAAGAATTCGTCGGCTAGTGTGGAAATTATGCGTAGCCACCCTAATTTTGATGGCAATAGGTACTGCCACGAGAGTAATGAATGCTGGTCTTGCTTGTCCCGATTGGCCATTGTGTTATGGCGAAATTGTGCCAACCAAGCAAATGAATTTTCAGGTTTTTCTGGAGTGGTTTCATCGACTAGATGCAGCCGTAATTGGCATAGGTGCAATAGCGCTTGCTGTTCTTTCATGGTGGAATCGCCGTTCCTTACCATCTTGGCTGCCTTGGGCATCCACTTTTGCCCTTGGTCTAATTGTCTTTCAAGGTATATTAGGCGGACTTACTGTGACTCTACTGTTACGGTTTGATATTGTTACCGCTCACCTAGGAACCGCGCTATTGTTTTTCACTACCTTGCTAGTCATCGGTACAGCCTTAACACCATATCAGGGAACTGGAACCGCCGCTAAATTGCCTTGGGTAGCGATAACGGGTGCTGTATTGGTCTACCTGCAAAGTCTCATGGGTGCATTGGTAGGCTCTCGCTGGGCACTGCACCAGTGCTTGGCAGGACAACAACTGTGTAGTGTCATGTATAGTCATATCGGTGGTGTAGTACTCCCAACTCTGGCAACTTTAACACTGGTATTTTTGTCCTGGCGTACTCCTGCACTGCATCCAGCCTTGCGAAAACTAGCTAATATAGCTGGTGGCTTACTGGTTTTACAAATTGGATTGGGCATTGCCACATTTCGGTTACATCTTCAAGTAGAGCCACTAACTGTAGCTCATGGAACTATCGGAGCAGCACTACTGGGATCACTGGTTGTTTTTAGCGTTTTGGCGCTACGCGATGGCTACGCCGACGCTAAAAGCGTACGCTCTACCAGTTCGATGGCGATTAAAGTTAACGCTGATACTGCTCCGGCTAATTAAGAGTTGATAATGTAACGAATTAGCCCTTATCCAAGCGCCTTTGAGTGATAAGGCAGACAAACAAAACAGAAATTAGATAAATGTGTTGACACCGTGACTAACTTATGCAGTGTGTTGTTTCAAAAATTAAGGGATTGGTTTAAGTATGATTGGGACTAGCTTGTCTCGCCACCATCAAAACTTTTCACAAGTTATTCAAAGCTACTATCAACTAACAAAGCCGCGAATTATTCCGCTACTACTGATTACAACTGCTGGCAGTATGTGGATTGCAGCAAAGGGACAAATAGACCCATTGTTACTGCTTGTAACCCTAGCTGGTGGTACTTTGGCTGCGGGATCAGCCCAAACACTTAACTGCATTTATGACCGTGACATTGATTATGCAATGGAGCGCACGCGCCATCGTCCCTTACCTTCTGGGAAAGTACAATCGCGTGATGCCCTGATTTTTGCGATCGCCCTTGGCTTACTTTCTTTCACCCTACTGGCAGTATTCGCTAACTTGCTGAGTGCTGTATTAGCAATGTCCGGCATTGTCTTTTATGTCGGTATCTACACCCACTTACTCAAACGCCACACCGCTCAAAACATTGTGATTGGTGGCGCAGCTGGGGCAGTTCCCGCTTTGGTTGGCTGGGCGGCTGTAACAGGTACGCTTAGTTGGGCAGCTTGGGTAATATTTGGAATTGTCTTTTTATGGACACCGCCGCACTTCTGGGCGTTGGCATTGATGATTCGTGATGACTATGCCAAAGTTGGTGTGCCGATGCTGCCTGTTGTTGCTGGCGAAGTAGCTACTACTCGTCAAATTTGGCTGTACACGCTGATTTTGATTCCATCAACATTTCTGCTGATTTATCCTCTGCAAGTAACAGGTGCAGTATATGGAGCTATTGCCATAATTTTAGGCAGCATCTTCGTTAAAAAAGCTTGGGCGCTGTTACAAAATCCAGCCGACAAACAAATAGCGCGATCGCTGTTTCTCTATTCGATTCTCTACATGATGCTGCTGTGTGCTGGCATGGTAGTTGATAGTTTGCCAATTACTCATCAATTAACTAATGCGATCGCCACTAGCCTGCACCCACTAATCAGCGCTATCCTGAGTCACCACGGATAACAAATCTAATCTTGCTTTCAGTGTCTTCTTGTGCAGAGTGTTTCGTTACAATAAAGGTATACTTTGTTGAGATTTGTATAGTGAGGGAGAAACCTCAATGCCTCCCGCCGTTTTAATTCAAAACCTCCAGAAACGCTACGGCTCAGTTGAAGCTGTTAAAGATGTTTCACTTCAGGTGGAACCAGGGGAAATATTTGGTTTACTCGGCCCCAATGGAGCCGGAAAAACTACTACTCTGCGGATATTGTGTACCTTATCCACACCGGATGCGGGGCGCGTTGAACTTTCTGGCATTTCAGTTGTCGATAATCCTAGAGGAGCAAGACAACGATTAGGTTATGTGGCTCAAGAAGTCGCTCCAGATAAGGTGTTGACTGGAAGAGAACTTCTGCAACTGCAAGCAGCGCTTTATCACTTGCCCAAGGCAAAGGCAAAAGAGCGAATTAATCAGGTAATCAGTTTACTGAATTTAGAAGAATGGGCGGATAAGCGTACTGGTACTTATTCCGGTGGTTTACGTAAACGGCTAGACTTGGCAGCAGGATTACTTCATGCACCAGATGTCCTGATTTTAGATGAACCAACGGTGGGGCTAGATATCGAAAGCCGCTTTATTGTCTGGGATTTCTTGCGCCAATTACGGGCAGCAGGGACAACGGTATTAATTACAAGCCACTATCTAGAGGAAATTGATGCGCTAGCCGATCGCGTCGCAATTATTGATCGGGGGCTTGTAATCGCGGCGGGAACGCCAAGTCAATTGAAGGATAAAGTAGGTGGCGATCGCGTTACTCTCCGCATCCGCGAATTTTCTCCCATAGAAGAAGCCGAGAAAGCGAAAAATTTACTTCAATCTCTGCCCTTCGTGCAAGAAGTAATTGTCAACAGCGCTCAAGGTAATTCGCTTAATTTAGTCGTAACTCCTCAAAATGATGCCTTAATTACGATTCAGCAATCAATAACGTCAGCTGGTTTGCCTACATTTGGCATTGCTCAATCTCGCCCTAGCTTAGATGATGTTTATCTTGCGGCTACGGGGCGCACGTTGATGGATGCTGAACTTGCGGCAGTTGGGAGTCGTGATCCCAAGGCAGAGCGTAAGCAGAACATGAAATAGCGTTTTTAAGATCAGTTGAATTTAAAACTGCCTTGTGCAGTAGAGGAAGCAAAAATGAGTGGTACTGTTACACCTCCTAAAGCCAATATCATGCAGCCAGAAGCATTAAAGCTTAATGTTGTAGACAATCCCCCCAGTGTCTTAAGTCAATTGACTCAAGAAACACTGGCTTTAACTCGTCGGCTATTTATTCAGTTACAGCGCCGCCCTTCAACCCTAGTGGCTGGAATTATTCAGCCTGTGATGTGGTTATTTTTGTTTGGAGCGTTGTTTCAAAATGCGCCACAAGGGTTATTTGGTAATAGCCATACTTATGGACAGTTTCTCAGTGCTGGCGTAATTGTTTTTACTGCTTTTGGTGGAGCGCTGAATGCTGGCTTGCCAGTAATGTTTGATCGGGAGTTTGGCTTTTTAAATCGCTTGCTGGTAGCTCCCTTAGCTTCCAGGTTTTCGATTGTTTTAGCTTCAGCTTTGTTTATTGTCAGTCAAAGTTTGTTGCAGGCGGCAGTTATTGTGGTTGCGGCGGCATTTTTGGGGGCTGGATTACCAAATATAGCAGGTTTAGGTGCGATCGCCTTAATTGTCTTTTTGCTAGCTTTGGGCGTAACAGCTTTGAGCCTGGGTTTAGCTTTTACTTTACCTGGTCACATTGAACTAATTGCTGTAATTTTCGTCACTAACTTACCACTACTTTTTGCTAGCACTGCTTTGGCTCCTTTATCCTTTATGCCTCAATGGTTACAGGTTGTCGCCTCGCTCAATCCGCTTAGTTATGCGATCGAGCCGATTCGCTACCTTTACCTACATCAAGATTGGGGACTAAATAGCCTAGTAATGCAAGCTCCTTGGGGTGACATTACCTTTGGCGGAGCTATGCTGATATTACTCGGCTTCAACGTTGTAGCGCTGTTGAGCATTCAACCACTATTACGGCGAAGTCTTGCTTAAGATAGAGGCATGATTTTGTTTAATCTTTTACCAACAAACCTATATGAAAATATCACCTAAATCGCTTACTTTAGTTCTTGGCACTGTAGCAGGAATTAGCCTTGGATCTTTGTTGATGCCTCAACTGAGTTGGGCGCAAACCACTGACGTTAATCCTTTACAGGAGCTTAATCCTGAACAAAATCAAGACCCGTTTTCAAATACCAGCGAAGGCAATTCCTTCAGTATGTTTGACATAATTCATCGTGCCAATTTAGGTGGCAGCCTTAACATAGATGATTATAGTGCTGCACAAAACGAAAGCCTGAATAACGCAGCTGCTGAGTTTCGCAAGAAACAGCTACAACGGATGCAGCAACAGCAAGCCACGCCAATAAATCAAGTTACTACGCCACAGGTAGCGAATTGAATATATCTAGTTTTAAATCCCAGTTGTTAAGAAATAACTGGGATTTAAAGTATTGCTATTATTTAGCTACATCCCGATTGCCGCTAAAACATCGCTGGCGTGGCTACCAGTGTTAACGCTGGCATCGACATGAATAATTTTGCCTGTACCATCAATTACATAAGTAACGCGCTTGGCATAACCGCCACCATCAACATCATAAGCTTTGATTAGACTGCCATCAGTGTCAGCTAGCAGAGGAAAATTGAGATTGTACTTTTGAGCGAATTGTTGGTGTGAGCCTTGATCATCCTTGCTGACTCCTAACACTACAATATCTTTGCCTTGATATTGCTCAGTGGCATCGCGGAAGCTACAAGCTTGTTTGGTGCAACCTGGAGTATCGTCTTTCGGGTAGAAGTACAAAACTACTGTTTTACCTGCATAATCAGACAGCGAAACAGTGTTGCCGTTGGTGTCTTTAACGGTGAAAGCAGGAGCAGTATCGCCAACAGATAAAGCCATAGGTTAAGTCTTACTCTAGTGTGAGGTTAATTTTAGATTCAGCTATCGTCAATAACGTTATCTCAAATTGTGACTTTAACCAATACCTAGTTAACTTACTTTCCTACCTAATTATCAACAGTTGTTAAGTCAGCCCAAAATATCGCTACAATTTGGCTGCTTCTCTTGAACTAGATGTTTAAATTATTCGACTTAAACCGGAACCCTAGAAGCTATTTTGTTATTTTGTTTTAGTTGAGTATCAAATAACTCTGCTCTACTAATTTGCAATCTGTAAATTATTACGGGTTAGTCTTTTTATTACAGCAGATTTCATGTGAATAGACCGCAGTGATTGAACCAACCGATTACGTCATCGACAGTAATAATATTTACCGCTGCGGTCATTGCCTGGTTCAATGCCTCGTGAGTACGAGCAGCTTGAG
>JAESFL010000516.1_pt1 | contig 25730 bp, 24 predicted proteins | sample 9269401 | NCBI WGS metagenome assembly JAESFL01 (sample SAMN14506025, study PRJNA617098) | algae metagenome | isolation source: Gloeocapsa sp. UFS-A4-WI-NPMV-4B04 and co-occurring heterotrophs from desert... | place: USA: Utah | collected 2006-10-01 | reverse complement strand
GCGTAGAACGATCTGCTTCTCTAAGTCTGAAGTAATGCATGATATCGTCATTGGATTGTACATTAATCGCTACGAGTTTGGTTTACCAGTCTAATTGCCTCATCAATATATGTAAAACATTACCCAATGTAGAACTTGGTTTTTCAGGAAACAACTGTTACATCTACATCAAGACATTAGCTATTTTAGGTGCAGACTAACTAAAGAGTGCATTGTGGCTTTTTGGTGATTAAGCGCGATCGCCAATAGAATAATTGATTGTCAGCAACTGTAGCAATTAGCTTTTAAGATTGTGAGGTTTGAAGTTAAATTCTTTAGATAACTTCACTAGATTAGCAGGAGTGAGTCAGACTGACCGCTAGTAGCTTACTATGGTTGATTTTGAGCAATTACAAGCAAGTATTGAGTACCAGTGTCAAAATAACCTGAATTTATATGATTCTCCTTCAGGCGATCGCTTGGCAACTCAAGCAGCAGCTGGACGGCATTTGCGTGTTTTGTCATTACCAGAAAATTCAGATGCTGTCTCTGTGTGTTTGTGTGAGGATGGTTATCCCGGTTGGCTGTCACTGGCAGATATTAGGGAATTAGAAATAGCTACCACTTCTTATCACGCGATCGCACTTTCGGAAGCTGAAATTAGCACCCGAATACCAGAGGTAATTACATTTACCCAAAAGGCAATGCAAGTGCCGAATTATTATCTTTGGGGTGGTACTGTGAAACCAAATTACGATTGTTCGGGATTGATGCAAGCTGCGTTTGCTGATTCGGGAATTTGGTTGCCACGCGACGCTTATCAGCAAGAAGCTTTTACTCAGTTAATTGCGATAGAGGATGTGCTACCTGGAGATTTGGTATTTTTTGGTGTTCAAAAAGCAACTCATGTAGGACTGTATTTAGGAGACGGGCGTTATATCCATAGTTCTGGTCAACAAATGGGTCGTAATGGGATTGCAATTGATCGACTTTCGGAACAGGGAGATGAGATTAGTCAGTCATATTACCGACAGCTGCGTTGTTATGGCAGAGTTGTGAAGAGTTACGAACCCAATTAGGGTTCAGAGGTTAGGGGAAGAATGTATGCAATTGAGTTCTTCCACTATTCATAATTCAAGTGGTGTGAGGTAGTAAATGTTATCTGAACAAATTGCAAGGCAGCATCAGGCATCTGTTGGAAAGATATTAGATGTTTCAGTAGTTGTGCCAGTTTATAACGAAGTAGAGAGTTTGCCGCATTTGATTGAGGCGATCGCTAATGCCTTAAGTGCAACTGGATTGAGTTATGAAATCATCTGTGTGGATGATGGTTCTAAAGACGGTTCAGACCAACTTCTCAAGCAACAAGCTCAAATTCGTACAGACTTAAAAGCTGTCCTCCTGCGTCGCAACTATGGTCAAACTGCTGCAATGGCGGCTGGATTTAACTATGGCAGAGGCAAAGCTATTGTTACTTTAGATGGCGACCTTCAAAACGATCCTGCTGATATTCCCCTACTGCTTGCCAAGCTAGAAGAAGGTTATGACTTAGTAAGTGGTTGGCGACAGAAGCGCCAAGATGCCGCATTAACTCGGTTACTGCCATCTAAGATTGCCAACTGGCTGATTGGGCGAATTACAAGCGTAAAATTGCATGATTACGGGTGTTCACTCAAGGCGTATCGGTCGGAACTGGTAGCAGACATGAATTTATACGGAGAGTTGCACCGATTTTTACCAGCTTTGGCATTTATTGAAGGAGCGAGAATTGCCGAACTTCCAGTACGCCACCATGCGCGTCGCTATGGTCAAAGTAAGTACGGACTGTGGCGAACTTTCCGGGTGTTGATGGATTTATTCACGATTTCGTTTATGAAGACTTTTTTAACACGCCCGATGCACGTATTTGGGCTGTTTGGCTTGCTTTCGATGATTTCAGGTACTCTGTTAGGACTTTACTTAACTTTCTTAAAACTTGGTCTAGGTCAAAGTATTGGTAATCGTCCGTTGTTGATTTTAGCAGTTCTCCTGTTGGTGACTGGAGTGCAGCTATTTAGTTTTGGGTTGTTGGCAGAGTTGCTGATGCGTACTTACCACGAATCTCAAGGTCGCCCTATCTATCGTGTGCGAGAGGTTATCGGGCAAAATGTTAATTAAAGTAACAATAGGAGTAGTAAAGTAAATAATTAATTTCAACCTTGAACTTTTTTCGCACACTTGATGCCCAACTGCGGCGTAAATTGCTGGTTTTATTTACCGCAGGTCTATTATTTTGGTCTAGTTTAGCTTCGTTATTACCAACACTACCGCTCTACATTGAGGAGGTAGGTGCAACAAGACAGCAAATTGGTGTAGTAATGGGCTGTTTTGCGATTGGACTATTACTGTTTCGGCCCTTAGTTGGACGTTTAGCAGATCAACACAGCCGCAAAATTGTTTTACTGATTGGTATGAGTGTTGTAGCGATCGCACCTTTGGGATATTTGATCGTAAAGTCAGTTGGACTATTGATGGTAATTCGTGCCTTTCACGGCATTTCTATTGCCGCTTTTGCTACAGGATACAGTGCTTTAGTTGCGGACATTGCGCCTTCTGAAAAACGCGGTGAAGTCATTGGTTATATGAGTCTAGTAAATCCAATTGGGATGGCGACAGGGCCAGCCCTGGGCGGGTTTCTCCAGGCTGAAGTCGGTTACGCTGCCTTATTTCTGCTATCCTCTGGACTAGGCTTTATCGGGCTATTGTGTACTTCTAGGATCATTAATCCGCGAGTTGGATCAGGTCAACTTCAAAGTGACGCTACCTCAAACAAATTTTGGCAATTGCTAGCTACTCCACGCATTCGGGTTCCAGCTTTAGTGCTATTGATGGTTGGTTTGGCTTTTGGGGCATTGAGTACCTTTGTGCCGTTGTTTATTAGATCATCTGGGGTGGATTTGAATGCAGGTTTGTTTTACACAGCAGCAGCTGTCGCTTCTTTCAGTGTAAGACTCATTACAGGTCGCGCCTCCGATCGCTACGGTCGTGGTCTATTTATCACTATCAGCCTGTTTTTGTACACTCTAGCAATGCTGATGATTTGGACAGCTAACAGCCCCGTTACTTTCTTAATGGCGGCAGCGATCGAGGGCGCTGGTGCTGGTATATTGATTCCCATGATTGCAGCTATGATGGCAGATCGATCGCTGCCTCACGAGCGAGGGCGGTTATTCGGTCTATGTATGGTTGGGTTTGATGTTGGAATTGCGATCGCTGGCCCTGTTCTCGGTGCTATTGCTGAACAAGTCGGCTACCGCAATATCTTTGGCTTTGCTAGCGGCTTAACTTTCCTAGCAATCATTATCTTTGTTACTCAATCCAGCAAAGATTTACCGCATTCTTTCCGCTTTGCCCTTGGTCGTGGTGAGGATGTCTACGCTTTAGACAACGCTAGTTAAATGAAGGTTTTACACTACAAAAAGTTATGAGTTATTCAGTAGCTGACTTAAAATCAACACTCAAAACTCATAACTATTAAGGACGGGCTAGGAGGGATTCGAACCCCCGACACCGTGGTCCGTAGCCACGTGCTCTAGTCCACTGAGCTACAAGCCCTTGCAAGAACTTTATATTATCACACTGTTGTAGTGAAATGACACAAAATTTTCAATCTGCATCCACAAATTTAACTCATTTGGATCAACTGGGGCAAGCTCAGATGGTTGATGTTTCTGCCAAAGTGGCTACTATCCGTGAAGCAGTAGCCGTTGGGAGTGTGCGAATGCTACCAGAAACCTTCGCAGCGATTCAAGCAGGTAATGTGCCTAAAGGTGATGTTTTGGGAACTGCAAGGCTAGCTGGAATTATGGCAGCCAAGCAGACATCAGCATTGATTCCTCTGTGTCATCCCTTACCTTTACAAAAAGTAGAAGTTCAGATTACACCTGATCCACAACTACCTGGTTATCAAATTGCAGCAAAAGTTAAAACTAAAGCAGAAACCGGAGTTGAAATGGAAGCACTAACGGCTGTTTCTATTGCAGCGCTTACACTATACGATATGGCAAAAGCTCTAGAGAAGTCGATTCAAATTGAAGCTATCCACTTAGTAAGTAAAACTGGGGGTAAATCTGGTGAATACTTTCGGCAAGAAGATAATTTACCTATTGCTAGTGATCCGTAAATTTTGGTCTACTCAACCAGTTACCTTTTTAATTAGCAATAAATTGTCTCTTTGTGAAGGATGAAAGTTGTTTTTAGAATAATCTAAAGAGTTTTTTAATGCTCTAAACATAAATTTGTCTTTAGTTAACCAAAACTGGCTCATTTGTTGCAAAACTTTTTTATCTAACAGCTTTTTGTCTTGATATAACAACATAATTAAACCTAAATTAAGAAATCCCAAAACTAAAAGATGGGATATGAGCATACCTATTATGCGAAGTAGGTAACTATTGCTTTTATACTGAAAAACATCATACGCCACAGACTTATGTTCAATTTCCTCTACACAATGCCATTCAAAGAGATTTTTTAGATTCGGTTCAGCTTGTGCAAAAAATTCTGTTTCCAAAACGAATTCAGCAAATAGAGTTGTAATGTGTTCGCAAGCAGCGATAATAGCTAAATTTAAATTAATACTTAATCGGCGTTCTAAAGTATTGAAAAGAATAAATCGTACAAACCGAATATATATGTCAATTTTGTAACCTTGCAGACGTAAATTGTCCCAAAGTTTCATATGCTGAATCGAATGCTGCCCTTCCTGACCTATGAATGCTCGAACTTCTTGTTTAAGCTGAGGATTTTTAATCTGCTTTAGCTGTCGTCCGACATTCCGAATCATATATTGTTCGCCATCGGGCAAGAAAAGTGTGAAGCTATTAAACAAATGTGTTTTAAAAGGACTATTTCCAAACCAGTACCTGTCGATCTGCTTTGGAAAATCAAAATTAATCCGCCGTACTTCTATGTGAGGCGCAGTTCTTTGAGTCATTTCCCTTGAACTTCCAACAACATCATTGAAAAAGTTACGCGAGTGCTACCATAGGATTGCTATGGTATTTAATAACTTAATAATAAGAAATTTATTTGATACTTTTGGTAAAGCTTTTCAAACCTTAAAAATTTTTGTAAAAGTTCTCTATAAATGTAATCACAAAAGTCAGGCGTAGGGTTGTATAGCAAGGTTGTAGGATGCTGCTTAAAGAAAGGCTTACAATTAAGCTAGGCTGCTATTTAGCCTTAACAGTTTGTAATTTAAAGTTTTTAATCTATGCCTCCTCGTTGGCCTCGCAAACCAGATCGGAAAGATCCCGCTTATCGTAAGTTAGACGATCGCATGAATTTTGCTGTCCATGCACTTTTTGCTGCTTTGTGCAATTCTGGGCTATGGTTCTTCCATAATTTGCGTTCAACTTCTTGGGATTGGCTACCTTGGATAACAGCTAGCTGGGTAACTGTATTACTGGTGCATCTAATTTATATAAGTGCGATCGCCGACTATTCTGATTTAGGATCTCAGGAGACACCACCAAAATCAACCTAAAGACGGCAGTGGATACAGCTAAAGCAATTAAGCAATAGTTTTAAACAGGTATACAGGGTTATCTATCATGGCAAGACACAATACTACAGAAATACTTGAAGCGCTCGCGTCGGAAATTGGCGAAGAAGTATACATGGATATCGCTAAGTGGCATCTGCGGTTATCAGATGCTCATTTACATACTGTCGTTGCCGAACAGTTGTATCCTATGCTTACCTCTAATTCCCTAGACGAAGACAAAGTTCTTCAAGTCTTGCGAAATATCCCAATTAAAATTGGCGGCGGTAAACGGGAAATTCCTTTACTCGATTTACTACCCATGCAGTGCCAAGTTAATCTAATGGACATTCTGGAAAAATATCAGCGTGGGATGTAAGAGGGACTAGGGTTAACAAAACTAGCTATTGTCTTTGCGTGTGACTCAGCACTAGCTACTGAAACTTATTTAATAAAGCGTTGACGTAAGCGAGAGACAAAAATATCAACTTCTGGTAATCTCATCTGGGCTGTAATCAAGGCAAAAACTCCGATGCCTACTAGCCCAGATAAACATAGCTGTAGCAGTTGCACTAGCAATCCTTCGTTACCCAAAATCTGTTGACAACCCCAAAGAGTACCCCAACTAACTATACCAGCCACAAAGCTACTACCAGTTAAACCCAGAATCGGCAAACTCCACTCACGCCATGGCAAACCGTTGAGCTTGCGATCTAGTAACCAGAATAAAATCACGATTGAGGTTACATTTACAGCCACAGTTGCCATTACTAAACCGGGTGCGCCGAATGGTTTAACTAAAATATACGCTAACAGCGTGTTGAGAACGATATTCACCATGCTGACGCGAAACGGTGTATTACCATCGCCTAAAGCATAAAATACCCGCACCAAAACATCGCGCCCTAAGTAAACAAACATCCCAAAGCCGTTTACTACGAGAAGCGAGGCTACTAGCCCAGAAGCCGCCTGATCAAATGCTCCGCGCTCATATACCACGCGAACAATTGGCACTGCTAAAGCAATCATAATTGCTCCCAAAGGCAGCATCGTAATTCCAGTTAGCAGCAAACCCTGACGAATCCTGCCTTTGAGTTCAGGCCAATCATTTGGGTCAGCTAGTCGGGAAAAAATTGGTAACATTGGCACTAAAATTACATTGGAAATGATGCCCAATGGAGTTTGCACCAACATAGTTGTGTATTGCAATGCGGCAGCAGCTTGGGGAATATAGGAAGCTAAAATCAGAATAATGAAAAAATTGATTTGGATCATCCCCGACGAAAATGTCGCTGGTCCCATAATTTTCATTACTTGTTGTACACCAGGGTGGTTAAAATCAAGTCGCAGGCGTAACGTACCCATACCCGATCGCCACTGCGCCGGAACTTGGACTAACCACTGTAAAATTGCTCCTGCTAAAGTTCCCCAAGCCAAAATTTGCCCACCAAGTAAGGCATTTTGGGGAGTAGTGATTTTAGCGCCAAGTTGACTCGCTAAGATGCCAAGCCCGATAATTACCGTAATACTGGAAAATAAGGGGCTAACAGAAGGTAGCCAATATTGATTAGCGGCGTTAAGTGTACCGAAGCCAATACCGATTAGTCCTGCTAGAAGTGCCATCGGAGCCATGATCTGGAGTTGCTGGATGGCGATCTCTCTTACTTGTAAACCGTGAGCAGTTTGATTTAGCCCTGGGGCGAGTAAGTCAATAATTCCAGGGGCAAAGAAAATTAGGGCGATCGTTAGCAGTAGTAGCAAGCCACCGACAAGAGTTGTAACGGTTTCGACTATGGGAGCCGCTTCTTGTTTCTGACGCTTGGCTAAGACACTGACAATGGCGCTATGGAAAGGGCCATTGATCCCGCCTAGTAATATTAATAAAAAGCCAGGGATGTTGTAGGCATAATTGTAGGCATCAGCAACTACACCTACACCAAAGGCAGCTGCGATCGCTTGTTGGCGAACTAAACCAAAGATTTTACTAATTAAGGTTGCAACTGCAACAATTCCCGCAATTCCAGCAAGAGATCGAGAAGGCTTCTGTTGTTTCGACACAAATGTTTAAAAATATCTCAAACTCATAACATTTAACCCTGAATTTAGTAACTCTCGTCAAAAATAGGGAGTAGAGGAGCTGGGGAGTAGATTCCCCGTGTCCCCGTTGTCCTTTTTCAATCAAGTTCACATCAGATGCAGTGGATCAACATCAATTGTGAGGCTGACAGACGTGGGGCAAAGCGATCGCACATAATTCCAATCTGGTAACTGAGGCAATTGATCAGGCGCAAATTTAAGTAACATTTGCCAGCGATACCGATTAGCTACCCGCAAGATACTAGCAGGAGCTGGCCCTAATATCTCATACCCAGACGTAGCAGGATTGTTTAACTGCGTTGCTAGCATTTGGGCAGTATTTTGAACTTCAGCCGCATCAGTGCTGCTTAGGCGTAACAAAATCAATCGCCCATAAGGAGGATAGTTCAATGCGGCTCGTTGTTCTAATTCTGATTGAGTGAATGACCCGTACTCGTGCTGTTGCACTGCTTGAATTACTGGATGCTCTGGCGAGTAAGTTTGGACAATCACCCGCCCTGGATCATCACCTCGACCAGCACGACCAGCTACTTGAGTTAAAGTTTGAAAAGCCCGCTCTGAGGCTCGGTAATCGGCTAAATTCAGCAATCCATCAGCCGCCACAACGCCCACAAGAGTTACTTGCGGCAGATCCAGCCCTTTAGTAAGCATTTGAGTACCTACCAATAAATCAGCTTCCTTATTAGCAAAGCGTGTTAGTAGCGTCCGGTGCGAACCCTTGGTGCGTGTCGTATCGCTATCAAATCGAATTAGGCGCAATTGGGGAAACTGCTGTACTAATTCTTGGGCGATACGCTGAGTGCCACTGCCAAAGAATTTTAAGTAAGGAGAACTGCACTCAGGACAATTTCGCGGATGCGATCGCCCAAAATTACAGTAATGACACCGCAGTAGTTCAGGCGCTCCTGCTTCAACGTGGTGATAGGACAAAGAGACATCACAGTTAGGGCATCCAAGCACATACCCACAACTGCGACAAGAAACAAACGTACTGTGTCCCCGCCGATGGATAAATAGAATTCCCTGTTGTTCGCGTTCTTGTAGCTGTTTCAAGGCTTCTTGAAGCGATCGGCTAAAAATCGAGCGATTGCCTTGCTGTAACTCCTGCCGCATATCCACTACTTCTACAGGCGGCATAGGACGCGATTGGATGCGTTCTGGCAGCGACAAGTAATGAGTGTTAAGTGCTGAGTGCTGAGTTGGAAATTCTCCCCTGCTCCTCTGCTCCTCCGCTCCTCTGCTCCCCTGCTCCTCTCCTCCCTGACCCCTAATCTTCACCCACGTCTCTAACGAAGGAGTAGCCGAACCTAAAACTAAGGGACAATTTTCTAATTGGGCTCTCCACTGGGCAACAGTACGAGCATGATAAGTAGGAATTGGCGAGTCTTGTTTGAAACTACCGTCATGTTCTTCATCTAAGATTATTAGGCTCAATTGCGGCAAGGGGGCAAATACAGCAGAGCGAGTACCAATTACTACTTGGGGTTCTCCAGTCAGCATTTGCCGCCAAGTATCGTAGCGTTCGCCGTCGGAAAGGGCGCTGTGATAGACAGATACTTTATTACCGAATCGAGCGCGGAAACGGTCGGTAAGTTGAGGAGTCAGACCAATTTCGGGGACTAAAACGAGGGCTGACTTACCTTGCTGAAGGAGAGGAGCGATCGCTTGTAAATATACCTCTGTTTTCCCTGAACCTGTTACCCCATGCAACAGCACTTGTGCAAATCCAGTTAGCTGGTTAATTGTTGCTAGCGCCTGTTGTTGGGCAACTGTCAATGACTTAGCCTGATCACCTACCATGACTGGCCCATTGTCTGTCCGCAACACTTCCCGCTCTTGAATTACGATGTACCCCTTTTGTTCTAGCGCCTTGATTGTTGAAGAACTTGTGCTACAAACCTGCAATAATTCACTCAGCCACATATCACCGCCACGTCGCCGCAGCACTTCCAAAATTTCCCGTTGGCGAGGAGTTAGATCACGCTCAAAGCCACTACCTACCAATGTCACCGCTTTCTGAAGTTTTGGGCGAGTCAGTCGGGGAGGTTCTAAGTAACTTTCTACCAATGAAGAGCGCAACAACTCCCGTAATCCTCGGCTAGCTGCTCTAACTTGACGTTGGAGGTACAAGAAGCTATAGTCGCCCGATGTTTGAGCTTGTAGCAATTCCAAAATTTGACGCGCGGCTGGACTCAAGAAAGCATCAGCACCGGATGGAATCTTGAAGCTCTCCTGCTCCCCTGCTCCCCTGCTCCTCTGCTCCCCTGCTCCTCTCTCCCCTCCATCCCCAGAGGGGGCCCCGAGCCTCCCCTGCTCCCCTGCTCCTTGCTTGAGGCGAATCCGACGCTGCGATCGCCCCAATAATCCTGGTGGTAAAGCAACACGGATTACTTGAATCAGAGGCGTGTAGTAATATTGACTAACTCGATTCAGTAATTCCCAGTAAGCAGACGGGAAAAAACCCACGCTTACCACATCTTCAATATCCTTAATTTTTTCTGGTGCTAAATGATCTGGCGGCTGATCGACTAAGCGAATTGCGATCGCTCCCACCTGTTGCGATCCAAACGGCACACTTAAAATATCCCCTGGTTGCACTTCTAACTCATTTGGCAACCTATAAGTGTATATTCCCTGACCTGGACAGTCTACTAACACTTCAATCCATCTTGCCCTAGTCGAACTGGATTGGTAGGATGCTACAGGTTCAGCTACCACAACAGAAGACGTATCCAAACTAGCAATATACATATTGTGATACCTTTAACAGTAAGCAAACTACGCGCTCTGGAACTGTGGTAGTTCTAGACATAAATCACTGCACTTATTGACACACTGCTGAGTCAGGGCGCTACATCCCTGTTTTTGATATTAAGCTAACCAAACACTTAATAAAGTTAATATTTTATACCAGTTAATTATAACGAGCAGGAATAGCTCAATATTTTAATGAAGTTTATTTAGTGATTAATTATCTAATGTAAAAATGAGATGTGTTGCTTAATACTCAAATTTAATTTCCTACTACATATTGAATAGAAACTACTTTATTTCTATTGGTAGAGAGTAAAAATTTTAGCTCTATGCGATTCTATTTCTAGGACAAAAATCTTTTAAAGAGAACTTGTCCCGATGGGAAAATAATGGTGGCGATATTCTAACTTCAACGCTACCCCCTTAATTAATCTATAAAAGTAAGCTATCCTAAATACCAAAAGTAGATAAAGCAATTGAAGAACTCAATAGCTACAACACATATATTAAATCATAGCCTCAAACAATATACGCTGGAAATTTTATAATTTCTACCAAGCCTAAGAGACTAATAAATTTAGCTTATTAAAATCAAAGTTGCTAAAAAAAATATGCAAATTAATCAATATTGAACTAAGCATTGAACTAAGCTAAGTTAGACATAAGTTCGACACAACATAGATAAAGAATAAGTTAACCTTAAAAGGATTTCAGGCTATATTGAGAGTTGAGTAATCACCAATTTAATCCACCATCTTTCAAAGATTATAGACAGATAAATCTTCCTGCCAAGACGTTGAATTACCCCGCCCTAAACTAATACTTAACTATGAATATTGCTGAATTAGACGTAATTGAGATCCTGTTACCGACAGCAGAATCCAGTGATGCCAGTATTACTGATTTAGAAGAACCATCGCTCGATAGTTTAGAAGCGGCTGTAGAAGAATTATCTTCAGAGGTAGAAAATCTCGAATTAGAAAGAGATGGAGATGAATTAGCAGCAGCAAGACCTTCAGGATATCGAAAACTGAAATCAGACGATGCTGTGGGAGCATTTTTTAAAGAAATGGCGCGTTATCCCCTCCTTAAACCTGATGAAGAGTTGGAGTTAGCGCATCGTGTCCGATTTTTAATAGAAATAGAGGAACTTCAAAAACGCTTGCAAAGTGAACTAAATCGTCAACCTAGCAAGGTAGAAGTCACAGCATTAATAGGACTATCAGAACGTCAATTGGAACAGCGCTTGTATCAAGGTCGGGTAGCAAAGCGTAAGATGATTCGTTCCAATTTGAGATTGGTAGTATCAATCGCTAAAAGATACTTAAATCGAGGCGTACAGTTTCTGGATTTAATTCAAGAAGGAGCGATGGGTCTAAATCGCGCCGCCGAAAAGTTTGACCCAGATAAAGGTTATAAATTTTCGACTTATGCTTATTGGTGGATTAGACAAGCAATTACACGGGCGATCGCTAATGATGCGCGGACAATTCGCTTACCAATCCATATTGTCGAGAAGCTAAATAAACTTAAAAAAGTCCAACGGGAACTGAAACAACAACTGCGCCGTAATCCTTCTGAAAATGAAGTAGCCGCAGCATTAGAAATTTCACCTGAACAATTACGTCAACTACAACAACTCCGACGTAAATCACTTTCACTTAATCACCGTGTTGGGAAAGAAGAAGACACCGAACTTGTAGATTTGCTAGAAGATGAAGATGGTCAATCTCCTGAACAGCAGATGAGTGAAACCATGATGCGTCAAGAGATTTGGGACGTACTAAGTGATGTGTTGACTCCACGAGAAAAAGATGTAATTTCTCTACGGTATGGTCTGACTACGAGTGAGCCTTGTACTCTAGAGCAAGTAGGCTGTATGTTCAATCTTTCTCGTGAACGAGTACGGCAAATTCAAAGTAAAGCAATGCGGAAACTGCGACGACCTCAAATAGCTAAACGCTTAAAAGGTTGGCTAATTTGAACAAAGAAGGGAGCGAGGAGTAGGTAAGTTGCGGTAAGCTAGGGCGAGTCAGGAGTTTTTTTGTAACCTCTTTTACTACCGCCTGTGACTTCCACTTATGCGATCGCTTCTGGGTTTCGGCTGCGTTCCGCCACCCCAGATGATGTACCAGTGCTATTTAGTTTGATTCAAGCGCTAGCTGAGTATGAAAAGCTAGCTCACGCTGTTACTGGTAATGCAAATGATTTGAAGGAGCATTTATTTGGTTCTCGACCTTATATAGAGGCAATCATTGTAGAATACACAGGGCAAGCTGTTGGATTTGCCCTATTTTTTCCGAATTATTCAACTTTTCTGACTAAGCCTGGAATTTATCTAGAAGATTTATTTGTTTTACCAGAATATCGCCGTCAAGGTCTTGGTAAAGCTTTAATCACTCATCTAGCAAAGTTAGCTGTTGAGCGTGGTTATGGACGCTTAGAGTGGAGTGTTTTAGATTGGAATGAAGGAGCGATCGCGTTTTATCGCTCTATGGGTGCTGCAATTTTAGATGATTGGCGGATTTGCCGTGTTACTGGAGATTCGCTTAGTGATTTGGCTGCCATTGCGTTGTAGTCTATGTATTTATAAAGCTAATTATCAGTTACAGTTTACGGAGGATGCCCGATGACCATTTGGGTAAACGAGCAAATTGATCCGTCTGGCATGATTCATGCGTGTATTGCCTGTTGCGACGAAAATCAGGCAAACGATTGTCATGAGTCGTATGAACGCAATTTGAGTGATACTCAAAAATCATCTGGTTGGATTGCTAGATTACGGACAGTTGATTCTTGGGACGAAGTACCAGTCAATGCCTTGAAGCTAGATTGACATTCAAACTTAAAGGATTACAATTCCCGATACTGCCACAGGCTTTGTGTCGGTTAATTTGGAGGAGTAAGAAGATTGTAAATCTAAACAGTCTTTGCGTAATTTTCTTTCCAACGCAGGGAGCGAATGCGCTTTGCAAACACCCCATCTATGTCTTAACCGAAAGGTATTGATTGCTTGTTTGATATGCTCAATTAGCCCTTCAGTTTCATCATCATTGCTGCTTCATCCCAGTAAGACGATACCTTTTGAATCTTGCCGATGTCATTAATCTCAAAGATACTGATTCCCTCAGATGTGGCATGGCAACCGTTTTTTGTAACTACCTGCATCGTCCACTTGACTGCTGCCCCATTCTTCACAAAGAAAATGTCGTCTTTGGACAGTTTCATCTTTTCAAAGAAGTTAGACATCATTTTGAAAAACTGCTGAGAATCTTTGTGTACAAGCCTTGGGGGTTCTCCAACTGGGTCATGGATGACGGCATCTTCAGAAAAAATTTCTAACCAGCCTAATGCATTCATAGCTGCCATGTTGTCAAAGTAAATGGTTAACAACGCTGCAATTTCTTCGGTTGACACTTTGTTTTTCTCCACGCTTGTGTTTCACTAGGTTATCAATTTGATCTGGAATATTTAAGACTAGCTATTCTTCACTCAACGAGGTAACATCAACCATTGGTTAATAATTAAAAAACTTTTTCTACTCTAAGTCATCTGCCTTGTATTTAATTTAAATTAGTATGACTTTCTTGCTAGCAGAGTGTGATCTCATCTTTAGGTATGCTTAGGCGGACGCGGTGTAGTAGAGCGAATTGGGAGCAAAATTTGGCTGAGTAGCCGCAGTTGTTCAGCAGTACCCATGCAGATTAGTAAATCTCCTGTTAATAAATGAGTGTCGGCAGTGGGGCCACCAATTAAAGTATCATCAATACGGCGAATCGCTAAAACTAAAGCGCCAGATTGCGATCGCAACCTGGCTTCCCGTAATGTCTGACCGACGCAAGGACAAACATCTGGATCAAGTCTAAATTCTTCCATGTACAATTCTCGACCTGCACCAGTAAGAATGCCATCGACAAAATCCATTACTTGAGGTCTGAGAGCCGCAGCAGCCATCCGCTTACCCCCAGTAATATAGGGTGATACAACGGCATCTGCTCCCGCCCGTTGCAGCTTTTGGAGGGCTTCGTGGGTACTAGCTCTGGCGATCGCCCTTATTTGGGGATTAAGTGTCTTTGCAGACAGGACAGTATACAAATTTTCGGCATCTGAAGGCAGCGCTGCTACCAGCCCAACAGCCTCTGATATCTTCACCTTCACCAAAGTTTCATCAAGTGTTGCGTCTCCTTGAACGGCAATATAGCCCAACTCTTGAGCTGTTTGGATAGATTCAATATCCAAATCAATAGTTACAAAAGAGACGCTTTCAGCCTCAAATTCTAAGGCGATCTGACGACCCGTGCGTCCAAAGCCACAAATGATATAGTGTCCAGATAATGATTCCATCGAGCGCCGTTGTTGCTGTAGTCGGATTCCTTCTTGAAAGTAGCCTTGAATCAATGCTTCTGTAAATCGGTTAACGATGTAGCCAATACTGACTACTCCCATTAAAATCAGGGAGATGGTAAACAACCGCCCTCGGTTTCCCAGTGGATTGGTTTCTCCATATCCAACAGTAGCTAAAGTAATTACCGTCATGTAAGCAGCATCTTCCCACGACCAGCCTTCAACCAGCCAGTACCATAAAGTGCCAATTAAAAATACACAACCAAGGGCTACAGCACCAGCAACTAGCTCTTTTTGGATGCGACGATATTTCTGCTCAATTGTTGAGTACACGGTTGTTTGTAACTATTGCCATTTGTTTGAGGATATCGTTAGCTAGCCGAAAATGGACGTATCTCGCTCTAGGGTATTGCCGCTTGTTGCTGTTCAATTGTTGGTAATGGCTCTTTTAAGCATTTGTTGGGTAGTACCGTAGATTATGGAAACAGCGATCACTGACTTCAACACGCTTCTCTATCTAGGTGATAATCAATGAACAATGAACAATTACCCCACAACTGAAACTGGGGGCTTGAAATCAGAAATGATTTTTTTATTTTCGGTAAGCAGTTTGGATTTCCGGGTTTTATTGGCGCAGAATTCGTGCTAGTTAGCACGATTTTAAGTCAAAGCAAGCCGTAAGATCGAGCTTCACATAGCTAGTGGAAATTCAGGCTAATATCCATTCAACCGATCATCACCTACGCAAATAACGTTTGTACTCCCCCAATATTCGCTGTACCCACTTAAAATTAACTGGTATTTGAGCTTCATTAGACAAAACGTTTTGCTGATTTCAATTAGACTGGCAAATTAAGATAATAGTTCTGAGGAGTATATAGTGAGCATAGAAACTCTTATTCAAGATCCTTCCATACCAGCAGAGTCAGGTGGGATGGCATCTATCCCTTACGATGCAGCTGGCTTTGATGACGCTGTAATGAAGACTTACGGGCGCTTTCCCTTGGCTTTAGAACGAGGCGATGGTTGCCGCGTTTGGGATACCGAGGGGCGAGAATATCTAGACTTTGTAGCTGGAATTGCCACTTGTACTCTAGGACACGCTCACCCTGCCCTAGTGGAAAGCGTAACGCGCCAAATTCAAACGCTACACCATGTTTCTAATCTTTACTACATTCCCGTTCAAGCGCAACTAGCTAAATGGTTAATCGGACATTCCAGTGCTGAAAGGGTGTTTTTCTGTAATTCTGGCGCAGAAGCAAATGAAGGTGCAATTAAACTAGCGCGCAAGTATGGACACAAGGTTTTAAAAATTGACGAGCCGATAATATTAACTGCTAATGCCAGCTTTCACGGGCGGACACTAGCCACAATTACGGCAACCGGCCAGCCAAAGTACCAAAAAGACTTTAGCCCCCTAGTGCCTGGTTTTCAATATGTGCCTTACAACGACGTTAATGGAATAGAGGCAGCAATCACTGAATCTGATTCAGGTGATTTTGGAGTAGCAGCGATTCTGCTAGAACCATTACAAGGTGAAGGCGGTGTGCGACCTGGAGATATTGCCTACTTTAAGAGAGTTAGAGAAATCTGCGATGAAACAGGCATTTTACTGATGCTTGATGAAGTACAAGTTGGAATGGGACGTAGTGGCAAATATTGGGGATATGAGAACCTGGGTATTGAGCCAGATGTTTTCACGTCTGCCAAAGGCTTAGGCGGTGGCGTTCCAATTGGTGCTTTGATGTGCAAGAAGTTCTGTGATGTCTTCCAGCCAGGAGATCATGCCAGTACATTTGGGGGCAATCCTTTAGCTTGTGCGGCGGCGCTGTCTGTCTGTGAAACTTTGGAAAAAGAAAATTTGCTGCAAAATGTCCAACAGCGAGGTGAGCAACTACGAGAGGGATTAAGAGCGATCGCTGCTAAATATCCTAACTGTTTTACCGAAGTTCGCGGCTGGGGTTTAATCAACGGTATGGAGTTGAATGCAGACACTGACATCACTTCTGCTGATGTCGTCAAAGCTGCCATAGATCAGGGTTTGTTACTTGTGCCAGCAGGTCCAAAGGTGATCCGATTTGTGCCACCGTTGATTGTTACAGCAGCCGAAGTACAAACGGCTTTACAAGCGCTTGAGCAGGCAATGGCGAGTGTCATGCCTTAATTGCAGAGGCAAGAGGCAAGAGGCAATAGGTTATTAAATACATTCCCCCTGCTCCCCTGCTCCCCCGCTCCCCCGCTCCCCCGCTCCCCCGCTCCCCCGCTCCCCTAGTTAGCTACACTTGAAACCAAGCTGTCAGCGCCACTGCCAACGCATCCGCCGCATCATCTGGCTTCGGAATATAATCTAAATCCAACTCCCGTGCCACAGCTTGTTGAACATCATACTTATCTGCGTTGCCATGCCCTGTCAACGCTTGTTTTATTTGGGCAGGTGTAAACTCGACAAATGGAACTTTATGTTGCGCTAATACTAACATCAGTACACCCCGTGCTTGCGCGACAGTAATCGTACTAGCCATCCGGTAAAAAAATAGCTTCTCGATCGCTACTAAGTCAGGTTGCCACTCTTGAATCAGCGTGTGCAAGTCCTCGTAAATAGTGCAAAGGCGCTTGCCCATTTCTGTATGAGCAGGTGTTTGAATTACGCCAAAATCAAGTAGTGTTACGGATGCCGCTACCTTAACTAAAGCTGGAGTAGAATTTGATGTGGTATAATATCCCACATTCTCGGCAGGAGTGCAAATTGCTCCAAATCCTAAAATTGCTAGACCTGGATCTAATCCTAAAATTCGCCTTTCCATCTAGATTTTGCTCAAGGTAGTCCTGCCCAAATCTGCCTTTTATGGCAATAAGTGCAAGCTTAATTCTAAAAATAGCTGTTCATAGCAGGCAAAAGGGTACATAATTCAATCAAATTATTCTGCTTGTGTTGAGTGCTATCTTAAAAGACTCTTTTTCTTGATTGCTGTTTATATATTGGCAGAATTGGTAATGTTTAAATAGCTATAAACTGATAGCTAATTACCAATGCTTAATAACGCATAATCGCAACTTTATCAATAAATTATCAGTCAAACATACAGTGAAAAACATAAACAGTTTCCCTGCTATAGTCACAACGGTATTGTCTACATTTTGTTATCCCCCTGCTGCCTAATCAATTATGGCAATCGGTTCTTTCAAGCAAGCTCTACATATGCTTAGGCAGGAGTCGCGCAGCCGGACTCCTTATCGAATTAACCAGTGGTTTAAATGGCTAGCTCCTGGATTATCGGTAAAACGGTGGTTGCTGATAAGTGCTGCTGGCGTGGTGCTGACAGGTCTGGGGTTGGCAATTTGGATTAAGCTGACACCGATTTTTAAAGCCATTCAATTCATTGAAGAAGTTGTTGGCACACTCGCGAACATCCTCCCTAACTATATCAGTGGCCCTCTCGTATTGCTCTGCGGTCTATTGTTGATTTTCTGGGGGCAAACTCGGACAGTTGGATCAATTACCGATGTACTGAGGACTGAAGGAGACGAGGAACTGATTGATGTGCTGTTAAATCATCGCCGCTTGCATCGCGGGCCAAAAATTGTGGCGATTGGTGGTGGCACAGGTCTATCAACGTTGTTAAGAGGGTTAAAAACATATAGTGCCAATATTACTGCGATCGTCACTGTAGCGGATGATGGCGGGTCTTCTGGGCGGTTGCGACGCGAAATTGGGGTATTACCACCAGGAGATATTCGTAACTGTCTCGCGGCGCTGGCATCCGAGGAAAAGTTATTAACAGAATTGTTTCAATACCGATTTCAAGCGGGGGATGGCTTAACAGGCCATAGTTTTGGCAATTTGTTTTTGACGGCGATGAGTGAGATTACAGGAGATCTAGAGCAAGCGATCGCCGCAAGTTCTGATGTTTTGGCGGTGCAAGGCAAAGTGCTACCAGCAACTCTCAGTGATGTCCGTCTTTGGGCAGATTTAGCTGATGGTCGTCGGATTGAAGGTGAATCAAATATTACCAAAGCCGGAGGCAGTATTATCAAAATTGGCTGTACTCCTGCCAATCCACCCGCCTTACCTAGAGTGATCCAAGCAATTAAAGAAGCAGATTATATTATCATCGGCCCTGGCAGCCTTTATACCAGCGTAATTCCAAATTTGCTAGTACCAGAAATTGCCGAAGCGATCGCTTCTCGGTGTAGAGGTGGAGAAACTCCGCCTGTACCTTGTATCTATGTCTGCAACATCATGACTCAACCAGGAGAAACTCAAGGATACTCTGTTTCTGACCATATCAGAGCGATCGATGCTGTTTGTGGACAACGGCTATTTAGTGCCGTACTGGTACACAAAAAATCTCCTTCTGAACACAGCCTGAGCCGCTATGCTCAAGAAAACTCATATCCCGTATTTCTAGATCGAGAAACCGTATCTAAGTTAGGACGACGGATTGTTTTGGCAAATGTGATGGATGAAGATGAAGAAACAGGTCTAGTACGCCACAATCCTGAACGATTAGCAGGAGTATTATTAAGGTGGTATAGTCGCGCTTAGTGAAAGACCAAGAAAAAAGTTATTATTTGTTTGGAATAGCACACTTCAAAAGATGACGGAAGAGTCTATTACAATTTTTCTGGCAGATGCAAACGCGACGCGACGCTTGGGTATAACTCTAGGGCAAATCCTAGACCCTGGTAATGTAATTTTATTATCAGGTGACTTAGGTAGCGGTAAAACAACCCTAGTTCAAGGTATTGCTGAAGGACTGGGTATTACAGAACCAATTGTTAGTCCAACTTTCACTTTAATTAATGAATATTTAGCAGGAAAATTACCTTTATATCATTTAGATTTATATCGCTTGCAACCCAAAGAAGTTACAAATTTAAACTTGGAAAGTTACTGGGAAGGTGTCGACTTTGAATTGGGAATTGTGGCGATTGAGTGGGCAGAACGTCTAGAGTACAAGCCACCTAATTATTTACAATTTTGTTTGAAATATCAAGATAATGGCGATGCCGCCAAAGGCAAGTTGTTACCTCCGGCGCGCCAAGTTGAAATTTTTAGTGTAGATTTATCTCAAACAAATAATATAAATGCTCTGTTAAAAAACCAAGGCTTTACTACATCAAGTTAGTATCAAACGTTAAAGCTTCTCCCCGCACTTCTGTATTCAGCTTTCCTTTGTGATAAACAATTTGACCACCTACAATAGTCGTCACTGGCCATCCGGTAAGGTTCCAGCCTTCAAAGGGACTCCAGCCGGACTTAGTTAACAATTCCTCGCGCAAAACTGGGTGGTGAGTTTTCAAATCTACCAAGACTAAATCGGCATCGTAGCCGGAAGCGATCGCCCCTTTTTTTGGAATATTATAAGCTTTAGCTACAGCCGTAGACATCCAGTTAGATACTTGGGCAACTGTACAGCGTCCTTGGCTTGCCGCAGTCAGCATCAAAGGTAGCGATGTTTCAACTCCAGGCATTCCAGAAGGTGTATTTGGGTACTGCTGGGCTTTTTCTGCTAAAGTATGCGGTGCATGATCAGTAGCGATAAAGTCAATCACACCATCAAGTAAAGCTTGCCAGAGAACTTCATTATCGTGAGGCGATCGCAACGGCGGATTCATCTGTGCTAATGTACCGATTTTTTCATAAGCACTGGTATTAAGTAATAAATGTTGTGGTGTGACTTCAGCTGTTACCCAGCTAGGTTTATCTGTACGCAGTAACTCCGCTTCTTCCCCAGTTGACATATGTAAGATATGCAAGCGACGCTGGTACTTCCTAGATAGTCCCAAAGCTTGCTGAGTTGCCAACAGTGCGGCAAGATTATCCTGAATTTTTGAATGAACATCTGGATCAGTTATGCCCGCAAATTCCTGTCGCCGTTGGTTGATTCGGGCTTGATCTTCAGCATGAACCGCAATTAAGCGATCGCCTTTAGCAAAAATATCCTCTAGGGCAGTATCTTGATCTACCAACAGCTGCCCGTGCATCGAACCCATAAAAATCTTAATTCCCGGCGTAGGATTAGCTGTCAGCAAATCTGGTAAATTATCTGCCGTTGCCCCAATAAAAAAGCCATAATTGACCAAGCACTTTTGAGATGCTCGTTGCAGCTTGTCATCCAAAGCTTCTTGGGTAGTCGTTAAAGGGCGAGTATTCGGCATTTCCAAAAATGAAGTTACGCCACCTCTAGCACAGGCACAGCTAGCCGTAAACAAGTCTTCTTTGTGTTCTAGTCCTGGTTCCCGAAAGTGTACCTGTGGATCGATGACTCCTGGCAACAAAGTTAAGCCAGTAGCGTCAATTTCTGTAATCGCTTCTTCTCCAGTGGCAGGTGAGATTTCGGGCGCAACAGAAATAATTTGGCGATCGCGCGTCAGTACATCCCCAACTAAAAATTCACCATTGGGCAACAGAATTGCAGCGCGGCGGATCAGAAGGCAGGAAGTATTTGACATGGCAAGCAACGATTTAACCAGGATATCAAGCGTGAAAGGGGATTATACTTTAAAAAGAAACGTGATTAACAAAATCGTAAAATTGTTTAATGAATTACAACTATTTTGGTTTTGGGTGTATTGACTCTAAAAATGCTCCCACAGAAAGCAAATTTTTTATAGGTAAGATTAACAAGTAGAGTTTCGTTAACAAATCAGGTTAATTGCCTGGATCTTTTCTTTGCTTAGGTGATTAAACGTATATGTCGCGTGTACAAAATCAAGTGCCTAATAATTCCCAACAAGATAATGAAGGTTCCTGGATAGGGGAACTAGGAAGAACAGTCGCCTTAAGTGTTATTCTCGCTTTGGGAATTCGCACCTTTGTTGCCGAAGCTCGTTGGATTCCTTCTGAATCTATGGTTCCAACCCTAAAAGTTAACGACAAATTAATTGTAGACAAGTTAAGTTATCACTTTACTAACCCACAGCGCGGAGATATTGTTGTATTCTCGCCCACAGACAACATTAAGAAAAATGATCCTACTCTTAAAGATGCTTTTATTAAACGAGTGATTGGGCTTCCAGGAGACAAGGTTGAGGTTAAGGGAGAACGACTCTATATTAATGATCAACCCCAACGGGAAAATTATATAAAAGAAGCACCATTTTATCAATATGGCCCAGTGATAGTTCCGCCTGACTCTTACCTAGTGCTAGGAGATAACCGCAACAATAGTTTCGACAGCCACTTTTGGGGCTTTGTCCCACGCGATCATATTATTGGTCGCGCCATTGTTCGCTTCTGGCCTCCTGATCGCATTGGTGAACTCGCTCAATAATAAGAGGAGGCGCTTCGGCTAGGGATTAGAGAAATATAATATCTCCCCTGCTAAAAATGCTCCTCCGCTCCTCCGCTAAGAAAGCTCCTCAACGCCACGTTTGTAAGACGCGACCACTAATTTTTTGTCCTAGCCAGGGAGTATTATCGGCAAGGCTATGAAGAGTTTGTCTCTCGACTGTCCACAGTTGCTGAGGATCAAACAAAGTAAGTTCAGCAGGTTTACCATTGGCGATCACACTGGGAATTTGCCTCAGACAGTTGGCTGGATGGGTACTAAGACAACGCCATAGTTCTAAGGCTGACCAAACACCCGTTTCTACAAGGTTATGCCACAGGAGCGGCAAGGCTAGCTCTAAACCAATCGCGCCTGGAGGAGCTTCAGCAAAAGCAACTGTTTTTTCTTCGTAGGTGTAAGGGGTGTGGTCGATAGCGATCGCATCTAGAATACCTGAGCGCATTCCCTGTTGCAGCGCTTCTAAATCACAGGAATTACCCAAAGGTGGCTCTAAATGCAGGCTTGTCTTATAACTGCTAATTGCTCTTGTGTCAAGGAGCAAATGCATCCAGCTAGTGCTAGCAGTAATCGGCAAACCGCGTGCCTTTGCCTCAGCAATGAGTTCAACACCACGAGATGTGGAAACACGCATGAAATGAACTGGAGTGCCAATAGTTGCGACTAATTCTAAGATAGCGGCAAGCGCAGTTGATTCAGCGATCGCCGGATTTCCGGGCAAACCTAAGCGAAGTGATTGCGCTCCTTCTCGAATTGCGCCATTGCCTACAAGAGTGCGATCGCAAGCCCAAAGTGCGACTGGCTTTCCTAAAGGCTTCAGATATTCTAATATCCTCCGCAGCAGTGCCAAATTCCCCAATGGCTGACCATCAGCAAAGCCAACTATGCCAGAGGCAGCCGCTAACTCTGCTAATTCAGTCATCTGCTGCCCCTGTATTCCCACAGTCAGCGCACCCCAGAAATAGACTTCAGGTAAGGAGTGAGGAGTAAGGGAAGATGAGTTTTTTCGTGTCCCTAACCCCTTCTGCTGCAACAGTGCTAACCCCGCTAGATTATCGACTGGCGGCATAGTATCCGGCAAAATGCTCAATCGTGTGAACCCTCCAGCAGCAGCCGCCGAAACAAGCGAAGCTAGAGTTTCCCGCTCTTCAAACCCAGGTTCTCCAGAGTGGCTGTACAAATCGACCAACCCTGGCCCTAATACTAGCCCCTGACAATTTCTCAGTTGAGTATCAGTTGGGAAACTGGAGATTTGAGGTTCAACAGCTTTAATCACACTGTCTGCAATCAAAATATCAGCTGTTTGATCAGTGCCAGTAACTGGATCAATCACCCGGACTTGTTGTAGTAGTTCACTCGTCATGTTAGCTATCAGCTTTCAGCTATCAGCTGAAAGCTACTTATACTTAGGTTATTAGATGCCAGGAATTTTGGTTTAGTAAATATTTACAAGTCATGCGTTCAAAAGACCGCTTATGACTGTTACAACGCTCCAGCTGCTGTCTTATCAAGCACACCTCCCCCTAAATGGCTGGTAATATTCATTGCTTGCAACACTGGTAAACCAGCTGAACCTTGGGGATAATCAATCACACTAATTGCCCCGTTGCCTTGACGAAAGTTCCAGAAATGATTGGGTTCTAAACCAAGGATTTGACAAAGTAAAGCTTTATTTGTGGCATCATGAGCGACTACCAAACCTGTCTTAGCCTCATTTTCAACTGCTGCTAAGATTGACTGCCAAGCTTTGGCGCTACGTTCCCATACCTGATGCAAATTTTCTCCTTCGGGCATTTGGACATCAGCTGGCACTGTGCGCCATCGCTGCAACTCACCTGGGTAAGCCTGCTCAATTTCTACTTCTAATTTGCCTTCCCATAATCCATGACTGATTTCCCGTAATCCATCTTCTAATTGCAGTTGGATATCATGATGATCCCGCAAAATAATTTCAGCTGTTTCCTTGGGGCGTAGCATTGGGCTACTGAAGGCAAAATCAAGCGGCACGTCCTTGAGGAATTCACCCGCCTTTTGTGACTGTTGCCTACCATTGTCGTTGAGAGGAACATCAATTCCCCCTTGAAATCTAGTTTGGCGATTCCAGTCAGTTTCACCGTGACGCACTAACAACAAGCGCTGTCCTTGATGGTTAGGTCGCACTGAGGGTAATTTTTCTCCCAAGTGGGCTGTCTGATTCAAAGACTCTAGTTGAACAGGTTGCCCCAATCCTCCAGCAAAATTCAATACGCTAATGCCACAGTTAGATTGCTGGATGGAGTGGTAGCGAGTAGGCGAAATGCCAAGCGCTGTACTGATTAGAGCGCGATTTATACCGTTATGCCCTATGATAAGGATAGTTTCTCCTGCGTGGTGGGGCAAGATTTCCTGCCAAAATTGCCCCGCCTGTTCATACAGAGCTAAAACTGGAAAGTGGTTTTTTGTTCCCTCCGGCTGGGAAACCGTCATTAACAATTCGTCTGGTTGCTCTTTCCAGCGACGGTAATCTTCACTAAATTTCTCACGCACATCTTGAAGCAACATTCCCTCCCATAAAGGAAGGTCAATTTCCATTAACTTCTCTGTAGGTTGTAAAGCTGGAGATGTGGTCAAGCGATCGCGGATCACTTCTGCTGTTTGTTTAGCTCGTTGGAGAGGGCTGGTATATATGGCAGCAAAATTGAGATGACTAAGGGCATCACCAACCATTACTACATCCTCACGCCCTTTTTGAGTCAAAATAGACGCATCAGAGCGACCTTGAATGCGCCGCTCAGTGTTGTAGCTACTTTGACCGTGACGCACAATAATCACACGAGTGGTCAATCTTTTTATCCTCCAATAGCAGTAAAAATATAAATTTCTGCTATGCCAATGCAGAACAGGGTAATTTTAACTTGCTCTGACACTCTCTATTAATTGAGTTACTAAAAAGAAGAGAGAAATGAGTGACTGTCTTGTATCCTGCTATTGGTTTAAAGCCGAATCGCACGAAGATAAGCTCCAAGTTGAGGGCTGCAAGCCTAGTAAATAGGATGCAATAGCCTAATCCCTTAACTGAGTTGGAAATAGATTTCCATCTGTGGTGAACGCAGTTCATGATGACTTAGTAATCATTTCAGGAGACCTGGCTGTGTCAGTAATTCAAGTTAACGGCATTGATTTGTTCTACACCCTTGAAGGTTCCAGTGAAAATGAGCCGTTACTGTTAGTAGCAGGGTTTGACAGTGACAGTTCAACTTGGGCAGCAATGATGCCGTTGCTAGTTGAGCAGTATCGGGTGCTTCGCTTTGACAACCGCGGAATTGGGCAAAGCTCTGCGCCAGACAGTTCCTACAGCATTAAACAAATGGCGGAGGACGCAGCCGCGCTGCTGGATTACTTGAGCATTTCTCATATATAGCTATAGTCATGTAAGTTAGGACGCAGATTGTTTAAGAACGACTTCAATCGCATCGCGAAGATTTGGTGTGGTGCGAAGTTGCTTGCGAATTCGGCTTTTCAACCATGCCCAACACGGTTCAATGCGATTGAGATCCGGGGAATACGGCGGTAATACTAAATCCGTTTAGGAAGAACTGGAAATAAATTAGGCATTAGGAAGCCAATGATAAGCAGTTATCCCTGTTTTGTCAGTTTCCGAAATCAACAAGTAGTAAATAAAGCCTTTCATCCAGAAGAATAAAAGGGTTTGAATTGATTCATTGCACTAATTAGGTGATTAAATCCAAGCAATAAGTTGG